>Ga0179593_1433484_pt1 | contig 12803 bp, 14 predicted proteins | sample CZODoug2_1_08_16_FD_185931 | JGI IMG/M metagenome (GOLD analysis project Ga0179593, IMG submission 185931) | Vadose zone soil fungal communities from Angelo Coast Range Reserve, California, USA - CZODoug2_1_08_16fungal (PacBio error correction) | ecosystem: Environmental > Terrestrial > Soil >... | reverse complement strand
TACCTTCTTCTCTCGCGGTATCCTTGTGTGTTTCAGTTTCTCAAGTGGTCGTAAAAACCCAAACCCCCCCCCACACCACCAATCCTTTGAAGAGTATAGATTAACATGCCCCCAGTCTGCTCCGCCCTCTCTTGTATGCCTCAATGATATGACGGCTCCTCCTGCTATCTCCCCCATCCCCTATAGAGTCAGAACGCGTAGACCCCCTCCAAATGTACTCTCTGATTATCTGTATATCTGGTGGCCCCTTGTAAGTGTGCTGCCCCAAGACTTGAACGGAGAGTTTCTTAATATGTCCCCAACACCCCCCCCCCTTCCTCATCATGCATATTACCCTTCCTTTTTTCACATTAGGTCTAAGGATAGCCTTTTATACGCTCTGCTACCCTCCCCTCTGGTATTTGCCCCCTCTACCAACTTCGAGTGCCCCAACAGAACTCAGTCCTCTTTATTTCAAGCTGAGTCGCGCTGTTGTCATGTCAAGATTCCTCCCTCCGATTACAGGTTCCTGAGCTTCCCAAAATTCCCTTTGGTTCCCCCCTAGCAGCCTCTCTCTCACTGAGCTTATAGGATTTACCTTGATATGGAAGGGCAAGCTTTCACTTAGCCCTTTTCGCTTTCCTGAACTTTTCCGTTTTTTTTTCCTCACATTGGAGCGAAGATATCCCTCTGCTCTTCTATTTCAGCTTGTTATGCTTTCTCATCTCCGTTTTTACACCCACATTTCCGCCTCTACGCTTCATGGACACTATACTCCCACGATTCTCTCCCCTTCTCTTCCCGTTAGGGTGCCTTTTTAGGAGTTCATCTAGCGTAGGCCTTTCTTCGCGGGGCCCCCGAGATGTAGAATGGTCCGGTTCACCTTCGCATACACTCTTGTTACATACTTCGGCAGGACCTTCAAACGAACTCATCTTTGTAGAGTCCCGTGGCAATACTATACCCTTCACCGCGGTCCCCCTTCCGGGCTGCCATGTCCGCAGTCGACCTTGATAGGGACGCTATTCTTACGGTCCCCCCAAGCCCCATTCGCACTTGCGTACTTGAAACTTCGAAGCACCAAGTGAAGGTGGCTTGTTCTAAACCACAAACTTACTCTTTAGGGTCCTCTTCCCCCTCTCCTCTTGGGACATCGTTGAACACATATTCACAGTATCTCGGCCTCCGCAAAAGTTTTTGGGCTTTCTTTCTCTCTTCAGTTTTGATTTCTTTTATCAGTATGGTTAACATACGACCCCCCTAGGCCTAGAGCATCCCCCCCCTGATACCGTTTTTGAACCCCAAAAGCACGACTTTGTCACAGAGGTTTCCCGCCCTTGTTTTCCTCATACAGTGTCGTTTCAGGTTCCATGGCTTTGGGTTTCTTTGTGGGGCCAAGAAGAGGCTTTCTTGTTCGGATTCGCTTCAACAAAAAACAATTGTGCCTTTTACAATTGGTCTGAATTTAGGGAGCCCCCTATTTTTCTGATCACTGGACACTTTCCCCAAGAACACGGCAAGGGGTCTAGGAGCCACGTGTGTTCTCCCTTTCTTACGGGTACATTCCAACCGGTTTGTTCTTTCCCGCTGGTAGTTCAGCCCATGCGTGGATTTTATTTCTACAGCGTCTCTTGCGTCTTTCCCCCTAGCCCCAGAAGGAGAGTATCCTCAAGGTTTGATTGCTGAGGGGATGTATAGTACAGCTAGATGTGTCTCGTTTCCCTAGAGATTCGTTTCTTTCCCCCGTATCTCACCTCTACCAAAATTGTTGACACCTCGGGCACGCCGGATCTCCCCCTTTTCTTCATTCCTACGTACGAAAAATTCTCCCCTGCTACTGACCCGTCGTCAACCTTGCTTTACGTCCTTACGATACCCCCCTCTGGGGCTGTCGCGCTTCTCCTACTGAAACCAATGAGAATCCCCACACTTCCTTTTTTTTTTCTTTCGGAGAAGGCCGTTTAGTCGTAGCCACCTGCCTCTGGTATTCGTGTCCCGCTTGAAGCTGTGGTGAGAGGGCCTTCTGCTGCTCGGTAGTTATGGGTCCCTGGGCAATGTCCCATATTCTATTTAACTCGCGGAATTTTGGACGCTGTTCCTGTGGGGCGGCTCGAGGTGGTATTCCCCCTTAATTTCTCCGATCCCATACTTCACGTTTTGTGTTTGCTTTAGATTGTGTTCTGTCCTTCCGACGCCCTCGGCCTTTGCCTCCCCTAGGAATGTCATAATTTCCTCTGAGTTCTCTATTTTGCCGGATTTTGAATCGTGTCTTTAACCCCAGACCCGCTCTCTCCCCCGCCCTTGTAACCACCATCCCGAAACGAATACCGAGGGCATTCATCTACGATAGTTGCAGGCTTTTCAACCCTTTTCCCCTAATTGAAGTCTTTGCTTGTTTTTTATCCCTTTTTCTTTTTATGATCGGGTCGGCCTCCCCTTTCCCATGTGGGCGTATCTGCCCGCAGTTACGTCGTCCCGGCGGTTGACACGAGGGTCGTAGCGTGATATCTTTCTTTACCGGCAGGGTAAGTTGGATCCTCTGTTCCTTTCTTGTAAACTTCCTTTCTCGAGGGCTAAGTCGCGACTGATTCAGAATACTCTGCTGATCCTCACTGATGACCAACACTTCCTCTGCTCTCTCCCAACCTCCCTATATTTGGAAATACCCCACTCCTTTTTTGCATGTTATGGGACCATTTCCTTCTATGGAAAAAAAATCGTTGTTTTGGTTACGTCCATTTGCGCTACCTTTTACGTTCCCCCCACCGTTTTTGAGGTGTGCCCCCAACCTCCTAAATTTGGTTCCAGTGCCCTTTTTTCCCCCCTTTTTTTTTGTCTCCCTCCGTTTGCGTTCTTTCTTTCGGATTCTTCGATTCTCCCCCGTAACGTTTCCTCCTCTTTTTTTCCCGCATGCGAAGAACCCAAGAAACGTCTCCTTTCTTTTTTCCCCTGCACCCGAAACCAAGAATCCACTTCGGCCGACGACTTCTCCCCTCTATTTCTACCCCATTGGCGCACAATCTTGACAAAGTTGCTTTTTTTCTCCTTCCCTGTTCTTTGCTATTATATTGTCCTTGTTTGTTGTATTTGCGTATCCCTAACTTCGTCCGAGTGACCCGGTTCGCAGACTATCTCTTAAAACAAGCGACGCCATTCATGCCCTTCCGAGATACCTGGAATTTGCGCGCCCAGTTTCCAGCGCTTTTTCGGGGTAATAAGGACGATAGCATCCAGAGAATTTACAGGTTTGTTCCCATAACAAATTTCAATGGCTTTCTCCAGCCTCTGTTTTTTTCTTTCCTTTTATTATGCGGGGCCGTAAGGCCTCTAATCTTCCCGGTCAGACTGCGGCCTTTTTCCAGCAGTCGGACGGCTCGTTTAAGGTTGGGCCGGGACGAGGCCTTTACTCGAAGCATATTGTAGTTTTTTCTTCCGCTCTGCAGTGGCACTGTCTGCGAAAGAGTTTTTTTGACCAATCTCTTGACCTCTCTCAATTATTTTCTCTAATATGGCTCAGCCGGGTAACGATCTCCCCCCCTCTCACCTTTTTTACGATGTATTTGGCCTATTTCCCCCCCCCCTTTTTTTTAGACCGTCATGTGTGTTACACTTACTACTTTGGCCTAAGCATAACTTGCCCTCCGACGCCATTGGATATCTGTCCGCTAACTACACTGTTACTCTCTTCGTTCTCCGCACTTCTAAGCTCGGCTTTCCTTTCACTGTGCACTCCCTTCTCAGGAGTTCTGTGGATATTTTCACCTTGCCGTTGTGTCCCCGCTCGCTGTACTATTTTAGATTTTTTTTCTGCCGAATTCATCGTTAAATCGCCTGCGCTACAAGGCTTGAAACTGCTGCGTGCGTGGTTTCAACTGAAGCGTGTTTACTTTCTTTCCCTCTTGTAGAGGTTCCCCAGTGTTAGACAACAGGCTCCTTAGTCCCCCCTCCTCAGTTGAAAAGAAACCTAGCATTGATTGAGTCTGTTGTTTGATCAGTTTCCCTCGCTTCGCTCTCGCGTATCTGGCTTTCCCCGTTTTTCTTTTGCCCTAGTTGAAGCATTATTCCTCATTAGATTTGGAGTGTTTTTCCTTTTCCCCAATTCCTCTATTGGATGGCGATAGCCTCTCGCCATCTCAGTAGCGTAGCATTATTTTTTTAGCGTGCTTTCTGCATTTGTGATATTTAGTTTTTACGGTTTTGGTTGGTGATGTGGGGTGGGTAAAGACCATTGACCACCCTGTCCCCCCCCTGTAAATACGTTAGAGGGTAAGATTAATCTTTTTCTCATCCTTTTTTTTTGTTAGAAGTACCTCATTTCCTACTCCGCCGTTTTTTATTACCTTTAGCGTTTTTAAGGTACGTCTTTCAACCCAAAAAACCCCCCCCCAACGTTTCAGCCCAACTTCTTGCCCCCCAGCGCTACGCCAGATGCTCTCCTTTTTCCCCTACTTATTTTCATACTCTATCATTATTCTCTTTCAATTAAGAGCAGTAGCCCCTCAACTCTCACTGATATAATATCTGATTCAGAGTAGGCAAAGAAGTCTGCAAAGTTAGCTCTCCTCTGTTCGTAAGCGGTACCATCTTCCCCCCCCCACAAGCCTATTCCACTTCCCTTTTCTTTTCACATTTTTCGCTCTAAGGGATCGCATTTTTGACCGCTTTCCCCCCTCTTCCCCCCTATATTCCTAAGTGGCCCCCCCAAGACTCTTTTTCGTATAAGCCTTGTACCTTTTACGAGAATTTCGTCGATACATCCCCTTTGGCGAGCTAGGTTATCACCTTTTCCTGTTTCCCATACTATGCCCCCTACGATTTTTCTCTCAGATTTACTCCCCAGACTTGATGACGTCCTCCACCCTAGTAGCTTGCCTGACTTGATCCGAGGCTTAAAACACAAGGTCTGCTATTAGATACAAAGATGACGTCTCTCTTCCTTTATTGGGTTTCGCACCCCTTTTTCGTGTCCGATTACGCCCCCATTCCCCCAAGCCTTATGGAACTCATACTATCCACAATCTTTAACTTCTTTACCTTAGGTTAGATGGAAAGAGTTTTTACTCTAGCTAGGCCTCATCTCTTATCTTTGCAAACGTAGAGCTTTTACCCCTTGCAGTAGGATTCCATCTCGCAATTACCATGTTGTCCCCTCTCACCTGCCGTCGGAAGCAGACGATAAACTAGTAGTCATATTGCTCGTCGAGGCACCATTACCCCCCCTCTCAACATGCGTATTTCGTTCCCCGCATGTCTGTTTCCTCCCTTTAGGCATCGTTCCTCTGCCCCCATAGCACACATGCGCGAGGACATCGTCTGGAACAATATCACCACATTAAATTTGTTTTTCCTACCCCCCCCCTTAAACCCGTTTTCTATTCCGACCCGTCACTTCTCCTCTGCGCACATTCATCTTTTATCTCGGCCTCGCCCCCTGGGAGGGCGTCAGCTGGAGTTGATAACTCAAGTCTTCCTCCTCCCTTGGTAACCCCTGTTCAGTAGCATCAGATCACCTTTTTCCGATTCAGATTCCGCGATAGTGACCCTTTTATGCCTCAGATGGTCACGATTGTGCGTTCCGGTTATGTAATATTCTCGATAGACTAGGCGACAGTCTCAAGTTGTTGTTCCTTTTTTCTGTTTCGTCCACTCCTCTATGGGTTTCTGTATGCTGGATCACCTTTTTTCCTTTCCACCCGATGGTACGGAATTCGAATCGACCACATGTGTGGTTTGTATAGAAGGTGACAACCACGGCCAACGGCGCCCGCCCATGGCCCCCGCTTGCATGGTGAGTTTGTTGTTTTGTGCAACTTCCCCCCGTTTACGACTCGTGGTAGCTCCTCCTGGGACTTTGAAAACTTTCACCGTTTTTCATCTTCTTTTTTCCCCATCCGGGTATCTATTGTATGACTCCCACACTCACGGGCAGAAGGAGGTAGCACTTGCTGTGATTGCGCTGGGTTAGTATCTTTCCAGACTCTCTTTTTTTTTTTTTTTTACGGTTGCGTCTATATATTCTTAGTATCCCGTCTTAGACCATCTTACCCCCCCCACCAACCACCCAAAATCGACGACACGCACACCGACATACAAGCCCCCCCTCTTCCACCTGCCCCCCCCCTCCCCTCCCACACGAATGCGCCTTTAATATCTCCCTTCCCCCCCCTTGATCTTTTCGCCGCGCGCCTTGCAACCTTGGCTCTGTTTCTTTACTGAACAAATACGACCTTGTCTTTAGTACGCGCCCCACGAAAACCTCCTATTCCCTTCCCCCCACCGATTTTAACCTCGGTGCGGAAGCTTGCGGTTAGAGGAGCGTGCGACCCTACTTCTAGCGACCCTGGGTATTCGTTCGCTAATCGTTTTTCCCCAGTTTTCTTGATGGCGGTTAGTATTCGGCGAAGGTGACCGGTCGCCCACATGCACTGTCTACTTTCTGCTACTCGACTGGGTATCTGCTGTCCTGATTCCGTAGGTCGGCGCCTTACGTGCCCCGTCTAATACGTCAAATACCTTTAATCTTTTATCCCCCCCTTTTGCGGTGTGCGTTCGTCCCTAGGGCGTTATATCTACAAGTCCTACTCAAGCCTCGAACGCCAATAGGCGAGTAACATTGTCACTAGAGGATTCGTTATTTAGTCCCTGTGTGCCGAGAGACTGATGGACCGTGGTGTTTACAGCAAAATCATATATATAAGCCCTCCCATTCCCTCGTTTTAAAACCCTATTCTCTTCACCCACGACCAGAGGCAGGTAGCTACCTTCGTCCAGCACTACTATCAAAAGCCCTTCTACACCGCAGCGAAACCACAATCGGTTCTTGCTGGATCGGTGTTTCTTTGCCGTTCGCTCCGAACAACCCATGTTTGGCTCTCTGCCGTTTAGTACGCAGGCCGGTTTTGAAAGAGTGTTTTCCCTCTGGCTGCTCTGGTTCGGTTTCAAGTAATGAGATGCTGCTCATTTTGTTCTATCTAGCGTGCATTAGTTTTTTGTAAATTTCCTTTTTTCCTTTTTATGTCTCAGGTTTTTGCCACGGGAGCTTCCTCTACCCTTCTTGCTTACGCATTACGACCCCAATCCTCTTTACGATGAATCCACAAGCCGTGTCCCGAACTACTCTGCCTCCTTTGGAGTCCCCCTTTCTCTGGGACCGTTATATGGAAATCCAATCCACGGTGCTTTGGTTCATTTCCATTCTTTAAAGACCGAGTAACACCACTTGGTTTTTGTGAAGCCCCCATTCAAAGCACGGGACAAACATTGAACAAGTGGGCCTTCGTCCAATTTTCCCGCTTTTCTTTGCAATGAGTTGCTCCCCAGTACCTCCCTCGTTCGTCCCCGCAGCATGCAAAGTGGAATCATGGGAAAAACCCAAGACCGACCGTGCGAGTTTTTGGCCTTAACTCCCCAAAAGCCCTGAGTTTGCCAAATGGGGCCATACCCCTCCAGTCGCCTCGCACGGATGAGTCCGGCTTACTCTCGACACGCTTTTTCTCTCCCTTCGAGGAAAAAGAGGTTTACAAACAGTCTTGATTGTGTTCCATAAAGGTCAGCTATATTTCCTCTCTTCCTAGTGTCGAGCTATATTTATGGACCTCAAAGGCCCCTTGAGGTTAACTTTTCTTTTCGCCATTGATCTTTGAAAATCACAGATGACTGCAATCCCCCCCTCCCCGTGATCAGCATCTTCGTCACTATTCACTGCTCCCCACGCCACCACCGCTCGCACGCCTTCACCCCCCTCACGGCGCCTCCCCTCTCTCACTTGCGCGTGCTCTATATTGCCGGCAGGTCCATTTGGGTTGAGCGTTCCTGCGTGCAACAAGGAGATGATGACGTCGCGGAGTCGGGAAATAAAGGGACCCCCACAACCGCTTCCGCTCTAAAAACACGAGAATCACCTCATCTTTGCTCCTGGTCTTATAACGATAAAATGAAATTGCGCTATGAAGTGCGAACTTTTCCCTTTTCTATTCTTATTTTTCATTGTTGCAGTCTTCTGGTTGGGGACAGTAGTTTCCACCTATCTATAAGCAGTGTAACCAGACAGAGAGGACGCTCCCATGTCCGATTGGAAAGGTTAGTTCGTTATCTAGTGTTTAACGGGACTTAGGAAGAACGCGCTAACCGACCGATCCTATACTGGGTAGCCGAGGCCTTCATGCGGTAATTGAAGAGGTGCAAGGTGGAGAAGAGTTTGTAAAGAGAGGCGATTCTACGCTTCCCGAGAGTCGGGGTAGCGAGAACCTACCCGGCTATTCTCAGATTTCAAAAGAATCTTATTACAAATCTCACCCTCCTTCTCCTTCCCCAGCACAATTCCCGAGGGTGCTAGTCGTCGAAATTGATGACTCGCTTTTTCCCCTTATAAATGGGGAAGGCCCAGTATCTTGTCTTGTCAAAACTCCCACTCTTTTAATAAGACATCAACCTCATAGGCCCTGGCCAATTTACGATCAGGTTATCTCGATTCAGCTAAAGCCTTGTTCCTCTTCCTCCGGCGGAAGGCTAGCTACGTTTAAAGCTGCACCCATTCGGTACTAGAAATCTGACCTTAAGCGATCTCTTGCCTTCTCTATTGCTGTCCCTTCCCCTCTCGTTTTGTCTACTCGCTACTGCTTTTTTAGCTTACTCTGTCCCCTTAACCCGCAATCTGTACACCAAGCGAAAAATATACTGCTGAGTTCTTGTTTAAAATTAGCGAGTCCTCTGGTTCCTTTTAGTAGTTATCCTCTTGTACATTAACCCGGCCGATGACGCGATCTCAGGGTAACACAAGTGGATAGCGGTTTTCCAGGTGATTTTTTGTTTGAAGTGTGACTTTTCAGTCTCCTTAGGTCTTTGCTTCTTCTTTTGCACTAGCATAAATAGACGAAGAGCTTCTAGTATTCGCTGACACATTTATATTTGATGGCCCGATTCCCTCCATATCTTACGTAGAAGCCGTTTTTTTCGGGCGCTGCTTTCTTGTTCAAGACGTAGGCCCTTCACTTTTTCCAGGATTGGTGGTGGTGCTGGGAGGGTTGCCGTCGGGGGCATCGTGCCTGCTCCGTTCTTTTTCCCTTCCCTATAGACATAGTGTCCCAACAACCTAACGGCCTAACGTGCTTTTTCCAAATTTATCCAAACCCCCTGAGTGAGGAGAGCACGCCCCTTTAATGGTCACCTAACGTGAGAGTCTTACAGAAGCCACCGGTGGGGCCGCGTGCTCCGATCACCGGAAAAGGCATCATGAAGAGCTGGTGACCCGGTGAGCCATCTTCTGGTGGGGCGTCTCCATGGTTTTAGCCCCTTTCCAACCCTACCCCGCCCCCAACCCCAATTTTTTTTTGCTGTAAATATCCTCCCTCTTATCTAGCACCCAGCGCTACGCCAGAGACGCTCTGTACGCCGCTATACGAGCTACGCTATAGCTCACTGTTGCTTTCTTCCGTAAACGATTCATATACTCTCTTTGATTCATTCTATGGATAAGTTGCACCGCAGGCTGCCCGGCACCTAGATCCTCGACTGTAGCCGGCCTCCCAAACAAAAAGCGTCCTCCCCTTCAAGGACCTCTATCTTTTCCCCTATGATTCCGTTCGCTTCTCCGGGATCTCGCCTCTTTTTCGAATACCTCTTATACTCTCCCCTATTTCCCTCCAAACGTCGTTGTTTTAAACCAGAAATGCAATTACTATCAAGCTGTAGAGCCGCGCAAGTAACTCTTTTTTTGTTCAGATCTTTGAGATATTTTTCGCTAGGTTTACCACCACTTCTAAGGGTCCCTATAGGCCCCCCCTTAATCTTTTCCGGCGCTTATAGGATACACTTGCTCGATGATGCAAGTTTCCATTCCCTTTTCCTCTTTTAGCCTGAGATTGACTTCTTTAGCCGGATACAACGTGTCTTGTATTCTCAGATTCTCCGATGATTATTCCTATTTGTTACTGAAGTACAAAGGTCGTTTTTTAACCCCCCCCCCCCCTCTCTGCCCCCTTCTGGCAATAACGCCGATCTCTTATTTGCCGTTAGGTATTTCAAGATAGGTTACTCTAGTCTATTCTTAGAGACCCTTCGTTGTATTGTTTTGCGCTGATTTACACACTGCACAATCCATCTTCGGTCTGTGAAACCGCTCGCTGGCAGAAAGCGATACACTAGTGCCTTAGCATTGACGGAGGTACTCCTCGCTCCCCGTGCTACCCCTCCAATAGACGAAAAGAGCACACCCCACATTAAAGTCGGACTGGTATTTGATTGTGACCGTGAATTGCAAAACGACTAGATTGCTAGAAGTCTTCGGTACCCCCCACTATCAGCAAAACACTTACGCATTGTCCGTTTTCCGAAGTAAATGTCAACAAGTTGCACAACTTTGCTCTGCCCAACTTTCTCTTTTTCTACTTATCTTACCTTATCCACCCTATCCTACCCTTGAAGATCAACCCTTCCCTCCTTCACGCCCGGATCTTTCAGCTGGTCTTTTTCTAGATCAGTCTGCCCCTCCTCCTTACCCCTTCACTTTATGCTGCGCTCTACTCTAATCCAGTCCCAACGGCATAGAGCATCTCCTCTGACCTTGTAGGACCCCATTTCTTGTTAAAGATTGTGCTTCTCCTGGCCCTTATTATTAGGCGTTTTTTTCTTCTCAGTTTTGTTCAGTCTCTTTGTTTTTCGTGGTTTTTTTTTCCGCTGTTTTCTTTTTTTTCTTTTTTCTTTCTTTAGTGTTGCGAAAAATCTTCGTAACCTGTTAGGGATGAGGGCAATTCGGAATGGATTCCCTTTTCCCCTCCCCCTCCGTCTTCAAACCCGAAAGGTCCGCAAGAGACTGCATGTGATTCCGTTCTTTTCTTTTGTTTCCCTTCCACAAAATTTCTGTCTCCTCCATGAATTCCCCCCTTTTATTCCATATCAGCGGGCTCTGACTGCCCCCCTTTCCAGCACCTTCCCGGTAGTTTCTCCATGTGCTGTGATTTTTTCTGACTGTTCCCCGAATATTGTGTTTTACTTGCTTTTCCCAAATCATCGAGAGTCGGTGTTCCTGCTCTCCCGTCGCCCGAATCCCAAATTGAAATTTTTAACAGCTTCACCACGCATCAGGATATATCCACTGCCCCCCCCCCCCGCTCTTGTAGACCCCTTACTTCCGCTCCTTTGTTCAGTCGTCAACGTTAACTGCAGAAACCGATTTCCTTTCTGCGTCCCCACTACTTCCCGACCTCTGGTCAACTCTCTTTTCCCCCTCTTTTTGCTTTGGAGATGGTTTTTGTGTACTCTTTCGCACCTGCCCTTTTTCGTAGATAGGTGTGTTACAAAATGAGAGGAAATTCTTTCTTATTCATAGTACATCGTACCCTTTTTTGCCACATCAGGCTATAGCAATTTTCGACCTTCCTCTTGGAATATGATGGTGGACGCTGTCCTATCCGGTTCCCTGATTCTCTTTTATAACCCCCTTGTTAAGTGCACTCGACCCTATAGACTCTCATAACTGTTTTGTTTTCTCTCTCTCGTGCGATCCTTCTCTAGTTTCCCCCTCTTCTCGCCTACAGAGGAACGCACTTATACAGCGGCGTAGTTCTCTATGGTCCCTCGCCTTTCCCCTTTTTTTGACACTTTGTTTTTTCCAAAGTCCGCTAATATCCAAGCCTCCAATTGCCTCTTTGGAAAACAGCTCCCCGAAATACACTTAGTCTCGGTCTCTCCTTCTAGTCAGCAGGCTCCTTTTCCCCCTAAGTCCGACTAGCTTTTCCCCCAAACTAAGAGGCTTCCCTCGGTAGGCTTAGGGAGCAGCAGCCCCCTGGGTTGAGTATCTGCATTATCTCCGAGTTGACCGGGTGCTTATTCGTTGTGATTCTTTCGGAATGCAATGATTGCGAGCAGTTTTCTATCGATCCGTTGTAATCTCACTTTGTGATTACTTTTCCTCCTTTTTCTTTGGGATTTTCCTAGTAATACTTCTGCCATGTTTCTCCCCCTCCCCCCAACCCACTATCTGTATCTCCTAAATTCCCCCTCGCAATCCCTGATTGCCCTACCTCCTTCTCTTTTATTGACCCTTGGGTTTTATTACTAGTAGAGGAACCGGTTTCTTTTTTCACCGTTTCCCCATTCACGACGGGCGTTATGTGTTTTCCCCCCACCTTTTATCCTTTCCAAGCTTATGTCGACCAGTTTGGGACTTCCACACCAAGTCCCCGGGACTTCATAACGACTTCTCCACCCATTTCCGCTCCAATTTCTGTCTTCCTTTCTTCCCTTTCTGCACTCATCCAAGTAAAAGTTAAGCCCGTTTTTACTGTGTCCCCTTTCTTTTCTTCCCCTTCCACCATTTCCTCTGATTTGCCAGCACAAACCAACCCTCCTTAACACCCCCTGCGCAGGTTTTCCCCCAATTTTTTTCCTTGACCGGCCACCAATGGCCAATTTCGATTTTTTTCCCAAGGTACTCTTCTTTTTCCCTTTTAGTTTTTTTTGATTATTTTATCATCGTCCCTTTCGTGAAAAGGGCCGCCGTTCACTTTGCCTATTTCCAATGTGGACAGATTGATCTCTTTTTTTTTTTTTTTTTTGATCCCCCTTTCTCTTTTTTTGTGTGCTTTCTTTTCCCACACGACCCCAGACCTTCGGGCTGGGTACTGTTAATAAGGTGACCTATCCCCCCCACTCGACCGTTAAGGTTTGTTTTCTTTACAACCTCCCCCCTCTTTATCCCCACTGTTTCATCTCTTGGACCCCTATGTATTCATGCGTCTTCTGGGTGCCCATAGATTTTCTCTGCTCCTCAACTCTTCAGATTTTGCTGCTTTAGACCGTCATTTCCGGTTTTTATAGCCGACGAA
>Ga0179593_1412090_pt1 | contig 12803 bp, 13 predicted proteins | sample CZODoug2_1_08_16_FD_185931 | JGI IMG/M metagenome (GOLD analysis project Ga0179593, IMG submission 185931) | Vadose zone soil fungal communities from Angelo Coast Range Reserve, California, USA - CZODoug2_1_08_16fungal (PacBio error correction) | ecosystem: Environmental > Terrestrial > Soil >... | reverse complement strand
CACGACCAACAACGTACTTCCCCTGGCTCATCCACGCTGCCCCCGTTCCCACTGTGATTGTCGAATTCTCAAAATGAGAGAATGCTGTTCGAACTTGGGTAGAAGATTCTTGCCGGAAGGAAGATTCGCGAGCATGTTATAATATGAACCACCCCCCCCCCGATCACTCTTGATGTTGGAATTGTCCGCTCCAGCCCGTTCTTGCTTGAATGACTAAGGACTGAGTGCTTGAAGTTTTCTCAGAGTCCGATCAAGGAAGTTCCCGTTCGTGACGTTCGCTCTGATAGAATTGCACAAGTTCCCAGCTGGCCGTCAGGTTAGAAACCGCCGGAGCCCTACCGGCGCTTTCCGTAGCATTTCTGTCCCGTTTTTGCGTGTTGTACGAGTCGAGACGCCGTTCTACGGCAGCTTCGAGCTACCGTGCGCCCACTATAGCGTATGGAGAATGGGTGAAGCTTTTTTTCTTTTTGCGTTCTGTCCGGGGTTGCGAAGGTTAACGATGCAGAGATAGGGAGAACTTCGTTTTTTACTACTACCCGGAACCCCGGTCCGCTGACCCCCCGGTTTAAGAACCGACGCCGGAGTTGAGGCGCTACGGCTGTCTAACCCCTCCCCCTCCTGTGGTTCAACTAGGTATGTTTTTGGCGTCAAATCAGCTTCCTCCAGGACCAGCCTCGGCGGAACGTTGCGTATTAGCCTAAGAACTCACGGTCGCCCCATCTCGGGAATTTACGGTCTTGTTTCTCGCCCGGCCGGAACACCGCGAGCGTTTTTCAGCTCTGTACCTAGCCCCTCCTGATCACAAGGCATTTACCCTTCCTATTCGCTTGTTTCCCGAGGTTTAGGCGAGCGTGAATCCCCCCCTCCGCCCATGTACTTTATCGAGTATGATGGACAGATACGCCGCTCCTTCTGAAGTATTCCTACGAATCTTGGCAGTGACGCTCAGAGTTGAGGCGGCGCCGGCCCGCCGCCTGGATTGTATTCTTTCCTCTACCACTGTTTTGTTTTTTGAGTTACGGATTGCGGGATTGCCCACGGGATCGAACGGATTTGCCCGACTTAGATTTCGCGCTTCCAGGTTCGCACTTATCTTAATGCACTCAGCGGGACTGCAAGCAGTCCTATGCGAGCAGCTGTAATCTAGGCATCCTCGTCCAGAGCCCGGTACGCAATTTACCCGCATCGTGAATGGGGGATGTTGAGCGATTTGCGAGGCTAGGATAAAAATAGGGTTCGGCCTGTAGCGAGTGCCCTTAACAGGAGTGCTGTGAGGATGATTCTCACCCCCTGCTTCTTTCCGTTCCCCTTCCTGAAGTTAGGTGACCAGAGAGCAGAATCCTCCAGAATGAGCCGTTTTCGAGCGTAGCTCCTTCTCCTTTAAGAAAGCCGCCTTACTCGTCAGCGTTTCTTCTACTCCCAAGTATTCAGATCCGTGCGAGCGCGCGTGAGGAAACGGTTAACACCCACCAGCCAGTTGGCGGAATACTCGCCGCTGTCCCAACGGCCTTTTCCTGTATTTTCCCTTCATCGAGGCCGTAATTTCGCGCGTGGTTCTCGAATCTTTCGACCAGACGCCGTTCGAGTTGAAGCCGGAGAGCGTCTAGAGTGATTTGGCGGCGGTTGCGCGACTGACCCTAAGTGACGCTTCATACCCCCTGCAAAACGGCGAGTCTTGCGTTTTCCCCCTACCAGGTCCTCTTTTCTCGTAATAATTTTGATCGGAATCCAGAAGAAACTAACCGTTTTTTGGTCTCCGGACCCTCTAAGGAATGGGGAGGGCGACCAGGCCAATGAGCCACTCTTTCTAGGGACGCCTTCAGCTTAAACTCGGCCCGGGACAAGCGTTTTTCAAGAAAACTAGAGCCAAGTGGGTTGTGTCCAATTCTTCTGTAGTCATTGCGATTGCCCGGGAGTAAGCGTTTTCCTGCATTAGGAGAGGACGTTACGGTTGTTTTTTTTTTTTTTTGTAGTGAAGAGCCATTTTAGTCGCCATCGTTGGTAGAAGAAGCCAGGAGGCTGCGGAAAGAAAGGCTCTACAGCCCCTCTATGAATAGCAAGTGCCACCCGATTAAGAAATGGAATTTTCTGCTTTTCCAGCGTATTGTGTTGTTTCTTGTTTTTTCTTTTTTCTCTGTTCTTTTGTTGTCTTGCGGAAACTGGTACTATAGCGCACTACACCCTTATCTTGAAAGAAAGTGATCGAAGACGTAAAGAACAAAGTAGTGTCTCGTAAGGGAGCCCCAAACCCCAAGATTTGTAAGACGTGATACCCTCTGACGTGGCTAAAGTAATTTTGGAGAGGTATTTACTCATAGTTAGTTTTCCCAGTCCATTAGACGTAGGGTATTATAGCGTACGGACGCCCCACCCCCCCCCCCCCCCCCCTGATGTTCATTCTATTTCTTTCCGTTTTTGCAGCATATAAGTCGTTGTGCTTTTACAAAGATGCTTTGAATTCATGCAAGACATAGAGGTCCCCATTTTTGAACCGTACGGCGTTGCGCAGAAAAGATTGGTGCAATTGAACTAAAGCCCCCAATCGACTCTTTTTTCACCACAAACAGTGAAGAGTCGATCCACTTAAGTGCGTCAAAAAGATTCGTAAGTAGCCTATTCGGTGTGAAAGAGAGGACACTCGATTCTAATTTGTAAGATACGAGCGAGCCGATTTTCAGTGAGACCCGAGTGCGAAAAAAGTGAGTAGTCACGAGTTCCAGTAGCGGAAAGTAAGTTTCAATAGTATTTCCAGTTTTTGTTTCGATATTGCCCCAATCCAGTTTTGACTAGAAGCAGAGCGGGTCGACCTCTCCCGGGTGGGTACTATTCCATTTCACGCTGAGTTTTCGGGCTCGATACTCTACGGAAACTACGTTTGATCCAATACCCGACCCATTATCACCAAAAGAGACAGTCGAGTGTGAACTATGCCACAGCCCGGCCCCCCAGCCGAACTTCCAAAAAGTCCCTGTGATAAGTCTGTAAGCTCTTGCGTGTAGAATGGCCTTTTGGGAGAACCCTCACAATACCCCTACGGGCTGGTTTTTGACTCGTCGCAACTGGTGTATTCTATTTACACGGCATTAAAGTCTGTGGTATTTTTGCAGGTTTAAGCGCGGAAGGAACCCCTCTGGAATGGCCGCTATAGCCCCACCCTAACTTGGAGGACTTCCTGCCACCTCGCACGAGGGCAACCTATTTTTTTGTACAGAACCTCTCGGAACCCGAAGTTTCGGTCCTTCTGGGGCCCCCAGAATCGTTAAAAGTTCCACGTTAGATTAACAAACAGTTCGGTATGGAAATTGAAGATTGAACGTTAGCATTTGCAACCTCTAATTTGGAAGAGGAATTAGTCTAATAGGAAAGATGTTACAGACCCCCCGGACAAAGGGACGATTCGTATTATTCCAGTCTGGTTGTTGTTCGCCTGCCCTTTCCCAGAGACCCCCCTTCTCCTCGTTCCTGCTGAAACTTCCCAAGTCAGAAGATCGCTTATCCTTTCACAACCCAAGGACACTCCAATTCGTTCCCCCGAGCATAAAATTCCCCCTTTGCTTGTGCATCGCTGCTGGGCATAGCGCACACCCCTATTCCGCAGTTGCCGCTGGACCTTGCCGATGTGGCCGATCTCCTCCCGGTTCGTATGGATCGCGTCAGCACTTCGCGCGTGCTTGCTTGGAGAGCTCCCGCACTTGCCTTGCGGTCCGGTCGTTGGCATGATTCACTATTCGGGTTGTCGGTTGGACAGTACGATGATGGGAAAGATCACTTGTTCAATGCGGTTGATTCTGCTTTAGCGTCTGTCCCAAGGGCAATGGTATGCACCGCTGCGGCAGTTTTGTGCGCCAAACCCCACTGGAGCCCCATCGCAGCGCTTCTTCGTTGCCTTCTATTGCGCGCGTTCAAAGATTACTCGACTTTCCGCGGCATTTCTGGCCCCCGCGATTTCTTTTTCTTAACGGCACCAGCAACTTGGTACAGCGTTATCGCCTGGCAAGTTAGGCCGCGAACGTCCGGGCTTGTTTCAACGCGGTTGCAGGCACCGCTTCCTCCCAAACTGACAGTTAACGTTAAATCCATATGAATTAAGAGCTACTCGCTCCGGACGTTATTCTCCTGAGAAACCTTGGCGAGCCCCCCGACGATGTTGGACAACTGATGCGAAAAGATAGTTTCTACCAGGGAACCCCAACAGGAAAGGGCTTTTTAAAGTCAGAGTTGTCGCATCAGCACCAAAGAAACCGAAATGCTATATAATTCCCGCCTTTTTTGGAGTTCGCCGGCGAAAGGAAGGTTAGGTGATAGCGGGTTAGTGTTTCCCTACTCGAGTTAAGCGCTCTCCCGAGCACAAGGTCAGCCAGACATTCAAATGCGCAATGGCCTTATGCATTCCCCTCGGCTATCTTTTCAATGCCGACCAGCGCCACCTGCGCCGATATCTGTTATTTTTTTGCCCGACACGCGGATTGGCTCTCAGGGCGTTCTGGGAGCGGCATAATATCCTCTTGTCATCCGTGCGCCATTTCTTTTTTCGCCATCCATTTCTTACGCCAACTGTCTCCCTATAGTTTACATCCTCCTTGGTTGTTATACAGCTTAAAGGATGAGGGAAGAAACAGACTTCGGCTCCGCATAAAAGTGCCTGTACTTATGCCCAGCGAGCGAGGTCAGATCAAGGAAGTCTTCAGTCGATCCGGAATCATTTCTCTAGTTGCCTCGATTGGATCCGGTTCCTCGAGTTACAGTAGCACGCGGTCCGAGGTACCCATTGTAAAGCGATTCAATTTCTACTCTTTCCGAGGGAGTCTCGAGTATCACCGCTTGGTTCCTCTGTGAAGCTCAGTCCCGGCCGCTCAGCCCGCGGACTGGTGTGATGTCGAAAAAGATTAGTGAAAGACCTACGACTTGTCTTCTTCTCTTTATCCCCAGCTGATGTGCTTCAAACAGTCACGTCTCTGGCAAAATCTAGGGGCGCGCTCTGAGGGTCTCCCAGGATGAGTACTAAAGCCACTTTTAGACGTTGCCCGACTGTTATATGTCCTAGTACTTCGCGGTGAGAGAGCGCGCGTGAGGTTTGAAACCTCTCCCCCTACTGGACTTTTAATCACCACCTCGGTAATCGACGGGCTTTTTTGTGTGATCTTCTATGGACTCAGGAGAGCTTTGAATTCTCTTGAACTCTTTCCATGGTCAACGGTGCTAGCTGCCTCCCCTCCTAGTGAAGAAGCCGGCTTCGATGGCGGCTTTTGTTCGAGAACAGGCCATCTTCCATCTGTGAATTTTGCCGGCAACGCACGTCCGAGTCTTTAACGCCCTCACCCACCGCGGCCATCCCGTATCCCTACTACGGTCCCGCCCCAATCTTAAGTAATTCCAGGACGCGTGCCCCTCGCACGTTGTCTGGTTGGGAGGAGAAGGCCCTCTAACTCTTTGCTCTGCGGTTCGTGCCATGCCGCGCTTCCCGTGCTTTTTAGGCCGTCGGCCAGCACGCTCTTCTTTTGACCCGTGCGAAACCGTCGAGCTTTCGCGATTTGCCGCAGCTTTTGAGTCCCTTTCAATCTCGTGTTGCCTGAGGAAGTGCTTACGTGTTGTTCGTGGAAGAGCCGGTCGATGTCTATATTGTCGATGTTTGCCGCACCGCGGCCGCTCCCCGTGAATGACTCTGAAAACTGGTTTTCTCTAAGCCATAGCCACCCAGATATTACTGGAATTTTTTTCTTGTAGCTTAAGGGCAAATTCCCTCCCTGCTTCCCTGCCGGAGTTGGCACTTTTTCTCGGAAGACGTCCAAGGCCACCTTAGGTTTTACTAACTCACCATGAGGTTGTCGACACCCGTTCTTGGAGTGCCCAGGTTGATATTTCACTCGTCAACGTTGAGTTCCCGTCAATTCTTTCCTAGGTTGTTGGCCGTTTTTGTGATACTCGTCGCCGTCTTGGTAGAACAGGCGTATCCGACATGTACCTCGGGGTACCCCTCCGCTCTTAGGTAGGTGCTGAGACCCACCACTCATTGAACTTCTTTTCACGACATTAAGTGCCGAACAATCTGGATTCTTTGTCCCCAACCCTTTTGAAGTTTGAGCGTACTCCTCCGCAGCGCCGGCCCGAACCTTTTCCCCTCCCCTCCGAGTTCTTTCGTAGTCCACCCAACAGCGTAGTCGGTTTCATACAAGCGATAGGATTTTTACGGAACTGCGGTTGCATTCAGCTTGCAGGTGGGCTGCTTGTTTTTGACTAACATTTTCTGTGGTCCGCCGTAGATGATCTACAGCGTCACGCTCGTTCGTCTGGAACGCTTTGCGAAGGCCCTGTCCTTTCGCGAACCCAACTGTGAGAGATAGTAGACAGTACAGTTGAATCTTATTTTCCCCTCTCCCCTTTGTTTTTTGTGAGCGAGCACCGTTCCCGTACGCCCCGATTTTTCCAAGCTCTAAGGGATCGACGTCCCTGCGGGGGCGTCCTCCCGTTCAGTAAAGACTCTTCTTTATAGTCACTGAAACTTCCTCAGTACCAATTTCAAGCCAGCGCCCACGCAGAGTTAAACCCGAGAGCGTCCGATTTTTAACCATTTTTGCCCACCCACTTTTGCTTCTATGAAAACTCGGCATGCCCCCCCCGGCCACCCTTTTGTGTACGTCTTCCCCTTCCTCCGGCTTCTTGCTGGATCTGGCCGTCAAATTGGGGCCCTTTTGTGTGTCGTCCGCGTAAAGCACTTACATAAGAAGGTTTTGTTTTTATCGATATCACGTCCCCCTTGGTGTGAGGCCTCGGATCAAACCCCTTTTTCACAAAGGAACTTCCCTTCTTGTTGATGATGTCCGCGCCTCACGTTGATGTCGCGGAAGGTAAAACGCACCCCCTATGCTTTGGCGTCCTTACGACTGTCCCCAACATTTTCTTAGATGATATTAATGACACCTTCAGTATTGCCAACCAAATACCGAGGCAGCACATCAGACTTTATGATTCCGTCAGTACAATAGGTAAACTACCCTCCCTTGTACAGGTTTTTTGTGCACGGCCTGTTTATCAACTTTTCTTTTTCGGCCTTTTTTTTCCCGCGACATTGCCGTTGCCCCATACCCTGGATCCGAGGGACGTGATTTTCCTTCAGCCACGAGCTTTTTTAACCCTGCATCTGGTTCACGTTGCGCCTCGCTGTGTGTGAGAAAGATGCTGGCGGTGCCGGTTGTAGAGTACTCTGTCCATTTCGAGCGTCGCGAGTAGGAGACTTTTGCCAATATGGAGACAGACCCTAATTTTTCTCATGTCACGAACAACCCCACCCCCTCGCCTGCTCATAACTGCTGTTAGATTTCACCGGAAACTGGTGCTTTTTCAGCTCAACTCCCCCCGCAATTATTTTGGCGCACGGGGTCCGACCGTTGATTGCGACGGACGGTGACTCTTGCGAAGATAGGTTTTCTGTGGACTTTACAGTCTGCCCCAGATCAGCTCGGCTCTTTTGGTCCTTCTTCTTTCAACAGCCAGTGCGGAGTAACCGGCAGCTATGAATGCGAACTTATGAGTGGGACCGGCTTGTCCCCTTCTTTTTATTTTTTTGATGCCGATGCATTTAACGGTATTTTGCGTTTCCTCCTGTGGCTCGAAGTTCGAGGAAATGGTATCCCCGCTTCGGCGTTTTTCAGCGCCCACCCTCCATTAATCATAAGGAGCTTTCTCCTGTTAGTTGACGGATTATGTTTCCATCCTTCGCGTTTTGCCCCTTCTTCCTGCTAAGTGCACCAAAGATCCGCTGCCTTCCCGGTCTAGAATCACGGAACCACGCCTAGCAGTGGGCCGCTTGGCTGAGAGATGGGAGCCTTAATGCCTTCACGAATTTCTTCCTCTGATGGAGCCCGTGTTTGCCTAGTACGTTCAGCGTTCTCCACCTGATCCCGTACGCCCCCCTCTACCTATGTCCTTCCAGTATGCCCAGCGGCTAAGAGAACTTTGCCGGTGTTCTTCCGTCGCCTTCTGGCGTGACAGATGTGGACCGCCTTTCTTTTGTGAGCATTCATCTCTCTGAATGGATCCCCCGGGAACCGGTTGGGCATTTAGTTCCTAAAGCGTGTCCAGCCCAGACCCCCTTTAGTGCCCTTTTAGGACGTTGAGTTTGACTAATAGCACTGACGTCCCCCCGACCCACTGCGAAGGGTTGGAAGGACGAGTTAAGAGTATACCCTGAAATCAAACCATGCCAGCCTTTCCCATTCAAAATTCTCTCCATTGTCATTACAAGACTTCCCCTCGTCTTTGAAATTGATGCCTCTCCACTGCGCCAGTCGAGCAGCCTTTCCTTTTCTCTGCCCTTTATCCAGTTTATCATTTCGTCATAAGCGCCTTATAACTAAATCGAGGTTTGGCAGCCCCCTCTCAAGTGCCCCCCCCCACATGGTTCTTCGCCGTCCAATTTCGTTTCCCCCTTGCCTGGATCTTTACTACTAATCCCAACCGTTTGTGGTGTTTGTTTTGAACTAGATCGTCCCAGGCTTGTCCTGAAGTAACGTAAGTGGCCTTTGCTTCCCCTCCACTACACGTGCTTCCTCTAGAAGGTCGACCAGCTTTTGATCGTGTTGGCCGTGAGTTTCGCAGCTCTGATCTCCATTTCTCATATTGAACTCTCCTCATTTGCCCTCATGGTAGATTTTCTCCTTTCCACCGATCGAATTTCTCCAGGTACGCCTGCAAGGCGAATTTTCTGGCTGTCCTTCATGGACGATTTAGAGCTCCTTCCATTTTGACAGTCCAAAGCTTTTTTTTCCCTTTTGCTTGTTGGTCGGAGAGACGAAGGCCACTTCCCAGTCGTTAGCCTCGACCCCTCTGGACGTGTGGGGTCTTATGTCAGACAAACGCTTTCGTGTCCCGAAAGCCTCCGGTTCCTGTTCAGCCCCCTCTATTCATTCTCCCCCCTGACCTCTGATTTTTCCCAAATCCTCTTGGGCTGCCTCAGTGTAGCGCCGCTCCTACTTTCCCGCCGCGGTTCTATACTCTGCGCTTGAATTCCATTTGACTATTTTCTTATTTCAATTCTTCTTCGTTAATTGCGAGAGCCCGAGATTTTTTTTCAAACTTCACCACTATTCACTCTGATGGCACGCTTCCCATCGCGCCATCCCCTCGCGTCCCCTTCTCCGGTTCTTTGCCGTTATTATAGTATTACCGAACTCCGGACGATTTCTTCATAGAATAGTGGACCTACTGGCGCCTTCCCCGCGCTTCTGATCCGGCAGCCTGGCACGAAGCGGTCATTTACCCTGGCCCCCAGGCTTTTTTCCGCGTTAAATGCCCGGAATGCATTGAATAAATCCATAAAAGCGTCAGCGTCCGCGCAGAAAATCCCACTTACCGGGTCCCCCTTTAATTTCTTCCTTGAATCCTACTGGTCCCCGGAACCAATACCTACGGTTTCAGTAAGGCAAGACGTTTCCTGCGTACCGAACTGAGTGGAGGCTTTGCAAATGTGCCCCTCGCAAAGCTCTTATCCTGTGGGCGGTCCGCGTATCTACAACTCCTCACGATCGAGTCTCCACCAGATTCCTTCCCGCAGTCCCCACCCTTGACCGGTGCTACACTAATTTCGAACGTTTTCCCGCTTCAATTCAGACCTCCCTTTTTGTTCATTTTAAAACTAGTTGATTCGAATTCTCCTTGTAGTGTTCTTTAACTCGTCCCCTGTCCATCTGTTCTCATCGTTGTTCCTCTTCCGGTCTGACCACTCTCTTCTTATCTGCCCCCTCTCGTAACAAGGACCAGCGCTCCGACAAGTACCCTCCCCCCCATAGGCCCCCCCATTTCACTTCAGTATTTTTGAAAGGTTTCCCATTTTCGTAGGGAACATCCCGCCCCTCGCTTTCACATCAGGAGGTGCCAGATACCGTTCCCGCTTTCCTCCGGGCCCCACCGTCTCTTTCTTTTCCTCGAACATTGACCTTTCTCCAGAACCCCCGTGTAAAAGAGGCTCTTTGGTCGTTCCGGAGGCCGGACTGCTGTTATCCGATTTTCGTTAAGAGGACCCGTCCTCCCGGATTGTTTTGCCCTCTGAAGGTGGTTCATTTCTATATTTCTCGAGAAGAGTTGTCCTTGAGTAGCCGTCGTCTGAAAGCAGTTTCTCTTGTTTACTTGTATCTCTTCACCGAATCCCCCACCGACTGCTTGTCAGTGTGAGGTTCTCCCGAGAATTTTCGCCTCACCCACTCATTGTCCGGGACTAGATACTTGCCCCCGTATGATTTGCCGTACTGATCCCCTATACGCCAAATAGCAGTCCCCACTCCACTGCTACTCCTCGCCTCCGCCGTCACTTTTTCCTTTTGACGACCTTTTTTTCCTCCCAAGCAGTTATCTTGGACATGTTGTCCTTACCACTCGTTTTGCATTCGTGCAGTCAGAGCTTGGACTAGTCCGGCGCGTCTAGTTTTGTCCTCCTTTCTTTCCTAATTCGATATCCTCTCCAGAAGTTTATCACCCTCATATCATTTAGTCCTCCACTGAGGTAGGAGCTTCACCCCGGTTCCTCTCCATCCGAATTCGTCCCCTTTCTGCATTTGTCCCACCTTTGCAATTTTATTTTCCCTTACCGTCTGTTGTGGTTTAGAGTCTCTTCAAAGTGAAGTTTCTCTCCTGTCTATCAAGCCCCTGAGCGTTCTATTAGATACCGGGTTCCTTCGCGTCTTTCCTCCTCTTTCTCTCCTACGATACGAAGGCTTTCAGCTAAGTATTCCAAGTGCCAAGTACACCACTCGACCTCTGCCAAGTTCACACCTGCGAGGCGAGAGATGGTCCTAATTCCAAAACTCAACTTTTTTCTTTACTTCCCAGGACCTACTTTCTTTTAACGGTCAACTCATTTTTTTGGCCTTTTTTACTTCTCCGGCTTTGCGGGAGGCATTCCTTGAATGTTGCTTGTTCGGCCCTCTCCCCCTTTCAATTAATTCCTGGTTATCTATCCTACGTCGCACGGGATTTTTCTGGTATCCTCTCTGCTAACAAGCCACCCCCCCCCCGTGTCATTACTAATTTTTGGTAATTTTCATGACTACCCTTTTCAAGCGCTTACTTCCTTGAAAAAACTCTTTCACGAATGGGAGTTTTTGAAGAAGTGGACTTTACAACGTACTGACTAATTTTTTCTCTTCTTTTAACGAAACAAAGGAAGCAGTTCCATTTTGCCACCCTATAATGTCCCCTTTTAAGGTCCCCGCAACTTACGCCCTATCGGAGCCCTCATTTCCTAAGAGGCGTTCCCTCCATCCTCTGTCCAAGTTTTTTTTTCTGTACCGCCTCTGTTTCGACCCTCAACCTATGGTGTGCTGTCACTGCTCTACCTATAACTGACCTTCCGTGCACCTCAGCAGGGATTACGTTAGGTCATTAAGAAGAGACGACCCCCGTCTGTTCCCTTACTCTAGGAGGTCAAATTGCTCTCTGTTCCGTTTTTACATGACCCCTGCGTGGGCCCTTTTTAGAGCTTTCTAGGTCAGTCCTCCGGTTCCCCCGCGTAGTCGAAATCTACCCGATGGAGCCTCTATTGATGTCCCTCCCCCACACCCTGACACGTCCGACCCTTTTCTTCCCCTTCCCCGAGCTTTTCCCCCGGAAAAACCGGCTGTTTCCTGGAGTCTTGCCCTCTCCTCAAATTCTCATTTTGCTCACGGTAGATATCTTTTGCCTGGCAGACGGAAGCCTCTTTGATACCCGTCACGCCCCGCGGTCGGTGGACGCACAATAGTACTCCCAAAGGCATCCTCCGTCTTCTTCCCTTATTAGAAGAACTCACATCCCTTGAATTTCCGTCTCTCTTGGCCTGCGACTCCTTCAGGATGTGTCCGGCGTGCCACGTTACAGATCTTTTTTCTTTCCTAACCCTTTTTCAAGGGACATTTCTGTGATGCGTTCTCTGGCGGACGCTTCCCTGTTGATTGAAATTTTCCTGATTTCCCGGACTCTGCAGTTCGGCAAACTCAGGATCCCCTCGTCCAGGCTTGCTTTCCTTTCTTTTCCTTCCTTATATGCCTGCTATACGCGCCTTCAGTTCCCTTAACAGATTCGTAGAAGCCTAACCCCCTCTCGCGCTTGGACGGTCCGCGATATAGCAATTACCGGAACCACTCCACCCCGTCTTAAGTTGACCTCTTTATTCTTTTCGAGCTTGTAAAGCTGTTCATGAGCCGTTCCCGCAACTGTAGAGGAGTCTTCTTGCGGTTCAATCCACCGCTCATTCTCTAGAACCGTCATCCCCCTTACGTAGTAATTTTCCCCCGAATTCCCCTCGGGGCACCTTGCGAGAACCGCCGTTCCTCGTACGCTAACTGCCTTTCGTTTATTTGATCATTGCGCTAGGTTGCCCAGACAAGTCCGATGTTTCAAGATCGTATTTTTTTCCACCCATTCACTCGGCGAGTGATCCTCCCCCTTCAGTGACCCAGGTTCCCCCGTTTTTTCCCTTGAAATCGTGTAGGAATCCTCCCCCTCCAGGGACTCCTGCTTTTTCCTTTCCTGGGAATTTTCTTTTTTTTCTCTAGCACCACGCGAAAGGTTCATCCCCATAGTATTCAGAGTCTCCTCAGATCCCATTCCTCTACCATTACTCCTTGCAATGGGTACAGGACGGATTTTTCATTCTCTTAGGAAATTCCCTCTTCCCAAATTCTCCAAATCTCCTTCAGCGGCTTTGTATGAGCCAATCGAGATGATGCATTATCTCAGTGTTCTGCTAAGAGCGGCATCCTAAGACTTTTTCACCCTTCTTTTCGAGCACGGGTTAGTTGTTTTGGCACGTTTTCCGCAAAGGAATGTTTATG
>Ga0179593_1669654_pt1 | contig 12804 bp, 30 predicted proteins | sample CZODoug2_1_08_16_FD_185931 | JGI IMG/M metagenome (GOLD analysis project Ga0179593, IMG submission 185931) | Vadose zone soil fungal communities from Angelo Coast Range Reserve, California, USA - CZODoug2_1_08_16fungal (PacBio error correction) | ecosystem: Environmental > Terrestrial > Soil >... | reverse complement strand
GAACACCCTTTTCCTCTGCGGATCGCGTGTTTCCCGCTCTTTGAACCGTTTTTTTTTTTTTTTCCCGGTTTGTTTCCCTCTCCTCTGGCGATCTCGATAGATTCTCAGTTCGCGAGTGCGGCGCGACCCTTTTTCCTTGTTTGGTTTTTTTTTTTGTCGACTTGTTCGAAACTTTTCCCACTCTCGATGCGGCTTTTCCTTTTATCTTTGACCGCCACCACGGTTGCTTTTCGAAACCAGAACCCCCGCCCTTTTTTCTCTCGTCAGTGAATTTTTAACATTCGAGGATTGGAACTCTTTCCCAGTTCCTCTCCTTCTCCCGACACCCTCTTGAACCCGCGCGACTTCCTTTCAGGAGGTAAAAAATCTGTTTTCCTTTTTTTCCTGTTTTTTCACAGGCCCCTTCTTTTTTCTCTTCGAGAGGCAGGCACTTTGCCATGCAGCTAGATCTTTTTTTTCTCGATCTTCGCCACATTCCCCCCCTTTGTTTCCCGATCCGTTTTCCCTTTTTTCCTATCACCGGCATCTTTGTAGCGCTTAGTTTTTTCCCGAAGGGACCTGGGTATACTTTTTTTTTTCCCCCAGATGATGGGGTTTTTTTTTTTTGCGTTAAAATTCTATTGGCGAGGAAACGCGGTTTTTTTTTTTTTCACCTTTTTCCCCGCATTTATTTTTTTTTTTTTTGGCCTAGTTCGCGGTTTCTCCCCGCGGCCAACGCTCCTTTTTTTCCGTGGTCAGATGGGCACTGCCCTTCCCCTTTTGTCGCCTGCAAAGCCCAAAGCTTTTTTTTTTCGGGACATCACGACCCCTGTCCCCCCCCTGGGATCCCAAAAAAAATGCCCTCCCCTTTTTCCTGGCAAGAGGGGCCTTTTCCTGCACGCGGATATTGACCTTTCGTCCCTCTTTTTTTTCCCGAGGGCCGCAGGTTTTTCCTCCGCAATCAAGCTTTTTTTTCTTAAAAGGTGCCTTTCTTTTTGCCTTTCCGTTTTTTTTCTCATCTTACTCTTTAAATGTGCCCCTGCTTTCCTCCTTCTCCCAGGTTTTCGGCCGCCCCCCTTTACAGGCCAGGCCATACCTCTCTCCAAAGAACTTCAGTCGCTTTATCATGCGAACCCCCTCCCCTCCTTTTGGTTCTTTTTTTTATGGCCCCCCTCCAGACTTTTCACCCTTCTGCCCTTTTTCTCCCCTTTTTTCCTTTTTATCGGCGAGGTTTCCCAAAAAAGTTAAAAGACCCCGTCCCCCCCACCTTCCGCGAATTTAGGCGTTTTTTTGCTGCCGCATTTTCCGAAGGAAATTTGGTTCCTTGGTTTGGCGGGCGTCCGGAGCGTGGCTCTTTATGCAAGTTTTTTTTCGAATTGCACTTTTTTTCCCCAATTATGCCGGTTTTTTTCAAGGGGCGGTTCACTTTTTTTTTCTTTCTCTAATACCGCTACAATTTCTTTTTCTTTTTTTCAAAACCCGCCTTTTCCCCCAACAAACTTTTTCCCTTTTCCCGGAGGCGGCTCCCTCCCCTGTACTCTTTTTTTTTTGCCCCGGATGCCCCCCAGATATATTTGATTTCTGGCAGAAAGGTTTCTTTTACTTCCACCCTCCTCTTCTTTTTTTTTCCTTTTTGAGGGCCTTGGGGATCTTTCCGCGCCGGACTTATATTCGGGGACTCTCTTTTTTTTTCGGTGCATTCTCCTCCCAGAGGATCACTCCTCAGAGATGGCGTCTTGGCTTCCCTCACCATCTTTTTTCCCGAAGAAGTCTCGTTTCCTTGGACCGGTGCGCCCCCCTGGGAAGCGGGCTCTCATTTCCCCCCGTTAACTGTTTTTCCCTTGTCATTTAAGGCCCCCCCCCTTTCATTAGGGCGGCCCTTTTTTTCTCGCTTACGGTCTTTTCTTCCGGTGTTTTTTTTTGTCGTCAATGCCCCTTTTCTTTCCTTTTTGAGGTTGAGGTTTCCTCACACTGTGGACGCCTCTTTCTTCTCCTTGGTTCCTTTTTTTGAATGGTGGTCCGGTTCAAACACTTTTTTTTCCCGCTTCAAGCAGGGGGAATTTTTCTCTTGGCCCGGAACGTTGCCCGTCCTCCCCGGTACCTTCCTTTTGCTCGAATGGTCCTTTCGTTGGATTTGAAAATTCTCTGCTTTTCTTGCCAACTTCGCCGACGGGAAGAGGTTTTTTTCTGATTGCCGATTCTTGGGACTTCCTTTTTTTTTTCCGAAACGTGAACCCGCGTCCTTTTCTTGACTCCCGACGGTGTTTTTCAATGGGCGATATCGTGGGTTTCCCTTTCCGCCTTATTCAATTATATTGTTTTTTCCTTTTTGCCGGACAGGGCGGCACCTTTTCCTTTTACCCTTTTTTGAGTCTTCTTTTTTCCCGTTGTGTTGTTGAGATTTTTCTTTGTACGCAAAAAGCCCCTTTTTTTTTCGCCATGCGGCGTTCGGTTCTTGCCCCCCCCCCCCTTTCCCTTTTTTCCTGGAATGTTTTCTTCCTTCTTTCCCGATTCTTTCCCCCAGTTCGACGATTCCCTGGCGTCCCTCCCTTTTGCTTTTTTTTTAGGGACGCTTTTTTCCCCTTTCACGACTTGATTCGTAGTCTCCTTCAGAAATCGGGCACCCTTTTCTTCCCCCCCGTATGTTTCTTTTGCCGATTCTTTTTTTTGGCTTCCGCAAGATCCAAGCGAACCTTTTCTTTTCCGTTTAGATTTTTTTTTTCCTCTAACATGACCCTTGGGAAAGGTTAGAACGTTGTAGGTCTTTCCTTTTTCTCCTTTGCTTTTTCCCTTTTTTTCATGACTTATTTTCTTTGAGGAGGTTTCCTTTCCTCTTTCTTGTTCCCTTCGTTTTTTTTGTTCAATATCTTTCCACAGTGTGCGGAGATTTTTCCTTTCTCCAGCCATTTCTCTTTTTCCCTTCCCCCTAACGGGGAGACCTCCCCAGTTTGGTTCTTTTCCGCTCCGTCTTCCTTTTTTTTCCCCTTTTCCTCATGTCCCTTTTGCAGCCCGGTCATGATTTTTTTTTTTTCGACTTTTCGGAACTTTTTTTCTTTTTTGGGATTTCTCCCTTTCCCAGGAGGAAGTTTTTTTTTTTTCACTGATTCCCCCTTCCCCTTTTACTGAGAGGGAAGATTTTTTCTTGGCTCTGTTTTGAACCTTTTTTTTTTCACCGCTTAGGTCCATTCCCCCCCTTTTTGTAGAGGGATTCCCTCTTTTTCCCCATTCCTTGCACAACCCGAGCAGCTCCCTCCCCTTCCGATATATTACTCTTATCTTTTTTTTCCCTTCCACTCTTTTCTCTTGATAAAACAGGCCCTCTTTCGATTTGTAACTTTCAGTAAACAACCCTTTTGTTCTTTCTTCTCACCACTTTTCTGAAAGAGCTATCTTTCTTTCGTTTTTAGCGGCACGTGCTTTCTCCCACACTCTCGAAAGTCGGGGGTAGGTGGTCTCCTTCCTGGTCCTGTCCTTCAAGGGGGGCGATTTGGTTGGCGTTTCCAGGTCCGGTCCGCCCCTTTTTTCCGGCCCCTTTAGGCTTCCCAGCACCTTAACGTTTTTTCCTTTTTCCAGGCCTTTCTTCTACTTCTCCATTTTCTCCTCCATGACCTTACACCGGGCCTTTTTTCCCTCAAAGCACTTCTTTCCCCTTTCTTCCTCAGGGTCATCCGCGCTTTTTTTTTTTTTCCAAATTGATCTGACTTTCCTTTTTCTGGGGGAACCTTTTTGTCCCGGGCAAACCGCCCTTCTTTTTTTTTTTTTTTTTTTGCCTTTCTTTCGCAAGCTTGTTAGCTTTCCCCGTGCGCCCCTCCGTGGAGCTTCCCTTCGTCCAGCGGGATCTGGTTCTTACATGTTTTTTAAGCCGGGCGCAACTTTTTTTTTCGGGGAAATTTTCGTTACATCTACCCCCTTCTGGCTTTTGTCCCCTTTTGATCGGGCTGCACCATCGGGTTTTTGGGCGTGGAGCTGGGATTTATGGGGTCCCTGCAACGGCCCCACCCCTTTTTCTCTTCGTGATTGCGATTGTTTCACTCTAATCTTTTTTGGCGTCTGTCGGCACCTTTCCCCTTTTGGTTGACATTGTTTGCTCGTTAGGACCCTTTTTCTGCTTTTTTTTTTACCCGTGAGTTTTCCTTTTTCCACCAGTTAGGGATGCGGTTTTTCCTGCCCATCTGGGATCCCCTGAACTTTTTCCGCGTCCCTGCCCCTCCTTTTTGAAGCTACCTTTTTTTCTGCTGTGCAGCCAACGTTTTCCCCCCTCTCCCCCCCCTAGCCTCTTTTTTTCCCGCCATCTTGGGCTTTTCCTCCCCCCCAAGGGATTCGGTTTTTTTTTCCCGCACAACCTTCTCTTCCCCTTTCGTCCTATTATTCTAATAGAGCTTTTTTTCTCCTTTAGCACTAATCACAATTTTTTTTTTTTGGCGAAGATCTAGTTTTTTTGAGCCTCCCCTCTTTTTTTTGCCTGTTTGTTTCTTTTCTTCATCCGGAAGCTTGCCCCTTTTTTTCGCAGGGACCGAGACAAGTCTCGTCGAGCTTTCTCTTTTCCTCGTCTTTACTTCCTTGAGAGATTTCCCTTCCCCTCATATAGAATGCTGTTTTTCCTTCCTTCGCCCCCACTCCGCCGGCGGGGTTCTGGTTCCTTGAGGCGGTTCCGTTGGCGGGTCCCCCTTTCTACCCCTTTCTCTTTTTTTGGCGCGCAGCTCGGAGCTCTTCTCTTTCACAAAGTCGACCCCCCCCCACAGCGGCGACAACGGCGGGCCCTTCCTTTCCCTGCTCCCCCCCGTTTTTTTTCCTTGGAACATGATACGATCTTTTCTTTTTTTTTTTTTAAGGGTCGCGGACCACCCCCCAAATGCTCTCTTTTCAGTCTCACCCTTCCTCCTCTTTTTTCTTTTTATTCGGCGCTTTTTTCTTTTCACTCCGGAATATCTTCTTCTTTTTTTTTGTTTTTTTTTCCCAGTTCTAGCCGGATCGTGAACAATCCCTTCTTAGGGACTTCTTTTCACAATCTTTCGTTTTGCCTGTCGGTTTTGCGCTTTTTTCTACTTTCCCAGGGTGGGGTGTCTTACCGTGTTTTTCTCTCTTTTTTCTCGATCGAGCATGTTCCTTTCTTCCCGCCGAGTGCGCGGCCCCCCCGCCGTTTGCCGGCTTTTTTAGTTTTGTTTCGCTTTTTTTTCAAGACGCGCTTCGATTTTCTTTTTTGGGCCAAACCTTTGAACCGCCAACACTCCTTTTTTTTTCTTTTTCTACCTCGCCCCGCGTTCTTCCTTTTTTCTCTCCCCATTTACGATTATGATTGCTCTTTTCTTTTTGCGTGGAAAAAAGCGCCTTCCCCACCCTGGGGGGGAAAACCCCTTTTTTTTTTTTGAAATCCTTCTTCAATTTTTTCCCTCCCTTTTTTTCCTTTTTCTTTTCTTCTCTTTCCGGGAAAGATTTCTATTTTTTTTAAGTCACTTTGAGATCGAGTCCCCCCTTCTTTTCCTCCTCTCTTAGCAAGACAACAGGTCTATCATGAGTTCCGATATCCTATTCCTGTTTCTCCCTTCCGGTTTTTCTTTTTAAGGCGCCCCTCCTTTCCTGACCGAAGGCCTTCCTTTCTTAGTCATTAGTTCCTTTTTTCTCAATCGGAAACACCCCCTCTTGGCGTTCAGGCGGCTTTTTCGTTTTTTCCCTTTGCTCCTCTTCCGAGGAACCCCGTTGGCATGCACTCTTTTCGCTGAGATTCGTCCTTCCTTTTTGTTCGCGTTTCTCGGCAACCAAAAGCCCCCCTCGGCTTTTTTCGCATTTTCGCGCCCCTTTTCCCTGGTTTTTTTTGTCGCTTTTTTCTCCCCTAAAGCGGGGACGCCCCTCCCTCGTTTCCTCCCTTTTTCTTTCCTTTGACCCCCAAAAAAAAAAAAGCTCCCTGAAAAGCAGCCTTTGCCGACCACACCCTTTTTTTCCCCCCTGGTAAGGCAGCGATGACTTTTGTCCCCTGAGGGACAGCCTCCCTTGGCAAATTTCGAGAAAAATGGTTCTTCCCTTGCTTTTTTTCCCCTGTCTCCCCTTCCCTGATTAAAGAGAAAGCCTCTCGCAGAGGTTGCCTCAACCCTTTTTTCTCTTTCGATAAAAAAGGATCCTCCTTCCTTCTCCCTCTAATAGAACCTTTCCACCACCTTTCAGAAGGCTTTTCTTGTCCTTCTATGGCAACGGAGCAGTTCCCCCCCGTTTCCCTCTTGAAGCTCCACGGCGTTTCTTGGGCGACGGGGAGGTTTCCCCCCCAAGCTGCTCATTCCCCCCCTTCCCTTGCCTGCGTTGCCCGCGCCCCACAATTTGGCCTTTCTCGACGCGGGATGACCGTCCCTTTTTTTTCCCTCTTTGGTTGGCTTTCTTTGCAGAGCGGGCCGACCCCAGGTATGTTCTTCTTGGAGTTGCCGTTTCCTTTTTTTTTGGGTTTTTTTTGGTTGCAACCTTTTTTTCGAATTCCTTCTTTCTTACTACCAAACGCGTTTCGCTGTTGCGACTTTTCCCTCTGGGGAAAACAACACCATTTTCCGCGTTTGGAATGCCGGCTATATTCCCCTCCCTTAATTAGGAGAGTTTTTCTCTTTCCGATGCCCAACCTCTTTCCCGTTCCCCTTTGTTTTCCCTGCGAAGGACGCATTCCCTCTTTCTTGGGCATGGAGGGACCGGTCCGGCCTCCTTTTTATATACCGGCGGCCTTTTCTTCCCTTTTCTTTTTGGCCCCCCGAGTTTCATTTTTTTCTCTTTTTTTCCAGCCCGGTCACGCCCTCCTTCGAGTCTTTTTACCCTTTTTCTCGGACAAACGGGTTTTTTTTCCCCGTCGCGCCCATTTCCTCTTTTTTTTTTCCCCTTCCTGGTACCCCCGCCTTGCAAATTTCACGAACTTTTCTCGCGGCGGCCTGCCACCCCCCCCCCTGTCGTAAATGAAACTTTTTTTTTCTTTTTACTTGCTTTCCCGCAACACTGTGGGATTTTTTCAAAGATTCTTCTTTGGGAAGGCGCCCTTCTCTTCTGGTGACCCTCTCTCTAAAGTTTCTGGTCTCAGGTTCTTCTCCCGCCGCTTTTTTGTACCTTTCAGATTTTCCCTTAAGGACCTCTTAGGGGGCCCGTTTGCCTTTTCACCTTTGCCTTTACTTTCCCCCCTAGGATGCCTTTCCTATCTCTTAGCGTCCCCCTTTTTTTTGTTTGAACCTTTTTCTTTGCCTCTGGCGCGACTTCTTTCGGCGCCAAACTCTCCACGCCGGCCTTGTTTTTTTTTTCCATTTTCCGGGCGGGTTTTTGGAGACGAACGATTTTTGCGTGGCGACCCTCCCCCTCGCGTTCCCCTTTTTTCTTCCCGTTTGGTGGCGTCGACGCCAATTTGACTCTGGGAGATTTTTTTTCTCGGTCCTCCAACTTCTATAAGACCTTTTTTTTTTTTTTTGCCAAACCCAAGATTTTCCTTTACAGGCCTTGACGATTTTTCCGTTGTTTTTTTGCGTATAGGACGGTACGAAAGGATTTTGGGGTGAACGGTCCCTTCCGTAGGGATCGTTTCCTTCCTCTCCAAGAATTCGTCTTCATCCCTTGAAAAATCCGATAGCCCACCCTTGGAAATGGGAATCTCTTTTTCTTCCGGCGAATTTTGCTTGGGATGTTTTACCTTCTTCCCCAAGAATTTGATAGTCTCTCTTATCGTCCTCATCCCAAGACCAGCCCCTCCCAAAACTTCTCTCTTTTTTGCGCAGATTTCGTGTTTTTGGGGCTTCCGGCGAAATTTAAAAACGCTTCTTAGAGGCGGCGTTGGGTTAAAAGCGGGTGTTTTTTTCACGGGCTGATTTCCTGGGCCCAGAAACCTTCTCAGTCAGGCTTGACTTTTCTCATGATTTCTTCTCGCGGGCGGTTCCCTCCACCATTTTTAAGCTTTCGTTTTTTTCCTGCTTTTTTTCCTGGTCCCACACTGTTTTTTTTCCGAGGCGGTCCCCACCCCCATCCCCCCCTTCGCAAAAGTGCATTTCCCTTCTTTTCAGCGGGCCGACTTTTTCTGCCGCTCGGTCTTGCTCCTTTTTTCCCGTTCGTTTGCATTTTTAGCTTCTCTTTTTCCCCAGAGTTCTTGAGGGACCTTGCCGGTTTTTCTTTTTTCGATTGAACTTTTTCTTTGTTTGCGTCGGCCGGTTTTGATTTTATTTTTTTCCCCCCAACCCTTTTCAGCCCTCGGTCGCTCTGCGGCTGGGTCTCCTTGGCTGAAACGCTGTCCCCTTGTTTCTCGAGGGAATCCTTTTTTTTTGGCAAGATGATGTCCCTCTCCTCGCTAGTGGTGCCGCCGACTCTTTCCCTTGCCCGGCGGTCCTTAGGTTTTCCTCACAAGAAAACCTCCGTTTCCTAGTAACATTGGCTGCCAATTTCTTCCGCAAAATTTTGTTTTTCATCGTAGGCACGCTTCTTTCCCCACCAAATATAAGATTTGTAAGGGAAGGGAACTTTCTCCGTTCACCTAGTATCTTCTCCCGAGGTCATTTGGGTCTTGTTTTTTCACCCAGTACCGCACGAATCTTTTTTTTTTTCTCCAGGTTTATTTCCTTTTTAGAGCCAGTTTACCAGGTTTCCCAAAAGAAGTCTCCCTCTTTAAAAGGAATTTTTTCTTAATGAAGCCTTTTCTCCCCCATTCGCGTTTTTCTTGCCTCCCTCTGCATCCCAACCCCCCCAGCGAGCAATTCTCCTCACGTTTTCTCTTTCACTTTTTTCCCCCTTAAGGCGAATACAAACTTTTCTTGCGACAGCATGTCTTTTCCCTTTCTTTCTTTTTTCCTCTTTGGGATGTTGTTCTTTTTTTTTTCTCTTGATCCGGCCCGCCTCCTTTTTGATGTCAAGTCTTTTGGTTTTTTTTATAAAATCTTTTTCCTCTAGCCCGCACCCTTCGCGCTTTTTCAAGGAATTTGTTTTTCTTTCTTTGGATGGCCTCTGACAACGGCGAGACTTTTTTTTCTGGTACTTGGTCCTTGATTGTCGGTTCTTTTTCTGCGTTAGGGAATTTGTCTTCTTTTTTGATCATGGTCCATTGGTTCTTTTCCCCTCCGCCAACCCACTTTTAGTCTTGCGTCCCTTCCGCTGGAGGCCCTCCCTTGAATTCTTCTCCCTTTTCGGCGATTTCCCCTCAGTTTTTTTCCCTTCACTTCTGCTTTCCCTTTTTTTTTTTTTGCGTTCAAGTGCTTTTTCCCCCGCACCTCCGTGATTTCCGTTTTCTTTTTTTTGCGTTTATAGTTCTCCCCGTCCTATTTCTTCGGAGCGAGCTTTTTTTTTTTTGACACGCATCGAAAAGTTGATTTTTTTTCGTCCCCGCGTCCTCCTCGGCGCCGCACTCTTCAGGAGCGGCCCTTCCTTTTTTCTCTTTTGCAAAAAAGCCTCCTACCCCCTTTTTTCTCGCCAATATGAGCCCCCTTCTTCTGCCGTGAACTTGACCTTTCAGGTGAGGGGTCATATCTACCCAGGCCTTCTTTTTTCCTTCCCCCGAGGCGCTACCCGTTCTTTTCTTTCATTCTAATCGAGGCGGACCTCTCTTCCCATTCCCGGGGACCTCCTGTTTGGATGTGGCTTCTCTTTTTTTTCGCTGGAGCTCGTGTCCTTTTTTGCTCCGAAGGGTTTTTCCCTTTTTTTCCTTTTCCTTGCCTGGCTTTGTCGGCAGGACCCCTTTCTCTCTTTCAAAGGGCCTCCCGTTCGCGCTTCCTTTTCAATCCTGACCTCTTTTTTTATCAAAAAATTTTTGTCGTCTGGCGAGCTTTTCACAGGGTCCCCCCACCTCTCTTTTCCTCTTCAATTAGAAATGCTTTATTTCCCTTTGCGGGCGTGGGTATTTTTTTTTTTTTTCACGAACGGAGCCGAGCTTCGTTGGCTTTCCCTTTTAACGTGCTGTGGCATTTCGTCCATTTTCGCGAGGCGTATTCAAGCCGTTTCCCCCCCCCCCTTTGACAAAACGATACCACCGTTTGCCCATTTTCACGGGGTTGGTTTGAATTGTCCGTGTCCCCCCCTCTTGGAAATTCCAGGTGGAACTTTTAGAGCGCAGAACAGTTTTTTTGCTTCACAAAGGTCCGCGTCCCCTTTTTTCAACGTCAGTGAAATTGTGCGGATCGCAGATTCGCTCTTTTTCCCCACGATTGTTCACTCCTGCATTTTTTTCCCTCCGTTTTTTTTTTCTCTATCTATGCGAGTGAACAATCTTTTTTGCTCTTGGTTATCCTCTTCTCGGCGGAGTAGGGCGCTGCCTTTCTTTGGCCGTGTTTGCCGCGAACTTCTTTCTCTCTCTCTTGTTCCACCGTTGCATTTCTCTCTTCCCCTTTGGTCGGTCAAAACCTAAGCTCAGCCGTTTTTTTAGCGGTTGTCGACTGTTCGATTTTTTTTCCTCTCTCCCCCGAAGCCTGCGCTTGCCTTTTTTCCATCCCCGGTATCTTTGACCCACGCCACAAACTTTCTCCGTGCGGGCCGGGAGTGATCAAACCCCTCGAAAGAGTCCGTTCCCTCTCTTCTGATTGAAAACGGCGATGCTTCCGTCTTGGTGTGCCGCGGCGTCGACAAAATTTGGAACGTTCGCTCGCTTGCAGAGGAAAGCGCGCCGCCTTTTTTTCCTGGCGACAAACGCGCCCTCCTTCTTTTCTGATGAAGGCACGGCACTTTTTCCCGCCTTGAGCTCGAGATCCAGGTTTCACTCGTTCCCCCCCACATCAAAAACCGGTTTTTTTTTTTCTCAGAGATGGCGTTTTCCTTTTTTCCTTCTCCCTCACCGGCATCAAGTTGGCGTTGTAAGCGCTCGTGTGCGTCGTTGCCAGTTTGCGGGCCTGGGTAGATATTTACCTTTTTCCAGCCCAAGGATTTTTTTTCCCCTTGCGTTGCGTAGCTTTTTCTCTTTCGAGTGAAAACTGTTTGTGTTAGTCTTCTTTGTGAAAGGCTGCGCCGCTTTTTTTTGTGGCGTTCGGCCTTCCTTTTTTCGCGTTACCTGCGGTCCTTCCGTTTTTTCCCCCCCTTCCTTTTCGGATTGCGTGTTACTTGGCGTTTGTCTTTTCTTCGGCCTTGGTGCCCGCCCTTTTTGTCGCGGTTTTAGAACCTTGACCTGCCCCAAATGTCGTGGACCTTTTTTCCTTCTTCCATCACGATGGTCGAACCGTAACCCTTCCCAAAAAAAAGGCAACCCCATTCCCTCTACGGGGTCCCCGTTTTTGCCCCTTTCCTCCCCTATATTTTGAAATCTCCCCTGGTCCTACTATTTTCGCGTAGAGGGCCTGCAAGCGGTCTGCCCTTTTTCCGGAAAAATGTGGTGTTCTTCCCGTTTTTCCTTCCTTTCCCTTACCCCAGATCACGGACTCTTTTCTTTTTTCGGGGCCGATGTTCATTTTTTTTCCTGCAGGCGATACCAGGAAACACTACGGTTTTTTTTTGTCGATGCTCTCATTCCTCCCCTCCTTGCGACGGAGTTTTTTTTATGGCAAAGCGCCATCCCCCTTGTGCCCCCCAGAGCCAGATGACGCTCAACGGCGCTTTTAACCGATTTCCTCTTCTTCGTACACCCCCTTTTTCGTCACAACCAGCCCCCCTTTTTTCATTTCATTCTTTTTCCTCGCATGCTGAGCCCCTTTTTTTTCATCTCCTTTTCGCCTTAAGGGCGGGTTTCCCGTTCTCTCGGGAGGACGGAATTCTCCACCCACAGTTTTTTTTTTTCCTCTTGGGGTGCTTTTTTATGCTGCGGTCCTCCTTTCGTTTCCTTTTCCGGCAATTATGAAGGAGGGGAAGGTAACGGCTTTTTTTTTCCGTGGAGCGCTACTTCCTTCCGGGTTCGCCCACCCGGTATTTTTTCTTGAAAAAAAACCTCTCTTCCCCCCACCACATCGCCCCTTGGGGCGCTTTCAGAATGCGTCCTATATTCCGTGTCTCTCCCCCCTCATCGGATTCATTTTTTTGCTCGTGGCCGCTTTCCCCCCTCCTCTCTTTGCGGGCCGGCCACGACCCCTGTGCAGCAAGGGGTTCCTTTTCCTTTTCCAATCCGACTTTTTTGTCATTTTTTGGAGCCCGTCAGCTCCTCTTTCGTATATTCGGACAGGAACCGATAATGTGGTGTTCTTTATCATATGGCGGCCGATCTTTTTCTCCCCCACGCGATGGGAAGACTCCTTTCTTTCCCTGGTCACGCAACAGCACTGCATCGATCCTTCCTCTCTTCTTACCATGATTTTGAACCCTTTTTTTTGTTTGACCAAACTTTCCCCTTTTTGCATTCCCTTTTTTTCTTCCTTCTAGTTCAAAGTCGGAATCGGCTGTTTCCTCAGCAGGCCCCTCTTCCATCTTATTTTTTTCCCCTCACGGAGGGGAGTTCTTCTCCCTCTGGCCCTGCACGGCGTCCGGCGTCTTCCCGTCGTCAATGAACCCCCCTTTTCTTTGGGCTGGGAGTTTTCGGTTGCGGCTCGCCCTCCTGTGGACGCAAAGATTTTGGAAAGTGGTTTCGGCCGGTTGACCTTCTTCCCCCCCCTGGTTTCCGGTTCAAAATCCCCTTTCATTGATCCGCTTACAATCCCCCTTTTTTTTTTTTCCCTTTCCTCTTCGGGCCCGATTGGGCATTCCTCCCTGCCCGGATTTCCCCCGCATTTTTATGTTTTCTTAGGGCCTATCTAGTCTTTTTTTTCTCATTTCCTTTCGCTGGTCGCTGCTTCCCGTTGCTTGGATCGTTGCTCCAAACGGCCGCTTTTTTTTTTTTTTTGCATTTTCCGGGGTTTTTTTTATTGGATCTGACGGACTATGCAACAAGGGAGTTTTTTCCCCCGCGTTCCTTCGCCTTTTCCCCCTTTTTCCTCCAAGGAAGGC
>Ga0179593_1510073_pt1 | contig 12804 bp, 18 predicted proteins | sample CZODoug2_1_08_16_FD_185931 | JGI IMG/M metagenome (GOLD analysis project Ga0179593, IMG submission 185931) | Vadose zone soil fungal communities from Angelo Coast Range Reserve, California, USA - CZODoug2_1_08_16fungal (PacBio error correction) | ecosystem: Environmental > Terrestrial > Soil >... | reverse complement strand
GCGTCTTTCGGTGACTGCTTTTCCTGTTTGTAACCTTGGGGTGGCCATTCAAGAGGACCCATAAAGATGCTGCACCCAACAATTTGCAACACTCTTTTACTTCCAAACCCAAACCACCCCACTTTTCCCAAGCCACGGTTTTCTTGGAATGCGGGTGTGAACGGTGGGGGATATCTTTTTTTCAAACTTTAGTTCTTCCGTTTCCCCAGTCTCCATGAAAAAACTTTTCCCTTTTTTCCCCTGCGTGCTCCGTTGCGTATTCTTTAGAATTGTCTTCCGTATCTTTGTCTTTAATTCTTGGGCCACTTTTTCTTTTTTCAAGTCGAATTTACAAAAAAAACCAAATCGTCTTTTGTTGAGTGCCTTTATTTTTGTCTTTTTTTTTTTTTTCTTCCGGTTTGTTACCCCTCACTATGTCCAAATTACCTTGGCATTTTTCAAATTTACCCTTCGACCCCCTTTTTTTTCCACGCCCACCCACCTTTGATTGGGGGTTCGTGCAATTCCACCCCCCCACCAAGGATTTTCCCGGTTCTTTTTTCATACCGTGCCCCTCCAGGACATTGTAAAAGGTCCCCTCCTGGCTGGGGGCACGTGTTTCTTACCCCGTTTTTCGACCCAACCAAGTCCCCCCCCCTGGCGTGGTTTTTTGGTTGCTGCGGCTGTTTTGAATTTCTTGACGTGTCAACCCAACCCGTTAGAGTTTTTTGCAGTGGAGTGTACAAATGAGCCATTTACACCCACCGATGGCTTCCGTTGTTCGACTGCCCTTTGCTTCTTGGTTCTTGGACCCCGTGTTCAATGTTTTTCAAACCCGCGGCTCACTCCAAGCCGTAGTGAATTCCCTTTTTTTTTTTTCTCCCGTTGGGGGCTCCCGTGTTTCACCTCTCCCCCAGCCCCTTGTTTTTGTTTTTGTTGTACTTTTTTGCACCCTGAACCAACCCACCCCCCCACAAATAGTGGGCTTTTTTTTTTTTATTACGTGAATACCCCTCATTTGTCATTCTTTCAATGTTTTTTTTTTTTGCAATTTGGGGGGAAGCCTTATTCCTTCAGGGCAGGTTTTTTTTTTTTTCCACGGACCTTCGCGGGTTTTCCCCGGGTCACTCCCAAACACCCACAATGTTTTTTAAGAAATTTGTTTACCCCCGCCGCTCAGGTCTCCATTTCCTGGCCCCGTCCAACTTCTCTCAGTTTTCCATGCCTTAGTTTGCAACCCCTCTCGTTCGTTTTCACCCCCTTGGTGTCCCCTTTTTTTCCTCTCATCACTTTCGGTGAAAGGATCCCCTCCGGATTGGGTCTGACGGCATTTTGAATTTGGGGCTTGTTTTCTGCCTTGGGCATTGTGTTACCTTCTTTTATCTTCGGAGGTAATTTTCGCCTTTCAGTTATTGAGGGTCCCATCCCCCTGGAAGTGTTTTCACTTTTGTTTTTATTAAAGAAAGGGGGAAATCCCCCGTGGGGGAAAACTGTGGCCAAACCCCTGAAAGCGGCCCACGTTCGGTATTTTTTCCTTTTTTTCAGGTCCTTTCAAATTTTTATCACCCACGCAGTGGGGACCCTACGGTTTCTTAAAGCATCCCTTATTCGTGGGTTGAAATTCACCGATTACCCCGGGTTTTCCGTTGGTCTAGAAGACCAATTTATGGTTTTCTTTTCCCCCTTTCCCCCCCCACCCCCTTTTCTTTTGCCTGGGTTTTCCTTCCCTTGGGCCAGTTGTTCCCCCCCTGGTTGCCCCCTTCCCCCCCCGGCCAGCCCCCTTGCCTGAGTTTGGTCCCCCGGGGTCCTGGCTTTTGTCGGTCCGGGCCTCCCGGGTGTCCTTGGGAATTCGTCGCTGGGGGTTGGTCCGTTTTCGTTCCCCTTTTTTGCAGGTGCCTTTACTTTTTTGTACCAATTTTTTTTCGCCCACCAACCTTTTGCAATTTTTAGTTGTGGCGGTCTTACTTTCGGGCCCTTTTCGGGCCTTCTTCCCTTGTTTTTTTTCGGGGCACAACCCCTTTCACCACTCATTCCCCTACCAACCTGGAAAATCCAACTCCGTGGTTTTCCACCCTGCCCACAAAAGCTTTTTTTTCATTTCGGGGTTTTTTGGGGGCGGCAACTTCCCCCCCATTTCTTCATGATACTTCTTGTTTTCTTTGTTTTACACACCCGCTTTGCACCCCTTGTTGTTCGATTTTTTTTCCATTTGCCCCCACTTTCACAAAACACCTTCTATTGGGTCAACCTTTGTGGTACAACTATTTTTAAACAATCCTTCCTTTGCTTTACCCCACTTTGCTTTTTCCCGTTAGTCAACTTCGTTTCCTTTCTTTTCTTAAGGGGGGTTCACCCCAAATTTTTTTTTTATAGTTCGTCTTGGCATTCTCCATTTAATTCCAAATTCAGTTCCCTTTGGCTTGCAACCCTCCCCTCCCTTCACCCCCACCCCCCCCCCCACGGTTTGTCATCCCCAACCACCTTTGGGGGGGCTCCCCCCAACCCCGTCCCTCCCCCCTTGACTTAGCTTTACTTTTTGTTAGATTGTCTTCCGCCACCAGGTACACCTGCTCCCCTTTCTATTCCCCTTTTCTGGGTTCCCGTCCCCTTTTTTTTCGTTTTCTTTTAGCACCCCCTTTTTGCGACATCCCCCACTTTTGCCCCTTTGTCGGGCCAAAATTGTGTCTTTTTCCGTCAAGTCTTTCCCCAAAGTTTGCTGGGCTCCTCCCATTTACTTTCCCTTTGTTCCCTGTGATCTGTTTTCCGAAAGAGTTTAGTTTTTTCCCTTTTTTTTTTTTGCCCACCCACCGGCCACCACGGCGTGCCCTCAAAAGGTTTTTTTTGCCCCTTTTTTTTAGACCTCCCCTGTCCAACCCCCCCTTGGGTTTTTCCTCCGCCCTTTGAGTCTAATCGGTTTTGGCTTTAAGGCACCTGTTTTTGGCCCCCATGGCACCCCTTGTTGGCGGTTGTCTTCCCTGATTTTTTCGTTTTTTTCCCTCTCCTGTATTTCGGGATCTCGGTTCACATAGCATTTCGGGTCTTTTCCTCTCCCCTTTGTATTTCCCCCATTGCCACGTTTTTTATCCGGCATTTTCCCAAGTCCAGTGTTTTTTCCCAACCCAGTCCTTTCTCTCTCGCCTTCTCTCCCAATTTTTGGGTGTACAAATGCCTGCCAACGGTTTCTCTGATTTAATCCAAAACGCGCGGACCAATTCCCCCTACTTCCAACCATCACCCCACCCTTAATTTTCCATCACCATTTGGTTGTTCTTTTGTTTAAATTTCTTGTTTTGGGAGGGTCTCTCCCGAACAACCCCTGGCCCCCCCCTCATGTTGAGGCCAAAGGGATCTCTTTTTTCTGATTTTGACGGCTTTTTTTATCTTCTCCTCTCTTGTTGTTTTTTTCTCCCCGCATTTCCCCTCGGTCTGCTGCTTCATAGCCGTCTTCCTTTTTGCGACTCCGCAATGAATTTTTTTTCAGGGTACGCTTTCGCCCACCGAACGGTCCCACCCACACACCCTCATTGTGCTTTTGGCGGTTGGTTGTGCTTTTTTGCCCTACTGGGCCTTTTTTGTGGCGGGTTGCCCATCGGTTTTCCTTTAACAGGCTTCCCTTTCACCGCACACTTTGGTCTCCCCTGATTTTTTTGATCGATTTACTTGTGGAATTCCACTTTTTAATGCGACTGCGGTGTGTCTACCCCGGGAAGTTTGGGGCTCTCGGTTTTTGCCCCCACGTCCCCCATTGAAATGTTGAACCTCAACCCTCCCTGTGCCCAAGGTCTCACATTTTCATTCTTCTTGACCCACCTCCTGGGTGCCTTTGAAACTTTCCCTTGTCTTCTTTCTTTTTTACCCAAAAGGGTCCACTTCTTTTTTTTTTGGGGTTTTAGGGCCCAATTTGAGTGGACTTTTGTTCCGTTTGGCGGTTTCTCAAACCCCCCCCCCCCCCGGCTTAACGTTGAGCGGAAAACCCTTAGCGTTTCTTCACAACCCCAGGTTACATTTATTCTGGCGTCCTTTCCCTGAAACTTCCCTGTCGCATTCCACCATGCTTCCGCGTAAGCGTCTGAATGCGCGGTGCCCCTCAACGGGGCCCCACAACGTGGAACGCCCTTGCCTTCCAAACAGCCGCCGTCGGTTAATTTGGCGGAGTTTTTTGCCCACTTGTAACCCCTTAATAAGGAGCCATCACAGGTTGTTTGGCCTCGTAACTTTTTGAGTTCCCACCCCAGTTTGTCCTCTTTGGCAAGCCCGGACAGTTTTCCTGCGGTGGGCAGCACCTAAAGTCAAACCTGTTGGTTTTCCCCCCCCGCTTTTTTAAACCCCCGTACTTTTTTCCCCCGAGGTGTTTTTTTTGCCCCCCCTTTGAAATGTGGGTGTGCCGCCCTTTATCTCAATTTTTTATCCCCCTTTCCCCCACCGTTCTACCTTAGTTTTTTGTGGTGGGCAAGTTTCTCATGCAAACCCATTTGAGAGTGGTTTTGGACTATTTTCCACCCTCTAATTGATTTCAGCACCCTACCCTTTCTTTTCTTTTTTCGGTCAAATGACTTTTTTTTTACGTTACGATCCCTTGACCTGGCAGAAAACAAGTTTTTTTTTTGACGTGGCACCCATGGCCCTGCGCACAGTTCCGGCTTTCTTTCGTCCCGATCAGGGTTTCTTTCGCTTTTCCAAAAACCCCTACGGCATTCCTTTACCAGTTTTGTTTGCTTTGCTTTTTTTTCGTTCCTTCTTTGGTTTTGCGACCTTACTTTTACCTACGCACCTGAAACGACGGCCGTTTCGACCTTATTGGAATGTTTTTGCATTGTCCCATTCCGGTCCCCCCCCCCCTCTCCACTGTTTTGTGTTTGGTGCTTTCCCTCAAATTTCTCTATGGTCAACGTTTGAATCTTGCTCCGATGCGTATTACCTGAGGTGTCCCACTAGTTCCCCCCCCCATTGGTAAATGAACCCCGGAGAATGTGATATTCACTGCTCGGTGTGTTTTTTTTCCACCCCCCCTTCCCCAAAGGTCCCGGGGCCCGCGCTTCCTGCCGTTTTTTTGCTGACACGTCCATTATATCTGTTCCCCCCTCATTGTCCTCGATTACCGCCTATAATGCCAATGTTTTTTGCCAGCCGTTTTTTTCCCTGACTTTTTCTTTTCTGACCCCGGTGGAGTAATCAGATCGTCCGTCTTCCCCGACTGCGACTCCTCCTTTTTTACTTCAGATGTTGTCATGGACGTGCCTTGACCCCCTTGGTTGTTCGGATTTTCTTACACTCCCTGGTTTCGAGTTGTCACCGTTCCCAAGTCCCCTTTACCCCATGAAACCTTTTTGATTCCTGGACACCACCCAGCGCTGTTTTTTTACTCCCTTGCTTTATAGCTTCTTCCAAAGTTGACAAGATTTTGGAGTGATTCGTCCTCCCATGATCGGCTTTGTGTTCAGGTTGATTACCATTGCTTTTATGTCCAAAGGATGCCGTCAGTTCCCCTCACGTCACGCTTTAAATTCGAATGCACCCGCTTGGTACTCAGCGTTTTTTTTCGGTTTGCTTCGTTCCCCAACTTGTGTCCCCTTTTGTTCTTGTGTGTTTGCTTTTTCCCCCAACGCTCCGTGCGGCCCATTTTTACCTCTTTTTTAAGATGTCCTTCCTTGGCCATCATCCCCAGCTGGGGTGTTTCCATGTTTTTTTTTAGTGCCCTTTTGTAAATTTGCCCCATTTTGCTTTTGTTGACCCCCTCCAAGTATTTTTCTTGCCCGTGCACTTGCTTGGAACTCAGTTTTCGCTTTTTTTGCAGAACACCCCTACTAGGCTGCCCCCTTGTGCCTTTTGTCCCACCTCGAAACGCCATCTGTGGTGTCGCAGGTACGCCAAGCCCGGTTTCGTGTTGTTCCCCGCTGTCCTCCGTCGCCCCCGACCGAGCCGATCCCATCCTCCCCCCCTGCAGCTTTGCTGCGGGTGTGCCAAGTTTAGGCACACTTTGCTTTTGTTCCGTAAGCCCTTTTTCGGTCTTCAGTCAATGCCCGCCACCACCCTCCTTTGAGCATCTCTCCCACTAAAAGAGTTCCATTCTATTTTTTTTCTCCTCCGGTTTCGCTTTTTCATAGTGGGTCAGATGTTCCTTCTTCAGTTAATGTCCCTTGCTCCGCGTGCGTGGCGAGCGTTTCGCCGGAGAGTGACCCAGTCTAGTCTTCAATCGCCTTCCAGTTTTCTTACTCCAACAAAGCCAGGCGACTATTCTCGCGTTTTGGCCCGTATTTTGAGACATCTTTTACTATGCCTTAACTTCCCCAACCACCTGTTGGCGTCAAGGCTTTCCCCGTGTCTTTTTTTTTCCGTTGGGGTCATCCCCCTTGGTGACTACTTGTTTCACTTTTTTCAAGTTCTGACCCCCTTTTTTACTCTCCACTTTTCTCCCCGACTGTTGTTCAAGGACTGGTTTTGTTTTCCAAGGTATTCCGGCGTCCATCCTCCACTCCAGGCCTTTTCTGGAAGTCTTTTACCCCTTGAAGCGCTTTACATGGCACCGTCTTGCTTCTTGTTTTTTCCGCTTGGAACAGCCGAGGGGGCGTGTCCTCGTCAGCCTAATTGGCCCAAACACCCCTCCCCCTTTGACAGTTTTTTCGCTAAGCCCGCTTTGCCCGGTCCGCCATGGTCCAATTTTTTCTGTCTCCCAAGGAGTGGCCAGTCAGGCCTCGGTCCGGTTTTTGTTATACGCCACCCGTCCTCCCCTTTCAAACCCCACACCCCCCCCCCGCTCTTTTATTACGAATACGTCTCCCCCCTGGCTCTCTGTCCTGAACTGACGTTTCCCCAGTCTCCAGTCATTTTTTTTTTTTGGACCCCTCGGCTTGTTGTCGTGTCATCCCCCCCCATGTGAAAGTTTGTCCCACTTTGCAATTGCTCCCCTCCGCCCCGTCCCAGTCTTTTTCCGCGCGGCGGTCACGCCTCTCGAGTATCTGTTGCCGCCCCCCCCCCGCTGTCTTTTTTCCCTTATTTCTTTTGTAATTTTTCCTGCATCATTGATCTTTGGATGAACTTTGCTGGCTTGTCTGCTTTTGGCTTGCTTTTTTTGTCCCCCTCTTAGCGGCCGGGTATTGTCTTTTTTTTTTTTTTCATGCTATTTTTTTTTTTCAATCATACTTTTATTGTGCCATGATACTCCTGGGTTGGCCCTTCCGGGACTTGGTTCGGGGTTTGACCCCCCCCCACCGATCCTGGTTCCACCAAAGGTTTCTCTTTTTCTAAGGTCTAAGTTTTTCCTCTTTGACAAGGGTACAAACTTTAGTTTCTACGCCTTTTCTTTGATCGGTTCACTTTTTGACCCTGTCGTATAAGACACTTCTCCGTGTTTTTGCAGTATCCACCCCCCACCTTTTTTCATTCTTTCTTTTTCTTGCACCCCGGGGCATGCCATTCCATCTGCGGGTTAGTTTGTTTCCCGGTTTGCTGGTTTCGGTTTTAGGCCTTTTTTTGTCGGCCTTTGCCTTCCTTATTTTTTAGTGTTAACAACTCAGCCAAAATCCACCCTACACCCCCCTGTCCCTCCTGTCGTCTTTGGTTCCTTTTACTCGTCCCCAAGTGTTTTTTGTTCGGCCCCCTTTAACACCCACGTTTGACTTTGATTTGTTTTCCACGGGCTTTCTTACCCTTCAGCGGTTTTTTCCCCCGGAACCCTCTTTAAGGGTGGTTTCGAACTCCACTTTTTTTTTTTTTTTTTCGTATGTCACCACTTTTTTGCACTGGTGGGCGATGTCAAACCTTGGTTACCCCCCCACACACATACCAGTTATCCTTTTTGGTGGAAGGCTTGTACCAACCCTTTCCCAAACTAATTTATTACCCCCACTTTGCTAGTTTTTGCCCCCCGTCGGCATTTCGTCTTTTTTTCTACGGTACCCCCATTTTTTCCCTTTTTTTTTTTTCTCTGTTTATTTTTCTGCGATGTTTTTTGTACAAACACTTCGGTCGTTTCCTTCTTGTGCAATGATGGCCCTCCCCGGTTCTTTTGGGCCCCCCCACCACATGTTGCTTCCCCCATTTTTTTACATCGCCGCTGAAATGTATTACCGTTTTTGTACATTCAGATTGGCTTGCCGCCCAAGGTACCGTCCGATTTTTTTTTTTTTTTCTCCCCAGTGGATCCTCTTTTCCCTGATGTTAGGCAAACCGACTCATTCAACGTCCCTGCTTCGTTCTTTTTTTTTTTTTTTTAATCTCTTTTCCGTTCCCTTGTTTGTTGCTCGATTATGCCCCTTTCCTGTTTGACTTTTTACTTTGTCGCCGCGTCCTTTCTTTTTTTTGTTTACGGCAACCTGTTCCGCACTTTTTCAAGGTTGGCCCCCAAAAAGCCACCCCTTTTTTTGTTGCCTTTTTTTTTTGCGTTTTCGATCCGCGGTCGTGCTGCCCCCCGCTACGAACTGCAACAGGGTTCCCGGGTTCGATATAAAAGCCCCGCTCGATTGTCGCTTTTTTTGTTCATGTTTTTTATTTGAACTTTTTTCGGACATTTTCATGCCTTTCTCTTCTGATCGTTCCAGTATCAACCCTGATTTTTTTAAAACTGCCCGTTTCTCCCACCGACATTCCGCCATTTACACGACGTTTCCCTTCCCACGCCCACTTCGCTGATCTCTTCCCACCTGCCTAACCTTTATTGCACTATCCACCGTAATTCTTGGTTGACCTTTCCCCTGCCATCCACCCCTGCACCCCTCAACTTTCTCTTTCGTTCTCTGCCCCGAATCCCCGAACACCCCCCCCTCACAATCACCTCCCCCCATCCTCCAAGCTATTAAACTATATCTACCCCCCCCTCAGCCTCCCTCCCCCCACACTAACGTTCTGTAGCTCGCCCGCCCCTCCCTCTTTTCCCCACCCCACTCGGCTTACCACAACCCAACCTCTAACCTCCACCCTCTCATTCCCCCAACTCCACACTCTATTTCCCCTCCCTTCATCTTCCCTACTATTTCACTACCCCTCCCCCCCCTCACCTACCCTTTACTACTTAACCCCCCTCCGTGTTCCTACCGCTACTTCCTTCCCCCCACTTTCCATACCTAAGAACCTCCCAAGTATTCTTCACCCTTCCCAATGCCTCCGCCGTTGCCATCCGCTTCATACCCCTCAACTCTTCAACTAATCTTCTCCCTCTTACCTCTCCCATCCCCTCCACGCCTTCCCTTCTCCTCCTGTCCCCTTTTCCCCCGCCCCCAGTCTCCTACACCCCCCTTCCACCCATATCAACTCACTCCCCTCGCTCCACACATATCCCACACTGCACAACTCTCTGTAAAATCTCCCCACTACATCCACACTCTCTTCACCCCTAGTAACACTTCCTTCCTCCGCCTTCTCCCTCTTCTTCTTCTACCTAATTCCCTCCCTCATGCCCCTCTCGCTCTCTTGTCACAACTTGACCCTTTCCACGCGTCTTTCTGCCCCTCCGACACATCTAACTCACTCTCATTTTTCGGCTCCGCTCTTCTAGCCCAGCCCCCCACCCTGACGGTTTGCATCTGATACTTTTAGGCGGGCCCCCTGGACCAACCACACATTCACTTCGTATATTGCGGGTCACCTTTACCTCATCAATCGTCTCAATCGTTACCACCACTCCTGTCCTTTCCCTCCCCATCCCTTTCAACTACCACGCCTCTTCCGCTCTCATCTGCCTACTTCCCTTTCCCATTCCCCACCCAGCCACCATTATTCCCACACCCCCCCACCCTTTCTTCTCCCACAACACCTCGTCCCTTTCTCGACGTTATTCCTTTAGAACAAAGTACTTTTGCTGATTAACATTTGCGGTTTCTACCTGCCTCCTTCCCTTTTTTTTGCCCCCCCCAAAATACTCTGTGGTACACAAGGCCTTATGTTCCCCCCCACCCCCCAACCCCCCCCGTTTTCCCTTCCCAACCTTTCCTTTCTGTTTTTTCTTTTATGAGTTACTTCTCTTTTTGTGCACCTCCAAAATCTTTTTATTTTCCCCCTTCCCACCCTTTGCTCCGTGGTGTCGAGCAGCGACGTTTGAATTTATCCTTTCATAAGTGTTTGGTGTGTTGTTTCCTCGTTTCAAAAGTGTTCTTGCTCCTCTTCTGACGTGATTCCCCTGCTCCTACGAATGATCATTTGCTGTTTTCCTTTCCCAGCCTTCTGCCCCATACCGCCCAAACATTATTTTTTACCACCAACCCCAGTTTTTTTTTTTTTTTTTTTTTTTACCCAACCTTGTTGATTTCTTGTTGGTGTGATGGTTTTGGCCCTAGGTTCTTTTTTTCTCCCGGAGGTTGGCTAAATGCTTGCGTACGTGGCAGGGGCCATTTACCCAAGAACCTGGTGGGCCCCTTTTTGACTGACTCCTTCACGTTGTTTTCGACGCCCCTGAAGTCATTACTCCCGGTTCATTCACCACCGTCACTTGGTCGGCATTTTCTGGACACTCACGTTCCCCCTTGCTGTCATGTTTCCCCGACTCCCTCCGTTTTTTTTGTGCCAAGGGTCCCTTTTCTTCTAGACCCCCGAACCCCAGGTCCTTGTTTTTACGGTGTGGGGTGTCGCGGGTTGCCCATTGCCCCTGCTGATCTGTGAAACTAACAGTTCACCCCTCTTGTGTTGGCTGATCCCTGTTGCCCACCTTTTGATGGACTGTTTTTTTGGTGGCGTGTTGGGGGGGTATTTTCCCCCCCCCCCCCTGGGACTTTCCTCCCCCCGTAGAGATCTACCAACGAAGTCGTAAAGGGCGCGAGCCCCTCAACCACCGGCACAATTTGGCGAACCCCCGCTTTGATTTTCCTCCCGATCGCTGTGCCACCAGTGAATGTGCGCGTTTTTTGGCTTCACGTCACGTTTCCACCTGGCTTTTTTCCCCGGCCCTGCGTTCAAACTTTTGGGTACCGTTGGGTGCGGGTGTGAGCCCCATCTTCTGATACCCCCCGGTTTTCCAGACGGTCTGCCCCCCCCATCGATTTTTCCTGTTTTTTTTGTGGTTTGGGGACCATTTCTTTTTGCCCCAAAACCCTGTGTGCCTTGCCTTTTTTATTGCAAGCCGATCATTTGGTCTCTTTCGTCCAGGGACACCTCAGCCCAATGTTGTGTCTCGAAAACCTGACGTTAGGTCCCCCAGTTTGGGTCCAACCCATCCCAGGTTTTTCCTGCCCGGGGCCTCTTGAGGTGTGTCTTTTCCCAATTTCTCCTTTTAATGTGTTTTGTGTGTGGTGTTTGGGTTTTGGTCGGTGGCGTGGCCCAGACACCATTTTGTTCATTTGCGTTGTGACCTACGCCACGCCTTGCGTTCGCCCCCCAACCCGGAACCCTCCCTCCTTTTCCTTTTTTTGAATTGGACCCCCGTTTCCGTCCTCTTCCCGGACCCGTGTTTGCATCCCCCCGTTTTTGGCCTTTTTGCCCCCCAGCCTGTCGCTCAGGCCGACTCTGGCCTGTTCGATTCCTTCATTTCGATTTAACATCCCGGCATGCCCTTCAGTGCGGATTGATTCCCTCTGTACGCTCCCCCCGGGTAATCAGTTCCACGCCAAATCCCGACCTGTCCGTGTCCGGCTGTGGTCTGCTTTTTTTCATGGCTTCAAAATCCTTCCACTTGCATTTGTTCTGGTATGACTTCCCCAGTCCTTTCCTTTTTCTCTATGTTTTCCCGCCGGTACAAACTGTCCCCATCGTGTTGCATCACGTACTTTTGCTTCCTAGGTCCTTTTTTTCCCCTTTCTCCCCCAAGGGCCATTAAACCGGTGCCTCCTCATTTGGTCATCCGCTTCGGGTTTTTCCAGGGACCCCCACCACTTTTCCCCCCCTGTGCGCCTTACGGTGTTAGCGGCCGCGCATTACTTTTCTTTTTCTGAATGACTACCTGCTATGACCCCATGGCAGCTCAGAAAGTCCCCTGTACCCAAGTTGGCTTCTTCTCCCGCTTTGCCTCCTTACCCCCCCCACTCGAGTTTGGCTCGAATTTTCGGGTGCCGTCTCCCGTCGTGGCGTTTTCCTGTTTTCTATGTTTTTGAACTTCCCTGCGCTTCCCTGGCCATCATTTTTGTTTTTTTTTCCGTTTTGGGTGCACCTTTGGCAAGTTTCCTTTTTCATGAACCTGGGGCTGCCCTGTGTCAAACACCGTGCGGCGTGTGTTTTTGTCCCTTTTTTCCCCTTTTTTTGGGTAAGACCTTATATCCCTCCCCTTTCCCAACTTTGAATTCCCCTATTTTGGCTGATTCGTCTTTCAAATGACTTTTTCCTTCCTTTTTGGTGTTGGGCCTTTTTTCCCCCGTTGCTTTCGACCGGTCGTTACCCTGTGGGCTTTTTGTTCGCTGTATACCGCGATTTGCCTTCTTAGTGGGGCTTCCCCACTTGGCGGGCTCTTGAGCTGTTTTTTGCCTGTTTGTCCCCATCCGTCGTCAGAAAATTTTTCCATTAGTTTTTCCTTCGGCCCCCAGCAGTGTCCAGTTCGGGTGGCCAGCTGTTGCCTTTTTTTAAACCCGGATCCCTTCTTGGGTCCGTTTGACCACCGCCCATATTTTACCTCCCCTTCACAGGGGAGCCCTCATGGAGCCTTTTTTCAGATTCCTTGCACAAGGCTTGTTGATATTTTCTTGTTTCCCCCCCACATGATTCGCTATTTTACCAGGGCCCCGCGTTGTAACCCTTCTTTTTGTTGCAAGTCGCAAACGTACAGAGCCGTTCCCCTTTTTTCGCTGTCGGGCTGCTGCTGTTGAAGGCGTTTTCCTGGAGCTTCCGTCTGTTCCCCGGTCCCCCTTAAACGCTTGCCATTCCCAACGTGGCTTCCATGCGTCTTTTCCCCCCTTTAACCGATCCCCTTTT
>Ga0179593_1445134_pt1 | contig 12804 bp, 23 predicted proteins | sample CZODoug2_1_08_16_FD_185931 | JGI IMG/M metagenome (GOLD analysis project Ga0179593, IMG submission 185931) | Vadose zone soil fungal communities from Angelo Coast Range Reserve, California, USA - CZODoug2_1_08_16fungal (PacBio error correction) | ecosystem: Environmental > Terrestrial > Soil >... | reverse complement strand
CGGGGATATCACTTTCTTCTTTTTATGCAGCCCCCCTCTCTCGTGTAAAAGTCTATCCCTTCGAAATTGCCTCCCTTCTTTTAATGACTGCCTTGCCCTGGAGACTTGGCTTCACTCTATATTTTCCTCTGTGCACCCATACCGTCCCCCTATCGCGGCTCCCAATTCTTCCCAGAACCCCAAAAAACAAAACAAAAAACAAAAAACACAAAAACCAAAAAAACCCATTGCCCCCTCCAACCTTCGTCGCTCCCCCTATGTTCCTCTTCAGGATAATGTAATGTTGACTAAGTATTAGACCCTCGTGCTTATCCACTCTTAGTCTTCTGACTTATATTTGTTGTGGTGTGTTTTTTTTTTTTTGGTTTTCTTTTTTTTTTTTTTTTTTTTTTTTTTTTTTTTTGTGGCGCTCGCCATGATTAACTCTTTCCACAAGTGAGAAGAAATTCCTAGACAGTCCTCCCTATTCCCCCTGATCTCCTTTGAAAGATTGCCCTTTCCGAACTACGATATCACTGAATGCCTTCTCATATCATAAATTGTAAACATCCCCCCCCCCCCCCCCCCCCCCCCCCCCCCCCCCCTCCCCCCCACCCCCCCCCCCCCCCCAAAAAACCACCCCTTCGGTATTCTCTTTTAGGTAGTTTGTTTCAACGAAAGTCCGCCGGACTGCAACAAGTCATCTTGCCAGGCCTTCCCTCTTCTTTTCCCTTTCCCCGGAGTATTTCGCATATCCTCCAGTCACAACCCCCCCCCCCCCCATGAGTGAGGAAGACTCTCCTTTCGAAAGGGGGAGACTTTTTTTCATCCACTCCCATTCCTGGCCTTCCCTTATTGTAATTTTTTTTTTTCTCCTTTTTCCTCATCCTTTTTCCTGGGTTGTGATATCGATTCAAAGAAGTCGCCGATGAATGTTGATTTCTCCCCTGCGACACCTTTCGTAAAGGTTTCAAATCCCCCCCCACAGTATCAATTAACTATCATCCATACTCCCCATTGGAACAATTCCTTCTTTACTTTGGCGAGATGCTCCCCCTGCCTCTTCTTTCTCTTCTTTTAGAACAACGTAATCCTACCTAAATATTCGGTGTGACGATGTAGATGTCTTCTTCTTTTCTTCGAAGATGTCCTTATCCTTAATTTCCACTTCTCACCTCCTCTCTCGCCCCCTTTCTCATCAGTTCTTATAAATCTGCCTTTTCTGCTTAAAATTTTTCCCCTCTTTTCCGCCAATGGCACGAGACCCTTCTTAAATTCGTCCCCTCTCTACTCGGGTGTTTTTTTTTTGGTTTTGTACCCCGGTTTCTAGTGAAGATAGTTTCCACCTCCTCGTTCGTAAACGAACAGCTAACACCCGCTCGTCGCCCCCTTCTCTCTTCTTACCCACTGCGTTGTGAATACACTTGTCCTCAAGTTTGCTGTATGGCCCCCTGTCAACTAGGATGCTCCTTCTTCCTCCCCCACTTGGTCTTCAATTTCCACTCTAGGCTCTTCCCGCGGTAGATCCCCCTGCCCGACTTTCTTAGACTAGAAATTTCCCCCGCCACTCCTCCCCTCAAGGAACCCTCCAGGCGAAGCTCCCCTTTCCCCAGTCTTCCTTCTCGACGAGAAATGGACTCTGATTCACTCATAAAAGTCCCTCCTGAGAGGTCGCCTGTTGATTCACTTTATAATCTTTAGCTGCTACACCTGAAGAAAGGATGTAATCCATTTCCCACTTCTTTCCTTATAAGACACTCCTCTTCACCCCCCCCACACTGTGAATTTTTCCTCCCTTCTCTTCGACTAATGTCAAGTGTGCCATTTCTTTTGAAAGCTCGAAGACCTTCTCAATCTTCCTTTTAATGGAACCTCCATTTCCATTCTGTTAAATTCTTTGCACTTTTGGAGTAGCTTAAGTTTGTCTCTCTAAATCCCCCCCTTTTCTGTCTTGATGGCCTTGCAAACCTCTCCTCCTCTCAAAGCATGGAAGTTTCCTTTTCTTTTGCCAAACCCCCCCCCCCCCTCCTGAGATAACTGATCTCTTTTTCCTTCCTACCCATGATTCTCGCTTCCCGCATGGGACGGCTTTCCTCGATCCTCCCTCTCGTTTGTTATCCGGTCACTCTTTTTGATTAAGAACAGGCAAAAGTCTCTATTTGTCGTTCTCTCCACGCCTCCTCCTCTTTTTTTCCTGTTCCTGGGACATACGTCTATTCCTCTTTCAATTTTTTTTACGATCCGGAATACCTCAACCATTGCCACCTCCACTTCGATTTTTTTTCTGCGGACTAGTTTCTTCTTTTATTCCTCCTTAATTTCAGTGTTATTTTTTTTGGCCATCCCGATCTTTTGTTTTCCTTCTTTCAAACACCCTCTCATTCCCTTCTGGATCTTTCCTTCCTGGTTGTGACTATCAATCATCTTGAGACCCTGTCTCGTCCCCCCCAGCAATAATACTTGCTCTCCTTCCTTTTGTTGGTTTAAGTCGTACTCTTCTCGACACTCTCCTTCCTCCTATTTTTAGCATTTTTTAACTTGTTTCTCCCAATTTTTTTTCCGACAACAGGTCCCCCCTTTTTCGTTTTTACACTTTCTGGTCCTCCCCGCCGTTCTTTGGATAGACCTCTGAGTCTTTTCACAGAAGAGAAAAACATTTGCCAACATTTCCCCTGAATTCTCCTCCTCTTTCACTTTTTTTACGCTTGACTATTGAAACTTTGCTTCCTCCCCCCTAACTTTTTCGCGTGGCAAGTCAACAGATTCCTCCCTTTCGGACTTCCTTTCCCTATGACCATTCCCTTTTTCTCCCTGATTTTTCAACTCCAGCTACCTCCCTTTTTTAACATAAAGTGACTCTTTTGATCTTTTGGTGTCTCAGTGACATACTAGTTTCTTCCTCACCCAGGCCTCGGATAGCAGATAAAGACCCGGCCCCTGTTGGGTGTTTGGACCTCCTTTCCAGACACCTTCATTGATTACAACAAATCTAATCACTTATCCTCCTCACATATCCCTTTTGAACCATTCTAGGAACTCTTTTCTATCCTCCAGAAAAATTTTAGCCCCAAAACCCTTCGTAATTTTCCTTACCCTTATGCCTGGGTCTCCTTCCCTTTTTTTTTTCTAAAAATGTTTCAGCTCGATTGCCAGGTCCCACCTCCTTTCAGAAACCCTGCTTCGACTTGGTTATTTACCTCCCTCCTAGCAGATCTACTCCTTTCCATTGAATTTAATTTTTCACCTTGTATTCTTATTGACATGCAAAAAAATCCCCCCGGTCCCCCCTCGGTCCGCATGAAAGAACACCTCTCCATCAATCATACAACCTTTTACCTGCTGTGACTCAGCTTAATTTCTTGACAAATTTGTTGGGACTCATACCTTTCCTCCCTTTTTCTCGTCTTCTTTCGGCAATAGCCTCCGCTTTAGACTTGACTGTGCGCCATTACTTAAATAACCTCACGCTCTCAACTGTCATCTCTCTTCAAACTGTATATCTGTAACCTAATTAGGGCTCCGGCGTCCCTAATAGCTCTTTTTTAATAGAAATAAAGCAATCCCATTTACAGAGTGTTTTCGCTTCTATTCTTGCCCCTTTTCATTATTCAGCTATTTCCCCCCCCCCCCCCCCTTGATACGTGGGCTACCAAACCACCCCTCCTGGCCCCTTTTTACGCCATGCCGAATGCCTCGACGCTCTATTCCTTACCATACACGTTCCACTTTCTTCTTTGTATTTCTTCCTACCTCTTCCCCCAAATCCTGGAAGGATATCTCTCTCCCCTACCTCTTTCATAGAGATCCTTCCGAATTGTTTTTTTTTTACTCTGTCCTCCCCTCATCCACCAAGAACCCCTGTTAATTTTCCTCGTTAGCCAGGAAACCTTCTCATTTTCATCGGGTACCAAGGCTTCCGTCTTAGGTCGATTTCTTCTTCCCCTCAACTCTCTCCTGGGAATCGTCCATTCCTTAAAGTGCGACCTTCGTCCCCAATTCGCTATTTGATTTCTGTGCGCTCATCCCACTACTCCTAAGTGGACTTCCCTCTTTTTCCTTCGACTCGGAAAGCTTTTTTTCCTCTAGACAGGTTTTGAGATCGGTTCGTTCCTTCGGTGTTAGGTCCCCTTCCATGCGCCATGAGTTTTTCAACTCGGCGTCAGAAATTCTCGCGAACCTCTTCATTCTTCCCCTTTTTTTCCCAGTGCGTGTTCCTCCTTAAAATTCAAACCTCTCTTTTTTTTTCCAATTTTTCCCGTTCCGAGCAGATGGCCTTCCGTTCTCTTTTCCCCTCTTCCTTGTGCACCATAGAAAAGCGTTTTTAAATTTCAATTCTCCTGAAGGCAAACCTGCTTCTGTGAGCATGTAGTCATGAACTTTTCACTTTTTTTCTTTCTGACCCCTTGCGTACCTGCAATCCTTTCATCTTTTCTCCGCCGGCTCCCACTCCTTTCTCCGGCTTCGAGTTGGTGCCGCTTGTAGCATAACACGACGTGAAGGTCAAACTCGTCGCCGTTTTCTAAGGACCTTCTTCTCTTGATGTTTTCCTTTTCCCTGTTTCTCTTAGTCCTTTTTTTCTCCTCTGAAATTACCTGCGGACGCTTTCGTACCTCCCAGACTCCCCCCTACCCCGTAGAGTGTTAGTAACCTATCGGTCTTCCTGATCGTGCAATATCATCTCCTAGTATTAGCCCCTCTCCCTCTTATGATCCCTCGTAAGTTCCTTCCTTTCCAAGACCTTCTTTTCCGCCAACGGTGAACCCCTCCCCCCCTTTCCGCCTACCCGTTGAGACTGGTCGCGTTCGATAAGCGCTATGCCCTAACCTGAATAACTCTTCTTTTTCTCCTCAGCCTTTTTTTTCCTCCCCCACATTAACTTTTCAACTTAAACTCTCTCCCTTAATCCTCCTCTCGCTCACGCTTAAGTGAAAAAGGCCCCAACCCCCTTTCTAAGTACACTTGATGCAAAGCATTCCTCCTTCTTCATTATGACCCCCTCCTAACCAAGGCGATTTCTCCCCCCGGTCATCTCCAGTTTTTCATCCGTGCCCCAGCCGCTTCTCCCTTTTGACGATTGCACTTTTCGCGCAGCCTCCAATGGCGCTCTTCCGGTCCATGGTGCAGTTGATTTTTCTCCGGCGGAACATAACCTTCTGAACCTCCCCTTCAGTCCCCCTTTTCCCTGCGCGCGTTCGTCACGTTGCGACCTCAAACTCCTCTTGTCCCCGAGGCGTTCTAAAACCCGCCCGGCATGGCGACCCCCCCTTCCGGCTTTTAACCAGGTATTAGATTCCCTCATTGCCTCCATCTTGCACGTTCCCCCTTCCTCTGATGTATCGCATCCAACGATCGCAGGTACCCCCGTAGTCCGGCCCTTTACCTCGCTCTGGCAAGGAATGATATCTTTTTTTAAGGAGAAATCCTCCACTCTTCCTCGCTCCTTCGCTACGGCATTTCCCAAATTCCCTCCTTTAAAACACTCGATTCTCCCATCCTTATGCGCATTTTTCCTTTATAGAAATTAGTCTATGCCCTTGTTCCCTAATTGAGGCCTTTTTATCTCGATATCTGGGTCCCCCCCCCTTTTGTCTAAGTGAGGACCTTCTGCCCTGATTTCTTTCTTTACATTCCCCCCCCCTCCCTGCTTGGCTCGTCTCTCTTCTCTTACCCTCCAAAGGGAATTTTCGCTCGCTAATGTATGGCTGTGAACATTTCTCCTTTCGAGGTATTCTGTTCTCAAATCTTCCCTTTCCTTTCCCTCTTCTTCTTTGAGTTTTCCCCGCCGAGGAGACAGTCGTCGTGATATAACTGACGCCAATGATTGACTTAATCCTCCCTTGAGAAGCCGCGTGACCTCCGCGATTGCCTCTCCTCTTCCATTTTCTTTCTCCTTTGCAACCTGTCCAGTTGCGGCCCCACTAAGGCTCTCTCTTTTCTTTCCTCTCTTTGTTACTCCTTTAACCTACGTTTTACATCTGCGCGCCCTCGGCTCCCACGATTTCCCTGAGAGTTGAGGCTTTTCTCTCCCAAGTTGGAGGTGCCTTTCCCCATTTTTATAAGGCCTCCCCTTTCCTCACTAATAATAAATGTCTCTCCCTTTCCCTCTTTCCCGTTGAATGTGCCCTCTCTCTGCCCTGTTCCTATTATTGAGAAGTCCTGGAAAACTTTACCTTGCTATGGATTTAGTTTTTTAACTTAACTAGAGCCTTTTCCAAGCATTCTCCCTCATTCCCTCTTGATTAAAGGGCCTCTTTTCCTCATCTTCTCCTGGTTCTTTGTAAACGACGTCTCAGTTGCAGGTCTCTCAGCACCTAACTTTAGGCGGACCCCTTCTTTTCTTTTTTCATCTCTCCTTTCATCCTCCTTCCCTTTTTTTTTTCTCTGCGTACTACATACGCGGTCCCTTTTGCCTTTCTTTTTGACCAGGCACCTTGCCGACGTACGTTTCCCTCCAATTCTCCACTTCCTCTGAACCCCCTTCTTTTCCCCATTCCGCATCGGGTCCTTCCAAGTCTTCTTTCCAGCAGAGGATATCTTGTCAAACAACCTCTCAGAACGCCTTCTCCGTTGGACTTTTCCGATGATTTCCTTCTCCTCCTATCCTAGATGAATATCTCTTCGTTCCAATTCGACCTGAACGAGGGATACGGATATTTTGAGCGCGTTCCAGGATGCATTGATTCCCCTTTTTCCATGACCTTTTCCTCCATTGGTCCTACTCCCCTATCCACCTTTTCTTTCCTTCCTTCTTACCCGAGGTAGAAGTTTTACATTCAGGGGAGCTAATTCCTCCCTATTTCTCCATTCTTTGTTCAAGAAACATGTTCATCCTTTCTCAGCTAGAAGTTTTTTATTCCTCTCCCTTCTCCCCTCTGAGCTGAATGAGGCTCTTTCAACCTTCTTCTTCAATTTCTACAACAGAGGTTCTCCTCTCTTTTCTCATCCCCTCCTCGAGAGAATTCTCCCTGCTCCCATACCCCCCATAGCTACTTCCCTCATTATCAGATTTCCCCATCATAAAGTTTCTAGCTGAGGGAGAGGCTTAAATTTGTTTATCATCGAGCTGGTTTTTTTGGGTAAGTACCCACGGCAATTCCTTCCTACTGATCAACTGTCCCTTTTTTTCTTCAGTCCTTCAGCCCCCCCCAAACTACCTTTGGAGACATTCTTCGTCTCAAACGCTCGAATTTCTGGAAACCTCTCCTCCCTCTCAGCACTTATAAATGCTTTGCTCCTTTCTTAATCTTCTTTCCGTTGGAGTTGATGGCAGTTTTGCCCCCCCCTCCTGATTGACATCCCTCGCTTGCCGGCTTTGGAAAGTAGGCCAAGAGTTCTCTTTCTTACCGGGCGTTTTTCCTTCTTCATACTAAAGGGGTCCTTTTCCTCTTCTTGTATTAGTAAAATGCAGATTTAGTCCCGCATTGGGCAGGCAACTCCCTAAGAGCTTTTCCCCCCCCCCGTTTCCCCTCTCGTTCTTTCAATTGTTCCATTTCGCTTTTTTTTTTTGAAACCTAAACTTCTTGCTTGACCTCGTATGATTTCCTCCTCCCCTTTCGACAAAACTTTTCCCTTTTCTCTGGTTTCCCTCCCTGTGTTTTTTCCGAATTTAATTTTTCGCTTACCCTTCCCCACAGGTGAAATTGCTCCTGAAGGTGTTGTCTGAGATTTCCTACGTCACTATTTTTTTGAGGCACTCTCCTATTCTGTTTTTCACGGATTTCTGAAACAACCCCCGGTCAATGCCCTTTTTTCTTTTTGGTGGCCTCGGTGGGATTAAGCATGAGGAATGTCTAGGATCATTCCCAATTCTCATCCGTATTGGAGTCTTTTTTCCTGACTCTTGTAGCCTCAATGCCTCTCAGACTTATTCCTTCTTACCTGTACTTCCAATTTTCGCCAACCAGGCTTCTCGGAAAATTATTACTTCTACTTTTTTCCTTTGTCAGAAGCTCGTTCCGATCCACCCTTTCCCAACATTCTCCTTAAGAGGAGACGATTTTTTCCCTTGAAGAGGGGTGGACCGGAAACGTTCTAAAGACCCCTCCCTCTCTCGGCTGCCTTGGTGCCCCTACTTCCAAGCTCCTCTTCTCTCTAGAATGTCTCAAACGTCAATCGTCCTTTCTCATCCATCTTTCCTGTTTCTTTTTAAATTCTGCCCCCTTCCTTTTTCCTTTCCCCCCCCTAGCCTTCTAGACTTCCCCCCCCACACAAATCCCTCCATTCTTCCTTCCCTCAGAGAGCAAGTTCCTTCCGGAAACCACTACCTTTTTTTACCTTTTGGTGAGAATTTTTTTTTTCCTCAATACCATTTTTCCCCCCCCAACCCTTCAGCTTTCCTCTGTGGCTCCGAATGATTCTTCAAACAGCCTTCTCTCTCGGTGCCTTGAGTCACCTCCCTTGTCCATGACCACTTTCGAATTTCTCCCTTTTCTTAAGATAAATGTCTCTCTCCTTTCTCCATCTCATAAATTGTAATTTCCACCCTTTTCTGACCCTTGCTCGTCAAAGAGGTAAGCTGCCGGAGGCCTAAATCCAGGACCCCATTTTTTAATTCTGTTGCCTTCTCATCCCTTCATAGAACCTTCTTCCTCCATTCCCCTTCTTTTTGATTAAGAGAATTATCTTCCCTTCACGCTCTCTTTCTTCTACGCTCTTTCCTCTGGGGAGAATGGAAAGATAACCCCCTCCCTCTAGTTAACCTGATTCTGCGTCCAATTCTTTTCCCGACATCGAGAACCTGCCCCAAGAAATGACCCACTTTCCTCTTTCTTTTCGTTATTCATCTCCCCCCCCTCCAAGCAACCCTCGTGTTAGAGTCTATTTCACTAAGTATATCTTCCAAAGGCGATATTTTAAATTAGTTCTCTAACTCTACACAACTCTACGTTTTGAGATGAATTTACTCTTTTTCCCTGCTGATCTAGTTTCACGAGGACAAGGTTCTGTCTAGTAGGAGGTCACCGATAACCCCCCTCTCTGAAGGATATAATCCCCCTCCATCCTTTTGTTGTGTTCCTAGAGAAGGAGGGGAAATGTTAATTTTTTTTCCCTTTTTTGGTTTTCTTTGCTGTTTTTCGAAGGCTCTTTCGGTGGTGTCGTTTTTCCCTCCGAATAGCCCCTTCTGCCCCGTGAACTTTCGCGTAGAGAAGGCCCTTCCCCGGCATTAGAGAAAAAAGGCCTTCAGAGAGGGCGATTTGACCCTTGTACAACATCGCCTTTGGGAAGGCATCGAGGACAGTGTTATCTATTTCCCACCACCCCCACCCACCCCCCCCCCCCCCCCCCCCCCCCCCCCCCCCCCCCAACCCCCCCCCACCACCCCCCCCCCCCCCCCCCCCAACCCCTTCTAGTTCTTCCCTTCTGCTATGAGATGAAATAAACATATCCTGAACAGTGGATTTCCCAACCATCCCTGCCAGATTCTGATAGAAAGGTCCGGCTTTTCTTCCTTCTTTTCTTTTTTTAGTTCCGGGACAATTTCCCCCTCTCTGAGCTTCCGAAAGACGGATAGTTTTCTCGGAAAGATCCCCTCGCGCGTACCCCACGTCTTCTTTCTTCTGCCCCCAAGTTGAGATTGATCCCCTTCCCCCCCGATACAAACTTTTTCCTTTTGTATTGGAGCCTATTTCCCCTTCAATCGCTCACCTCCTTTTGAAGATGCAGGTTGTGATCTCTCAACAAGGTGTACCTTCCATTTTTCTCATTCTATCATCCCCCTTCCTTCCTAGCACTTTCTAATTCTCCCCTGGCTCCAAGCTGGGTTCTTGACCCTTTTACGTTACCTGCCATCCAGATCTCTCCATCTTTTTTTTTCCTCAGAAGGAAGTCTGACCATCATTATCTCGAGGATAAGTTGGTGCAGCTGTTTGATTTCGACCCTACCCACGAGCTCGTCCAAAAAGTCTTCTCCTTGTTCGAACTTTCTTTCGATGATTATAAATTTCTTCTTTTTAATTAGGTCATTGGCCTGTCGTCTCCCAATTCTTCTGGTCTTTTCCCCCCCTCCACTTCTCGACCTCCCCCCCTCCCCTCCGTCTTTCTTCCAGAGAGGAGGCGTTTCTATTAGGTGAGTCCCGACATATTTCAGTCTTCTTCGTCCAAGAGCCCATTCCTTTTTCTTCCCTACAAGCTAATTTAATTTCCGGAACACATTACTCCAAGCTGACTAGTCAAGGAGTCAAATCCATAGTCCTCCCCCTTTCCCGGGAGACAGTGGAATATTTGACGTCTCTCTATAGTCAACGATAGCCATTCCACTAAATTACCCTCCTTTTTTCCACCTTGACTTACACAGTTTCCCCGTAGGATCCTTCCTCCCTTGACACCTCTAAAGCGTTCCTTTCCAACCCTTCCCCCCCAACCACTTTCGGAAATGAGAATTATCTTTCCAGAGAATGAATCCTATGATCGCTCCCACCTACGCCCCATCCTAATCTTTCCTAAACTTCATTTCCATTTTTTTTTTCTATCCTTTCCCGACCCCTCATTTCTTCTTCGCCTTCAAACCTTTTCCGTAGGTTCTCTCCTAACTCTTCCTTTCTCTCTTTATTCCCGGTTAAAATTTTCCAGATTTTCGTATAAGGAGTGAACACCTTTAAAATCTAAACTCTTCTTCCCATCTCATCTCGTTGAGTTCGAAGTTGCTGTCTTCAACCTCACCCCCTTTCCTGCGTTCAAGTAATCTTTCGTTGCCAACCACCCCCCCCTCCTCCCTTTCCCCCCGCACCCCCAGAGGGGAAAGAGGATTGATTGCCTTCTTATTTCGCCCATTTGAACTTTCTCTCATTTGTATCTATACAACTCTCCTGTAAACTTTTCTTCCCTTCAAGAGTTACCTCTCTTCATTCCATTCTTTTTTTCCCCCTTATCCCCATTTACTAACAACCTGCAGATCTTTTCCTCTTCATGGACCCTGAAATAATAACGCTCAGATTTCTCCAGAAGGATGAAGAAAGCAAGTCCTCTCGCAATTCTTGCGCCTTTCTTTTCCCTAACTCGTTCTTTGGCTCTCCGTCCTCTCTGTTGCAGCAACATTCATGGTTCAGGACGGACCTAATTCCCCATTTTGATGGCCCCCCCTTAAAGTATTTTTTGGTCCTTTTTTTAGTATGTAAAAGACATTGAATCCCAGCAGAGACGCCTCCTTTTATGTCTTCACCTCATTTCCATTCGACTACGAGATGCTTCATCCTCTCTTCCTTCTTTTTTTTCGCCCTAGGCGTTCGCCCTTCTTAAGGTTCTTTCTCGACCTTGCCTCCTTCATGCCAGAAGACCATAGTAAGAATGTTCTTCCTTCTCGCTCTATTGCCTACTTGAATACCTCTTTATCGCGGCGAAATGTTCCTTGCGTTTCCAGAAGTAGAGTCTTCTCTTTTGTTACTCCTGTAAACCTTCCCATTACTTTTTACTTATCTAGACGAAAGTGAGCTTCTCACTGATTCTTATTTCCTTTTTTACTCTGTGCCCAAGTGAGGAACGGTCCCTGTCGCCCCCAACCCCCTCAGGAGCATCACAATATTTATATAAAGCCCCTGGCTGCAGTTCTAGATAAGAGCATCCTTCGGATCTATAAGTATTCTCCCTCATTTTAAGGAGATGGATTTCTGATCCCTTCTTTTTAGTCGCGAGCCCCTGCTGCCTCATATGAAACTCTCTTTCCTTTTCCCTTTAGTATTTCTGAATCTTCAGTGCGACGTGGTGAAGAAGTACCTTTCTCCCTTTTTTCCTCGGGCTCCAGCACTTCCCCTATTCTACCATTCTTTCTCCTCCTCCTTTTCCTCCATAATCGTTGTTGTTTTTTATATCTTTTTAATCCCCTAATCCTTTGAGTTTTCTGCTTTGCCTCTCTCAACCTGGAGACTTTTTCCATAACCACGTCACCTCCTCTTTCTAACTACTCCAAATGAAAGATACTTTCCCCATCCTTCCTAGTCTTAGCCTTAGATTCGTTGACCCCCCCCTATACGACCTCCCCCGGGACTATTAGGTGAACCTACTTACTTGCCTCCTTTTGACATAGACTTCTGAACTGCAAGCGGCCCTTGGACCTTTTCTCTCTTCTGACACTTTTCCTGACTCCCCTTTTTTCCCATTCTCAGAAAATGTCTAGTCCTCTTTTCCCCCCCACCTTTTCCTCCTAATTTGTACTCGTCTGCGAGAAGAGATCCATTTTTTCCTAGTATTCCGGTAACACATTCTTCCCCCTCTACAAGTATTGTGTTTTTCATCCCCTTTTGGTAATATTGTCCCGCCGCGTCGCCCCCTTACGTATGTCCATCTGTAATAGATTTTATTCTTACCTCCAGGTCCCATGGCTGCTCAATTAAAAATATTCTGTCTGTCATTTCTCTGCCCTCCACTATAGCTTGAGCAAGCCCCCTCCTCCAGGATCCTCTGCCGAAAGGATCCAGCTCGTCCTTCTCCGATAAAGTTACCCCATACCCTTATAGATGCCTTCTCTTTCTTCAATTCTTTTCATCGAGACTACTACCATGAGAAGGAATGTAAGACTTTCCCCCTCACGTTCCCCTCCCCTTTTTTTCCGCAGTTGACCCCCACACTGAGTGGGAGTCAGGAGATTAGAACCACCGCTCAGTTATTTCACCTCCCGTGTCCTCGACATACCTGGATCCGTTTTTTCCTTCTACCTTCTCTTCTTTTTCATTTCAGAGTTTTATTCTTGCCGTTTTCCCTTTTCTTTCCCCCGCGCTTACGGATGGAGGACCGGCGATTCCCAATCTTTTTGCATCGCGTTCCTCTGCAGGATTCAGGTTTTCCTTCTTTATTCTGCCTAACATGAGAGGTCGGCCGTTTCACTGTTCGGCA
>Ga0179593_1313743_pt1 | contig 12804 bp, 20 predicted proteins | sample CZODoug2_1_08_16_FD_185931 | JGI IMG/M metagenome (GOLD analysis project Ga0179593, IMG submission 185931) | Vadose zone soil fungal communities from Angelo Coast Range Reserve, California, USA - CZODoug2_1_08_16fungal (PacBio error correction) | ecosystem: Environmental > Terrestrial > Soil >... | reverse complement strand
GCCTTCAAAATCCCCCCCTTCGGGTCGAAGCTTTTTATGAGCTGGAAACAGGTCCGTTTTCCGTGAGTCCGTGTGCAGCGTCCTCCCCCCGCCTCTCCCTCTCGTACGAATGTCTGGCTTTTCCGTCTCTGAAGGAGACCTGCGCGAAAAGGTCCTCTGAGCGTCGTCCTGGTTTCTTGGACCCTTCCCTTCCCCCTTTTCCGTTTTCTCCTTCTGTTGCTCAACCATAAGTTTCCCCCCCCTCCCCTGTTTTTTTGCCTCATGTTGGCGTGCGTGAGCACATGTTTGATAGTTTTTTTTTGCCCGAGGTTTAATGAAATCAGCATTCAGCGCCGCGCCTTTATTTTTCTGCATTCCATCCTAGTTTTCGTTCCTTTTCTTTCTTTTATACAGGGAATTGCGTCGAAGCCGTTTCTCAGCTTTGCGACCTAGATTCAAACACCTCCGACACGTTGCAGTCTCCGTCTTTTCTCTCCTTGAATAGCCTTTCCCGTGCGGGCCCCCCTTTTTTCTCATGAAATTGACTCGATGTTCACAGAAGGTAGGCTGTGAAACTCCCTCGGCCTGAGTGGGAAGCTTCATCGTTACTCCGCCTTGAATCTGTTTTTCTCCCTTCCCCTTTTACGCGCCTATTTTCTAGTTCGTCTTTTCTTTTCCAGGTTTGCCAATGAAGAATGCATCCGACATTCCTCTCCCCCCCCTGAGAGTGAATGGTTTTGCAGCGCGCCGAACGCGGCGCTCTTTTCTCTCTTTTAGGCCGGTTCTTGTACCAGCTTCTGCGTTCTCCCCCCCTTTTTCTCCTTTTTCCATTTCTTTAGTCGACGTTTTACGAGTCAAGTGTTCGAGCCTTTGATTTTCTTTTGAAGAAGGCAATGAGTGGTTTGCGCCCGATTTTTCTTTTTTCTCTCTTTTATCCTCCCTTTATTGTGATTCTTTCTCCCTTTCCTCCCTTTCTGATGATGAAAAGCTTGGTCCTGTCCAGACTTCCCCCCCTTTCCCCGCTTAATTTCACGATTGTTTTGTCTCTTTCTTCCTTTTCTTCTAGAGAGACGTAGAAGATGCGCGTCACCAGTCCCCTTCTCGTCTTTTTTTTCTTCTCTTCGCATCTTGCCGGCCGGTTACCCATTTATTTCCCTCTTCCCTTAATCCCCTTCCTATCTCTTTTTTCTGTGCCACCCAATCGATCCGGCGTGCTCCAAGGTAGCCTCTGCTTTCGCTATGTTATTTTCCCCGGAGATTAGCTTACAGAGCCGATTGCCGCCACTTGCACCACGGCGATTTTGTTCTTGTGATTTTCCTCTATCCGCTTTTCTTCTGGGACCGGGATCCTCCGTTCTTTTTTTCTTTTTCTTTTTTCCTTTTTTTGGAAGTAATAGAACGAGTCATTCAATTGCAGCTTAGCTTTGTCTTGCAGTAATAATCTGACGTACAGATCACAGCACGATTAGTAAGTTTCGTCCTTCTTCTTCCCTGACTCTATTCTTCCACTTATACTAGACCCTTTTTTCCTCTTTCTTTCCCTCGATTTGGACTATGGACAGGCTCGGCCTTGTTGGCGACCCTTTTTTCTGTTTTATAGACTTACATCCTTTTTTTTACTACTTCTTTTGATATCCATTTCTGGATAGAGGACCTCCCTAGAACAGCTTTCGATTTAGGTTCAGTGATCGACCCTCAGCTGTGGTTTCTTCCCCTTATTTGATAGTACCCAATAAGTAGATTTCAACGCATTGCATCCTTTTCTTTCCCATCTGAGGAGTGTTTGACTCTACATTTGAGCGGAGTGTTTGAAATTTGAGGACTTCTTTCCTTCTGCGGAAAAAAGGATGTCCGAGCGATTGGCGCGGAGCTATTTTCTTCTTGTTCGCGCCTGGCGCTTTCGCTTTAGAATACGCCCCCTTCCTCTACCTCTCGTACTAAGGAAGATTTGATACCCGCAGATAAATTTCAAAGGACTCCAGGCCTCTTTCCTTCAAATTCCTATCCTGGGGTCGCCTAACCGGTTATTGTAAGATAGCAGCCGTTCGGCCCCCAGTCAGTCCTCTTCCATTAAGTCATCTCTTATTTTTGCTGACTCTCTCTTCTTTCCTAGTTTTTTTCCCTGAAAAGCGCTATTCTTCCAGCCTCATCGCAGATAGTCCGTAGAGAATTTTCACAACTCCTTCCTCTATTTTTCCCACCCTTTTTGTTGTTTTAGTCTGAACATTCCATTTTCCTCCTTTCAGATACTTTTTGATTCCCCGCATGTACCTCCCCCTCTGAGATTTTTTCTTTCACTTCCTTCTAGTTCCCTCCTTTTTTTGCTCCTTCCCCTAGGCAATTTTTCACCCTCCTTCCCTTGATCTTTCATCCCTTCTGAGAGTCACAAGACTTGCCTAACCTTTGCCTCACTCTTGGTTATCTTGGAAGAGTCTATTAGTCTGCTGAGCAACAGCTCCGTTCCCCTCCTCTCTGCTTTTGCTGTCTTTAACGTTTCCTCTCTCGATTTTCCCCCTCGAATAGTATAGGAGACTCCCTCTTCTTTCCCCGTTGTGAGAACAATTCAAGATCCGCGAATTCTCTCCCTCCCTTCACTTTCTCCCCCCTCCTCCTCCCTAACCTTTTTTTGATCCGATTCACCAATCAGCCTCTCGGGTCACCTGCTTCGGCCTTCTTCCCTGGTTCCTTCTTGGACCCCCCGATAAGACGTTGCACCTCCCCCTTTTTTTCTTACCCACCCTCAACTTGAAGCTTTCTCGATCGTCCTTTCCTTTCTTCTCTTTTTTCTCGCGACATCTTACAGAATTCCCCCCTTCTCTTACCATAAAAACCCGTGCTCTCTTCCTTCTCCCTGACTGGCTCTCCAAATTACTTTTTCCCCCCTTCTTTTCTGCAGCCGAAACCCCCCCTTCAACTGCGACCGTTTCGGAATATGTATCCCCCGGCCGGACTCCGCCTCTGGCCCCTCTCTGGACCCTTATTTTTTCTTTCTCTTCCTCCTTTCTTTTTTTTTTCCCATCGCGGAGCAGCCATTCAAGTAATCTTTGCCCGTTCATTGACAAGTAGTGATGAATTCCGCAACCCGTCCCGGTGTATTTATACTTCTTTTCCCCCCCGCTCTTTTTTCCTCCCAGTCTTCCCCTCCGTTGGTGTCAAGAGGTAGGACAATATTTTAGGTACATCGCCCCTCTTGAAGAGTGAGTACCATCAATCGCGACTCGGAGTTTCCTTTCCCTTTCTATTGTGTTTCCTTCGTTTCCGCACGCATTTCCCTCAGAGCTCTTTCCTTTTCTTTTTTAAAAGACTTCGTTAACGGCCTGCAAGCTTGACCCTGCTCCTTGAACCTTCCCTCCTTTGGTTAAGCTACTCGCTTTCCTGCTTCGATCGCTCTCTCGAAATAGCAAGCACCCATACGCACCCTTGCCCACTTTTCGGCCGAAAAAAGATTGTCGTCATGGCAGCTCGCCTCTTTTCCTCCTTTCTCCCTCCCTTCCGTCGTTTCACTGCTTTCGTTCTCTTCCTTCTCTCTGACTCGCAAGGTGAGACGTGTGCAAACCGATGGCCCGTTTTTCAAATGATTTGCGAAAATTTCCCGCTAGACATGAGCTGTGACGCGAACCTCTTCCCCTTTCGTTCATATCTCGTCCCAAGTTGTTTTTTATTCCGCTCAGTTTTTCTTTGTTCCCCAATCACGAGTGACTACGGCGACCAGCTTTCTCTTCGGTTACTTTCTCTTACAAATCCCCATGCCGCGCTAGGGGTGCGGCGCGGCGACTCCTTTCTCTTTTCTTCCTTTCTCCACCACTAGGCCTTTTTCGTGACCCCGTTTTCCTTCCCCTTTTTCCCCAGGAGGAGGTAAAGGTTCAAGATAAAAAAACGCTTAAATGAGGACTGCCCTCCTTTCCTCTCCCTTCCCCTAGTCGTGAATTTCCTGTTCACAGATCCTTCTTTCTTCATCCTATTAATTTCCTTTCCCCGTAGCCGCAGAGAAACTCCCCCTTTGACATTGCTGCTTCCCTCCTCTCCTGAAGATTAGAACCGTGTTTCTTAGTTGTGGGCTCTTGATACCCTCAGGGCATTTTGATCTCTTACGAGCCTTCTCTCTCTTCGTCAGTTTGAGTGATTACTCCTTTTGCCTCTTTAATACCCTCCCCTCTTTCCCTTATTTTTTTCTTCTTATGATTCAACTCCCCCATATTTCCAATTCCTCTCCTCCCCACATCCAGTGAGGCTACATGGATGGGGACAACATGCTGCGACAAACCGCTTTCCCCGTGTGGCCCAGGTTTTCTTCCTCCCTCCTACTAAACATCCAAGTACGTTTTTTTTCTTTTCCCACTCTGCCCAGAATATTCTCGATCCTGATCTCTCTTCGCCACCGTCGTTCAGCCCCCTTCGACATGCCTCCTTCCCCCGTCCTGCCGCTCGATGGGCATGAGGCGCGGGAAATCAAACTGAAATAGTAAACGATACGCTGTTTCAGATATGATTTTCCCACCGATCGGCCTCTTCTTTTTTTTCCTTTCCTTCTTTGTCCGCTGTTTTCTTTCCCCATCACGAAACATAATAGAAAAGCTTTTTTGGAGGCGTTCCCCCTGTGTCTCTATTTATGTCCTAAGATTTCTCCCAAACGTCTTTCCGATCCTTTCCGATCTCCTTCTTACACTTTTTCCTCAGTTTTTTTGCGAAGAAGCCACACGGGATCGATTGCGCATACAGCGCTCTACATCTTTTTTTTTTCGGCGGAGTACGTTTGAGATTCGTCTTGTGCTTTTCATTGGGCTTTTTTTGAGCTCCTTCTCCTTTTAAAAATTTCCCTTTTTTCCCTACGCCATAGGATGGTGAGAACCCGTCTCAAAAATTTTTTGTCTCCTACTTGGTATGAGAATGGTGTGGGCGTTCAAGGATACTCTGTTTTTTTCTCTAATCTCCCTTCTCTTTTCGGAATTTTTTTTCCTTTGCCTCTCCCCTTCTGAGCTCACCTTTCTGTTGTTAAAGTCTACCGTCTTTCAGGTGGGAGCTTCGTTTTTTCACGTCTAAGTGCCCTTGTCCTGCCTTCTACCGTCGTTTTTCCCTCCTTTTTTTTTTTTCTGTGCCCCCCTGTCCGTGGTTGCCGTTTTTTCCTCTTTTTGATAGTCGAAGTTTGACTCTATCGCATGACGGCGAGTTTCCGGTGTCTCCTCCCCCTTCTCCAATCTTGGGACAATTTCCCTCCTTTTTTCCCCCTTCCCCTCTCAGTTTTTAGTCTTAGATCGTAGATTTCCTCACGCATCGCTTTTTTTTTTTTTCACATTGCCTCTAGACTTTGCCGATAGCTCGAAATTTTCTCTCTCTCTCTTATCTCCTTCCGCACTGGCACAGTGGCATACCCCGCTTTCCTCCCTCCTTTTTTCCCCCCTCCCCTTCATTAATTTTGTGACGAAAGAGGATCAACCTCGCGAGACGTGATCTTGGACCCCCCCCTTACTCTTTCTCGCTTTTGTGAGAGAGTAGAACTCTCGACCTCGGCCCGGTTTTTGTTTCCTCCCTCCCCCCCAGCTAAGTTACTCTCAACCCATGACGAGCCGGCCTTTTTTCCACTCTTTCTTGTTTTTTTCCTCCTTTTCGGGAGTTAGGACTTTTTCACCTTTGATTCTCTCTCATGACGACCCATTTTCTTCAACCCTCGATCTCCCGGTCCTTCCCTCCCGTCTCCTCTTCTTCTCTTTTGTTACTCTCTCCTTCTTCTGCTCTTGCCAGTAACTTTGACTCTTTTTTCTCCTATTTTGAGAAAGACGTTTGAGAAGATTTGAAAATCCCCTTTTTCACCACGAAGATTCGTTCTCCCCATTTCTTTCTGGCTTCTTTTCCGTCCACGCCGATGTCCAGCCGCCGCGCAGGCACCTCTCTTTTCTTCATCTTTTTTCCCCCATAGATCTGACCCTTTCGTATCGTTTCCTTCGGTTTTCCCCATTTTCCATGATTTAAATAATGTTTTCCCCCCAGTCGCAGAGAAGGAATAGAAAGTACCTGCGAGTGCTCTTCATGCGGCCTCATCGGAAAAGGAGATCTAGAGTCGTCAGGCGACGTGAATTCCCGTTTTTTCATTTAGTTCTTCTGTTCGTGGATCCCCTCCTTTTCCCTCCCTTCTTTCCCTTGTGAGTGACTCATCAACGGATTAGATAGAGGTTTGAACCCCTCTGTCCTTTCAAGCATGCATGTCGATATTCGCACTTATGCGGCGAGGCACCCTAGTGTTTTCCTCCTTCCCCTGCTCTCTTCGATCGCCCAGTTAAGGCTTTCCTCCCTCTTCTCCTCCTTTTCTGCTTTCCACCAAGAAGAAACCCTTTTGCGAAGTTTTTTCTTTTCCTCAGCGCCTGGTAAAGGGAGTTTTCCTGCGGATCTTAGAAAAGAGAGGTTCCATCTGTTCCCTTCAAAACTTTCTTCGTTCCCCCTCCCCTTCTTCCATGTTCAGGAACAGAAGGAGAGTTCCTTTCCTTTGAGCGTTTTTTTCAGGAAAAGTCAAACTAGTCCTATTGTTGCCGCGGCGCTCCTTGCTTCCCCCCTTCCTCGTTTTTGCCCATGCTATGCCGACCTTTGACTCCTCTCCTTCCCCCTCTCTACTTTTGTTGGCAGCGAGAAGAACCGCGCGCTCGTTTTTCTCGTCTCCAGGTTAGCCTCGCTTTTTTTCCCTCTCCTCGAGTACCTTCCAGGGGGTAAGGCGAGCTTCCACTAACTGTACTTTTTTTTCTCCTTCGCATAATGTTCTGAGACGTTCTCTCTTTCCTCCTCCACCCTGCACGTAAACTTGCAGATGTCCCCCTTCTAGATTTTCCGCCTCGTATGTTAGAAGGAGAGTAGCTCCGAGTCGGGATCGGCTCGCTGCCCGACGATCCCTCGTTTGTCCCTCACATTCCCTGACTCTGCATTTCAGACCCTCTCTTTTCTTTTTTAGTTCCCCCCTCTTGAGCAGAGACTTTTCTAGACTCTGAGTCGTCCCCAGCCATCCTTCTGGGTCACTCTTATTAGGCGGACCTCCCTTTCTTCTTCTTTTTATTCCAGTATTTTTTCTCCTTCTTCTCTTTTCCTCGAAGAGCTCGAGCAAGCTTGAGTTTGCTGCCCCTTCCCACTTCGAAGTCGTGAGAACTTCCTTTCCCCCTCCTCTTCCTCTATATCCTTCCTCACTTCTTTCTTTCATTTCTCCTTCCCTCTCCTTCCTCCCCCTGTGAAAACTTTCTGTTTTGGAATTAGTTTTCCCCCTATTCTGTGTCGCTTTCCTCCCTAGCCTTTTCGGTACTTCTCCGAAGTTCATGCACTGCGCTCATTAAGGTCGTTTTTGCTTTCATCCTCCCCGCCCCTTTCTTGACAGCACTCATCTGAAGTAGACTTAGTTTCCCTCTCTTCTTTTCTCTCTATCCCCTTCGACCCTTTTGCGTTATGCTTGATTCTTCTACGGCGGTTTTGATTTGTCATGGTGCTTTAGCCCCTTCTGTTTTACATCGTGTTCTTTTCATATGCTTTTCTTAATGAGCGATGCCTAGACGCTCCTGGCCCGATTTATCCATCCCTTCTCTGTTTTTTTTCGTAGCCTGCGGTTTTCCGGCTTCTCTTTACTAGCCCCTTTTCAAACGGAGACGAAATTCTGTGAATTTCCCGCCCTTGTTTTCATCGATCCACAACTTTGCGAGCGGCAGTGTGGAGCGGTTCTTTCATCCTACCTGCTGATGATCTGCCCTTCAAACCATTTTTTTCCTTTCCCTCGCTTGGAGAGAGACCTCCTTTGTAGGGAGCGCGGACGGCAGATTCTTCCTTGATCCTCTCATCCATTAGTAGCGACGGAGGAGCGGTCTTTTCCTCCATCCCCTTCTTCCCATTCCTCCAGCCCAGTATTTTTTGGGTTCCACTTTTCCTCCCTGATTTTTTCTTATAAGGTTATCGGAAGACCGATAACTTTTCACACTTTCCCCTTTGAAGAGGCACAGTTCCGGGATGATAGGCCGTCGTTTTCTCTTTTCCTCTCCCCCCCCCCTTTTTTTTATCCAACGCGAGCGGAACTTTCCGCGTCCCATTTTTTCCTCTTTTTTTCCGTAGAGCATGGAAAATTCATCTCTCTCTTTTCTCTCTTCTCTTTTTTTTCTCTTTTTCCATTTTGATTTGCCTTGTTTTCCCTCCTCTTCTCCTCTCCTCTGACCTTTTTTTTTTCGCATGGGCGCGGTCCCACCTTCTATTCCGGAACTAGTGATAAGGACAGCTCCCTTCAATTTTCCTATCTCCGCGACGTGCTCATGCACATCCCCTTCTTACCCTTGGCTCCCTTTCGAAAGGCAAGTATTTTGTCTGCCTGTTTTTTTTACGGTATTGTTTCTTTCTAGCTTACTCTCCTCCCCCTTTCCGCCGGAGAGAGTATTCTTGCTCGGCTCACGGAACGCCCCCCGCGCGTCTTTTGACTCTTCTGTAACCAGTCTCGATTCCGCCGGTGTGCCTCACCTTTCCCTCTTTCTGCCCCCTGTCGAATCCACAGTCTCCCCCCCCCCCTTCCCCTTCTCGAAAGGGTTCGCGATTCAACCCCGCATTTGATAGTGTCATCCCGTCCTTTCTTTTTTTGTTGACATTATTCCTGTAGGACGATCCGATGGCCCCCCGTCCCCCTCTTTCTGTCGCTTCCACCCCCGGAAACCTGTGTCTCTCTCGTCCTCTCTTTTTTTCGCGCCCAGCGCGAATCGCTCCTTTCAAACTAAGAAAAGGCCCATGTACACTTTTCTTTCTCGACGGGGTCGAAACTTTGCTTCAACGGCGGATCTACGCACCCCTTCCCACTTCCCTTTTTTCTCTTCCTCCTTTTGCGGCTACGCCGATGGACGTGCGCTTTCCCCCTTCCTTTTCTTTTTTGACTTTTCCTTTCTGCTTATCCGGCGACTACTAGGAGCGCCCTTACATATCTTGCAAAAGGAGGATGGTGGATACGTCCGCTAACCTTTCCTTCTCTTCCCTCCTCTTGCCCATAGCCCTTTGTTTTCGGCACCTAGTTTTTTTTTCATCCCCTCATCGCCGTTTTTTTTGCCTCTTAATTTTTCATAGACGCCTTTTTGCCTGTTCCCACTCCGTCCCTTCTCTGGGTTAAAGTCCGGCGCAACGCAAGCGGCTTTCGCTTCCTCTTACGGTTTTCAACCTACGTGTTCACCCTGCTCTTCCTTTGCCCTTAAGCAAGGAACGCGGTTTTGCTTTTTGCTCGTAGAAGAAGGACCCGAGCCTACGCGGGCTCGCGAAATCGCTCCCCATCTTCCTCCTCTTCCCTTTATTCCCAATTCCAAGTTCATAGACTTTTTTCTCTTCATGAGTCTTCTAGGAGAGAGTTCTACTCCGATCACTTCTTACGGTTTTTTTTGGGTAAAATTTCTACAAGTCATAGCAAGGGTACTTTTTTTCCCCCTCTTGGCTTGCCCTCACATGTCTGCTACTCACCTGTCGACATGAGTCTTTCTCTTCTCCTCTTTGTTAGAATCGAGACTATACAGGGCAGCTGACCGCTGATTTTTTTTTACCGTTTGGCTAACCTATCGCGACCAGCGCGCCGCTTTCGTGCGCTCCCCCCCCCCTCCTCCGCCTCGGGGTATTCGCTTCATTCGTATTATCTTTCCCCAAACTCTATGTTACTGACTTCCGCCGCCTTCAACAATCGTTTTCTTTAATTTTACGATCAACACCCGCGTCAAGCGGGCTGAATCTTCTTTTTCTTTCTCCTAACAGACTCGGTTCTTTTTTTTCCCCCCCGTTATTTTCACACGATTAAGTCTTCCTATCCCGCCTATTGCCCCAGTTTACCGGAAGTCTCCACTGCCGTGCATTACCTTGATCTTTTTTTTTAATATCCCCCCTCCCGGATTTGCTCCTCTCTTTTCTGGCCTTCCTTTTTTTTCTTTAGCCTGTGACGGATTTCTATGTTCCTCAGCCGAGAGTGTTCCTAGCTACTTCTCTTCAATTAACATAGGCACCCACAAAGCTAATCCGAAAGCCGTGATGCTCTCCTCCCAACCCCTCTACCTCTTCTTACACGAACTCCCTTATTCCCCACTCTTTCTTTTTACACCGTATCCACGGAACGATTGCTATAGTTTTTTTCTCTCCCTCTCCTAGGAAAGGTGAAATTCAGTCGACAGTTCGCTTTCCTTGGGGCATGCGGTTTTGCTCTTGACCCCCTCCCCTCGTCAACCACTTGTTTCTCCTTCTTTCCCCCCTTCGAATTTTGACGTGCCTCGAGGCGGATGGGCAGCGGATGGTGGGAACCACCTCCCCATTCACTGAACCTTGGGAGAGAGATATGCGTTGCATGATTGTCTTTATTTTTCCCCATTTTTTCAAAGTTCCCCATTTCGCGATCCTCAGTCTTGGATACCCAGTTTCCCATCTCCCTTCTGGGATCGAGTTTCCTTCAGTAATGAGCCTCCCACCCGGCTCCGGTTCTTTTTTCGGTCGATGACCCCCTTTATATAGGTGAGCGGAGGCTCGTCATGCGCGGCTCCTACATCCATCCCCTTTCTTTACACCCGCCCAATAACAGACCCCTTTTTTTCTACCTGATTCACTGTGTCTCTAACGCAGAAGGGGGCTGAGTATGGTGGTCGCGTTTTATACTTTCGTCTTGTTTTTTTCCGAACTTCTCCCATTTCAGGTAGTAGGAGGGCTGCTCGAACCTCCTTGCCCCTCCTAGCCCTTTTCTTCCCCTTGAGAGGTGGGGAGCCGCGTCGTCACAGATCATTCCAATGCACCCTGTCTCGCTTTTTATGAACGCGAGTGGACTCCAGCGCTGTGCCAATTTTTTTTCCTGCCCTTTCCCTCGCCTCTCTCTCTCGACGTCTCTTCATGAAGCTTCTTTCCCCGTTCCAGAATACAGACGATGCGAAAACCCTCTCTTTTAGGGAACGCTTCTTTCCTCCCGTTTGTTTGTGGAGTTTATCGCGAGCTTAATTCCCGACCTTCTATTTGGTTTTTCCTCTTCTTCTCTTTTTTTTTTCCCCCCTCCCTTTTTCTTTTTTTTCACTGGCGAAGATTCGCGAGATAGAGATTTTAACAACCCTTTTTTCACTTTGTCACATCTTTTCCCTCAAGAGGTAGATCGATTTTCCCTCAGGGTGCATGCCTTGATCGTGTACCCGAACCTTCTTCCCCCCCTCGAGTTACGTGGGATTTCCCACAGCTATCTTTTTCCTTCGTCTTTCTTTTAGCAGTCCCTTCATTTCCTGAATAGGCGTTGCGACTTTTCTTCAAAACAGTTGAAAGGATCCTTGACGCGTACCCCCCCCCCATTCTCCTTTCCTTAGGCTTAGTTATGACACCCTGTGTTGCTCTTTTTTCCCCTCTCCCTTAGGGGAATTGCAGGTTCAACGGATTATTTCCTAGTGAAGCGACTACTCTCCCCTCTCACCCTCTCTCCAGGTTTCTCCAGCCGACAGCACCGCGCCTTTGTTCCTTTTTTCTCTCCACTCCTTTCTGCCCCCTTCGACATGTCTTCTCCCCCTCCTTTTTTTAGGATAGCGAGGATTTTTTTTGATAACTTGACGTTTTTCTCCTGCTTTGACAATCTTCACACTTTCCATCTCTCTCCCCCCTTTTTAGAGGTTTTGCGGATGGTTTCTTCCCAGCCGGGTTCCCCAGTCCCTCTTCCCCTCCCTCTCATTTATGATCTTTTCCTTTTAGTTTCAATCTTATCCTTTTTAGAGTAAATTTCTCCAAATTGACCAGCGCAGAGACGTTAATCTGAACTTCTCAGCTATTTGCCTTCTCTTCTATAGAGCGACAGGAGCTCGAGCTTTTGCTTCTCTTTAATTTTAAAAGGCTTTCCTTTTTGTAATTCGCTTCTTTTCTTTTTTTCTCCTTTTTACCAACCGAAAAGGTAGGTGCGCAGCCCGTTGTTTTTTTGTCTCCATCACGTCTTCTTCTTTTTGCTTTTTTTTCCCCCTCTTGTGAAGTTTCATTCAGCAGCATGTCGGTCCTCCCCCCCTCCTCCCGATTCCCCATCTGATTGATTCCTGCCTTTCCCCGAATGAGTAGAAGTCACCAGATCCCCCTTTGGTTATCTCTCTCCCCCCCCCCCCTGAGAAAATTTTTGCAGACCGCTTCAGGGACTGCTGCCGGGAACGCTTGCTCACTTTCTTTTCTCGTCTCGCTGTGTCACCCTTCCCCTCTTTTTCCATAAAATTCCTCGTTGAACAGAACCTTCCCACGTGGCCTCTCCTTCCTTCGTAGTTAACTAAGCTTGCAGGGGTTTTTATGGAACCTTCCCTCTTATTTCGCTTCGTTTTCTTTCCGTCACCTCCCTCTTCTTTTCATTTTCTTTCCGACGCAAATCCTCTAGAAATAAACCCCGATCGCGGCATTTCTTGTTTTCCCCAGTCCTCTGAGATTGTTAGCGATAGGTGAGGCACGCGGTGTTTCCTCTTGTCCCCCTTTTCCTCTTTCCTGGTTCGTCTCTCTCCCGAACGTTTCGATCCTCCCTCCCCTGTCGTCTTTCCTTAGCTCCTTTGAAGAATGCCAGGAGGTTGTTTTCCAAGTATACCCTTTCACTTTCCCTCTCTCCTGATAAGTTAGAAGTTTTTCTAGAAGCGCGGATAGAGCAGATTCCCTTCCTCTCTTCCTTTTCTGCTCCTCCCGTCGTCTCGTTTTTTCTATTTCGGTTCCTTTTCTCGTCTATTTTTCCGGTTCCTCTCTGCGGTAAACAGAACGGCAGGTAATGGCTTTCTCGTCGGTCATTTTGAGATTGAGGAATTTTACATCAAGTCTTTTGTCAGCCGCTTCGAGTTTGGTTTTTTCTCTCTCTGCCTCCCTCTGCGTTGCGCCTGAAGGTGCACC
>Ga0179593_1501335_pt1 | contig 12805 bp, 11 predicted proteins | sample CZODoug2_1_08_16_FD_185931 | JGI IMG/M metagenome (GOLD analysis project Ga0179593, IMG submission 185931) | Vadose zone soil fungal communities from Angelo Coast Range Reserve, California, USA - CZODoug2_1_08_16fungal (PacBio error correction) | ecosystem: Environmental > Terrestrial > Soil >... | reverse complement strand
CTCGTAAGATTAAGGTTCCCCCCTCTGCCAGGAAACTTTCCCTCTCTTTGATCCACGGCTCGGGAGGCTTTCCCCTAGGAATCTGTTCCTCCAAGGTGGGGTCTGTCCTCAAATATCCGGTGAATCAGAAGTATCATATTCTCCCTTTCTCTCCCCCCTTTTGTTTTTACTTTGCCTCTTCCGTTCAACGTTCCTATCGTCGTGGTCCCATGCGCACCGGTTCCAGGGTTTGAGTAGCGAGGGTTTTTTCGAAATGATCGCGTTGGGTTTTTCTTTAAGCTTCCACTTCTCCTTTTTACGATCGATGTTCCCTTGAAATCATCGGGGCGAGAGTGTTTGGCGCGAAGGGGTCCAACGCCGTTGGAACGTATCATCGTTAGAGACTCCTAGGTGGGTTAGCTTATTTACCTCCCCCATTGATGTTTTTTCCCCCCTCCTTCCGTCAAAGCCTCGGAGCGTCCGCCTTCTCAAAATTCGTCTGAGTTTTTCCGAGCTGATTGGAAGGTATTTCGTAATGGGACGCCGGCCCCCTTTTTTTCCTTCACTTTAAAACCCCTCCCCTTTCCGCAGACCCCGCGACCGATTGGGGGCTCCTGACACCACATCTCGGCGCCTCGTTTCACCCAATCCTCCGAGTAAAGCTGAAACTTCGGCGGAAGAGTGGCATTCATATGAAAGGCCCTCTTTCCCCCACTCCCGCCGCTTCTCCGTGGGACACGAAGTCTTGGTCTGACCGGCGAAGGCATGGACGACATATGACTGGCCCTGCATTCTGCAGTTGGTTCATCTTTGCATCTGCATTTGCGTTCCATGTGTGATCCTTTTCCCCTGCTTGCGCTTCGTTCATAAATACTCGCCGAACGAAATTTTCCTCCCCCGCGCGGGTATCGCTCTGAGCCGAATGTTGACTCAGAATTCTTTCCCAGATATATTTTGCCCGATTGAAACTCCCTCCTCGAATTTGTTCCCTTTGCAGCTAGGTCTGTTTCGTCCCGGGCTGCGACGTGTTAAATGATCCAGCGCGTAAGTACTCCTTTCCACCGTGTCGTCCTCTCCTTCAGTTTTGAATGTTTACACTACGCGCCCCGGTGCGACCCCCATTGGACGGGCTCCCTGTTTGTTGAGCGCGGGGAAAAGTCGGTTTTCGTCCGGCTTTCTTTTTTTTTTTTCCCGTAGTTTTGTGTATGTTGGCGCTCGGGCAACAAGGATTAGTTCCTTGCGATCCCACCAGCTTGCCCATCACCCTTCTCTTTCTTGACCTGCATCACCCAAACAGTATCGCGGTCCTAACGGCCGGACTTCTCCACCTTTCAGATTTTGATTCCAGTGATCCTTCCTTTTTCAAATTTCCCCCCCGTTAAAAACGTTTCTCCTCTTTCCCCCTCGATTCCTCGGACACCAGATCCAGAGTTGGCGACTGCCCTCAGGTGTTTTTTTGCAGTCACGTCCCCTGCTGTTCGTCTCCAAGGGATCCTTTATTGACGCCCCAGTGAGGGTCGCGATCCCGGAAATGGTTCTTCAACCCCCTTCTGAGCTTTCGACGAACAGTGCTCGCCTTGCCGGTCCATTAGGTTTCTTTGGATGTTTCATGGCAGTTTCTCCGAGGGCAAGTTCCATCTAGCTGTCGGGTTCCCAGAATTCGCGCCTTTTTGTTGTCCTCTGTTTTTTTTCCCGCTATGGGGCGCCCGGACGCGACTTGGGCCGTTGACCGAGGGGTCTCGGTCGACGCTTTTTGCGCAGCGTCCTCTCCCTCTCCCATCCCTCTCGTGCCTGGCCTCTTTCTTTTTACTCACCTTTGCGCGTTTGAAACTTAGGGCATAATGACATCCCTGAGGCAGCTGCTTCCCCTATGGCAATTCCCCGAAACATTTTCAATCACTGACACGGATCGTCTTTTTTGGTAACTTTGCCTCGCCCCAGCCCATCGCGGATTGTTTCTTCAGAGAAATTGTTTGTTTTTGCCGGATTTTTGGTTACTCAACAGTTTTTGGTCGAGCCCAAAACCACGCGCGGTGATAGCGACGCCCTTCTCAGCGCTTCCCGGTGCGCCCGAATGGGCAAACGCGCCAGAACCATCCCCCTCTTTTTCCCCGGCCCGGATTGGTAGTTGCCGTAACTTCTAAGGACCCTGATCGTTTCCAGATAGCGCTCTTCGGCGCTTCCAGTCCCGATCGGTTGCGAGAAACGGCCCTCAGGACGATGTCAAGAATTTCCGCCCCCCGCCGGAGACCAACGAACCCTCCTCCCCCCCAACCATGTCCTCCCGTAAGAGATCAGGGGTTCCTTCTTTACGTTATTGCGAAACGCCGATTTGGATCGCCCTGTGAATGAAATTTGGGTACCGTTTTTGCTGACCCACACTCTCCCCCCTCTTCCGGCTTCTGTTTTGACATTTTTTAGCCAGTGCGCCATTATCTGCCCCCTTTCTGCGGGCTTCGCCCAATGGGCCCCGCACCACAGCCGACACGTACACCTTTCTTTGGGGATAGGCAAAGTTTTCCTTTTCCACAACACGGCCTTTTCCCTTACTAAGTTGTTTTTGGTAAGTTATGTGAGTCTCGTAATTGCCTTGCTATCACACAAAGCCTTACCTTTTGACGTGTAGGAGGTTTTTCTGGGCCATTGTGAGTCCCTCTTGAGAGAGTGTGCAGATCATTTTTTCCCCGGCCTTTTCCCCCTGAAAGATCTTTGCTTGCTAAAAGTGCAGTGTAAGACCCCCCCCCGGTTCCAACCCAATTTATTCCTTGGTGGCGAGACCATCAGCGGAGTGAGAAACCTCCTTTCGTAAACCCCGATCTACTGACCCCTTCATGTTCATTATTTGGGATTTTTTTTTTGATGCTCAATTTCTCATTGACGGGATGTTTTATCTCGCAAGATCGCATGCTGTTCGTCCGAATCGCCCTACGAATCCCTGCATGCTCCTATGTAAGATCGGGCCTCAGTTTTTTCCCCGTTTCCTTCTGTCTGTGCTCTGTTCAGTGCATCGTTGCTTAGCCTGGCCCGCGCGCAGACGTTTCGCCGCGACCTCAGAGATCTTTTGGTTTCCCCTCTCCAGTTCCTTTTGGCTCTCAAGCGGCAAGCCGCCTCACCAACCATTTATGACCGCCTCCCCCTCCGTTTCTTTGCAGTTTGCCCCCCCCGTTTAGACTAGCCAGTGTCATTATTTTCAAATGTTTGTCATGGACTCTTGTGTGCGAGTCATTACTTCGCTGGAGTTTGGTCCTTTATCCCAAACTTACACTTTCAAAAGGAAGTTGCTCCCTTCATATCGATGCGCTTTGCGCCGGCCAGTCCCTTGCGCAAAAGCTTTCTTTTCAGCAATTTCATTAGTCCCCCCCCCCCTCCTCAGGCTTCTCTCGCAATTTCACCCGTCACTGTTCTTCCACGCGGACCCTCGGCGCGACTTGTGCCCGCTGTTCACCCCGCCCGCTCAGCAGAGATTCTTAGTTCCCTCCGGCACTATTAAAACAACCAAGGACGGATGGCCGCGGTCAAATACCCCCCGCCTTTCTTCCGTACCCTCGCAACGATGGTGTTTTCCCCTTTGCTTCCCCCCCCTCCTGACTATTTCGCGCTCGCTGATTATGTCGACTTCATGAGTTCGGCTTGATTCCCTACAAAACTCTTTCGTCGACACGGCTGTTTTCCTACTCCTTACTTTTACCCCCACGACCCTCTTTCTCAATTCCCATTTTCGGGCCTCCCATACATTCAATTCCACGGTCGCTTAGAGCTGCTTTTTCGCGCCGCAAGGAAGAATTGTCGGTGATGGGCCGGAATGAAATACGGCCATTCCCCCCTCGCGCACCCCTCTTCCGCCGCTGATCTTCAAGGGTCGCCACTCCCTGGTGGCTCAGCGCCAAATATCTTGGACACCTCCCAGCAGCTCTTTTCTCCACGGGCACGTTTTTCCCGCCCCAAAAGGGTCGGCCAATGTGGTCGGCACCTTTGCGGTGGCCTACTCGCCAGCCCCCGTAGTCCCAACATGAGATTGGCATCTTGTTGGTAGTCTGTTCCTCTGGGAATCTTTGAACCTCGACTCGCAGACCCTTCCCTTTCCTCTTGCGACAGGATGCCATTCGAGGTATTTCTCGACCAGAACCCCCCCTTTGCCTCCCCCCGCCCGCCCCCCAGAGTACCGCGGGTTGCGATAACTTTCTTGCGTCGAGTTCCCCTCTGACAGGATATAATGCTAATCCGTCAACCGTTTTCAAGGTGTCGTTTTTCCTATTCAACTGCAGTCTCCCCCAACTTTCGATAATGGCGTATTTCGGCGTCGACGGTTGCAAGTGATCAGTTAGGGCATACACCTCGGTATCCTTGTCAACGTTTGTTTCCTCTTCCTTCCTGCACTCTTCGCTGGTTACTGTCCGCTTTCGGCTTCTTGGTGACTGCGCCGGCGAACTTTTGGCAGGATGCCTGAGATCCTACCTTGGACGTTGAGTTGCAAGTGTCGTTTTAATCCTTTGAATCCGCCCTCGTGCGGCGTCATTAACATTCCTCCCGCAAAAGTCAACCTCGCTACAACTTTCTGCCCTTATAGCCTTGTTCGCCCTTTCCCTTATTGTTTCGACGGCGCGCCTACCGCCTTCCCCCCTCAAGAGCTACTAAACCCACCGTCAACGGCGTTTGACGAGCCAACGAAACTCGCTGCCCCAGTTCTGAGTTATCAATGGATGACTGCCGTGTCAGGACTCTGTGAAACCGAGGACCCCCAACCCAGCGCTCCCCACACCCCCTCACCCCCCCCCCCTTTTCCCTTTTCCCGCAGTTCCCCTGCCTATAACGTCCGCGATCTCTGGGCGTTGTTTCCCTTCTCGGGAGAGACCCCAACTTTTGTATCGAGGGCTTTAAGGTATTCCTGCCGATTATCCCCTTCCTTTGTCGGACCTTGCCTCCATCTCTGACGGGCTTCTCCCCCCTTGGTCGGCACCCGCTTTTTCCCAATGTTGTATGGTCGGTTCCCCCCCCTGGGTCACATCTTTCCAATTTCCTCCGTTTCGATAGATATAGGTGACCCGAACTGCCCGCCAATCCTCCCACATTGTGGAACTTGCTGCAGACCTATCCGGTGCTCTCTTCTTTCCGGCCCCCACCATCGACGGGGTTCACGCTTCCCCCTCTACCCATGGTTCCCCCCAAAGTGCCCGATAACACGTCCCCTGGCATGATCGCTGTCAGTTGCCGATCGTAGTGGTCTCACCTTGAGAACAGGTTCCTTTTAGCGCTTTTTTTCCCCTTTCCCATGCTTCTCTTCTTGTTATCTCCTTGACCGCGTCAGCCTGACACTCCAGGTTCGCTCCAATTACCTCCTCAACTATCCGTTGTATGCGTGTTGTTTCCCCCCTGCCCCGAACGGACGTTTGACCGTTATGTTTGTTCGTTAGATCCTCTTTGACGGGTGGGTTATCGAGTAGCTTCGCCGTCCCCTTTCCCTCCTTCTTTTTAGATCGCGAAAAAATTTCGAGTTGTCCGAGCGGCTGTATGACTTTGCGGTCGGCGGTGTACTTTGCCTGTCATTCGCTCGTATTCAGATTCCAACCATTCCAGCCAGGTTTCCAGCCCTAAGCCGACAGTCTTTTCCCTCTTTATCCCCTTTCCCCCCCTTCTGCACCCCCAGTCGCCGGATCTCCCTTTTCACCACCCCATACGAGTAATTCTGACACGCTCCCGGAAGGGAAGATGTTTTCTTCGAGTGGCACCCCCCCCTCTTCCCCCAAGACTCCTGCCGGTTGCCCCGAGCATGATTTCTGGTGCGGGACGTCGACGTCGAATGGACATATGCCCTTTGCCTTTCCTTATGCCAGTTGGTTCTTTCTCTTTCTTTCTTTCAAAACTCCTTTTCTTCCCTGGTGACTTTTCAGCATGACCCCTGCAGATAGTTATAACGTTCCGAAAAGGGTTCGACACTCCGCCAGGTTTTTTTTCTGAGCGGTTTTTCTTCTTTGTTGATTCGTTGATCCCCTTTTTCTTCGAATGCAGACTACCTGCGAATGTCGTGCCTGTCGCCGTTCGACCGCCGATTCTGCGGATTAGATTTTCGTTTCCCTACCCCCTCGCGTACCTCCATCTGGAGTGGCCTAATGTTGGCTACGTTTGGGCGAGTAGGCCTGCGCGTGCCGACCCCCATTGGCGGGAGAAGGACCCTTTTTTTTTTTTCGCACGTTCGTTTTTCTGGTGGGATCCGTTCAGGTGAGGCTGCTGGTGGCATGTCATGCATTTGTTAGCTGATACCAGGGATTACGACCCATGTCCGCTGCACTTTGTCCCCAACATATCTCATTTATTTCCCAAGGAATCACAGGAAACGGTCTCCTTCGCGTTTCGAGAAAGGTCCTCCGGTACAGGCCTTCTCCTCCTGTGATCTTTTACGCCGCTTTTACTTCGGCCGCCGAAAATGGTCCTGTTTAGAAAATCGCCTTGCAATCGATTTTGCGAAACCACCCATCAGAGTCTTCTTTTTTTGTGTCCCGAAATAAGACCAGTTCGCACCTACAATCACTCTTCAGAGATGCTGCTCTAATCCTTTTCCTCTCTTTTTCTTTTGAAAGGATCTGTCATCTTTGACCGCGTCATCCTCTTGATATTGATGGTTCGAATGATTGGCTTTTCTACTTACCTCTTGCCCAATCTTGAGGAGGGTCCCCTGTGAAGCACATTACCGCTGCAGTCCGCTACCAGTTCCATACTGTCCGGGCGGTTTCCTCCTGAGTGGCCTTCCAGGGAGGTACATTCGAACAGCGCTTTTTTTTTCTGGATCTCTCATCTCTTCTCCCCGTAGTTTTCTCACTTTGCGCTTTGCCCCTTTAGCTTTCTAAGACACCGCCAGCTGAAAGGCACTTTCTCCTTGTAGTGAAACCCCACCGCTCGTGGCGGTGCGAAAGGCCCGGAGCGGCAGCCTCAGCACCGACTCGAGATTCTTTGACGGTGGTGTGCGGCTCGGTCGCGTGAGTCCCGGCTCAGGGAACCGCCAGGTACGGGCGCTGTGCCAAACCCCAAGCGCGTTGAGTTTCTTCTCGGGTCCTGGTGCATCCCCGGTGGTCCCGGCATGGGCAACGCTGCAAAACGGAAACACGCAGCAATCATTGCGATTTTTTTTTCGGAACGGATTGGTCGGATGATACCTGAGCTCTTTTCATACATTGGCGTGGCTGGCCGCCCCAAGTATGCCTCCCCTGATCTTTGTCGGGATATGGCCCCCCTCACGGTCAATCAGGTACTCTGAAGAAAATTTCCGTGCCTTCAGGCGCGATACCCCACCCCTCCGCTTTCTTTTTGTAGAGATGTTATAGAGTTTGCAACCCGCCGATTTCGCCACCCCCGGGACCCCTTAACCTTTGGGTTACAGAGTGGTTGTGCTGACACCCGTTTTTTTAGAAGTTGTCTTTCTGACCATAAGCCGGCGTTGATCTGCACACTCCGCTGGCGTCAGCACCATGTCCCCGAAAAACCGCGACCGTCCAAGTCTTTTGTGTGGATCTTCACGCATCACACCTCTTTCTGCCAAATTTCTAATCCTACTCAGTGAGATGGAGCCTTGTGTAGAGAGATGAAATTGCTATACCACCCCCTAAATTAAATTTGGACGTTTTACTTCTTTTTGTGCCTGCTGTTTCCCCTCCCAAAGCTTCGGGGATGACGCCGCGATTGGATGGCGAATGTTTTAATAATGAAAGCAACTTATTATGAGTTGATCCGCGACCCCCAATACTTCCCACAATTTATGAATTTGGGTGGTCCTCAAATTCGCGCGGTTGCGCATAACCCGATAAAGACGTCACAAACAATCGAGACGTACTTTCATTTTCTCTGGGGATCCTTTTATGTCCCGGAGATTCTATTCAACTGATGCAAGTGATGGTCCGATCCTCGCAACGATCGCATGCTGGTTCCAGAATAGTCCGTTCCCACCGATTCCCTGTCCTCCGGGGCTAATTTTTTTTCTGTCAAACGATTTCAGTAGTAATTCCTCCCCCGTGGTTGGGCCAACCGGAGATGGGGGGCTGTTTTCCGTTGGCAGGTTGAACCTTCAACTGTTTGTAGTCACGCCGGTCGCCGCGCCCTATCGCGTCCAGCGAGTAGTCTTTGGCTCTCCCCCTTTCCCTTCCCCGAGCAGTCCCCAGCAAGATTCCAAAAACCATTTTTTCCGCCTACCCCTCCGCGATCTCCGGCTGCGGGCCGCGCCGGATCCTCCCCCCCAATTTCGCCCTGCCATCGAGCCAGTGCAGGATCATCGTGCAAGCCCCCTCTCTTCTCGTCATTGTTTTTTGCCAGATATACCGGAGCAACTTTCGTGAACCTACGTTGCCGCGGTCACGATCGATGATTTTGGCGCCCCAGGAGAGCGGCTTCCCCCAGCTTGAACAGTTTATACGTCCCCTTCAGGCCGCCGCGCGCACAGTTTCGCAAATACCTTCCTCTGGTCGTAAAATCCCCGGACAGCGGCGCTACTCATTCGCATGGGAACCACCGTTCACCCAGACCTTTTTTTTCCGCATTCTCATAAGCCCCCAGCATATTGACCCTCCCCTCAAGGACCGCTCCCGCGGTAACAATGCCTTTCCTGCCGAAGCCTCTTTCCAAACCGTGACTCCAGCTGTTTTTCTCAATTCGCTGGACGCCTTTCCACGCTGATTTACTTTGACGATTTGCTGATTTCTTTAGCTGATCGCACCCTTTTTTGGACCGGACGATTGACCGCCAATTCTTTTCAACGTTGAAACCGGCGCACCCTTTCCTTTGTCCCGCCCCCCCCTCAGGGCGTCTGACTTCCGGCCCTTTTTTTCGCGACCGCGTATGGAGGACTGGCGGTGATGCCGTGGAATATACGGCCCAACCCCACCAGATGTGAGCAGCCTTCCCGCTGTCTTTTACGGGAGCCCATCATTGCCTAGCCAATCTCCCGGTGGAAACAACGGAGCTATGACCTCAAAAAAACCAGTCCTTTTTTTCTTCGGATTTCCGACCCCTTCAAAATCTTTCTCCCGTGCCCCAAATGTGTCCGGCAACCGGAGCTCATGGCATCATAGCAGGCAACTTAAACTTTTTCTGACCAAGGTTTACGTACCCAGAGAGGGGCCTTTCCCACGATCGACACACTCATATAGGCTTTATGGGACGGTCTCCAGGGATTCCCCTCCTTTTTTTCTTGCTTCCTCCCTTTCCCTCCTCCCACCTATACAGTGAGGAGCCCTTTTCTCCACCCCCCGATACCCGCGGTCGTGTTAGATTCCTTTCTGCAGTCAGTCCCCTATTGCAGGATGTCTTACCGTTGCCCATTTTGGATTTCGCAGAACGGCCCCTTTATCACTCGAAACGTCTTCACAACTGGCCAGAATGCCGCTTGCACTGGACGGAATTCGGAGGACGGCTTCCGCTTCTTCTGCCACTTTGCGATCCTCCAAAATCATGTCCTCTTTTTCCACATCTTCCTCGGTACTGTTCCCTTTAGTTATTGGGTTGTCCCCGCGCGCCGGAGAAATGGTGTGTTTTTATGCCTGGAAGCTCATCCCCCTTTCAGCTGACGTTAGGCGGTCTTTTTTGTTAGTCCTTTTTTCCCCCTTACCGCGACTTGCGCCGGCTTAATTACCTCTCTCACCCTCCCGCAGCCTTACACCTCTCCTCCTTTTTTTTCGCCTAAGTCTTCCTCCGTCTATGACAAGGTTTAACATCACTGCGGCTTTCCCGAAGCCTAAATTATCCACCCCCCCAACTCCCTTCGTTGAGTCCCGTCTCGCGCTGAGCAGGCCCCGTCTTAGTTTGAACCCGAGCAAATGGAGAGACTTTCAGTGTAAGGCTTGCTTTATGGTCCCCTTCTAAACCCCCGATCCCCCCCCTGTCAACCCTGCAGGTGGCCGACCACGACGGTGGTAAAACGTGGACCGCTTGAGGCAGGTAGGTGATCTCTGACACCGTGTTTATTCTTTCTCCCTTTTTTCGGGCAGCCGGACCTTCCCGGGATTCTTACCCCCACCTGGACTAAACAGATTCTGGAAGGCCTAATGATGTGGCTAGAGTCCTGGTCTTGGGGCATAGGGGCCACTATCACTTCCGATATCTTTAATTTTAATAATCCCTCTTTTGTTGAGAGGACTTCGCTACCACCCCCGACCTGTCCCCCTCAGTTCCCACGCCTCCCTCCCACCCGGTACCCGTCGATGCCCGTCCCTGAGGAATCTTTTTACGGAAAAGGTGGGGGGGTACTACCTCCGCCTCTTCCTCACTGCACGTGTTTTTTTTCAAACGCTGCACTATCGCAACGTTTCCGATCGTCGGTGGCCCAACTGCTGCACCCGTGACAGGGTTGTTCGTTTGATTATATGTTTCCCTCGGGTCCTAATTGCATTTTTTTTGGTTTCTTTTTTGGTTTTTCTCTTTTTTTTTTTTTTGGGTGGTTTTTTTTGGTGGTGGGGCTTTTTTTTTTCTTGGGTTTTTTTGGTTTTTTTTTGTTGTTTTTGTTTTTTTTTTTTTTTTTTGTGTTTTTTTCTCTTTTTCTTTTTTTTTCTTTTTTTTTTTTTCTTTTTTTTTTTTCTTTCTTTTTTTACTATGCTCCTTCTCTTTTTTTGTTTAGACCCGGCAGTTTTTTCGTCATTGGAGACGGTAGCCAATTTTTTACCGGATATGTTTTGGTTCCTAGCCTCTGTTCCGTATTATTTTTAGCGGTATATGTCCCCGATTTCCTTTTCTTACCCCTCGGTCTTTCGGGTGCGAACCCCTTCGTTCTCTTGACCAGGCTGATTGAAGTGCAGGTCGGTAATGCCCCCGGCGCATTTCCTTTCCTTACAAACATCCAAGTTTCCCTTTTACGTCAGATTCCTTCCTATGGTGACGGACTTCCGCCCTGCACCCACAGTGCGCCAGGCGTCTTCACCCACTAGGTAAAGATGACCCTTTTCTCCCTATTTTCTCTGGGTCCCCGGATTTTTCAAAGATCCGCCGTGGATGACGCTTTTTTCTTTGTGCGGACCTGACGCCGAATGGTAAGCCAGATTCTTGGGCCTCGGCCCTTCTGTTCTTGGTGGTTACATAGTTGCGCCTTTTCCTTGAAATCCCCGCTTCGACATTCCCCCCCCCCACTCTTCAGCCTTGATACTCCTCTCTTTTACCTCGGACCTCCTCAAAGGTTCCTCGAAAACGCAAGGGTCGCTTCGTAACTTCTGTTTGATGATATATTTGCTTTCTCCCTGCAAGCCCTTACCTGCGTGTAGATCCCTGTCAGTCGACAGCATTGAGTCTCCTGGTCCGTGGTCATCCCATTGCGCTCGTCGCCGGACTTTTTTAAAACTCATATTGCACCAATATAATGCCGACGTTTGATGCCCGGATTACTTCCGCCCCCCACATTGTTCTTTTTTTTTCCTTGTTTTGTATCCGCGGTCCCCGCGGTTCTCGTGGCCTTTTGGTGGTGTAGGTCTAGGAGGATGTGTAGGTGATAGTTGGCGTATTTCTCCCGTCAATTGGTCTTCTTGTCCCCCTCCAGACGTTTCGCTCCTTTCCCCCGGTGTATTGTTTGCCGGATTGATGAACCATCACAGACCACCTCCCCGCAACTCTTTTTTTTCCCCTTATGTGCCCCCTGCCGACTTTTTGGGAATTGCCGGATAGATTTCCCCCATGGTCAGTTTTGAGAACATCGAATTTGTCCCTAGATTCCTCCTTGAGATCATGATTGTCGAGTTTGTCGCGTTTTTTCGAAAAACTCAGGTGCGCGAGATTTTTTTTTCATTGACGCAAAAGGGCGCTGGTCGCTCGCTTCATGGCTTGTAACCCAATTTCGCAAGCACACATTCTGGCCGTCCCCGCGTCCTCCTTTTTATTGAGATTGATTTTTTTCATCACCGGTTTCGGTAAATGATTAATTTTCGTCAACTAGTTTTCCCCCCTCTCATTCGGTTAGCCTTTTTCTCCCTCTTCGTTCTCGTTGACTTTCCATGACTTTGATTTGAAGATTCATCTTCTCGGAAGGCCCCGCGACGTTGCCGTCTGGTTCTGCCTAGTTCTCCATCCTTTCCGTTCCGGTGCCCCTGCGCACTATCGGAAATGGCAACGTCTCCTAACTTTGCCGTGTCGCTGGGCATTCTTCCCCGCAGTGACCCTTGCCTCTCATCCGGCGGTTTTTCCATGACACCTAAACACAAATAAATGAAACTGGGATGGCCATTGTTTTTTCCTTATTTCCCCCCCTACTCGTTTGTGTCGTATTTCTGAAATTTTTGTGTTTTTTTTTTTCTTTTTTCTTTCTTTGCGCTGTGAGCGCGATCGGGAAAACAGAACTGTAAGGGGCGCGTCAGCACTCTCTTTGATCGCCCGCAGCGTGCGGTTTTTTTGTCACCATTTGATTTACTGTTTCCCCTCTGACACAGGCCCCATTTTTTTTGACCGGAGGGCGTAAACTTACCCTGATTTTTTTCCTCGCGGCTGCATCTGGGATCGGAGAGGCGAGGTTGGTTTTGAAAGAAGACAGCCTTATCTGTTACACCCGCCTTTTTTTCCTTAAATTCCTCCGGTCATCACGAACCCTTTCCCCCACCTAAACATGCTGAGTAGTAACGGGTTAGAGATCGGGGTCCTGGCGTTATCGCGTTATTCGCACTCTTTCGCAACCGACCTCCCCCTTTTACCGGCTCCCCCCTGTTGTAGCACTCATAAGGAAGGTCTTTCATGATGTGGACCAAGACCCATAGCGCGGCAGCCATTATTTCCGATAGGATGGCGTTCCTCCCATCCCCCCAGCCAACCAAATCCCCCCTTCCCCCCCCGGGACTTGGGATTTGGTATCCTATCTACACCGACCAGGAAGCAA
>Ga0179593_1433935_pt1 | contig 12805 bp, 16 predicted proteins | sample CZODoug2_1_08_16_FD_185931 | JGI IMG/M metagenome (GOLD analysis project Ga0179593, IMG submission 185931) | Vadose zone soil fungal communities from Angelo Coast Range Reserve, California, USA - CZODoug2_1_08_16fungal (PacBio error correction) | ecosystem: Environmental > Terrestrial > Soil >... | reverse complement strand
ATCGAGCCGCCCCCTTCTTCCCACTCTGTCTGAGCTTCTTTCTCCAGCCCTCCTTACTTTCCACCCCTCCCGACTAAATTTTCGACAATCACTTTTCTGGTCGCCTTTCCACATCTCTTGACGAGGCGACCACAGTATTACCTCCCTCCCTCCCCCCTCCTAGTCCTTCATGATGGGAGTCCGCATCCCCCCTGACGGTGTTTCCCCCGATGACTCGGATCGGATGGACGGTGATCGCCCCTTCGTTGAGTCGACCCTTTGTTTTTTTTTTCAGTGCACAAGTACGCAGCTTCTTTACCCCCCCTGTTTTTGAGCTAGGCCCCTCAGTTCGAGGGCCAGTTTTTGGGTGACTCTCTGATATGTCATGGCGGAGTCGATCTCACAATCTTTCCCTCCATCAAGTACCATTTATCGTCTTTTGGGGGATTTAGCGCCTTCTTCTTGTCGAAGGGACTTTTTTTCCTCCTTGTTCTGTTCAGCGATTACGACTTCCCCTCTTGATTTTTTTCTTCCGACCCCCCAGAAATGGGTCTTTCTATCGCCATGGATGGTCTGTGATTTGTCTCCGCCCTTTCCGCGAACTCTTTGATCCGGATTTCCTCGCCACCTTCCGAGTTCTTTTTTTGTAAAATTCACTCCCGGACTGGGCCCGAGCTGTATTTGTCTTCCCCCTAGCCGGTCTCGCACAGTTCGTTTTCCTTGCCCTTCGGGAAGTCTCTTTCGGGGCCCACTCTTCCCAGGGCGTGGACCTGACCTCAAAGTGCCTGGCCGCAATACGGCCCCTTTCTGTACATCAGACTGTGGACTTCCCTTCGCCGCATTCCAGCAGTCCCCTCTGAGGCTTTGTTAAGCATCAAGGTTTTGTAGGATCCTTGCTTAATGTCCGGAGACATGAGAGGACTTCTCCTGTTGACCTGAAATTCGTCAGACGAATACCCCCCTAAAGGTTTATGGCTTTCATTTTTCCTTTCTCCCCTTCCCTCCCCCAGTGGATCTCCGCCGTTGACCTTTTCCCCTTCCCCCTCACTCTGTCAGCGTGGCCGTGCACGTTCTTTAGCATCAAACTCGTTGCGTGACCGTTGCCTCACGCATTTTTTTCTTCACAGTTTTCATGCGTGGGACCTACCCCCTCCTTTAAAAAGTTCTCACCACTCACTCTGACTACCCACCGTCCAGATTGTCCAACTCCTCCCTGACGTTCGAGAGCGCATATCTTTCCGGCTTCCCCTGCCCTGATGCTCTTTCCCCTTTGAGTCCGCCCTATCATTCTTCCACCTTACTTTTTTGGAACAGTTCCCACTTGTTGTCGCTTATGCATGCTCCCTTTCTTGTCCCCTAGACTCAAATTTCGTGTCAGTGCAGACTCTCTCCCCAAGGATTTGAACCGAAGAATTAATTTTTGTGACGAAGAGGTTTCGCGGACAATGTTCCCCCACCCTCCTTTAAGGTGACTTTTGTAGCCCCTGTGAGCCTTGTTAGCATCGATTTTTCGCCTCCTTTTTTGGCGTCTCCCCCTCAGAGTCCTCTCCACCTCCCCTTTAGAGACTGACTCTTACTTCTTTGCGGTGACTGTATATTTTAGCGCTTTTTTTGGTGAGGTGTAACGCCCCCCTAGCCTGCCTCCAAGATCTTCGGGATTGCCTTCTGTCTCCCAGCCCCTGCAGCATAGGTTCCTTGACTCCGGGTTACTCCCTCTTACACAGCCAAACTGCAGCACAGGCCCCCCCTTTTCCCTCCACTCCCCTCCCCCAGTCCCATAGACGTCTCCATCTATCCATAACATCCCCTCTTCCCCTAAGAAGTGGAAGACCGGTCAGCGCACGCTCACGCGGGTCCTCCTCTTCACGCCTTACTCTGGACTCCCCAACCCCTTTTTCCTCTTGCCCCCCACATCCCACCAATGTGCGAGTCCACCGTCACTTAGAAAAAGCGACCTCGGCCGACAGAAGGCAACACCGCCTCCCCTCTGCGCCTTTTGCCGGCTCATGTCCTCCTATTGCTTCTGCCCAGAATGTACGCCGCGTGCATGTTTTCCGCGGTATTCCTAAAGCGAAAGGTCACCGGACGCCGACCTTTCATTCTTTACTCCCCTTGCCGAAGGTCCTTCCGGACTTCGTCAGGTTCTATTCCCCCCCCTTTTTGCTGATTCCCCTCGACCCCGGAATGTCCTCTCTATCTTTTCCTCTCTCCGTTGTTTTTTTTTTTCCTATGATGAAACTGAGGCTCGCATTTTTTTGCTCATTCTTTCATGCCGATTCGGGGTTGGTCCCTCTTCAATGTGTCTTGAGTATTCCAGTTTCGTTTTTCCCCCCCCCTGTTCTGTCCGTTCTTTCATCCCTTACAATGCCCTGCGTCATTGCATGACGGATTCCTCAGGCCCCTCTTCACTTTCTGAAGGGCACAGGCGCAGATTTCCTACTTTTTTCTGTTTTCCCCTGTCTTCCCGGACGCTGTCGCTTGGGAAGCGTGGACGTGCTCTACTACCTTTTTCTTTCTTTTGCCATATCTGACTTTGGGGACCTCTTGGGGAATCAGGCGACTGGACGGGTAAAGTTCGCTGGGAAGATGTCGCTTTTTTTTCTTCCGCGTCAGGAATTGTTCGGGTTCCCTGGTAGAGTGATTGACGGGTTTCCAGGTGCGGCAGTTGTTTCCTTTTCTTTTTGTTTTTCCTTTGCTGCATTGCATTGAAGCTTTGGTCAGGCCTTTCGGAACATCTTGTCTGATATTTTCTGCGCTTGGTCTCTCAGGAGGGCAGATTTTTTTCCTTCCCCCGGCTGTCCCTTACCCTTTCCCACCCGCGATTACCGATATACCTGGCAGGCCGCCTGCTCTTTTCCTTCGCGCCGGTTTCTGTTTTTTTTCCGCCAGGATGGATCCCTCCACCCTGTGTTTCTCATTCATCGATTTCCCCCAATGGCTCACCGAATCTCCCCCTTTGCGTCCGTACCTTTTTCTTTTGTTTGTTGCCCCCTTCAGAGCCGGAAACCTTCTTCTGCACCCTCTCTGTTACTCCTTGGTTCGCGCCCTTGCTTGGACCCCTTATGCAGATTGTGATGCCTTTCCAGCCACGGGACATGCTGCTTCCCTCTATCAACAAGTGTGTCCTTTTTTTCCCCCCTTCGTCTTGGAGAGATTCCGGGCGATCCGAAATCAGGTCAGGTCATTGCCCATTTTCCTTTCCCGTTCTTCCTTCTCCTCATTTGTGCCTGTTTCTTTTTTCGTTTGGATCCCTTTGGGTAGTCTTTACTCTTGATGTAAGCTTGTGAGCGCCTCTGCTTCCCTTCTTGTTCCGCCAGTCGTTTATTGTCTACAAATTGTCCTAGTTTTTTGATGTCACTTTACTCAACTTTCCGTCCCCTCTGACAGAGTATTATGCAAGCCATTTGACGACCAGTGCCCGGCTTTTTTCCTCTTTCTTTCCTTTCCTCGCTTAAGAAGAGTGTTCGTAGGTCGTTCCCCTATTCTTGCTCCCCTTACTTAGCGTCCGACTTACAGGTTCCTCTGACTTTGGACGCATTGATCAGGCCCACTTTCTCCATCCACATTCCTTCCAGCGGATTTAAGCTTTGTCATTCTCAACGCCAGTCCACCCTACTACCATGATCCTCCTAGTGGCCGTATTGGTACGGCCTTGTTCGTTCCGCTTCCTGCAGCGCCCCGTGAATTATTCTTTTTTAACCTCTCTCCTTCTCTTCTCCCTGTTTATCTCGCTCTACTTAATTTCCTCCGGGAACGGTATTTTTTTTTTCCTTTTTCCCTTTCTAATTAAGCCCAGCCGTTCTTTTTGCGCCGTCAACGTCGTCTGGTTCTACTTGGAAACGATTTCTGCGGACGTTGCGAGCGAAAATCACTCCACTCACCTTTTTCCTTCTCGCTCGGACCCCTGTTCTTCTTCTTCCCCCCACCCATGAATCCAGCACACGTCACGCATTCGCCCCGCACCCCGCTGAGTCGTTAGCTTAATCGAAAACCAGGACGGACAGTTCCCTTTTCTGCACCCCCTTCTTCTGTATAAGGTTCCTATTCATCCGCCCCTTCTCTGTTATCCAGGTGATCGCACGCCCTCTTCCTAAGATTCAAAGCCGTCTGCAGGTTTCTTTGGCGATTGGGGCCCCTACTCCCTTGTCGTCTCTTGTTGCACTCCCTTTTAGGTGTGTCGCTTCTGTTCGCCCAAAATGTTTCGAATTCTGAGGTTTCTCTCGTCCAGCCCCGATACGATTCTTGTACCCCCCGTGTGGTGTCCCAATCTATCTTAGATGAATATTTTTGATGGATCAGCGGGTAATCGTCGACTCCTTTCAAGAGAATCTGTTGCCTACTCGCCCGTTTCCAGCACCTGTAGGTTTTACTGATTTTGAGCGGGAATTTTTTTTGTTTGTGCAAAACTTTCAGTTGATGTTCCTGACGTGACGCGGAGCAATGAATTTTTCCCTTTTTCTTCTTCTCATTACCTCCTTTTCTTTTCCCTCCTACGTTGTTTGTTTTTTTCTTCTCAGACACCAGGCCGGCCGCCCCACGTGGTATCCATGAATTGAGCCGGGCGTCGAGCGCTCTGTCAGTTTGGCCACAAAAGTCCCGACTGAGGAAGCAGTCTCATTTCCCTTTTTCCTTTGTTCGCTGCGCGTTACACCAGATTTTTTTAGTATTTTTTTTGACCATATTACTGTCGCCCTCCCCCCTGCAGCTAGAGCTTCGTGGCTCGCGTTCGGCAGTTGGACACGGCGAAGCATCGGATTTCCTTTCTCTCGCCAACTTTATTCCTTTTTTCGACCGTGCCGAAGCCCGGTCTTTTACACACGATAAGTTGTTGTGATGCCTTCAACTACCCGGAGCTGGCCGAGTGATCGCCCTCTCTGCTTGCTTTTTCTCTCCTATCAATTTTTTTTTTTTTTCCTTTTTTCTCCTTACTATACCTTTCTTCCCCTAGGAGCCGCCGGGCGATACGAGGACTTCTCTTTCTATTTTCCTTAATCTAAGGTGCGTTTTTTTTTTTCCATCAGTTTCTATAGGGTCTTTTGTTGATCGTCTTTTCCCAATAAGCAAGGAACCTGGGCCAGATAGCCGTGATGGCTGGATTTCTCTTCCCCTTTCACGTAAAACCGTGTCCTCCCCTTGACTCTCTAAAACTTAGCGGTGGCTTACGGAGTTCCCCTCTTCCCTGTGACCAGGCGGACTCTGGAATATCTTATCCTCCCCCATTATCGGGGCTACTATCACCTTGTTTGATGCGCGAGGCAATCCTTCCCGTTCCCGTTTCTCCCACCTGCCGGAATTTCCCGTCCGGAACTGTTAGTTCCTTCGTCAATCCTTTAACGCAGCCAGCTGAAGCAGGCCATGCCGATGATCAGCTACTTTGGGACCCTTTTCTTCTCGGCCAAGGCGGCTTTTGTCTCCTTTCTTGCCCCTGAAATTCCGTAGCCGCGAACCCCTCGCGTGGGACGCGGAACGCCCCCCCCTCTTCCTCGAGTCGCGCGCACTTTTTGTACCACCTCAACCTTCTGGTCCGCTCCTTCCAGTGAAGGACTTACTCACCAAAACTAGTTGTGCGTCCCTCTTTTTACGACCCCCCCCTTTTCTCTTCCTTTTTCTTTTTCCATTCCTGATGGAGAAACTTTTTTTTTTTCCCCTTACCATGCGGCCGACTACAAGTACCGAGGTCCCCAATAAGCGGACGTTCGATCGAGCCCGTGGCCTGCTTCCTTCAAGCTGGGAACTTTACTTTTTGAGTTGTTTTTGTGCCCGAAGAATCTTGTCCACCTAGTCGTTTGAAACAGCTTATCCAACGCTTTCTTCCTCTGTCTCCGTCATTTCAGTTCCTCCTAACCTCCCCCAAAGTGCATGGAAGTCAAACCGCCTTGCTGAAACAAGGCGGGAAACCCCCCCCCTTGGTTTTTCATCTCTGTTTCAGCCATTCTTTAACACCTAAATCCAGGCCTTTTAAGGTCCCCTGGAGAGAGGTGAGCACATTTTTCCTTTAATCGATTAGTTTTCGCTAGTGTTTTTTCTCTCCTGTTCGTCCTGCAACCCCCTTGCACGCCGAGATCTAGATCGCAGTAGACTGCAATGGATATTTTTTTCATTTCTCGGTAAGATTTTTCCGTCCAATCCCCCCTTCCCCGATTCCCAAGCGCCGTGAGCCGGGACTCTTGCAAGAGCGCATAAACGATCATCTCCTTTTCTCCCCGTCCCCTCCGCGGAAAGTTTTACATCCTTCCCGCCGGCAATCCTTCCGCACCGTTCACCCCGACTGCCAGACATGCAGAGACAGGGCACCCGTTTCCCTCATCTTTTTTTCTGAATTTTTCCCCCCGCCCCCTTGCCCTGCCTAATCCGTCCTGCACCCCGGAATGCACCTAATGTCACCCCGTTCCCCTCCCCTTAACCATGTCGAGAACGCTTCCCCCCCCCTTTTTTTTCTCCCCGGCCGCATCCAAGGCACCCCGAGAACTATGCGCCGCGGCTCGGTTTCACGTGGGCACGTCTCGGCGTTCCATTGCGACGCCCGACGGCCATTGCAGCGGCTGAAGAAACCTTACCTTTTCACCTGACCGAACTTGGGGTTTCTTCACGCACTTGGCCAGCGTCTTTTACCCCGAATTAGCAGGGCACTCTGTACTCCCTTTTTTCTCTCCCTCAGGACTCTACTATTTTTTTTCCCTTCTTTTTTTGTTTGATAGGATTTTTTGCCGACTTTTCGTCGATGTAGCCAGCCAAGATGAGCGCCTCGAACTTTCTTGGGTCTCCTTTCTTGCCTCTTAACCACTTTTGCGGGACGTCCCCTGTTGAAATTTAAGTTCTCACTCCCCGCGTCAGCGGTTCGTAAGCGATGTGTCCTTCTTTCCTCCTTTCGGGCTGGGAATGTGGTCTCCTTTAACCGCCGCAGAGTTTGTGAGCGGTGGTTCTTTTGTGCTTTTTTGGCCGTTGCTGCTTGGTGCAGGGTTCCCATCTTCTCCCTTTTTCCTTTTGTTCAATGCCTTGGTTTACAGGACTGTTTTTGCCTTTAGACCCTTCGCGGACGTTTTTTCCCCGTCCTTGGCAGCATTTCTGCAGGCGACGATGAAGAGGTCTTGTTGCTTGCCTAGTGGTGTCTGGCTTCCCCGTGTCTTGCAGAGGGCTGTTGCCCGATGGTGATGAGTGTTCTTTGCGCTTGGTTGCCTTTCTTTTGAATTCTTTTTTTCTTTTCTCGTGAGGAAACCCCCCGTTTCGGCCCTCTTGGCTGCGCTTTCCCGGGTGCGGGCGCCCCAGTGTGCGCTGTCTCTTGGCACGGCTCGCGGTCTTTTTGCGTTTACCGTCCCCGGCCTTTCCCCGCTATGACAGGGCAGGTTCTTTGCTTTTTTCCTCTGGTGCCTTGGATCTTGTTTTGCAGCCCTGGGATCAGCCCCCAATGAGTTCTTTAACGAATCGCTTTTTTACCACTTTCTCACCTCACCCTCTCCCCTAAACGGCCTCCCGTGGATTGATGTTTGCTGTTCCAAGTCTCTCGCGACGACCACTCTTTCCACCCTTTTAATCGTTCTTTGTCTGTCCCCTACACTTGTGTTACTTAGCGGCCGGTGCATTAATGCACATTAGACTGCGCCTTATTCCCCCCGACTGGACGACACCCTCGCTCTTCCTTTCGTCCCCCCTTTGTTACCTTGGCAACCTTTCTACTCCGTGTTTAAAGATGGAGTTCAGGGCAGGTCAATCGCACCATTTCCTTGACAGCTCCCCTGTACCTCCCCGTCCCCGCCCGTCGCTGCGTTTCCGAGTATAATTGGTAGTCAGGCCGCTTGATTTCAAGCTTTTAGCGTACAGTTATAAATCTTTTTGTTCGCTTTCTTCCGCCCCCATATGATTTATTCACGGCACGGACAAGAAACGGATTTTTTTCGTCTTATGAAGTATTATTCTTTTTGCTATCTGCCAGCGTCCTCTGCTTACTTTTTCGCCCCTTTGCAGAACAGTGACCGGATTAGATCAGTCCCTTGCCCCTCCTCCTAATATTCGGTAGGCGTTGCGACGATTGCTCCATCTCGTGTCCGCTCAGGTAGATGCCCCCCTTTTGTGCCTCTATTCAGGCCCAATTAGTGAGCGACTCCATCCCTTTTTGATTCGCTGTCTTGCGGGACTGCTTCCTACTTCCCAACAATCGATTTCTCTGGACGTTTCGGCCACTTTTTTTTCCCTTTTCCTCCCCGCATTGCAGCGTGGCTTCTGTCCCTAGTGTTGATTCTGCACCCCGTCCTCATTTTTTCGATTCCCAGATTCGTTCATTTCAAGCGACTGCCTTTTTCCCGGTGATTTTGTTCCCTATCCCTCAAACCCCTTGATTTTTCTGTTCACCCCGGACTTGAATGAGATGTCCGTTCCTTTTTTTGCTTGCCACTGTGCATGTCTTTTTCTCTTCTTTATTCCCATTTTCTCTCCTTTCACCCATTGATTCGATCGATACAAAAAAGTTTCCCATTCATCTCCCCCTTCCTTTTTCCCCTCAGCACCTTCCTCTGTCCAGTGCGTTCTTCTTCAACCTCTTCCATGTCCTCGCTCTCACCCGCCCGTTCGTCTTGCCCTGTTTCTTTGTCTCGCCATGATTGTAGATTTGACTGCCGACCTCCCTGTATCAACCCGGCCCTTTTTTTTTTTTTTTTTCTTCCCTCCCCCCACTTGAGCTCTGTTAGCCCCCTTTCGGCCTTTCTTTTGAAAGACCATGTTAGCCTCCTTTCTCATTTGGAGATTCCCCTCCCACAGCTCCTGCTTGCTTCGTCCTTTTCCCATTTGCTCGACAAGCGAGCCTGCGAGGCTTTCCTTTTTCGCTGGTCCTTTCTTTTCGACTTCGTCCCTTTTTTTTGAGCTTCTCTCATCCCCTTTTTCCTGTCTCGGGATGGGGCTGTTTTTTCACAAATTAAGTTGGAGCTGTAGACGCCGCGGCGCATGATTTTTCACCTTTTCGTCGCTTTTCTCCTTTTCTTTTCATCCTAATCGTTTTTTTCTTTTTTGATCTTCTCTTCCCCTCACGAACACAGTGAAAATGAATGCTCCGCTTCGTCCCGTCTCCTCGAAGTTTGCAACCCCCCTTTACGCTCCTCCTAGGACCAGCTCTCTTGCTGCCGCCCCAGCGGTTTCACCTAGTTCCCCCCCAGCCGGCCATCACCCGTCCGTTTAGCCTCCTTCCTTTCTCGCCCGCATCCGTGTGGACAGGCCGAAGCAAGGTTTTTTGATGGCCTTTAATTCGAAAAACCCTTCTGAACTTTTCTTTTCTTCCCCCTCCAGTGCCGAAGCCGGCTACACGCTTCACGTTTTTTTTTGAGCCGGCCAACGACCGGAGCGGACTTTTTCTGCCCCCTTTCCGGTTTATGGATTCTGTAGATCTCCTTCTTTTGAGCTTGACTTCCCCCCCCCTTCCCAGTGCGCAAATAGTCAGTGTTCCTCTCCCGAGTGACTTCCTCCGGGTTTAGCAATTCAGCTCCTCCCCGTCAGTTTTTGCTCCTGACGACTTCGTCCCTTTTTTTTTTTTTTCGTTTTTTTCTCTTCCCCCAGAAGCATTGAAGGGAGATCGCGTGCTGGAGTTTATTGCTCCCCCCGACGACCCCCTCGTTTTTCCAGCAGGACGTGGTCCTCGCCCCCACCTCCTCCTTTTCTCTTTCGGAGTTCCACACTCCGGGACGGAGGTTCGCTGGAATTCCATTTCTGACTCACATTTCGCAGTGCGACTCTCCGAGTGGTCCCCTCTCCCCCTCTGCCAAGACTGAATTTGCCTTCTTAACTGTTTATAAAGGAAGGCAATAAGGCCAAGTCTTCCCCCCCTTGTTTTCTTAGTACAACTCCCGCATCCTCTGACTTCCCTTCCCTGTAGTAGCGAAATACGTTGGTCCTGCACCTCCTTAACGGTTCCTTGCGACATGAGGCGATGCTTTTGCGTCCAGTCCTCCACGGACATAGGCGCGACCCCCACTCTGCCTTTTCCTCCTTCCCTAATGCCTAGTCCCCTTCCCTGGCTTCCCAACGCTACGAAGAACTTTTTGTTTTCTTCCCCTTCTACTTTAATACGCATCAAAAACTCGTTTTTCTTTCCCGACTCCCCCCGCCTCCCCAAGAGCCCATTCTTCATGTTGAGGCGCCCCCCCCGACTTCCCAACTCAAGCGGCCGCTAAACACAGTCTTTGCTGTGTTACCCACAAGCAGTCCCTGATTTTTCGTCTTCCTCTCTTCAAAGTCAGCTTTTTCATTCCCTTTGATTTCCGTAGAGCCCGAAGAAATCTCATTATCCTTCCTCTTTAAAAGTCCAAGTGTTGCTCTCTGATTGGAGCCCTTTTCCAGTCCGTTAGAGTAACTTCTTTCAACTGCAGTGAGTCAACCTGAGAGAGTCCCCCCCTGTATGCCAATAATCTACTTTTTTCTTTTCTCCCGAAGTGATTTTTCTCCTTCCCTCTTCCCAAGTTCCCACCCCCTTCCCTTACCCTGGACAGTGTGTGAGCTCCAGTGAGCTCCACCCTTTTCTTCATCAGTATTCGTTGAATCAGGGTTTCTTCGATAATGGCTTGCCTGCAACAGAGCAAGCAGAGAGCGAGTATCGCCCTTCTCGTGCCACCTTTACTCCTTGACCCTATCAGGTGAGATCGGGCCCCTTGAACGGACGATGCCGCCGGCCAAGCTACCCCTCTTTTAGTTCTCACCGAGCGAAGCCGGCTACATCAGAGGCTCCTCTCCCTTCGAAACTCTTGCCCCATGTTTTCTTTTTTCTTTTTTTTTTTTTTTTTTGTTTTCTTTTTTGTTTTACAGAACCCTTCCCTTCTTCCCAGTCACGAGAAACTGACACAACTCAGTCAGCTGACCGAACCGGCACAGACGGACAGCCCCAACGCGGCAGATCCTATACCACGTAGGTACTTCCTCCGCCCATTCCTTCTCCGTGTTTCCATCCTGTTCCCAGTCATAGGCAAAAAGCTCTCTGCCCCCCCTTTTTGAAAACTCGCCCTCAGTTGAATGCAGACAGTGTCCAATCCCGCCTCTGCGGGTGTAAGGACTCCTTTGACAGCCTTGGTCGGGACATTCCTCACGCTTACACAGCCTTCCCTTACTTTATTGATGAAGTCAATTCCTGTTCGCCACCCCGACCGAACTGGAATAACGTCACCTCCTTTTGTCCTAGGTCTACAACGTACTCTCTCCCCCTCTGTTCTCGGATCCCCTATGGGGATGACTAACCACGGTTGATTCTCTATATCTATTTAATACCCCCCCTTTTTTGTGTTGTTTTTGAGCGTCTAGCTTTAAGAATTTCTCTCTCTCCACCGATCTGATGCTTCTGACCTCCTTGTGTAGACCTGCTGAAAACCCTTGATTGAATTCCAAGTTTTAGTGCTCTTGAACTTTGTTCAAGTTTTTTAACTAAGCCCTAAGAGTAGCAGAACGCATGAGTTTCCTGCGCGGCAGGTTTCCCGCCTACAGGTATACTGAGCAGCGGTTAGAGGTTTCCTTCTCTGAGTCCGAGGCTGGGTGCAGGTTTTTTCTCCTCTACGAAATGTTGATTTGGACGATGAAGGTTTTTTGGGGGAGAGGAGGGGTAACCTTTGCTTATTATAGGGAGTCTAGGTGCTTCTTGTTTTGCAGAGTTTTTCGAAGGTTTTCGTATGATAGACAGGCCTGATTTTTTTGTTTGACTTTGAGTGCTCGTTTCTTTCCTTGGTCTCAGGGTTGTTCAGGGCTTGTCCTTGGTGCCTGCAGTTTTTTGTCTCTTGCCTACATTTTTCTCCGATGCTTCCCCGCTGCTGCTCGGGTCTGCGCCCGGTGCTGCGCCTCGCGCGGAGGTTGCATTCCCCTGTCTGCTTTTTTACCGCCGTTTCCGCCCCTTTTCCCCGCTTTCACGAATAAATATACTTTCCAGGCGAGGGTTTCATTCGTCCTTCGCCGGCGTGGCTGTTGGACGGCCCCCCTCCCGGATGTATAGACCCGTGATTTGTTCTCAGAATTGTTTTCTCTTCTTTGTTTGTTTTCTCTTAATCACGTATCTCCATTGCGTGAACTGCCTGGCATTTGATTTTTGTGCCCCTGCGCCTCAGACACTATTGCTGCACCCATAATATTTGACATCCTTGGTTCGCGCCTTCCTTTTTTGCCTTTCTGACGTTTGATCCGCCCTTCTTTTCTTAACCAATGCCCGTGCTCCCTCGTTGAAAAACCCCCTGGTTTTGTACTGCCCCCCCTTCTGCAAGATTAGCTGGCCCCCCCTCTTTGGTTCATCATCATTTTTTCCCTTGCAACCCGCGACATGTCCTCGAGGATCTTTAAGCGTCGCTGCCTGTTTTCCCTTCTGCCTTGGTAGTCGTCCTCTGAGTTTCAAGCGTTTTTTTCTTTTCCGTTTCCCCATCTCCCTTTCTCTTTGTCCGCAGCAACGGTGTCCATTTCTTGTTCTTATGCTGCAAGCTTCACCTTTCCTTCCCCTTCCCTGCGTCCAGCGTCGCGAGCCTTTCTGCCAGGCTTGTCAGTGGTGTGTTCCTCGAAAGCCAGAGTGGTCCGTCCCCCTTCCCTCCCCCCCTATTTGCTGCGTGTTGCCAGTCATCGTCCCTTTTTTCAGGTCCGTTTGTTGGCAGCATTCAGGCCCCAACGTTCGTATTTTTCGTCCTAATGGGCGGCCATTCAGCTGTCTCTTCTTGACGCTTTCTTGACTAGGAGTCCCCAATTCTTGCCCTCACTTGGATTATTTTTCCTTCCTTGTCTTCCTTTCCCTTCTTGGCAGTGTGTCGATTCGCTTTTTGCACATCTTGCCTCGTCCCCCGGCGACTCTTTTTTCCCTCCCCCTTTCCCGAATTCCCCAGCGCCCCGT
>Ga0179593_1387220_pt1 | contig 12805 bp, 9 predicted proteins | sample CZODoug2_1_08_16_FD_185931 | JGI IMG/M metagenome (GOLD analysis project Ga0179593, IMG submission 185931) | Vadose zone soil fungal communities from Angelo Coast Range Reserve, California, USA - CZODoug2_1_08_16fungal (PacBio error correction) | ecosystem: Environmental > Terrestrial > Soil >... | reverse complement strand
GTATAGTCGGGGCCCAGCTCCTTAGGAGTCCGTTTTCTGTGCTATCCGGAAACACTGCATGTCACCCCCCCCCTCTTCATTCCTACTGAGGGGTTACGCATAACCTCTGGCGGCTGTGTGGATGATCTTCGCGTATCTTATCTCCGTCCTCAGCGATTGGTCACTCACGCGATGTGGCCCCCCCCTGTCATTCTCGAAGCTGTATGAGCCTTCGTCTTGCCTCGCTTCGACCCAGCCTTTGACCGTGTTTCCCGAGACGACCGATGCTCCTGCCTAAGCTTTCAGGTGTAATCTTCTAAGCAATCCACGCTGCTACCCTCCAGGAGTAGATTGCAGGCCTCGGTTCCTTCTCACTCCTCCCATTTGCGCACAGGGAATTTTTTATTACCCTGTCCTGGAGTCCCTTTTCCTTTAAGAACCACAATCTAGCGGGTATACCGATCTCTCGTTCTTTTGCGGGCCAGTGTCTGAATAGTGTCCCCTGCGTCTAGATTAAGCTGAGATTCAAGTCCTTTTTTTGGTCCCCCGTCTAGATGATCTGGTTGTGGGTATGAGATCGATTTCGACCCCTTGCTTGTTACTTATTTGGTCTTGTAAGTGTTTGAAGTCTTTTCAGCTTTCTGGTCAGTATCTTCGGCTTTCGATTGTTGGCTCCATAGCGGGGCTCAGGTGTTTGCTGAGGGTATTGTTTGTTTTTTTGAGTTTTGTCTATTCTGCGTTTTAAGTCGCTCGGCGCGGTAGGTCTGTGTTCGTCTCCGAGTGATCTCTTTTTCTGGCCTAGCCTGATTTTTTTAGCGTTTGAATTACACTTTTAATAGCGCACCTCACCTTTATTTGCGACGCTTCGCTTTCTTCTTTTTTTTTCCTGGTACGTATGCCGCCTTGTCTCCAATATTTCACTTTTTTTGCCGTAGGCGCTGTGGTTTTCTCCCCCCTTGCATCCCCCTTAGTAGGAAGTTGACCTGTGGTAAGCAACTTGGCTTTTTTTTCTCCATACTGTCGTTCTCGCCAGGGTGGTACTCGAGATCCTCTACTAATCGCCTTTGTTTCGCGACATTCCCCGGAGACCGAAGGATGTCGCTTGAGATATTTCCATTTGGGTCTGCTTATTGACCCTCTCCTCCCGGTCGGGATTTTTTTTCGAGTGCTACTAACCGCCGGACTGCTGTTGAGGGATTCCCCCTCCCCTTTCCCTGCCAGCCCGACCGTCCTAATTTCTCGGTGTCCGCTCTTTAGGAGGGGAGTTTTTAGTCCCCCTCCTGTGTGTTCACTTCTTCCAACACTCTTATTCTGCGTTACATGTTTTTCCTTGAAGTTTCTCCCATACGAGCTTTAAAAGATTCAACGACCTCGCTCTCTATGACGCAGGCCTTCTTTTGGTTTTGGCATTCGCTGGTCTTGTTTTCGTTCCTGTGCTTCGTAGTCCCTGAACCCTCTCCCTCGCCCGACTCCCCTCGCCCTTAGTGTCCTGTTTTACGACCGCGTTTTCCCCCCTTCTACTTCATTTGACCCCCTCTTCCGATCCTGACGATCCTTTCTCCCTACGCTTTTCTTCGTGTGATGTACTCTCCCACCACCCCCCACAACAGGTCCCCAGACTTTTTTTTCTCTTTGTTCATGTGAGCTGCACACCCTAATACTTGCCCTTTCATCTTTCCCAGTCTCACTCCCTTTTTTGTTGTTTAAATTGTCGTCCTCTGATTTCTTCTGATTCGGTTCTTAGGTGTACTCCCCCGCATGTAAGTTCGATCCCCGCAAGTTCCCCGTCAGTGTTAGTTTTACTTCCACGCTGGAACCATGCCTACCCGTGTCCACTTGACGAAAGGTCTATGTGTTACTTTTCCGCCTTCGTGGCGGCATTTATCTCGTTTCACTATCTTGCAACCCGCCCTTTCCCTCTACGGATGCGGTACCCCCTTTCTGCGCCGAGAGGTGTACATTTGTCGCATTCGGATTGGCCTTCAGCATACCCTAGGCAGCGACCGCGGCGTTAGGCCTCCGCTTCCCCTAGCGTCGAGTAACCACACGACCAGTCCGGTTATGGCCAGCTCCATCGGAATCTAAATCCGTTGTGCGTATCTTTTTCTTGATGCTTCTCTGTTGGTAGTTTTTTCAAACCAGTCTGGTTTCGCCTTCACACCCGTTAAGAATGATACTTAGAGGACTGGACCACCCTCATCTTTAACCCTTTATTTCCCCCGCCCTTCCAGGTATAGTATGGGCCCCTCCGCCTTACGGCGCGTTGTGATGGAAGCCTCCTCATTACCACCCCCCATGGGTTATTGTGCAGTTTTAGTTCCGCTTAACCTGACCATGCCCAAGTTCCCTCTAGGGCGACCCTAGAGAGACTTTGCGTCCATGTCCGCCTTTCGCCTTGTGGGCTTCTGGAGAGGTTACAGAGCTGTGTTTCGTTTCAGGGAGATTCTCCGTATCCCCGGCAGATGTTTCAAGAGCTTTCTGATCCAATCCTTAATGAGTTCCCCCCCGCTGCCCGCTTCGTCCCTTTTGAACAGAACGATACCGAATGTCAGACGTTTATGAATTTAACCTGGCCCCCGACATTTTTCTTCCCTCGAGCCCCATGGTTGCAGCTACTCGGTCTTGATTCTCTTCCCCTTATTAACTCTTCCTGGTCCATGTTAGAGCCCCTCCTCCAAATAGGAAAATCGCTCGCACGTACCTGACCCCCTCCTGTCTTAACGCGCGAGCTCGTGCCCAACGGTCACCTAATTCTCATTTTCCACAGATTGCAAGTCCCTGTTTTCAAGTTCACACGCATTAGTTCCCTCGATTTCCGTGGAGAAAGATCATTCCCCTCCCTGAAACTTTTCGTCTTTGGTCCTGAGGACACCCCCCCTGTTTTCCCACCGAAACGTGTTAACCTCTTGACCACTGTTCAATCCCAACCGTGCTTTTTTTTTTTAGACATGCCTCCCCCCCTTCAGAAATCTAACGCTCCTGCCCCAGATATTAATCGATAGATCCTTTATCTTCCTGCGACAGTGTTCGACACGTTGGTCTTCTTGCCCTCCGTTGTTTCAGCGAGTACCTGCGATATCCGTATCTTTTTGGTGAGGAACCCTTCTAACTGTTTGTAGAGGGGCCTTTCGGCTGACCTGGTTGAGGCTCCTATCCCCTGTGTCCCTCCCCCTCTCGCTTTATAGTGTTCAAGATTTTTCTGTCTCTGCTAGAATTCTCCTCCTTTCCAGATTTAGGCATTGTTTTTTTGGGTTATGGACCTTGGTTTCGTCTTTGGCTGCTGAGTTACCCCCCGGTAAAGCCCAGTGATTGCCATGTTATTGATTACTCCTCTGCTCTCTAGGTTTGCGCCAGCCCCTCGCATTTTCGAGCTCTACAGCAAGGATTTCGCCACCTCTTTTACTTGGTCCCCTTCTTCATCTCTTTTCACACCCACGCTCGATGAGGTTTGTATTGTCGTTCCTCGCTCGTTGCACTTCTTGATGTATGGTACGCAGGAGGAGTTTTTTTTTATCATTGTCCGAATCTCCTCTTCTTTTAGTTTTCCTTTTGCCTCCTGCCCCAGGTTCATCTGAAAGTCAGTAGTCCCCAGCTGATTCCAAGTGGCTTTTTTTATCCTAATTTTCACTCTGCTTCCGGATCGTGCATTACTATAGAGCTTTTGCTACCCGGCCCACTCCCGTGCGTCTCTGCTTGTGATGAGCGCGTTCCCTCCCAGTCCCCTGACTTTCCTCACCTCATGAAGCGACCACGCCCCTTTCAAATGCGATCACTTATACACCTCCGATAGGAATATCAACGTTTTGATTCCCCCCCATCAAGTGTCGTCGGACCTATAAGGGCGCGAATCCTCCTTTCATTTCATCCTGCCTTCCAGGAAAGTCCCCGCGGGTTTTTCCAAAAAGTCCCGAGCTGGGTTCGCGGTGCCTGCTCTCGATGCCATGGTAGATGATGATTCCCGATCGTTTTTTGTCCGGGTTAGTTTTTCCAGTTTCCATGTATAATGTTTACCCCATGGGGAGGGCCTGTCCGCTAAATATAACTTCCCCTTCTGAGGCTAGAGCTCCCCCCCCCAGACGGACTGCGTTTAGTGTTCTTTTCTTCCAGAGGTTTTCCCATTAGCGCACTTTGTCCCCACGGTCGTGACCGCACACTCTCTTCCACCTTGAATAGTGGTTTTTTTTGGCGTTGGTTGGGAGGCCGCCCCCCACCCACATGTAGATCCTCCTTCCACGAAGTCGTAGTGTGGCATGGTTATCCCCGTGTTGCTACCATGTCTTTCTGAGCCGTGGAGCGTCCTAGGATGCGATGTGTAGTCCCCCATTTTTTTTTGAGGAAACGCCATTCTGCCTTTTCTTTGTATTTTGTTGGCCTGATATCGCGACATCAAGGTCAGGCTGAACATAATTTAAACTCTTTAACGTTTCGGTGTTTTGATTAGTCCGATCTCCCGAGACGCGAGTAGTGAGTCATTTTCCTCACTCGTACTTCGGCGAAAGGGACTCCCCGAATCACCGACTCAAGCACTACAGGATATCTACTAAGAGGGGGTTGGGTTTTCCACCAACCCGTTCCCCCGACTTTCCCCCCTATCTCTGATCCCCCCCCGGCAATGAATCTTCCTCCGTCGCATGCCGTGCGCTGTCCTCTATGCTAGCTTCCTTCTTTCCCTTATTTCTACTCCTCAGCACCAGACTGCGCCTCTTCTGGGTCCAGGTTCAGAGTTTCCTTCCCAGACCCAATGGGTGCTAATCTTTTTTGCTCTCTCGTCTAAATTTGTACGACCTCCCGCGGCCCGGAGAATTTAGCTCATTTGTTCCCCTTCGATGGTAAAAGCTTGTGTTTTTACCAGACGGTTGTGCATTATGGTCCCTTTAAGGCCACCAAGTTCCTTCCCCCATTCCCCTCCATCGTACCTTTGCTCATGACCCCTAAAAAGATGCTCAATGAGCTTTTGGAACTTCCTTCTGTCATTGACTAGTGGACACAACCCCTCGTCTCGCCGGCGGGGTTAGCTCGGGTCTACCGTTTTCCGTCTGTGTTCTCGATTAGCCCCACGGTATCCTGGACGCTCCCTGCACTGGGTCCTCACTCCCGGTGGGTTCGTTGGCAGGAGACTGTTGGTCACCTGGACAACCCGGCCGAATTCTCGCCCTCCCTTGTCCTTCTTCCTTTTTGTTTGCCCACTTTCCCCCCCTCCCCGTTATCTCACGCCCTAAGTGTCATGGTTGCTATTCCATCCGAAGGTTCTTATCTTTCCTCTTATTGTGGTACTCCAGGCAACACGCGATCACATTCCCAAGTTGGTGTTTCTTAAAGCCTTCCACCCCCCAGAGGTCAAGTCTTGAAATGTCCCCCACTTTTTCGTGGGGTCAATGTCGAGCATCTGAACCATGATAGGTGCAGCCCCTTACCGATTTCGTTTCCTTCTCCGATACCGGAAAACCGTCCCTTTTGGCGGTCCCGTTTTTTTGCGTAGTGACGCTCGGCGCGCACACGAGCTAGCCCACCCCCCTTGTACGATCTTTTTCCCGAATTCCCCCCTTTTTTACCTCGTCCTATCCGCCACCAATCTGGGCCCACCAAGACATTGATCGCCCGGCGTCGACTTTCCTCGCCTACGCCTGAGTTTTCTTAAAACCCTCCGTTAGCCCTTCAGACTCTCTCGACCCCCTTGCCTAACGAATTTGTTTTTCAGTTCCGTGGGGTGAGTCGTTTGGCGCCCTTTTCGCGAGTTTGTAGGTGTAAGCGGTCATGTTTACCTTCTCATTACTCTCTTTTACCTACCATTTGGGTGTGAGATTTATAGTTTTTGTAACCCACTCCGTCAGGTGATCCCCCTACCCCTCCCGTTACTCCAATTCCGTTTTCCAAAGCACCTCTCCCCCTTTTTTTTGACCAGGCTTTCGTCCTTCTTGTTCCCTCGTAGAGTCTTTCGCGTTCCGTTCCGAGGCCGTTCCTTCCTGAGCGAAATGTTCTCCTGCCTAGATACCGTGTTCTTTTGATCACGTTCCCCACGTATTGTTCTTGATCCAGGCATCATCCGGGGCTTCTAGTCCAGAGCCTTTACACTGGCAATTTCCTCTTCGCGCTTTCGAGCGCAGGTTCCATGGCCTAAGATTTCCCCTGCCAATTTTTCAGTTACTTGTGACTGCTACCGAAAGCATTATCTGTTGGTCGGGTTTTTCCGAGAATTTTGGTTCCCTGACCGTCGGCACAGTCACCCTTTTGTCCATTTTTTTTCCGAACCCGATGAGGTATCCTATTTACATCTACCACCCTTCCTTAGGTTTACTTATAGTCTGTTTGTTGCACGACGGCTCCCCGGAGTAGTCTCGCACCTTTTTCCGACCTTCGTCTTTTTTCCCCAGCGGGTAGTTGGTTTTTGCAGGGTGTGTTTTCCTTTTCTCTAGGTTTCTAAGTTGGCAGGGCATGTCACCTCTACTGCTCGCAGTTTTCATTCCCCTATGGCAGTCTAGCACATCCTGTCTAAGGTATTGGTCGGTCTGGGGCTAATTTTTCCGACATTTTGCGCTTCATGGCAAGTACGCCATATGCCCTGTCGGTCTTTTTACCCCGTGAACCCTTTTTCTCGGTCATGTTCCCCCCGTGACCTTTTTGCCTCCTGCCTAGGTAGCTGCGTACGTGAGACGACGTTATGAGCATGTTTCAATCTGTCGTTGACGGCACTTCCCGTAGTGGTACGTGCTTGTCATTTTTTTTTTGGCGCCCCCCCGACTCTTTTTTGGTCCTGATCATATGTAGTTTTTAGCAGGTGTGCTCTTTTTGGACATTGTCCCCCCTCTTCTTCCTCCGTCTTTGGCTCCAAAAGCCAGTTTTTTCCACGCTCCCCCCTTTCGCGAAGAGTGTTCTGTCCTCGTGTTCTTTTCATTTTTTTCTCGTTAAGCGCTATGATTTCGCATGTTGGGTTATTTGTCTATTGCGCGGTCCCGGAAAAAATAAGGCTCCACTTTTTTCCGGAGGGAAGTGCTCGGTGTTCTTCGGTCTCAGTCCGCCTTAGTCGCCTTGTAGAGCATCCAACCTATTGCCCTTGACGCAGTTCTTATGCACGAGATGGCTTCCGAGATAAAGGCGGTTCCGGGTTTTGCCTACCTGATGCGCTGAGTCATTCTCACTCTGAAGATCTTCCTCTGGTGTTTTGTGTACTTCGGCTCTCCGTTCTCTCAAGTTTAAGTTTTCCTTTTCGCTCGAAGCAGGTTTTAGGCGTTCATCAGAATACGACACGCCGTACGAGATCCTTCTAGTCTTCGCCTTGAACGGGTTCCTCTCCCAGACGATTTCACAGTCACTCGGAAACTTGTTCAAAGGAATGCCTGGGACTTTTGCGCACCCCCCCCCCCCCCCCCCCCCCCCGCTGGGCCTAAATTAGCTCGTAGGAACGTACAGTCCCCTTCCCACGTCCTGTTTCTCCTCTCCACCATTTGACCTCAGCGCCCAGTGCGGTATCCGGCTTCACCCTGTTGGGTCACACCAAAACCCCGTCACAACGAAAGAATTTAAGTTTTTCCTTTCTTGCGTTGATGCTGGCCCTTTTTGACCTAATGTTATTGCTTCCGCCCTGCCAGCTGACCCCGTCCGAAGCCGTTTAGTAGGGGTGGGGTCTCTGACTTTGTCTCCGATTTCGTTTTTTAGTGTGGAGTTTCGTGGATAGTTCCAGTTTCTATGTGTGACCAGTTCTGGAAATTGGGCCCCGAGACGCCCCTGCCCCCTGCCTGTTTTTTGCGTCACACGAGTAATCCTCAGCAATCAGCCTTTGTGCACTACTGAATAAAAGACTCTGCGGAGCCATTTTCCCCCAGGTCTTTGTTTCTTTTTGTTGCCAGCCGCTCTCGTATATCCTGGGCTAGCAGAATCTCCCGCAGGAGTCATTCTCGGGGTCGGCCTCTGCGGGGTCCGCCCATCGTTTTGCTCTAGGCCTGCCCGCGGCCTTTATGTGGTGCCGTGACCGCTAAAGGAAATTCCTGTCACCTGCCCTGACGCTAGCTAGAAGCTGTAGCGGCATCGTCGCTCGTCGCGCTTAGCGTCCCGTTTATTCTGGGCCCTTGATCGAGGCATTCCTTGCGTTTCCTTTGGCCCCTTTTAACAGATGTGCATTGTTGTGATTTGCCTCTGGCCCCGCTGGCGCGGATTTTCAGCGGAGATAGGAGAACAGCGCTATCTCTGCCTTCCTTGCTCCTGAAACAGACGCCCTTGGGCGCTTCCGCAAACGATGCCCTCGCATCGGACCTGTCTCCGTCTCAAGCCCGTCGCTCCTTTGGGTTACTCGAGCGCTTTTTCGTGGTGGGCTGATCCGTCCCTCGATCGTGATCGCAGCGTTCCCCCGTTTTACCCCCCAGTGCGCCGCTCTTCCGAAAGGAGATCTCGGCAGCTTTCCTTCTAAGAACCCCTCCCTCGGACTAGAGGCTCGTTCCTCCCCTCCTCAACGACCGCCTGATCCCCACCCCCCCCCCCCTCCCCCCCCCTCCCCCCCCCCCACCCCCCCCCCCCCCCCCCCCCCCCCCCGACACCCCCCACTCCCCCCCCCCCCCCCCCCCCCCGCCCACCGGCCTACGCGCGACGCTCTCCTTCGGCTGTAGACAGCCAATCCCAACTGAGACCCCAGTCTTGCTGCTTGGAGGTCAACGGTGCGCTTTAACGAAGTAATGTCCCTTCCGTCGACCCCATTGATTAGCCACCCTCTGTTTTGTCTTTTTGTTTTTCAGATCTCCCCCCCCCCCCCTCTTTCTGGGGAAGAACGTGCTCGCCTTCCCCGCGCCGTTAGCCGTTCATTCGTTTTTGCACCACCACTGCAAATCTTTCTCGTTGTCCGGCCCCCAGCGCCTAAAGTTCTGGGGTTACGATGCCTCTTTTCTTTTATGTTGAACATCCGGTTTGATACTTTTTCCTGGTTTTCCCTTTTGTGATGCTCGGTGGCGGCTACCAAGTCCTGACGTCCGTTTTGACTGTTCGTGACCGTTTTTTCCTTCCCGTGAGTTTAATTCGTCCGCCGATCGCAGTTCAGTGGGTTTCTCACATGCTTAGCATTGTGCTGGTTCTGTTCTGTAGATGTTGGAGTAGGTTTTCCTGTTGTCGTTCTCTTGTTAGTTTCGTTCTTTGTTTGAAGCGCTTTCTGGTTGCTTAGTGTGCGAGCACGCATTTGTTGGGTCGAATTTGTCCTGATCGAGACCTTCGCTAGCGGGAGTGAATTGCCTTCTTATCGCCAAGTACTTGGAGTAGCGCGCCATGGTTCGTTGGCTTTCCTGTTTGTTGCTGCGTTCTATTCCTGTACCCTCGTTAGCCACTCCTTTCCCCCCGGTGTTCATGGAGGGGTTCTCTGCACCGACCCTTTATCGTCGGACAGCTAGGAGTCTTGTCCTGATTGGCCACGAGTTTTTAGACATGAACCCCCACTATCCACCCCACGTACCTTGATCGGTGTTGGACTCCCCTCGCACTTCTTCAGGAGTGCAATCTCATTTCCGTTCGTGCACCCGCGCCATTCCCCTTCGCCTTGCCCCCCCCCCCTTACCGCGTCACTCGTGCTATCGTGCGCGGAAGAATTTTCGGGTCTGGGATTTGCTTGTGTGTAGCCCCCCTACTTTCGGTGGGCCGTTCAGCTTGCCCAGACACCTTTTGGCCATCTCGGCTGGTTGGTTTTCTCTACGTGCCTGCGGCCGCACCTCCTGGATGTCCGAGTATTTTTTTTTTTCGTGGATCAGTTTTTTTTTGTGCCCCGAGGTCGTGCGTGGTTGACCTTCTTAGTTCCGTCTCTAAGGTACATAAGGGTCTTCGCTTTAGGAACGGATTCTCCTCCGCACTGCCTGCCCCCCCCCCCCCCCCCCTCCGGGAGTTCTGTTGCCCCTGTCTGCCCGGTCACTCCTATCCGCGACCACGACCGACGAGCGTGCTCCCTTAGGGGTGAGCTACCGCTTCTTGCTCGTGCTTCCTTTCGTCCCCCTTCTTTTGATTCTCGTCCGCGGAAACACCGTTCTGCTCGTTCGTCGACCTGCTCCATTGTTTGTGGAGCGCATACGAGTTTCCCTGTCTTGCCGACGACTGTTCCGCAACTATCATCGTGCACCCTGTCCGTTGACTCTAGGCTATGTTGCCAACAGCGACGACCTCGATCACCGTTGTGGCCTCGCATATCTTCCCTCCAGCGTTTTTTCCTTCTCATCAGTAACAGCGTTACCCATGTTCGGGTTGCACGTTTTCACACGTTCTCGTCTTAGGCGATTTAATTGCGTTGTAATCTGATCTGCCCGAACTCCGTCTCTTTTCCCCTCATGAGTGCTTTATACTCTTGCCTTCGTTTTTGCTCATTTGGCTGCCCTCGGTCAGTGCCAGATTGAACATTTTTTCGTTTCAGAACCCGCTGTTAAATATCTTGTCGGTGGGCGGTTTTCCGCGTGCCTGACCCTCACGCGTACAACGAGCTTCCCCTGTCGTTTTGTCAAGGATCGCGAGAGATGGCTCCCACAGTTCGGCCTTCCCCTGGTTTCCGCAGTTTTTCCTGACTGCTTTCCCTCATTTGGAACGCGCAATTTGTTAGGGTTCCGCACGAAAACCGGCGTCGGGGTTTTTGCCCCGGCTGTCTGAGTGGATCATTCACCTTGGATGTACCTTCATCGCTCCGGGCCGTTCCACTTCTTGCTGATATCCGCCGCGCGCGAGCAGCTCTCATGCGTGCGTTGTCTCGTCCGTTCCTGTTCCGTCTCCCGTCCTGATGTGTTTTTTTATCCCCTGTGATAGTATGGCTCTCCTTCAACCCGGGACCTCTTCTGTCCTCCTAGACTCGGGCCCTAATGTCACCCATCGTTGAAATTGACGTCCTCTCCGGCGTACCCTGACTCGGCTGCTTTTTACTTTTGTCCGCTCTTTCTCTCTTGCCTTGCTACCCCCCACCGTTTTAATCTTTCTTTTATGGGTACCCACGAGGTTTCCTGCCAATGTTGGACTTAGCTGCAACTCCACGACCGCAATCGTGTCTTTTTTACGTTCCGCCGCTTATCTATCGCATCCTACCGATTTCCTTTGTGCCTCCGGTCGCTCAAACACTCAGCTAGTGATCCCCCTGATGGCGCCCATGTAACCCTGTCCTTGTAGGGTAGCGTGTTAATCCGAAAGACCTTCAAAATTGGTGTACATCACGCCTTTGTTCTACGCGCCCTTCTTTACGAACCGTCTCCTTGCCTTGTTCCTCGCTTGCCGCGACACGTGGTCTTTACCCTCGATTGCTTTCTACATAGTAGAAGGAGACCAAATTTTTCCCCCTCATCTTACCCATCAGACTTCCTACGAGCTTTGTGTAGGACATTGGAATACTCGCTCCTATTCCCGTCCTCTCCCACCCCCTTTTCTTCGAACCGATCTCGAAATTAAGCACACCTGCACATCCGCTCCTTCTAGCTCCGCAACTAACCCCCCGATAAAGTCCGCCGATCGTACCGACGACCGTCACTTGAGCCTTCCCACCGCAGCGGCGACCCTCCCCTACACTTTTCATTTCCTCTCCCCGCGTCGACCATTCTTACACCACCTGACGAATATGTCTGTGTCCCCCCGAAGTACAGCCACCGAGGCCGACTGTTTAGTCTCCGACCGGCCCCCCGCTTATACTCGATCTGTAAACCCGCCTATATGAATGCTCTTGATACCTGCAAGGTTTTCGGCTTACTAAACCGCGGTTCTTCCCTTCTATCCTTGCCCTCGGTTCTGTCCAGTTACCTCCTGTTGTTAGGACCTGCCATGACCCATCTGGGTAGAAGGCCTTCGTCCGCGGTCTTTTTCCTTTTTTCCTCGTTTGCTCTGGTTGTACCCTTTGTCGTCGAGCTTACGAGTGTGTAGACTGCGGATGGTTTAATGCTTTGACGACGAAGGCGCGGTCATTTTCCCGCTCTGAGTCGGTGTTTTTGCTCTTTGGGCCGTCGTAGGTGCGTAACTACCTACTTCGTAGAATTCCCCAGGGGCGTGGCTGTTCCCGGCGTTAGAACGCAGCTCATTACAGCTTTGAAACTTGGCTGCATCCAGATTTTCGCCCCCTTTCCCCCGCCTTTCCCCGACGCCGCTTCCCTTGACCTCTCCCTCCCTCTCGCTAGGCCAAAGCAAACCACCGTGGCAATAGCGTTTCGCTTTCCCCACTTGCGAGCGGGTAGAGAATTTTAGTGAAGCGCACTCGTTTTATCTTTCTTACTCCTTTTTTTTGTGAGCCCGACTGAGTTGCAATTGGGAGAGCAGCTCTCCCTTTCGTGCTTCCGTCTGAATCGAAACCTATGTCAGTATGCAATTTCTGACCCCGGCAAGTCAGGCAGGTTTGCCATGCCTTCCCAATCACTGCTATGTCTCTATCTTTCACGTATTCTGAGGTCCCTCTGACCCCTTCTTGCGATAAGGATTGCGAGCGTTCTCTTGAGAGTTCTATCCTTGGCTCCGGTCTTACTTTGAACCCTTTATAGCACCTAAAGGACCGCCCCGATTTTCCCTCCCCCTACCACTTGAACCGAAACCCTAAAGTGCTCCTTCCCCCTTCGGACGTGAAGCTGGCTTTCCCCCCGATCGCTTCCCTCCTTCCCCTTCAGAGATGCGTTTTCCTTCCCAGCTCAAGCCAGCCTTTTTTTACCCCATTCGAGTGACCGGTTCTTCCCCCATTCGACTTATATACTTAGTCGTACGTATAGGGCTGATTTATTTTCCCCCCCTTCATGACCCTTGCCGCTCGGTGTACTGTCCAGACTCCTCTAATTGTCTCCTTTCCCGGGTTTTCTCATTAAGGATGCCCCTTTCTGTGTAGAGGACTCCCCCAACGTCCGGGCTTCTGTCGGCTGGA
>Ga0179593_1270781_pt1 | contig 12805 bp, 7 predicted proteins | sample CZODoug2_1_08_16_FD_185931 | JGI IMG/M metagenome (GOLD analysis project Ga0179593, IMG submission 185931) | Vadose zone soil fungal communities from Angelo Coast Range Reserve, California, USA - CZODoug2_1_08_16fungal (PacBio error correction) | ecosystem: Environmental > Terrestrial > Soil >... | reverse complement strand
CTATCTTAGGCAGTTGGATTGCAATCATCGAGTTCCTCTTAGCGGTGTTGCTCATAGTCAGTCGGGTCACTTTCAGCAATCCGGCGACCCTTTCGTGGGCAACCCACTGGATGTTGTTGACCCCCGGTTCGTCTGATTTTCTCAACGACTTCCTGCTGTTAGACCGATTGGGTCTCACCCTGGGTGGAAGCCGACGTTTGTCACGATGCGCCGAAGCTAGGTTCTTCCGCGTGATCGCCCCTGTTTGCGCCGGGTTGTCTTAGTAGAAGGGTTCCACTGGCCGAACTTGTAGATGGCTCACATTTCAACACACTGTCGATTTCCGGCTTAATTTTTTTTTGATTAAAATTAGTCTAAGCTTAGGTTAGTTTGAGCTTCTTTATGTACACGGCCTAGTGTGTTTCTGTTTTTCTTTGGGTTAGCCTTATACCCCGGCCAAGTTCTGGGGTGTACAAGTGAAAGTCCGGCACCCTCGCGCTACGGAAAGACTAGTGTTTGTGCGGGTCCACGGATTCTTCTTGCAGCTCGACCTTTGTCCCTTTCCCCACCCCAGATAGAGAGGTTTCCAAAGTTTCCCCCCAGGAGTCTGTAGGCGGTGTCGGCTTTTTTGTTGGTTTTTTTTCGGTAGGACAATGGGGGATGTCCCTTAGTACTCGAGCAGCAGCGCCTCCCCTTTTCCCCTTTTCCGAAAACTCTGAGGTTTTGCTGTCGGTTTTTGAACATCGATGTGGTTTTACTTCCCTCATCCAGTTGAATTGGCTTACACTCTCCCAGCGCATTCAGGTTAAAGACTTGCGGTTTTTTAGTTCCTTTGCCCGGTATATTTTGACCCCCCCTTGATCTGGGCTGGCCGGTTTGGTGGGTATTGTTAGTTTTCCACGTTTTTCCATGGTGTTGCGCAGCGATCTCACATACAACATACCCTATATTCTGTGGGGGTTTTTTTTGTTTTCACGGCCCCTTTTTATCCCCCCCACGGTCTCCCTTAAAGTCCAATTTGTTCGTCCGTCTGCTGCTTTTCCGTCACTTGAGACCGCATTTTGGGGTGCGCTTTTAACTCGTTGCCCATGCCTCTTCTCCCTCTTCCTGCCCCAAAGTTCTTTCCTTGCCCTCCCCCTTTCGACTGCTCTCGACCAGCGCTTCGTAGGCAGACCCCCCCATTTGATACGCACTTTTTTATTTCCCGGTTTCGTCCAGACCTTTCCCCATGGCATGGTCGAGATGTTCTTTTTCTCCAATTGCGATTTTTGCGTCCCTTGCGTTGAAACTCCTCGATTTCTTGACGACGCAAAATAAGTGTTTTTCAAGCCAATAACTCCTACACGCTCGGGCGCTTTGTGGTGACCGGTGGTGCGGACTTGAGCACACAGTCAGCCCCTTAGCCTAATTGATCCATTTTTTGATTTTTTTTTTTTTCTTGTGCGTGACCCCTTCGCGTCGCAACCGTTGTGCTGTTCTAACACTTTAGGATTGCTTTTTTTTTCCCGATGTGCAGTTGATTGAAAAATCCCATCATAGTGTTTTTCATGCTCTCGGCATTGGCATATTTCTCCACCGGCCGCCGGGATCATTTCCTTTCTCCCTTTTTGCATTCGCGAGCTCAGGTCCACCCAACCCTTTCAACCACGCGGCTACCGCCTCCGTGAAGAGCTTTTTTTCCCATTCAGAAAATCGGCGTCCCTTTACGTGCAGCTTTTTTGTTTCACCCGTTCCGGTTCCTTCATGGATGTTTAATTCCCACTTTATTTTGCCAATTGCCCAGTGACTGACCCCCCTCGTTCCGCGGAATAGTCCTCGCATACGTGGAGCTTCGATGAACCGTTCCTCGGCCGGCTCCCTGCCCCTTGACCCGAGGGTTTTCGCCGCCCTTTCTCGATCTCGAGAGAGTCCCGGGCGTGGTGACCCACATTTTCGTTGGGAGAGTAGATTTTCTCTTGGCCGGTGTTCTTTTTTTTTTTTTCTTATTGTGTACGGCCCCTGTGATTGTGCAATTCGTAGTTGATTCGGGCATAGGACCGGAGGATGTCTCCGTACTCGCCGGCGTCCTGCCTCTCCCATTGTCGTTTCTGTATCCTTTTCTTCTTCCCTTCTTTTGGGCTTTTTGACCCTTGTCTTTTTTTTATCCCCTTTTCTTCTTGCGGAGCTTTTATGCCGAAAGGCCCCCCCATTTCTTTATCCGTGCAGGCTTTTTTCCCTCCGGTCGAAACTCCCGTGCCGGTTCCTGTTGGCCCCTTCACCCTGGTTAGTAACTACTTTTCTTCAGGGAAGGCTCTTAAGCCTGGGGTTCCTTTTATTATTCATGGGTTGACTCACGATGCTCTCGATCAGCCCCCTGTCTCCTTTCCTTCCGATCGAAGACGGCGCGGTGCTTTGTCAAACCCATGTTGTTAACTTCGGGGCCGGTTCCCTTCCTGATTGATGACGATGTTGCTGATTTTGCGGCCACCTTCTGTGCTCGTCTGCCTGCCGTCTAGTTCAGCTTTATTGCCCCGGAGCGGTCGCGCTTTTTTCTTCTTCGTTGAGGGACTGTGGCCGGAGGAGTCTTTTCCAGCTCTTTGACGCTGAGATGCGACCACGCATGTAGTCTTACCCTGTGACCCTTTTCTGGGAAGTGGATCGTGTCTCTCCAGCCTTACATCCCGTTTTTAAGACCTGTTTTGCTGCTGCCCCGTTTACCAGCTGCTCGCGTGGGGCTGCGATCCCTTTTTCTAAGTTGCCTGGTGGCGTACCCTCGTCGACCTCCCCCTCTTAGCCGCCGGATTCCTGAAGTTCCAAGGCGAACGACGCCCACCCCGCCCCGTCGCAGGTCGTCTCGCCCTATTCTCACCCCTCCTTTTTTTTTGTGAGCGAGATCGCTCGGAGACATTGACCGAGTTTTTTTTGTCGTTCGCCTGAGCTCGTGCACACGGGTCTCACTCTTTCTTTTTTTCCGCCGAACTTCACGGCTTTATGCCTTTTTTCTCCTCAAGCCCCCGCGCTAGATGGGCAGGCAGCCTTCCCGTATGCTACCCAGCTGGAGAAGCTGCCAACATGAACATGATCACGCCATGGTGTAGTTTTGAATCAACTCCCTTCCCCCTTGGTCGGGGGCAGCTCCCGCGTTCTTCTTTCCCCCCTTTTGTGAATCCTTTTTTACCCCTGCAGTCCTTCTAAGCCTGCAAGCTCGCCCGGCCGGCCCTCCCACTATATGTTCCTTTCGGACGCATTAACCTCCAGGCGGCCGCACCCCTTCAGCCTGTACTTGGACGTTGCGCCGCCCCAGGCTGTCACTTTTCCCCCTCCAAGAAGCGAGGCGCGTTAGGCGCCCCGGGTTTTCTCCGGATGTGAAGGCGTGCGCCCTCACCCCTGTGGAAGCCGAACCTTGACGACCAAAGCGCGGGCCTGAGCCGTCATCCCTCCTTCGTCGTACTCCAGGGTGCTGTTCCCCTGCGCCTTGCAGACCTTGTTTTTTCATTTTTTGTGTTCGGCCGGCAAGGCTGCCGTGGGACACTGTGTTCATGTCGCCCGCGCCCTGCTACGAGGAGGTATGTTTGACGCCGTCCGCGACGGCATCAGCAAAATCCGTCAGCGACGTAGCTTTCCCTTCCTCTTCTTGATCTACGGCGTTGCTGCTTTTTCCCCCTTTCCCCTTTCAGATGCCCTTGAACCCCGGACGCTCTTTTACGCACAGTCCTTCACGGTGGTTAACCAATACCTGCAGGGACCAACTCGATAACGACAATTTTTTTGTCACCCCCTCCTCGGGCCATTGGGCTTCCTCCTTCTCGCTCGACCTCCTTCGTGGGGGCACCCGACGGCTTTTTTTTGACCGGACGCGGCCTTTTTCTCCTCTTTGCCGCCCAACAGTCATGTGAGACTCCTTCGTGCGATGTCGCTGCTGACTTGTTTTAGTGTCTTCGATGTGTGTTACCCAGTCATGTGCATTTGAGCGCGCTTCCGACGCTTTGCAAAGATGCACGGGCACCTGTCCTCTTTAGTTGAAGGACACTACTTTTTCTGGTTTCTCTTTTGTTGTTGACCTTTTTTCCTTCGCCGCGTTCCAGCTGATTTGCGCCCGATCCGGCGGGCTGTGGCGAACGAGGACTGCCTCTGAGCCTGACACGTTTCCCCTAGACTTTTGCCTTCCATCCGTTTGCAACTCATTGCTTCTTTACTCATCCCGGTTTTTGTCACCTGCCATTTTTTGCGCCTCCTCCTTGTGTCAACCCTGTGCTGATTTCCACCAACTTGGAGCAATGCTTTGTCTTTGCCATGGACTGTGTGTGTCTCCTTCCCAACGTGTCACCACCCGCGCCCGCCCCGACCCCGCATTTTTTTTCTGGTCTTTCTTGGGTGCAAAACCTCTGGGTTTTTCCAGCCTTTGGCAGGTCGTTCAGTCCCCCTCCTGCCGGGTTGAGCGGCCGGCTTCTCCCCCCCTCCCAGTTTGAACCGGCGGTTAACTCTTGTCACAGAGCTAGTGTGTCTTCCCAGTATTCAACTCCTTACGCGCGTCTGGTCGGTCTTTTTCGCCAGGGCTGGACCGGCGCGCCTTTTATCAATTTTTCAGGCTAGCGTGGCTCCCTTGGTCCTTCGTTACACCGCCGGGATCCCGTTCGGAATTTCAGCGTCCGGCTTTCCTTCACCCATGGGACTTTTTTACCTTTTTGACAACAGAAAATAAACTGTTCTTCATGTTATCTCGCGAGCCCCAACCCCTTTTTTGCTTCACCATTTGTACCTTGCCTCTGCAGACGTCCAATCACGCGCCATTCCTCTCCGTGGGAGAAAGTACACCATTAGTCTTTTATGAGTGATTGCTGCGCGCGTGGGATGGCGACAGGCGTTTTTTTTTTTCAAACACTCTTTAATATCAGACCCCCCGCGGTGTTCTCTATGGTAGTTTGCTCTGGTATGTAGGACAGGCACCACCACCACCTGGCGCAGAAGACGGTCCCCTAGACTGACTGCGGGTCCAGCTTGTTTTTTTCCGTTCCAGGGCGAGTTGCTTCTCTAGTGGAAACCTCAACAACTTTTGCTGTCGGCTGGCCCGCTTCTGGGCCCTCCGTACGGGACTACTGCCTTCTGAGGTATACTTCGAACCACTCGAAGGACCGTTTCGGTGCAGACATGCTCTAACTCATCTCCCCTTCCTTCTCTGGTCTCACTCCGCCGCCTTTTAATATCCTGCCCATTGGCAGGGGTCGTACCTCCCAAGCGGCAAGGACAATACCCTCCTTTGCCGGTCTATCACTTTTCCCCGGCTCAAATGCGTCGCGTGCATTTTCCCTCCACTCATTTTTTTCGGCACCCTGTTTCTCGAAAAGTGCGACGAGAAGGACGCGCTTCGGAGACCTATTTCATTGTCCCTGGGTGCCCGGCTTTGTACGGATGTGCCACTGGACGACTCAAACAAAAAAACCCCGATACCGACTTTTTTTGTGGCCCATCCACGCACGCCGTTTCTCTCTCTTTTCCTCCTCTCTTGGTTTTTTTCTATATCTCCCTGGCTCAGGCCGGTGTAATTCAACAGTGCCCCGAGAGGTACCCTCGTAGGGTGCTTTTCGTGTTCCATTTTAAGCATCCTTTTTTTTAATCAATCTTGACCACTTTTTTTGTGCCAGTAGGTCTGTGATGGCCTCCCGCTCTTCCCTTCTGAGTAGACCGCTGGGGATCACCATGGTGCCTGGTTGAGGCTTGTCACGATGCTAGTTCTGGGCGCGGTTCCACCTCTTCTCATGATGAGGTGTCATGGCGAAACGTTTATGGTGTAAGAAACCGACAAAACCATCTCGGTCTAGTAGACTTCCTTTAGGCAGCTGGCTATTAATTTAGGACAGTCAGTTTCTGAAAGAGGAGTAGAGCAGGTCTGCGCCGTCTGTTTCCTGTTTCTGGTTTAGAAGGATACGGAACCCTTCTTTTATTATTTCCCCCCTTAACGTAGACGCGGAAAGTACTCAGCTTCCAGTTGGTGAGGGTCCTATTTTTGGACAATCTAAAATTGTTACCTGCCCCCAACTGCTTCCTTTTTCCTGACGTTTAGCGTCATGTAGGGGCTCTTCACTTCTGCCAGGTGGTTGTGATGGGTCAATTTAAAGCCAGAGTCGTAAGTCGCGAGAAAAGTAGACTATCTCTTTGGCGTCTTTCTTATTCACTCTCTGTCACTCTTTCATGCAATGCTTGTGCCGGCTGAAGTAAGACGCTAGGTCGTACTATAGCGGTAGGTACGGTCATGTCTCTGCGAAACTTATCTTCTTGTTCTTCCGTTCTGGGTTGATTCTTCCTTGGTTCACATCCCTTCCCAGTTCGTTTTTTGGGGCGACGAGTCGGGCTAACATAACATACACTTTGTATGTTCGTTCTACCCGAGAAAGTTCACCCTTTGTGCACCTGGCCTGCTCTATTTTCAGAAACTGAGTGTGACCGGATCCCGCTGTTGGTGTTTTCCCCTTTTATTTGCCAATGGCTAAAAGACCCTCCCTCTCTGCAAAGGTCAACTTACTTCATTTCCTGTAATTCTCGGTCATCTCCCCCTCGCTTTTTCCCCTTGTTTTAAGAACAGGGGGAAGACGCCATTTTCTTTTGCAAGCAATCGGGTTTTCGTAGCCGCTTGGAAATGTTTTCTGCCTTTTCTCCCCAGGCGAGGATGGTTTTCTGAGGAACCCAGCTTGCCGACATCGGTTTTGCAAGCCAACCCAACGCCCTGACAGTCGGTGGTTTTTTGTTGGTGTGGTTGTTCCGGCTTTCTGCACACAGTCCTCACCTGCTTCGCACTTTTTTTGGAAACTTCTTTTTGTCTTGTAAAAGTTTTTTCTTTCGTTGTGCATAACCGTAGTGATTTTCCGATAGGCACTTTCGAGTTTCCCTTTTCTTTCCCCCAATGCGGGTTCACTTCTTTTAATCAATGAAGCCTCGTTTCTGCCGCATTGGTCAACAAAATCCTTGGCTCCATCCTTTCTTCGCGAGCGAAGGTAACCACCGACCCCCTCCCGGTTCAGACCGGCCGTCCTTGCAGAGCGGCTTCCCCCTTCCTCCCCCTGCAGAACAGGTGCTTCGTGTTTGCACCCCCTTAGGTTGACTTCTCCTCCTCGGCATCAGGTGGGGGTACCACCAGGGCTCCCCAGCCACTCCGGCGAGTCCAGCGGGACGACGGATTTCTTTTTTCTAGACTTTTCTTGCTGCTTTACCCTTGCCTTCCCTCTGTTCAGTTTTTGGTTTTTTGCTGTGCCCCCTCCGACGGGCTCTCGACGATAGATCGCGCCCATTCCCTCGAGGGTTTACCCCCAACCTGTCTGGGTAGTTCTAGGGTTACGCAGTTGGTTGTTCTTTGTGGAACAACTTCCGGCTGCTGTGCGTAGACCGTCGGGGTCGGTAATCGGAACGTAGGGAGTTTCGCGTTCTCTTTCAGGCGACGATAACTTCTTTCGCTTCTCCTTCCTGTTTGGCTATGCTCGAGGCGGTCTGTCCCTCTTTTTTTCTGCCGCCCGCTGGAAAGGAAACCCCCCTAGCGGCACTTTTTTTCGCTGGCAAACGTCCCTTTCGCATCTGATCAATCTCCTGGTTTCCCTTTGTCACCTGGAGTTAGACTTCCTATACCTGCTCGGTGCCTGCGCTGGTGAGCGGCCAACTTTTTCTTGGTGCCGGGGCTAGTTTCTTTCCTTTTCTTTCAAGCCTTTTTTTACGTCGTGCCATCTCTCGGTCCGTGAGGGGCACACGATGTGGAGGCTGCATCACGGTTATGAAGCTGTGTTCTTTTGCGTCCCCCTCCTGATCGGATGCCTGATTCATACGGCCCGATCTTATTCGGTCTCGCTCTTTTTTGATTTGAGGTAGCCCTGCTTTCTTTTTCCTTTTTCCAGCTCTCTTACTTGGAGCCTGCCCACACAGAAGGGCGTTCTCACTTTCACTCGCGTCTGTTCTTTTTTTGCTCAAGCTGGTTTCCTACCTGGTTCTTTCTCCGCCCTGGCTCGCTTCGGCTCAGTTTTTCCCTTTGGAAGGTCGGGGCGGTACTGTAGCCAGTGAGCGGTTTTCCACCTAGCTAAGAGACACACACCTACAGCCACAGCCGCGGTTTTTGGTCGTTCCTGAGCTGATTCTCTTTTTCCTCTCCTCTTTTTTTTTTCTAGAGATCAGCTCGTCTCCCTTTTTTTCTGCGTTTTCTTCCCACCGGGGCTTTTCGATATTTTTCCATAGTACGCCGAAGTCACTTGAAGGCTGAGCCAGAATTCTTCCCACCTCCCAGCGAGCTTGCTGGTCGGTAGGCAGGCAGGCTGAAAGGTGGTTACCCCCTGGCTGGAGAGCACGATCAGACCATTTCCCCTCTTGTTCCGATGGTTGTTGCCTGCCTGTTTCGTGGCAGCTACCCCTCCTTAGCTTATCTACACTGCGGCCCAGGTCCCTGCCAGCATCCTCAGCCCAGATACGTTTTTGACTCCCGATTTGCCGTATGACGCAGGCAGCGATCAGTGAAGGTTTGTCACCCCCCCGCACCATCTTCATTCAGCATTTCCTCTCCCGTCCGTGTCCTGACCGGGCCTCGCAGCGTTGAGCGAGACTTAGGCGCCCCCAGGGTGCTGACGATGCAGCTTTTTACTTCCCTTGCAAGGATCTCCATTGCATAACCCCAGCTTTCCCGAGACGTAGAGACGAAGTGTCGTTCCTTTTCTTTCCCCCCTGCAACCTTTTTTTCTTGGGTTTCTCTTGGAGTGTGATCGGACGTCCGTTGTTATCCATGGGTGTTATGCCCTCAGTGATAATGCTCTTAAGGATTTATGACAGCCTCGCGACGCAGTCCCCGAAAAAATAAGTCACGTGACCTTCCTTCTCCCCCTGGAGAGTTTCGCTCCATTTTTCTCTCTTTCATCGTGTTGTACGCACGTCTCTGTTGCCGATTCTTAATACTCGTCGATCTTTTACTGCACATCAAGAAGAGGAACGTTCCCACAGAACCACCGGGACACGGATGACTCCCCTCCCTACCCCCGAAAAGGTTTGGCCCACTCCTCTCACGACAATTTTTCCTCCGTCTATCGCACGCATTTTCGGCAACAAGAAGGTTATGCAGTGGTTTCCTCTATGCCCTTTTTAAGCGGGCCGATTCCAACAGTTCTCTCCCGAAGATAATTCTTGTTGCGCTTTCATTGGCTGTCTTGTTTTGTGCGTCCCCCGTCAGGATGTCCCGAGATGTCTCCCCGAAGCTGTGTTGCACGCTTCCCTGAGTACCCCTTTTCGCCGATTTGAGGTTGCCCCTTCCTCCTTCTGACGTAGTCTGTGTTGCGGGTGGTGCTTGTGACTGCGAATAGCGAACTTGATGGCCCTCCTTCTCAGGGCGGCTTTTTCAAACGATGCCTGCCTTGATGAGTCCCACCCTGATTTTTTTCCCCCTCGATCGTCCTTTCACACGTAAGCCTCCACTCGACCGTGAGACTCTTCCCCCTTTTTACCAAAAGACACACCCCCAATTTTTTTTTTACTTTACTTTTTTTAATTTTGTTCTTTTTACCTAGTCCAAGGGTCGCGATCCTTTTTCCCCTCCCCCTTAGCTGTAGTGTTTTCAATTGCGATTTGCTGCCTGTTTTTTTTTTTTTTTTTTTTTTTTTTTTTTCCTGCTTCGGTCCCCCCCCTGGTCAAAACCAGCGCACAGAGCTCGTCTGTCATATTTGATGCAAAGATGGTCTTCTTTCCTCAGCTTCTTTCGCCGCTCACCTCTCTGGGTTGATCAACGGTCGTTCCATCCACAGTGAACACGGCGGACTTCACCCGATGATTGTCATCGCGGAGTGTTCTTCTTCACTTTTCTCCCTAGCGAGTGCTCGTATAGCTCCCCGTTCAGACATGGTGGCCGGCGGTTCACGTTGCTCTTCCCTTTTCAGGCTCTTCGTCTTTGAATTGCCCAGTGAACCGGCGTGGGACCCGTCCAGTTTCTTTCCTCGAGTCCGGCCAGGAAGGCACATCCTTTCTCGGTAGCCGGTGACCGTGTTTTCCCCCCGCAAATAGCTTTTCTTCTATAGCTCCTCCCCAAAGAGTGGTTCCCACTGGTACCAGGACTTTCCAGCAGAACTCCTTCCACAGCCTCCTTCTTTTTCGAAGAGACTTCTCGTGCCGCGAGCTGGAAGTGACCTGGTACGCGCGGATGGCGCTTGTGTGGCTACTTACCTTTTTCTTTTTTTAACCACGCGTTCGTCAACTGAAACCGAGTTTTTATTTTCTAATGTGAGGCGCGGGCCTGAACTTTCCTTGCATAACACAAAATGGACGCAGCCTAGTAAGACACATAGCCCGACGAAGGGGCAAGCGATATAGTGGTTTCCTGAGTCCAATCTTTTTCTTCTTAGGTGACGCACCCCGGGCCGGCTCTTGGGGTTCCTCGCTTTTCTCTTGTTGGTAAGGGCAGGTCCTACTCCCTCCAATGTAACCTGGGTCCTCCTACGAACACCCTCGCCTCCCCTCCCCCCCGAGAGTGGCTTCTGTCTCCCTGGCCCCCCCTTAACAGATCCGTTTAGGGGACCTCCCCCCCCCCCGTCATGAAGCACGTCCGACCTGCCTAAATGTTTTTTCGGGTCTTCAAACCTCTCCCAAGGTCCCTTTGCCAAGTCTAAATAGCCGGCCGGTATATAAGCCGCTCCCTTCTCTTGAGGTACTTTGAGCCTCTTTCTGAACCCCCTTTTCAGCTGTTCGATTTAGAAGGCGCGGATTTAGGCGATCAATAACCCTTTTTACAAAAAACTGCCCGTTCCCACTCTTTTCTTTCCTGATGAATCATGAGACTTGCGCCAAGGATCAGCCTTCCTCTCTTCTGCCATAAACTCACCTCCCGACGCCATTCTATTCCTCAATTCCCTAACGTTGTTGTTTTTGATCTTCTCGGCTGCTATTTGATTGCCCCCGAGCGAGGAAAGTTTCGTGCTTTCTTAGGGCAGTTCTCATTCTTTCGGGGCACCCCCTGGCTGTGGGTGACAGTTAGGGTCTGGATCGCCGACCCCCCGTCTGTTCTCGAGTCGAACCGTTTCCTTCAACGGGTGCCTGCCGCTTCTCTTTCGAAGAATTCGTAGAGTAGTCTCTTGACACGGCGTATAGTGAGTTTGTGCATGGCAGTGAACTTGTGATTCTGGTTGCAGACCCCTCCCATGCGCATGGATCGTCCGCAACTGTTTCCTTTCGCGTGGGTCATGACAATTCTTCCTTTTGGTGTACCCGTTATTACTGCTCCTTAGGAGCGATCGTAGGGTCTTCGGGGCGCTTTCCCCCAGGAAAGTTGCGGGTTTCCCCTTCTGCCCGTATGACTAGCCGCCGCTTCCATCGAGCCGCATTCGGGGTTTCCCCTTTTCCACTGTAGCTGCCATCTAGACCCTTGGCCTCTCCCACGATTTAGCGGCCCGAGTAGTCGGTATTTTGTAGGAGGCCCTTTGTCCCTTTTTTTGTTTCTGCGTTTCCGTCCACTTTCCCCTATAATCGCGTTGTGCCCACTCCCGAACCTCCTCGGGAGTTTTTCCCGCTTCCGTCCAGACCGGACTGGAGCCGCCCCCGCCGCAGAGTTTGTCCATGATTTTTAGGTCACTGCCGCCGGTCTCCTTATACCACGCTCGGTTTCTTCCTTGAGTATTGTTTTTTTCTAGGTTGGTTTTTACACCGGGTCCCCGTATTGTGGCGCGCGCTCCACAAACATACTTCTTTATTTTTGTGCCCGGTCACGTGACGCGACCACATTGTGCGTCCTCCTGAGCTTTTTATTCCTGACGAACCTGAGACACTCGCCGGGTGACTCGTTGTCCCCCCGCTAACCTCCCAGATTAGCTGAACCTTCATCTCAAGGTTTCGCCCACTCCCTTTCGACACCTTCTACTTACGACCTCTGCAGGATTGCCCACAGTGTTAAAGAGCCCCTATCTCTTGTTAGCATCTTTTTTAGTTAGTCCTCCCCGTGCCCTTTTCTTTTTTGGTTTAGCTGCAGGCGTCTCACCCGTCCCATGATTTGCGGCGGAATGCTCCCCTTCTCCACACATACGGTTTTGCAATCAATAATTTTCGCCTCCCTTAGGGTGGCCGTTTCTTGTTGGTGAACCTTTTTGGTTGAATTCTTTGAGCAAACCTCCTCCCCTTCTTCTGCCCCCGCTACATGGTGGACACTCTACTTTCCTGGAAAAGTCGCTTCTCACGTTTTTTCTTTTCCCCCCTTTTCGTGGGAGGCTATCTGCACTTTATTGCACGTGGTCACTTCCCGGACCCCGATTCCGTCAGTCTTTCAAGTGCCTAATCTTGTAGACACTTGACCCCCCCCTTGTGGGTCCTGGACCGCCTTGGTCATTAGAGACCGAACAACCCTTTTCTCGCGTCCTCTCTTACTTTCCCCCCTGTCTTCGCCCAGGTGTTCGTGAAGCTGTCACAACCTTTCTGGCAAGGATCGTCGGCCCCCCAGGGGCGTGTGCTCCCCCCGCTACAGGCACCTTCCTTTTTGAATTGCAATCCTGATGTTTTTTAGTGATCGTCGTCGCGCTCCCTGGTGAGGCCTTTCCCCTTTCCGGCTCTTGCGTCAGAACGGCCTTCGGGTTTGACCCTGCCTGACGGTCTTCTTCCCATCCTGGGCCGCGGCCCACCTTTCGCGCGCGGGTGCCCACACTTTTGTTCTGCCTCGAGTGGTTTCAGCGGTTCTGTTCTTGGGGCACAACCTTCCCCTTTTGGAGTACGATTTCTTTTCTCTGTTCTCGTGAGACCGGTGTTCTGCGTATTCTTGGCTCCGCCGCAGAGACCCAGGCCGTCAGGTTAGTAGACGTTCCGTACTTTTATTATTTTTGCTTGGATGGCGTCGCGTGTGTCATCCTCCTTGTGCAGG
>Ga0179593_1667101_pt1 | contig 12806 bp, 13 predicted proteins | sample CZODoug2_1_08_16_FD_185931 | JGI IMG/M metagenome (GOLD analysis project Ga0179593, IMG submission 185931) | Vadose zone soil fungal communities from Angelo Coast Range Reserve, California, USA - CZODoug2_1_08_16fungal (PacBio error correction) | ecosystem: Environmental > Terrestrial > Soil >... | reverse complement strand
AGCCCCCTATGCCATCTTCCGATACTGTGGACGGCAAAGAGTCGGTCCGGTTCTTTCAAGAATTTCAACGTTCCTAGCAGCGCCCTACGCGGCTGTAGTAGGAGCGGGGGCTTCTAGTAGCGCCAAACTCCGTCTATTCTCAGAGGATATGTTCGCCGGACTTGAGGCGCGGCTCCACCCGGTACCCTCCTCCTTACAATTGGAGACTTCTTTTGCGATCTGAGCCACGCCTCCTTCACCAAGATCCCGCCCCGTCCCAGCAGCTGCTTATCTTTACTCTAGCGGGTTTTCCGACCCCTACCCCCCGGCTATCGGCACAAGTCACAGGGACGTGCCCTCTTCCCAACCCCGCTCCCCTTAAACTCACCAAGCACCGCCACTCTCTGCTGCTGGCCCTGAAGGCCATGCTGTTACCCCCCCTTCTTAACTGAAATAAGGAGTAGCCGATGCTCTATCGCCCGCTGCTTGTCAGACTCATCCCCGCCTCACCCCCCTTCTCGATTAGGTTTAGCGTATTTTCGAGCTTAGTAGCTTCGTGTTCTCGGGCCTGAGACCCATCCTTCTTCAGATCGAGCGGCGCTCGCTCGTCCCCGCGTGATTGTCCGTGTTGCTTACAGACCGATTGTCGGCGCTCGCGCATGGGCTCACGATCTAACCGCCGCCTCGATGGCACGATAGTAGAGTACCCCTCGTGTCTCTTGAGCCTTTTTCCTTCTCCCCTGTCAATGAAGCCGGGCCCGAGTTTTACTCCGGGGTCCGTAGCGCCACCCGCGATGCTGTGGTATGAGCATACAGGACATCATCTTACCAATTCGCGCGGACTGAGCCACGTCCCTCTCCCCGATTTTATTTTCTCTTCGCTTCTCTCGAGCTCCGTGCTAGCTTGCCCAGAGGACTTCCCTCCCGCTCAGCACGGAGTGATGCGTTCCGCCCTTTTCCCCAGAGCCCCCTTTTCCCCTCAAACCGATCCTTGCGAGTCCCGCGACTGCTGACACAGTGGCACAATGCCCGCCGGTGATACTAGCGAAACAAGCCGCTCCTCTTCCGAGTGCCGCAAGCCATGGTTCACTGCCGGTGGCGCCCGACGAGGACGAGTCCCTGATCGCCTTCCACATGCCGTGCGGCAATTTTGACGTCCACCCTGGAGCGGGAGTGGAAGATGGCTATAGCTTGGCCTCCCAATGAATTGGGCGCGGTGGCCTATATGCGCGTACGATCGGAAGCTTTCGAGTGTTTTCAACTACGTAATTTCTTATGCGTTTCTCGCACCTGTTTGGGCCCGATCGGTGACCGATCCGGACAGCGTCCCGGACGTACCTCCCCCTTCACGTGGGAACCTTTTTGGCCCATCTGCTGCCCCAGCAGCTCCGCTCATGTTGGGGTTATCGAAGAATTTGGGCGATCCGCCTTACGGTTTTTTTTTTTTTTTTTTTTGGTCATTACAGAGCCGCGCTCTCTTCTCGGCTGCGGCGCGCAAGTAAGTAACCAGTGTCACGCTCGCGCCGACTGGGGGATGCCTACGCGTGTTCCCCGGTCTTGCCATGTTTGTCCTTTCCCTCTTTCCCCTTTTTCTGAGCTGCCCCTGCGGTTGAAGCTCGCGCTCAGCTCGACAACCCGCAAGGGCCAGCGTCTTTCTGGTACCCTGTGGTGGCCCTAAGTACCAGGGGAAGGACGTATTCGCCAGCTATTGGTGTCCCTGGTTCCTCCATTAACCACCCACTTGCCGCCCTCTCTTTTCTGTATGATCGTTTCTTTTGGTGTCCAGGTAAGTCTACAGAGAGTTGACTCTGCGATGATTGCATGGGAGCAGTTTTTCGCACGTTGAACTCCGTGTCCTCCGGAGGTATTCCCTAGAGTTGGGGAGGCCTCTTCGGAAGGACACCAATAAGGCGTCTTTTTCGACATATTCGGATGATTACACCGCTACGTCTCCCACAAAGCTGGCTTTGGCTCCGAGGCGGACGTACCGTTTTGAACGAGTTTCCAGGACACCTGGGAACATTAGACATGCTTCTCCCCAGCATCCCTACCCCCTTGGTGCCTTCCTGAATTTTCGCGATCGCCGGTTCGGTGCGAGTAGCTGATTTGTTGCTCCCTGGTTACAATGCTTCCCTTTCCATCTGATTTTGTGCACCGATCGGACCAGTTCCACCCATTCAACCCGGAAGGTTGCATCTTGCACCGAGCGGCCCAACTCTTCCGTAAATTACCCGTTGTGGTCTCTTGAGGTACCCCTGCCCTTTTTTTTTGGGATCTTGTTTCTCCTGGTGCTTGCCTCAGAGGCGCCTTATGTCTGGTGGTTGTTAGCCGGAAATTTCACGCAAATTCACGACTTGCGTTGCCGTGCCACAACTTGAAGGCAACCTTGTCAAGAGAGTGGGGCCCGGTCATTTCGTAAGGGCTTTGATGGTATGGGGACGTTAGATTTGATTCCTGAGCCGACCCAAGGTTGAATTTCTCCCGTATAACTATAGTCGAGGGGTTCCAAGGATCACGGATGCTCGACCCTGGGTCTATAATTGTCTTGAATCTAAGGCTTTCATTGTTCCCTCTCGTGATGATGAAAGTGAGCGGGCTTTATGTCGCCACAGATGAAGGAACCCATTGACTTCCCATGTGACGGGCCGGAGGTAGCCCAGAGTCTCTGGTCTGGAACTCGGCCGCCTGCTTTAGTAATGTCCCTGGTCGCTTGCAGTTTTTGGGCGTAGGGCCTCCGTAAAGATCCTTTCGCTACCTTAGGTGCTTTGACGAATTTGAGGAGCTACCAGGTGCCTTTTCCCGTGTAAAACCAGGTTTTCTGCTGATCCTTTCCGTGTCACTCCTGTTTTTGAGCCCGAGCCCTGAAGAGGGTTGGGGGATGAGATTTCCGGACCAGGCGGATGATGTTCTTCTCCCTGCAAAAGATCTTTCAGGCCAGCCGCGTTTGCCCGTGCCTTGTGGGTCAGAAAATTCGAGGCTGCCTGCACATGATCAGGCTGACAACACTCGAACGCACGCGTGCCGCATCCGGGGTCAGGTGTGGAGGTAGCGTTGCGTACTCGCCGCGATCATGAAGCCAGTTCCACCCGTGCTTCACGGATGCTCCACGGTCGGAGTCTTGCATCTTGGTGCATTCAACTGATTCCGAGCCACCAGATCCCAAGACGCCTTTGCGCCCAGCTCTCGCTCTTTGCCCTTCCTCTTGTTTTGGGGGGAGACTGCGTTAAGGGCGTGGCTTGGACTTGCCTCGTAAAATAGGATTAGTCTTATGGTGAGTAGACATCTTATACCGGCGTTTCGTAGTTGCGTGGCGCTGTCGCGAGATTCTTCTCAATCCATCAGCGCATCCCTCAGGGCCCGGAGTTGGCTTGGGTCGTCCCCTCTTTGAGCGTGGTTTTTGTGTATTTTCCTTCCTCCATTGATCCCCCTCCATGCGGTTTAGAAAATGCGGCTGGTCGTTGACCTTGCTCCCTTGTTTACGCCTCCTACGATATGAGCATCACCGTCCTTTGAACCACCCGTCGCGAGTATGCTTTTTTGCGGTCCGCCCGGTGAAAACTGTCCCCTCAACTAATGTTGGAAACTGTACCGCACGCGTTCACCTGGTCGACTCCGCAATTCACGTCCCGTCCCTAAGGTTTAGCGGTTCTCTTTAGGTGTCTTCGCAAACTCCGAAAGAATTCCCTGGATCCCGAGAATGGGTTGTGCTCGTCACGGCCGAGAACCCCACCTTCTACCCTCCTGCCCTTCGCGCCGTAAGCATGTCTTCTGACCGATGGGCTTTTGCTCTCTCCCTCAGAGCTTGCGTATCATGTCGAGTACACTGTCCGGTAAGATTACGAGTTCCCCTGTTCGAGTCACTCACTGTAGAGCGGTTATCCTGGACCCCCACCGCATTTTCTTCGCCGGACTTCTCCACTAGACCTCTGGAACCACATTTTACCCTTCAGCAGGTCCCATTCTATCCATAATTATGACGGTGTCTGTTTGTAGGTTACAGCGAACTGCACACTTATCGTTGCTTTGACTCTCTGTCTCTCCACCCTCAATGCAGGCTTTGCGCACCAGGGATTGAGGCCCAGCCCCGATCCCTTCGTTTACCAGTTTCTAAAAATAACATTTACCGCCTCTTTCTAGTGTATAGCGGCCCACTGTAGACTTCCAGGTTTAAACTGTTCGAGCGGCACATTGCTCACACAAACTACGGTCTTTCCTTCAGTGCAGTTACGTCTAGCCGCGATCGCCGACTCGTCCTTTCACCGGCCCTTGATGTCGGCGTCTCACGAACTCCAAATTTTTTGTCTTCTGAACCGTTAGGGATTTCGAATGATTCCCCCAGGTCAGTGGTAATGGGCGTCTCCTGTACGGCCTCGATTCGTTGACCCTCCGGTATGGGTTGATCGGGTTCGCTCCCTCGGATGATTTTTCTGTTTTCTTTTGGAATAGCCCATTTCCCACTTTGACCTCCGGATGATTTGGACCGAGTGTCTGAACTTCTTTCCTTCCGTTAGACAAGTAATCGCCGATGTTGCGTACCATCCCACAGAAGCACGGAGAGGGCGGCTATGGTGTGTTTGCCGGTCTTACCTTGCTATATCGCCCCGTTCCCTTTGAGAAAGAAGGGTACATCCCACGTACCAGCCCCTTTTTCTTGCTTGCGAGATCGTACACAAGCCAGGATGGACGACCAGACGATGTAACTCTCTCAGAGGACACAAAACGGACGGACCCGCGCGAGTAGTGAACGTGCCCAACACATAAAAGGTTAGAATCCTTCCGTCGGTAGGATAGTTCTTTTCCTTGGTGAGTTTTTTCCGCGCACGCAGTAGCGGTGCTGCATCCCTCCGATATACGGAGTAAGTTCGGCACCACAGTGGGCTGCGATCCCCGAAATTGCGACGATGGCCGCGTTTGCTGTCCTGAACCGCCCCCCATCCTGCTCGTAGTTTCTTTTGATTGGGGGGTAGACGTCGGCCTAGGTCGACAGTGATCCCAACACCTTCCATCTTCTTCCTGAGCCAGCTCGAGATATGTCTCCTTCAATCGGACCTCCTTCTCAGATGTCGTAACCAGTTAGGACCCAGCTCGCCGTTCTCCAACTGGCGATAGCATCTTCTCTCTCGCTCCAGCCGCGGGAAAACGGGATACCCCTTATCTGCGCCACGGCTTGAAGTGCCGCGATCAGGGACGCGTTTCTTCTTTTCAAAGAATAATACCCCAGTTCTGATCTGCTGTGCTTTGGGAGAGCCAGATATGAAAGCAGGGCGTTCGCAGTTGCAAGCGACGAGCGGCCCGTTTTCCATCTTCGGGCACAGGACGTCGCGTTTTTCGGACGCAGCTCCGTCTCCCTCTTTTTTTTCAAAACCTTTTGGTATGGTGCAAATCGCCGCTGTTTGTGTGAATGGCTGAGTGTGGGCAAGCTGAAGGCGGTTGTGTTATTTCTGTGTTCCGAGTGAAAAGGAGCGACGTATCATACTGTGCTTGCGCTGCTCAGTATAGATGGTAGCTCTTGATGGTAGCGCGGATGCTATGGCCACCACCGATGCGCTGGTGCATGCGCCCTGAACACCGTCGTTCGAGCCATGGTTTGCGGGAGCTTTATTGGGTAGACGAGATTACGTCAATTTGCGCCTGGGATTGGCTCTCCAATATCGTGCCCGTTGATCTTCTAGAGGACGGTCGCCTTCTTTAGCCCGGCGCTATTCAGCAGACGGTAAGGCTATCAAAAGACAGCCGATCGAGGTCCAACACGCTGGACGTCGCGTCTTCCTTTCCCGGTAAGCTGGAAAGCCGTTCTTCCCCCCTCCTTCAAGATTAGTAGATACCTAAAACCTGCTTCATGGACAATCGCGGTGTGGCTCGTCTTGCTGTTGATTACCTTCTCCCTTATGAAACACGATCACGAGCCGTACTGATCTATGCACCGAGATATGGTTGGGCCTCGGGCAAGAGAGGTCTGGGAACGCGTGATTTTTGAGTTCTCCATGGCGCAAAACGTCTCCTTTTTTTCGTGAAGCTAGAACGGGTATCTTCCTGGTCCCCTGCGTAATCTAGAGGAGCTCGGCTGTTCAAGAACGAGATCTACAACACACCCGGCAGATGCTGGGCCGGGGCGGTCTCGTTCTTTTTCCTCCTTGAGGTTGGCGCTGCGATGTTTGGAAATCGTCTCAAGAGTTGTACATTATGAAGGGTGACGAGGGTCGACATCATTCCCCTCCAACGGCTGGTGTGAGACTTACTTCCTCGAATCATGAGCCCCTCCTTCTTTTTACGGCTGCCAGGGCTCGGACTGCACCTCGCTCTGTGCTGATGAGGCGTGTTCTCCGTGAACATCTGCGTGACATCTACACCTCAAATCCCACAGTTAGAGCGGCTCTCTGCTGGCCTTCTTCTTTTTTTTATCCCTCCGTGTTGTTGAGGGGATAGCTATTCCAGTTTTTCTACTGGGCCTTCGCACTTTTTCTTTACACGCCATGCTGGTGCGACCCCCTATGGATTCCTTGCAGGCCAGTAATCGCGCTCGGGCCCTTGCGCGGGCGTTAGTCTCCTCAATTCTTTTCCCTCCCTGATCGGGAGTCAGGTGGTTAGCGTTTTGTCGGCTGTATTCGAAACTCCAGGAAGCCCGCTTTTAGACTCCTCGTCCAAACATGCGCGCGCACAGCTTCGAAAACACGTTGCCGCCCCCCTTCCGCAGGTTATTAGATGGCGTTAGCTGACACGTTTCCTTCCGTCCACATCCAGACACCTCCGACAGGCCGGAACGACACTCTCCCCGTTTTGCGCATGGCGATCCTCACCAAGCCCGGCAGTTCCCGACCTCATTTGGCAGCTGTTCTTCCCCAGACGCATTTGAAAAGGCCTTTATGCGTTTGTGAAATAGTGATCGTCTTAAGCTAGACAAACCATTCTGGATTCACACCTCTGTTCATTAGTTTAAGGTTTCCCTCGGTAGCGTAGCCTTTTTGAGCGCGCGGCCACTGCCTTTCAGCTTCCACGGCGATGCGGCGTAGCCTTATTTTATTGTCCGCGGGAGCGCTTTGGTTTTTGATTCCCCGGAACCGACCCTCCCTTTTAAGCCTGGCTCATCCTGAAGGCCGTTCCTACCCCCGCTTCCCATGAACGTAGGGCGGCACTTCCCCTATTTATCTCCATCTCGTCGCAGACCCTCAGCCGTCAAAGGAGCCGTTGACACTCCGGGGCTTCCTTCTTTCCCCCAGCGCCCTATCGTTAGAAGAGCGCAGCTACATTACAATTCCTCTCCTTCCTATTGGCACCGAATACAGACACGCACCAGTTGAATTCGCGGAGAAGTTTTGGCCTACCTCGAACCATCTCCCGAATTAGCTTGAATCGCGACAAGTGCCCCACGTTTGCTTCCCGGTGAGACATTGACCAAAGTTGATAAAACGGAGATCTTTCGAGTCCTCCCTCTTTGTAAGCCGCGCTGGAACTGTTGCACTCTCCTATAGTTTCCCTAGAGCAAGGTTATATATGTGCGACGACAAAATTAGAAGCATTTAAATGGGATGTTACACTGCCTTTCTGGCCTGAACTCTTTAGTAATGTCTGCCATTAAGTGTAGCTCGCTTCAACTTTATTCCACCGGTGTTCGTTTCTTGCGTTTGGAGTATGCTTAAGAGTATTGGCCGCAATTCCTCAGGGGACGGCTGGTTCCGATATCTTTACAAGATTTCCACTCTCGTCCAAATCTGCGATAGTTCGACATCGGCCGGAGAAATTCGGCCGGTTTGGGATCGTAGTCCCCCCTTTTGACCGGACGCAGGTCCGGTCTTCCCGGTCCGGACGTAATGTGGAAGGGGGGTCAGGTTGGTTGTGCCTTGCTCCGATAAGCGAAGGTGTTAACGCCTTCCTCCTTTCTTTTGTGGATCCAGTCGGGGGCATACGCTTCGTCCAAGGGTGCGTGGACGGCAAGCTAGCTTTTCAAGGCAAAGTGCTACATTTACTCGCGCCGACTGGTTTCGTCTCTTACTCCGCGTACGGGTTTGTTTGTGACTGCTATGCGGGCTGCCGCGTCGCCGCGGTGGCCTCTGCGTTGCAGATGCTTCCTTTCGTTGGATCAATTTACCGGCGCGGCGACTGCGCCACGAACATCGGGTCGCCATGGTTTTTCCTCACCCTTCACAGGGGGGCGATTTTCGTTTTTATGGCAAGTCCATTACAACTCTGCTCCCTACGTTGCTGGATGAGTTTGGCTACCTTCGCCCTTTCCAGAGAGCTTCCGGCGAGTGAAATCTTCTCTGTCGCTAACGTGAACGAAAGCGCCGGTTTCTCAGCTATGCAGTTCTTTTTGGCTGGCTCACTTCTATGACCCCTTCCGGGAGTTTCGGGGAGGATTGCCTTCACGCTGTTCCCACAAACGATTTTCACGACCGAGGCCGTTTTATTAGCGTAATAAGAGCCCAGTAAACTGACCTTGTAGATTGGTTCTTTCCTTTTGAATCCCGGTAACAGCACAACTTTGTCTCTTTCCCACATTTCGCATCACAGTGTCCTTCCTTCCTGTACAATGACACTGGTGTATTAGGACCGGATTCCTTTGTGATCTTTTTCCAGCCCAGTTCCATTCGGGAACTTCCACTGTCTCCTTCCACCTGAGTAGTAGATCAATTATGTGCGATCCGTGGTCACGAGTTGAATGGATAGGGGCTGGTCCTCCCCCTTTTGGGACAAAACGGCGTGGGGATCTTCCACTGCAGCAACGGCAGCAAATTCTCGCCGTTGACCTTTCCCGCTTACCCAACACCTTTCTCCTACCCATCTTAGAGTTATCGCCGGGTTTCCGGTCATAAGGATTAAGGTCTGTTTTCCAGTGCCTTTCTCTCTTCGGACGACCGAACATTCGGTCTGCTCCCTTCTCTTTTCTCTTTGTTTCCAAATGTGATACCGCTCTCGCCGGGGAGGGATCGCCTGTCGCTGTTTTAGGAATCTCCGACTCTTTTCCCCTCCGTGGATGCCCTCTCTTTGATTTTTAAAAAGGCATGGCCCCCCTCCCATCGATTTCCCCCCTTTTATAGCTTAGCGGGGGGGCCCCCCCTCTTTTCTGTCCTCCTTCCCTTAAAACTTCTCGCCGACTGTCGCGTGACAGTTTTTTGCTTCGGTCACATACCCCTGCAATGGGGAAGCTTACTTACTGACTCCTCAGTTGCGCGGATACGCGTGGCGTTACACCCCGGGGAGTTTTAACCTGACTTTTGAGTTTGTCATCCCCTTCTGAACTCCGGGAGCGTTTGCTCCGAGTCCGTCGACTTTTTTTGGGTCATAGAATTCGACTATTTCCCTGCTTTGTTATAGATCAGCGCAAAAGCTTGCGCACTGACCAGCCGTTCCTTTTTTTCCCGGCGGCTACAAGTTTTTTTCTGCCAATCAGGCATAGCTTTTTCAACCAGAAAGCAGCTGATTGCGGCAAGTTGGGCTCGTCGTGTGGGGCCTGGTCTTTCTTCGTTAGGTTGGAAGCTCCAGCTGAGGCACGGAACGCCCCGGTCGTTGAGACTGCCTTCTCTGCGTGCGCCTAGAACTCCCAATCCTCCCACCGTCTATTAGAGTTGCACGATCAACGACGCCTTTTGCGCCCAAACGATTTTATCAGCCGAAGTTGTTTGATGCGTTCGTGGTGCGCCCTTTCGCGTTGGAAATCTGGGTCCTCTCAATCTCCTGTTGCAGTCCTTCTTTTTTTCCCCTTCGGTCAACTATAGCTCCTCCAGCTCGGGCTTCTTCTCCGGTTGAAATCTCGGAGTGCTTCCTCACTTTTTGCCCATCGCCACGAATGCTATGTCCCCCCGGCCGTTGCTTTTCTCCCCTTCGTTGCTGAGTGTTTCTGCTGGCGTGCATGTTAATTTCCATCCTAAGTCACTATTGCTCCCAGACCACCAAAATTAGCGGCTTGCACGTCCATCTTTTGCCCGACCTGCCCCTCTCTCGTCAACCCGGGTTAGCGAAGCCCAACCTTTTCTATCCAGCGCTCGTTCCGGGTGACACCGCACCTGCTTCAGCAACTCAACTTCTGTTGGTCCCCCTTTCCAGGGTCACCTTTTCGTTAATTTAACCGGTAAGAAGGATCGGTCCTGTTTTTGACGGTCCCTCCTCAACCCCCACGTTTTCCCGTCTAGCTAAGATCGACGGTGTTCTTTCTCATCCTCCTAGTTCAAGACCGTTGTCTACATCTGTTTTTTCGCCTGAAGCATGCTTCTGGTAATCGATGGCTTTTTTTTTCCTTCAGTTGCGACCCTCCAGCCCGCTCCTGCGTGGGCTTCAATCCAGAACGGACTTGCCTTCGAGTACTACACGGTTTTTTCAGTATAAATTGGCCCCCCCCTGCTTCTTTTATAGCGACCGGAAACCGCGTTTTCATACTTAACGGCAAAAACCATCTATCACCGGTTTTTTTGGAACCGGTCCCTAACGCTTCTGCCGTCTCCTCTTTTTTCCGTTTTGGGCAGTGTGAGACCTTCCACCCAATGCCGTCTCTGCGCCCTTCTAAACAATGTCATCCGACCCTTGCTCCCGTTGCCCCTCTTTGCCCGCAAAGTTCATTCTTTCAACAGCGGAAACAGGTCCCAGAGATTTCTTGGTGGCTACCTATCATTTCCTTCGGTTTATGGATGTTCGGGTGTCCCCCCTTTGACCTCCAGACTTGTCCTTAGTGCCCATGTTGAGCAGCTCTTCGGACATGACCCCCTTGGGACTTCTTTTCAGCAAAAAAGTTTTGCTTTTCCCTGGTTGGATTCCAGTGGGTTGAATTCCCCCTTTTCCCGGTCATTTTTTCTTTTCCTCCGTTCCGGCCGCACGTTTCCCCCCCCCCCTTCTTGGTATGAGTGCTCTCCTATGATTACCCCCCCCATACTCCTTTTCTTATCGTGAGCCGTTCCCCATTCACGAGTGACTAAACCGCCTGATGCCTCGGTCTTTCTCGTGCGCGACTTTTTTCCCAGGATTCAATAGTTATGCCGTTTCTAGTGAGCCCCCCCCTCCCCCTCTCAACCAGAGGCGTGCAAGGTGGTGTAGTTTTTTTCTTCTTGAGTCAACATATTTCGACCCGTTTCACTTTGACTTGCGCGCAATAACCGATACAAGCAGGTTTGTGTTTGTCCCCCTTCTAATGAGCGATCAACATTGATGTCCGATCGGCGACAGGCTTTGCAACCCGCAGTTCCCGGCCCCCTTCGGCGGAACGGTTCTCCTTCATAGCTACAAATAGTGAAAGACCGGTTTTACCGAGAGGTAACTCTTGCCAGCGGTCCGCTCCTCAATTTCGCTTGTCCCGTCCACCTATGACTCTGTCCTGAATTTCTTACTGACACTGGTAAGGTCTGCTCGGCAACTTCAGATGAGGCTTCAGATTACCGCAGACTGCGCATCCCTTCTCGGTTTGCTTGACCAACGCGGCCCCAGCCCAATACTCCGCCGCGCCGCGTAACTGCTTTCTTTAGGGAACTGGTCGCCGTTTTTACCAAACGACAGGATTATTATCCGATCCTTATTCCCTCCTCTCGGTTCGAGGAAGGAACTTTTTTTTTCGCCTCGGTGAAAGCTCTCCCCTCCTGGACTTCATGTCCCACGACTTAGCAATTTATCCTGCCCAGCGATGGCTGGCAGGGAAGTCCACCTTCAGCTTGCAGCCACCTGTCTCCCCTCCTTGGACCTGCTTTCCTTGCAGCACGGTATGTCCATCCCAGTTGCTTCTAGGCGGTTTTTGCCCGAGGTCGGCCCTCTCTTCTGCACTCCTTTTTTTACGAGGGTAACAGGGATCTTGACCAGTGTTCTGCTGTTGGCAAGGGTCGTCGTACTCGCAGCAGCAGTTCCGTTTTTTCCCTTTGCTATGTGTGCCGTGCGATTCTCCCTTTTTTTTGCGTTTTGGTCGCTGGGCAATCGTAGCGGAGTTTTTCTTTTTTTCGCCACTCGACAGCATAATTTGTTTTGGTATCTTCCTTTAATCTGAGCGAGGATTTGATTATTTTTTTCTTTCCGATGGTACCCCTAACGATAAGTGATAAGCCGCCACGGGTTGTGAAAACGCGCTGTTTTTCCAGTTCGTTCGGCCAGTATCTGTCGACTGAGTTTCCTTCCCCTTCTCTGTGCAGTGCGAACCTTCTCTTTTTTTTCTCGGTAGTGCCTTCTTTAGATCTGAGCACAGTTTTTTTCTTTTGGGCCGCATGCCAAGGCGCTTCTTCCTTTCTACTCCAACCCCTCCAAACAGCTCTGCCGGACAATCACGCTGACGCACGCTATTCCCTTTCTTTTGCGCGCTCCCTTTTAGGCGCGAAGAGCTCGCGACCACTTGAACAACCACCTGCGTCCCCCCCTAGGCGTTTGTTAGCAGTGCCTTGCTGTGTTTCAGGATGAAAGGAAACGTCTTTTTCGCTGCTCTGACACCGCTTGAAGGTGTTCCTTCGCTTGGTCCGTTTTCCCCTTAAGTTCCCCCTTTCAATTGTATGGTGCCGTTTTCTTCTTTCGCCAACTGGTTTCTTGGCGTTGCAGAGCAATGGATTTTTTTCCCTTTATATAGCAGATTTTGGAGTAGTGATCTTCGCTTTGCATAGCCTTCTACACAAGAGTGGGACGGGTTTTTTTTTTTCTCCTTCGCGGCGCGACAGAGGTCTTCCACAAGCGTTGTCTATTGTGGGCGTCGCCATCCTTCTCTCTTTCCTGGTCCCGTTTCCCCCCTGAATTGATTGCAGATATTTGGGCGATTTTGTTCTGCTCAGGTTTTTCCGACGAATTAGATTCGTCCTTCTGAGGCGGCCCTCTTTGTTTTAAATCCGGCGTGACCGCCACCCTCTTCTCTTTACCCCCAAGTGAAGTTGGCCGTT
>Ga0179593_1676211_pt1 | contig 12807 bp, 14 predicted proteins | sample CZODoug2_1_08_16_FD_185931 | JGI IMG/M metagenome (GOLD analysis project Ga0179593, IMG submission 185931) | Vadose zone soil fungal communities from Angelo Coast Range Reserve, California, USA - CZODoug2_1_08_16fungal (PacBio error correction) | ecosystem: Environmental > Terrestrial > Soil >... | reverse complement strand
CTCCTTCCCAGAATACCGGGATGTACACGTCTCTTTTCAGCATCCACGGGGCCCCTTCCACCACCCGCTCGGCTGTTCCCCCCCTCTCAAACCTTCCCAGGGTTTGGCGAATGGAACCACTACTTTTCCTTCTTCATCAAGGCTGGAGGTCCCCTTTGCAAGTGCAATCGGTCTGCCCTTCCCCTGGGTAATCGGACTCCCTCTGCGTTCCCTCAAAATTCGAATCAGGACCCCTCTTGCGCAGAGTGAAATCGCACTTCTCTCTACAACCGCCTAGACTTGCCGATCCCTCCTTTTTTCCTCCTGAAGCGACTGGCGTGTCCCCCCGGCTTCCTTCCGACGGCAAGAGTGAGCCAAGGCTTCCCCCCATGGTTTTTTTTCCCAGGCGACTAGAAATGATTCTGGCAAGTCCAAGAAGAAGTTTTTTCATCCTTCCCTCGGCGAACATGAGGAATTTTCCCCTACAAGCAAACTTGCGAAGCGACCAGCGGCTTTCGGCTTCCTATACTGATGCTTTGTGGTGCTGGCCGAATCGCTTTTTCTCTTTTCCGCATGGAAACCCCTAGGTACGCGCCGTCCGTTCTCCCCGAAGCCGTGAGGCTGGAACTCCCCTTTAGGGTTTGTCGACCGGCTGCCCTTTCCCCCCTCTTTGTTCGAGAAACGAACAATCCTTCGAAAAGGGCCAATTTGCAGCATCACGCGATCCGGTCCGTTTCCCCCCCCCTGCGAATTTCCCATAGGGTCCTCCGATGAGATTAGAGAATATCGCCCACCTGAGGTCGTGTTGTCAATGGGGCGGCGTACCAGCTTGTTTTCCCTCCTCACACAGAGGATTGTCTCTTCCACGAGGAGGTTTTTCTGGTGTGTTGGAAACAGCCGAACACGGCCTTCCAGTGTAGCACTCCGACGACCAACCACTTTTTTTTTTTCGTGTCTTTACCTTCGCAGACTTTTCCTTTTTTCCCGACGATTTCTGAAAAATTAAAGATATGGGCTTCTTCACGTTTGCCCTCGCGCTTCGTCGGGCACGCATTTCCTTCAAATACGTTTCTTTCCGAAACACGAAAACTATCTCCTGCTGAATCACTTCGGCACAATAATACCTTTTTCGACCGTGTATCCCCCCTTTTTCCCCCACATTAGACCTTCGCTGTTCCACCTCCACGCAATAGACTCCTTTTACCTTCAAAATATCCCCCCCTAGAAGATAGTGTTCTTCCTTCCGAATTAATACACCTCCCTTCCGCAACAGGCTTTTTTCCGGACCACCTCACTGGGGAGGGCTTTTTTAAATGACGTTTGTCTTCCCCTCCCCTTTCCACTACCTGCGCTGTGCACCATGACGTGTCCTGTTGTTTGGAATTGTAATTACTTCCTTTCCCGTCTTTGAAATATTCGATCAATCGGCGTTTTTTCCCTTGGAACAATAACCCTTCCCTTCTTGAGGACAACTTCCCTTTCCGGCGATTTTCTGATGCGTGGACCCCCCTCCCTTTGATTGAGTTTCCCCCTTTGGGACCATATTGCACAACGCCTCCCCCTTCCTTCCTTCCCCTTCCAGTGCGGTTTTTTTCGACCCCTTTTTCCTGTGCGTTGCGGCCGCGCCTTTTTTTTTCACCGATGTAGAAACCCTTTTTCCTCAAAACCGAGGCGGACGCTTCCCCAAGCAGAGCCACTCCACCAGGCCATGCACACGGAAACGTTCCCTTCTTCAATGAGAACGGACTTCCCCCTTTACCAGTGACTCCATCCTGGTTGAAATCTGTTGAGATTCAAAGCTTAGGAGATTGGCTTCTTGCCGGGAAATGTGATTTCTGCCCTTTCCCCCATCTTATCGAAAGCGCCCCCCCCCCATTGCAAAGATCTTAGCAGCAAGAAATGTCATCGCATTCGACGTGCTTCCTCTTTTTCCAGGTTTTCTTTCGGCATGCCCGCCAGACATGTCCCTTCCAGTTGAAGAAAGACCTCTAGGGAAGAAATATGGACTTCTCGCGCGTACTCCATGTTTTTTTCCCCCCCTACAAAGGCCTTTTTTTCGTAAGTTAGGCAGCTCAATTGGCTCTTAGATGGTACTTCTCTTCTCGAGATAGGCATGCACCCCTTGTGTAGTCGAAAATCCTTCGTCAGCCTGGAAGCACCTTTTCTTCTTTCGGGTCCCTTAGAGGGCCTTTTCCGGATAAGAGATCCTCCCCTCCCTGAGGACGGATCGCCCTTGTGTCCCTCCCTTTCGCAGAAGATTATGCCGTCGTACCAGCGGCCTCTCTCCTTTCCCCCCGATGGCGGAGGTAGGTTAGTAAGGGGGCTCTGAGGAGGGAGGCTTTTTCCCGGTTGGGCTGTGTTCGGCAACGAGTGTTCCCTCTTCCCGCATTCCAGAAGGTGTTCAGAGGTGGGCCTCTTTGTAATAGGAAAGGACTTACCTTACCGCACCTTAATGTTCCTCCCCCCCCCCTACCCTGGGAGGGGAAGATACGGAGTGGCCGTCACAAGCGCATGGTCCCTTTTTACCCGGAAACTTTTCCTCTCTTCAAGATAGTCCTTTCGATAGATCTGGGCATCACTTCCCATCTCAGGCTGGTCGAAATATAAGACCTCTTTTCACCGCCGTTAGCTTCCACAGTGGTAGAAAGCCCTCCCCCATCGGAATAGTGGCACGGTATGCCAGGCATCGTCTCCATCGTCATGGCCTTTTTTCCCCGGAGACCGAAGTAAAGAAGTCGCTGACTTCTCGGTTTTTCCCTTCCCTTTTTCAGATAGAAGATGAGTGTGATCGTCCCTCCCCGAGGGGGGGGGGGGACGCACCCCTCGACAGAAGTATGGAGGACCCCCTCCTTCGGCCCTCCTTCATAGACAGGACCTCCCTTTCCCCTCCGCGAAGTAGGACTTCCCCTTGAGGGAGGGCAAAGGACATCCCTCGTGTAGCGCTCTATTTTTCTGGAGTTCCCTTCCGTTCCCGGACACCTTTTTTTCATGGCACCAGAGAGAATTTCCCCTTACGAGGAAATCTCTCACGCACGAAGAGATATTCCCCCCGAGCCTTCATTTATGGCCGCCTCCATTTTAGAGTCTTCCCCCTTCCATCGGTGAAGGGGGTGGTTTCTTTACTAATGTTAAAGGAATGCCCATTCCTTGAGGCGCGGGTCGCACTCACCTCGTTCCTGCGCTCCCCCTAGGAGATCGCGCGCGCTTTCTTCCGCGACCATGCGCACAGAGATAGTGCGCCAAGCTCTCCAAGCAGAGAGTCCTTAGAATCTTTTTTCCCCGGACAGTCGCAGCCACGCCCCCCGCCTAGCGTCCTTCTTTCGGATATAATTGATCTCCTCCCCCCAAAGAGGGCGTTTTCCTATGCGAAGAAGACGATGCTTTTCTTTGAGAATCTCTTCCGACTCTCTCCCGGGGAGCCGGAGATCCCCCTTCTTTTTCTCCAGTGCCTCGCGCGAGGGCTCCTCAGTTGTGTGTGAGAGAGATAAGCTCCCTTCCCCCCCCCACCAGGGAAACCAGGCCGTGGCATTTCCCTTGCGCGCTGATCGTGGCCAGAATGCGCCCGAGCCTATCTCTTCTTGCCGGAATAAAGTTTTAGTAGAATTCGTTGGAAGACCCTTTCAAGGACGAGAGGCGTTCGTTTTTCCCCCCTGTCCCCCGGCTGCAATTATCCTTTTCTCTCTCTGCAGGGTGAGATTTTCCATGAGATGGGGCGCTTTTTTCAGAGTAGAGTACTATTCTTTGACTCATTCCTTTATCCTTTCTGTGTGTGTTCCCTCCTTTCCTTTGATGTGAGGGAGACTCGAGGAAGGGATTCCCTTTCTGGAGAAGGAGGTCGTAACCGCTTTTTAGTCTTGCCCGCTAGACTTTTCTGCAATGGAATGCTTCTAGGTAGAGTCCTTTGGGTGCGATAAGAAACCTTTCATGCTTTCAAGCCCTTTTTTCGGAGGGAGAGGTTTTCGCCAGGAAAAAGGGTTGTCCTCCTTAAACTTTCGAGAGAGACCCCTCGTTTTATTCGTTGGCCAGATTACTTTCCTCCCCCCCCCCGTAGCTTTAGGAAGGAGATGAGGGGGCCCAGACGGCGCTTTTTCTTCCCGGTGCGTCCGTTTTGGCGCCCAATAGCTTCCTCCCCTGTACAAAGAAAGCCCCCCGCGAAGGCCTTTTCTAGAGAAGAGGGACGGCCTCACCTTTCATCTACTGTTCACTCTCAGGCCTAGACTTTTTAAGAAAAGGGGCCACCCCCCCCTTGTGCTGGTGAGGTTTTTCCCCGGGCGTTGAGAAACTGTTTCTCGCTGGCGGCTCTCCCTTTTTAACTCGGGAGCTTTAGACAAGACTTCGCCGGATGCCCATGTACCTCGACGATCCTGCACTATTCCTTTGGGGACTATAAAAAGGGGCCTCCCCCGACGAAGAGATGGGGCCCCTGACCCAATCCCTGCCTAAACCTAACCTCTTCCAAAGCCCCCCCCCAGGGTATTTTCACATGAAGGTGCCTTCCGGGTAGTCCGGCCCTGCCCACCAAGAGAGTTAACGCTCTTAAGAGACCAATTCTTCCTTACTCGGACAAGATTCTCCCCCCTCGGTAATAAGATAGAATGATTGTAAGAAATACCACTCCCCCTTCTGGTATCCGATCTCGCGACTGTACCTCCCCCCTCACTATTGTGCCCTCGAGAGAAAAATGGCTCTTAGCCCTGCCGATTATTTCCCTCCCTCTTACGACCCTTCCTCTCTTGTCCCCCTTCCTTTTCTCATCCCCTTCACCCCACCCCTCCCTCTACCTCCCAACCATCCCCTTCGGATAGCGTCTCCCCGAAAACCTTCTCCCCTCCGTCCAAGGGAAAGCCCCCCCCCCCCCCCCCTGGAGGCCAGGAGGCCTTTTTTAGAATAAAACCCGCAGAGCTTGATCTCCTCGATTCCCCCCTTCTCAAGGGGAAAAGATGACTCCTTCAAGGAAGGCAGCTCCGAAATCATTTACCAGAGTCTCTCACAAGCCGGAACATTGGTTAGTCCCCAGGGAATTGAGATTTTTTGGCGGTCATTCCTTCCCAGGAGCTCTATGAGAAAGTCCGTAGAAGGACAAGAATTCACTTTTTCTTGAATGATTTTGTTTCAATCTTTGCAATTTTCTCCGATTTTTGAAGAATCACCTTGCGTTTCGGTGGGTTTCTCAAAAATATTTACCCCCAGTATAATAAGAGTATCCCCCCGTAAAATGGAGTCATGTCCCCCCTTATTGTTTTTGTTCCCGTTCCCCATGAAAAAGATAGCCTTCCCTTTTTCATGGCGGTTGGCTTGGCGTAGGAAATAGTCCTTTTTGGCGAGTTGCGACATCGGTCCCCGTGCCCCCGTTCCGATTTCCTCCCCTTTCTAAACAAGGGTCTTCTTACAAGCCGCGTCATGAAGTTTCTTGAAGTAGTGTTGCAAGATGTTCTTTCCACTCGCCCGTCGAGTTACACCGTTTATTTTGTTTTTTCCCTCCCTCAAGAAAGCGCAGTCGCCACGAAGTGTCCAAATCCCCTCCATAAGTGATGGTGCCCTTTCTCCCCCATGGACAAACAACGCCTGAGTGATCTCCTTCGTGCCCTTCTCCCAAGCCTTCAAGTTATCCTGCGTCGTGCGGGACTTCCCCAAGCCACCGTCATTTCCCTCCCCTTGGCTTGTTCGAGACTTTTTTTGTGCCCGCCTTTTTCACGCCTTTTCGGCTTACTTGCGGCCTTTTCCCTCGATTGAGAGCTCGAGATGGTGAAGGTCACCCCTCTATTCGCTGTTTTTCCTCGACTCTTCATGTGCCGAAACGTGTTTTTCGAAAAAAAAATGGCGGCTTTCATTTGCGAAGTGACCTCCCCCTCGTACTTCCTAGTTGTTTGCGTGTTTTTTCTTTCCTCCCCACCTTATTTTGCAAACCCTCTTTTTCCGTGCAGACCCGTCATGAAACGTGCTTTTTCTTCGCCCATATCTTTTCCCCCCTGCGGTAACGAGTAGAGGGCCCTTTCCCCATCATGAGAAATGGAGCCTCCTTCTAAGTGGTGGTCCCCCCCCCCCCCCCCTTGAGCCTGATACCTGTACTTCCCTTTTCATGTGTTCAGGAGGGATGTTCCCCTGATGAAGCATCCCTGCGGGGTGAGTCTTCGACCCCCTTTGAGCTCCCCCTTTACAAAAACGTCCCCTCTTTTTTTCTAGATTCGCTAAGCCTACGGTGGCCTTTCTTCAATTCCGGCGAATGCAAATGTTGTCACCTTCCCTTCCCGGATAGAATTGATGCTCTTGATTTTTTGCCCGCTTGATCTTTTCGGGAGTTATCGATTTTTCGACAGGTAAGAAGGTCCTCCTTCGCTCATCCTCTCCCGGTTTCTGGAGGCCACACTTTCCGTACGGAGAGGACTCCTTTTCTTTGTGTACATGACTTTCCCCATAACCCTTCTCCCTCCCTCTGCCAGCCCTGGATATTATTCCAGCAGGTAAACGCCCTTCGCTCTCTTTCAATCTCTCCTGTATTTTTCCGTAGGCTCCCTTTTCCAGGAGGGACGCTAGGAATTGAAGGGGAAGCCCCCCCCCGACCCTCCTTTCTCCTTTCCTTATTCTGTGGCCTCCCTCTTTCTTTTACATTGGCTCCCGTTCGTAGACCAGAAGCCACCCCATGCTTCTGATGGCCGGATTTCTTCCCCCAACCGTCCAAATGTCTCTCTGTTGAGAGCCTCCTCCCATCCCTTTTCCCCCGTCGATTTAATCGGCGCCTTTTCCTTGATTCGAGGTTGGTTTTTTTGGAATTCGATCCCTTCCCGTGCTTCCTCCGGATGCACTTTCTTTACACCCCCTCTCCTTAATTGATTTCCCCCCTATTGATGACTCCCCTTCAAGAGGTAGTGTTTCCCCCTTCGCCCCCCCCTTGGAAAGGTTTTTTTCTCTTGTTATCCCCTTTCCCCTCGTAGGGTGTGGACCCCTGCACTCGAAGGGGATGCATGAAAGTCTTCCTTTGGACCATACCGGTATTTCTTCCCTTCCCCAATTCATTACCCTCTCTTCCTCTCGCCTTGGTGTGTTTATATATTCTAATGGAACTTCCCCCCCAAGCGGATGTAAATGTCCCCTGCGATATGTGCAGACACTTTCCCCCCGTCAAATTTCTAGCCCTCCTGCACCCTTCGGATGGGGTCTCCCAGCGAAACCTGTTTTTGTTCCTAATTGAAACCACCTCTCTCCCCTAATGAATCGGAATAACGTTCCCCACAAAGGAAAAGGAGTTTAGCGGCACCAGCAAGGGCAATCCTTCTACCTGGCCCTTCTTCGGAGTCAACGTCGTCTTTTTTTCCGAACCGGCGCCTGAAAATACCGTTCAACCAGGTCTACGGCGGTGAACTCGCTTCTCTCCGGCTGGGAGTCTTGCTCTACAAACGTTGGCCGGTTGGACCACTCCCTCTTCCATCAGTACATTTCGGCCCCACTTTGGTTCAAGAGTGAAGCCCCCTCTGGAGAGCCTCACAAATTTTCCCCTTCCCCGGCGACTCGTGACCACCTGCTTGTAGAGTGTCCGCTTTCCCCTTCCCGTCAAAACTAAGAATCTTTTCCCCTTCATACTCCCATCTTCTAGAAAGAAGAAGAACCAGCAAATCGAGATAGACTTCCCTTCCCCGACATTCTTATTTCCCTTTCTGCTCCGAATAAGATCCTTTCAACATTGTTGATGCAGAACTCGTTTTCTTAACGACACCATGGACCTCTCTGAACCGAGGTACTCCTCCGGCTGTCCCTCCCCCATGTGAATTCCGACCCTTTCCCCCCTTTTTCCCTGGACACCCGCTTATTGATCCCTCCCATGGTCGGAGAACGGTTCCGTCAAGACCTCACAAAAGGCCCCCCCCTTTGAGCATACCCTCCCCCCGCATTCCGGGAGGTTGCCTCGTAAAGCGGGCCCCCCCCGGCGATCCGGTCGATCACATTTTTCCCTCCTAGGGGGGAAAGCAACTCCTTTTTCTTAGCGAATCTCGCCCCTTAAGTTTTTGTCAATTTGGGCTCCCTTGTCGAAGGACTACCCTTCTTGAATGAAATTATTCTGTTGGAACAGCCCCCCTCACACGCCGGCCCTTTGACCGTCCTTCCGTTCCAGCGGCCTCCGACCCTCTGGTTTCAGTGTAGGAGACCCGTACCTTCACTTGTCTCTTTTTCCAGAGCGTTTCCCTTAACGCTCTGGGCTTAGAAGAGGTCGTCCCTTCCCTACGCCTACCTGCTTGTTTCGGCCAGAATTAGACACACCATCTTTTCTCCCCAGTTTGGATTTTCGTCCCCCTAGGAATTTAAGGCCTATGAATAACTTCGCAAATGCCCCCCCTCCCCGATCTACCCCCCTTGTAGACACACGTTCCCCGTATCGAGAAAAAAGGAAAGTTTTTTTTCCAGCAAGGCTGGAAATTTAACAATCTCTTTCCCGGCTCCTCAGCTCGTGTCGCTTTTTCTTTTCATCCACAGAAAGCGTACTTCCTCGGAAAACTCCCCTTTTCCTTTTTCCCCCCTGAGGTTTCCTTTCTTGAAAAATTAAGAACCTCTCCATGGAAGGTTTGTGTAATTTGTCATGTAGTAGGGCCCCCTTTTTTTAAATGGTGAGAAAGGACCCCCCAAAGTTAGGCCTTCTCTAATTTTCCCTTTCTTTCCCCCCTTTCCGATGAAACGACGCGCTTTTGAAAGGTCCCCCCCAAACCCACGTTTTTGTTGTGTTTTCCCTGGGGACCAATCTTTTTGACCCATTTCCCCCCTCCTTCCGTTCCCTTTCCTCTTAACGGCTTGTACTTCGTGACATTTCTCGAAAGGGGGCGGTCCGGACGTGCTTTCCCCCCCGATTGTCGCAACCGCCACCCCGCAGCACCCCCTAGGCAGACGGGGCCCTGCCAAGACCGCCATTCACCCCTGCACGTTCAGCTTTTCCTCGTTTCATGCGACGTGACTCCCCCCCCCTTCTTCGGTACAGGACTCATTTTACTGGTTGGGACATCTTTCACTCTCCTTTCCCCTAGGGGAGACTTTGGATAATTCTCCCTTTCTTCTGCCGGGGAAATGTGACCCCCCCCCCCGGCAAATATTATCGCGAAAGCCCATAACAATTGCAAACCCCTCTCACCCAATAAATTTCCAAATGTAATTCTTGTGCATGAGGCCGCCCGACCGTGTCCCGAGCCTTTTTTCTTAGACTTCTTGTCATGCCCTACCTCCTCTCTTCCGTTCGACGCCCCTTGCAAAATCCAGTCTGGAAATTCCTCCGGAGCTATTGTTCTCCCCCCCCCCCCAGGTTTTTTCTAACTCGGCCGTCTTGCGCTTCCTTGGCGCGTTCTCATTAATTCGGCTTTCATAAGCTTCGAAAGCTCTTTAAGGGTCATCCATGAGGACGAATGGCCTCCCTCCAAGGTTCCCAGGTGTTTCCGTCCCAATTCGCCTCTCGCGATTTTTTTCAAAGCTGGTAGGAGGCCCCCCCTTTGGACCAACTAGAAAGTAGTTTTATAGAGATTCATGAAGGTGCCCCTCAGATCTCTGAGTGGGGCCAGTAGTCTAGATAGAGATCCCTTTTTAGGAGTGGTCTTGTAGGGCTTCTGGGGGAATAATCCCCTTCTTTCGGAAAGTGTTAGGAACTTTTGTGTACGTTCCTCGCATTAAAAGAAGGGTTTTCCTTAATGTAGCCCCTGGAAAGCTTCAATGGAAGGACTCCCTAACCATGTTCCTGTCCAAGGAAAGTAGTGGGCTTTTCCTATCCTCACCCCTCCGTGGGCCTTGGATTAGGGCTCTTCCGGATGTTCAAACTAATGTTAGTAATAATCAAGGCGATCAACCCCCTTTCCTTGGAAATCCTTAAATATAAGGATTTGAAAATATTACTCAAGAGTCCCTGAAAGCCCTTTTTTAGCGGCGCTCTTACCAGTGGGTCTCCTGGAAAAACCCCCCCCCTTCACAGGTAGAAGAAATCTTTTCTTGGCCACTTTCGGCGCATCGTAATGCTTTTACAAGGAGCCCTTAGAGTAAATTCGAATAGGAGTCCTTCAATGGCTGGTGGAGTAAGGATTTTTCCTAAGATGGGATTTAAGGATCCCCGTGGTCTCCCCCTGAATCAAGGGCCCCCCCCCCCAGTATGCCCCAGTAGGACCCCTAACACCTGCCTTCTCAGAAAGTCTCCTTGTAGGACATGGAGGAGGATCTTTTCAATAGTGCGTATGCTCGAGACCTTCCGGATCCGGTTCGTCCCGGACAACCTTTCCTTGCTATGGACAAAGCGGCCTCCCAATAGAAATTCCTCAAGGTGGAGTCTCTCAAGAACACCCTCCTCTATCCAGGAAGAGACCTCGATTCCCCTTTTCAGTTCCATGGAAGCCCTCCCTTTAGGGGAGTTCCCCCATAGTTGAAGACCTCCTCTTAAATTACCCATTTCCCTGTCCATAAAGTCCTCTCTCTTTTCTTTTGGTCGAATTCCCCCTCAGGGGACCCTCCGATAGAAGAGGGCCCCCTTCGTCTTTGTCCTCCTCCCCATAGACCATCGTCCATTTTCCTTCTGGGCCACAGGAACCCTTTTTCCTCCATGTCAGACATTTAGAAGAGAGCGCCGCCCAATCTCTCGTCCTTGCTCGGAGTGCATCTACTTTCCCCCCTGCTACCTGCAAAAGATTTTTTTCCTTTCCGGCATTGCGAATTTTTCTTTTATGGCCGAGATCGCGCCTCTCCTGGATACCCCTGCTTTTCCCCTGATGGAGATACAGTCCTCCCTTCTTTTTTTCGCAGGTGAGCGCGTTATATATATCTTTTTTTGTGTTTGAGAGAGATAAGGATAAAGAGAGCGAGGCTTCTTTTATATAAGGCATAAGGGAGCGACTCTTCCATAATGAGTTCCGGCGCTCTCCCTTCAGAGGACGGGTTTTTCCCCTGCCGGTGGAAGCGTAGAATTCCTTTTCATAGAGAAAGGACTCTTCTTTCCTGAGCGATCTCTCTCTCCCGGCAATTATAAGGGGCCCTTTCCTTTTTTTTCCCCTTCCATTGTGAGATTGGCTCCTCTTTCTGGTCGCGTCAGAGACGAGGAATTTTTTTCTGCGACGAGAAGAAGGAGGGTGAGGTCTTCCTCGCCAAGGAGAGTCCTTTATTGCAGGTTGAAATGAGTCGGCTTTCTTCCCCCCTTCTCTCTCTGGACAGACGCGCCCCCTTTTTTTTTTCCGGGCCTCGACCGAGATCTTAGTGCGTGCCCCTCCCCCTTGCCGCTATATCTTTCTATTTCTGACTGTTCTGCTCCCCTTTCCCTCCCCTTGTTGTCGGGACGCTTCCTTCCGCGCGACCACAGGGAGCCTGGCCCCCTTTCGGACAGATGCCGGGCGAGTTTCCCCCTCTTGAGGGCTTCTTCCTCGATCATCCTCCGGAGTCGATTTGCCCGGTGCTTATCCTTCCCCTTTCTCTCCATCACACCATTACCTTTCCCCGACGGACGCCAACGAGAAGGTTTCCTGCGGGAAGAGAACGACTCGCCTGGTCCTCTCAGGCCCCCTTCTTCCCCTCCCTTTCCAAGCCCCTTCGTCGTCCCCCCGATTCTTTCTTTGCGTGACGACCAATGGTTCACGGAGGGCAGAGAACTCGGGCCTCTTGCGTAGTGTTTTTCTTTTTTTCCCAGCCAGGCTCTGGCCTGATCCCTTGACCTCTCTTCCCTGAAAATCTTTTCTCTTCAGGAGCAGTAGTGTTTTGAGGTAGCTGCCGAAGCCGTCGTGTTTTGACTTCCCCGTCCTCGAAGACGCGGCCCCTTTCCCCTTCCTTTCAGGGAAATTCCCTGAGGTGAGGTCTCAGTGACAACCCGAGTGTGCCAGTTCCCCCAAGCTTCCTAGAAGGGACCCAACTTCTGGAATGAGAGGTCCTTTTTTTTTCTTAAGAAAAATAGGTATCCTCTCGTTCTTCCCCCGGAAGCCCGCCCCTTCCCCCCCCTCCTCCCATCGGCTTCTCCCCTCCTCTTCTCCTTCCTCCCGTCAAAAGAGAACTTTTTCCTGACCATGGAGATAGCTTTTTAGGATAGAGTAGGAAGCCCCCTCTCCTAGCCTCGCGCAATTTTCCTTCCCCCCCACCGTAACCTATGTGGCGGCCCTTTTCCTCCCCTTCTTTTTCGAATACCCCGTGCAGTGTCCCCCCTCTCGCAGAGATTCCAGGTTACCTTCCTCCCTCTCCCAGGGACCTCTTCCCCCGTTCCCCTTTTCCCTGCGTCTTTCTAGACCGTCTCCCTTTCCCTTCCTTCAAAACGAATTAAAGATGGAGTCCAATGAAGAGATTCTGGCGGGCATGCCGAACTGCGCTGACAGGCACAATTCCTGATTCTTCTCTCTCCCCCCCGTCGCAGGAACCCTTCCTTTTTTCTTTTTTTTGATTGGTGGGAATAATAGTTGAAATTCCCTTTGAAGATTTTTTGCCGAATTTTTTTCAAAATATTTACAACCTCCCTTTTTCACTTTCGGCCTCCCATACTTCACAGCAAGTCCCTTTCTTTACCGAATTCACTTTATTGTCTCCTCGTGAACGTGTCCTTTCCTTTTTCTTTGCTTGTCCCTTGTTTCTTCTTCCAGGCTCGTCCGAAGAGGTTTTTTTTTTCATCGGTTGAAGCAAGCTCCCCCGTGGCGCCGCCCTCTCCCCCAGGGTCGAACCCCCCTCCCTTCTCTTCCAAGCCTTTTGGAACGTCAAGGACTCCAAAGGGGAAGATCTTCTCGTTACCTTTTATGTTTTCAGGTCACGCCATCCTCCCATCTCTTTTCCGTAATAGTCACGACTGAAGTCGAGTCAAGTCCTTCCCTGATGGTTCGGTGATTCCCCCTTCACAAAACGAAGCGGTTG
>Ga0179593_1561364_pt1 | contig 12807 bp, 21 predicted proteins | sample CZODoug2_1_08_16_FD_185931 | JGI IMG/M metagenome (GOLD analysis project Ga0179593, IMG submission 185931) | Vadose zone soil fungal communities from Angelo Coast Range Reserve, California, USA - CZODoug2_1_08_16fungal (PacBio error correction) | ecosystem: Environmental > Terrestrial > Soil >... | reverse complement strand
CATACCCCCCCTTTCAGGAAGCTTATTGAAAGCGCCCTGCCTGGCCCATGTCCCCTCTCCTTCTCCCCCTTACTGTTCTTCTGCTTTAAGATCATCCTCATCTTGGTGCAGTGTTCCAATTCAACTGCTGCTGGTGGAAAAAGGTTTTAGCCCTAACGGAAGTCTGATATCCCCCCCACGATGACTTATAACTAGTCTTTTCTGTCACCCCCTTTAAACGATAGCGCCTTTTACACTTGCCAAGTCATTTTCCTCCTTGATCTTACTTTGCCCGGTGAACCCTCTTTTCAATAAAGGGCAACTTACCTCTTCTTTCAGACCCTTGTATTCTTTTATCCCTCCTTTTTTTTTGGAAAATTGAAGGTGCCCTCAGGGTTAGTTTTTTCTTTTCCTCCTCCTCCTTTTTTTTTTTTTTCTGCTTCCGCAATCATAAATAACCCGCCCCCCAGCAGGAAAATCCCCTTCATCCACCCCTATGCTACCCTCTTCCTATAATAAATATGCGTTGCCTACTTTCCCTGTTTCCCCCGAGGCTTGTATCAGGCCAATTTGCAACTTTCCCCAAGAGCGGTTTTCCCTCGCTTTCCCTTTTGCCCCAACTCTCCTATAAGTCTCATCTTTTTACGGGATCTGGACCCGGCTCCTCATCTTTCAGATTGTAGGTAAGGGAAACCGTTCCTCCTTTGTAAACACGCCACCCCGTTCCTTTTTGAGTTGATAAATCAGGAAGTCTCCCCCGTACAGAGTTCTCCAAATAGTATCATTGCGAGCACTTATTAGTATACTTCTGCTTCAATTCCCCAACGATTTACTTTATTGATAGTGGTAGGTCTCCCATTATCGGACCTTTTTCCCTTCCTTTGCACATGCTCCGACTTTTTCCCTTTGCGTTACTTCTTCTACCTAACCACTAGAGAACCCTCTTACGAATATCTTCGACTTCCCTTCTTCTCCTATACAAAAGGGCTGATCCCTCTCTTTCCCCTTTGATATTCGCCGCCCTTTTTTCTCCCAGATTATTTCCCGGTCGTCTTTCACTTTATATTTATCCGTGTTGTTCTGGACCTCTTTGTCCCCCTGGTTGATTGAATCGTATCTTCATATACCTTTCCATGTTTTACACTAATCTTCACAGTTCTCTCGATAATATTAAACCCCCTCTCCCTCCCACCCTGATTACTGTCATGATCATTGTATCTCGCTCCCTTTCCAAAGGCACACATTTTCCTCTCATCCTCCCCATGCATGTCTTTAAGTTTTTCCCTCTTCCCCTTCTTTCCTTCTTTTTTTCCCCCAAAGGATTTCTTTACACTTTCCTTCCTACTCAAAATCTCCCTTCTTAATTCTTCTCCCTTGCCAGAAGTGGAGTGCTTCGTCCCTCGTTCTTTTCCCCACACTTGCCGGCATGTAACTTTTTTCTCTCCCCCCGATCTGTAAGGCCTGAACCATAACCTCCCGGTATGTCGTTAGTGACATACATTCTTAGTGCTTACGTTTTTTTTGATCGTGAAAGGTTCTTTACCAGTTTTCCCCTTTTACCCAACCATTCCCTTCTTCCAGGTATTTCTCTTCCCACCAAGTTTTACTTCTCGCCCCCGCCGTTGGAAGTTCAAGAAAATCTCTTGACCATGCTCGGCAAAGGCAAGTGAGATTATTTTGAAAACATAATTTTTTTCCACTCCTGCTTCTTGTGAAAACCTGTGTCTCTCTTTTTCTTTTTTTACCCTCAGGTGAAGCTGGAATCCCTTTCACAAGCTACTCTCTCTGTCTCCTCCTCGGTAGCGCTGAAAGGGTGAGCTCCTCTCGTGTGACATATACACAGAATCATTTCCCTCCAAGATTCTGGGGACCTGTTCCCCCTTTTTTTCGCCGTCTATCGTACGTGGGGTCCCCATACATAAACCCTTCCTTCCCACTGGTGAAAAAAGATACTCCCCTTCCCTTCCTCTTTCCATCCTCGTTTTTGAGATCTCTCCCTGCATTCATTCATATCTTTTTTACAGGATCTGTTATGTAGCACGTACGATAGAACCCATGGACCCTTTGATCAAAATTTTTTAATAATAACAATTCTCTGCCGAGTTTCCCCGAATGACTTTCCTTCTCTGCGGTATTCAGGATCCCCAGTTCAAGTCACTTCTTTACTTCTCGCCGCTCGAGTTGTACCCTCCCGTATTGTCTCCAGCTTGCCCCTTTAAAATTATCTACCAACTATAATTTTTTCACCAAACATATCTGCCTTCATTCGCCTATCCATGTGATTCCCTTTTCTCCCCTGTCCCTTTTCCTGATTCAAGCATCTTTTCTGTTCCTCCTGCCTGGGCTGATACCCCTGTACCCCCTTTTCGATACGAATACGGCATACCGTGGTATTGTATCCGTTCCTACTGATGGAAAGCACCCTTTTTCACGCTCCCAACCTCTTAAAGCTGATGAGCCGTCCATGTACTAACCTTACCTGGTATTCCCAATACGCGTCATTTCATATCCACCTCTCCTTCCCCAGTCTTATGATGGCAGAACTGCAAATAACGCTAGTCTTTCCTCCCAACCTTTTTCGCTGCTTTTTTTTCCCTTCCCTCTGGCCCCCTTTTTTGTATTCTTCCCCTATCCCTTGTTTGCAATAATTATAATTCCCCTTCCTGGATACAGACCAAAGGAAGGTACTGTAAAACAACTGTGTTTTTTTTTTTTTTTTTTGTTTTTTTTTTTTTTTTTTTTTTGTTTTTTTTTTTTTTTTTTTTTTTCCTTTTCCTCCTCCTCTAGGATAACAAGACAGTCCCCTCAATCTCTCTTCCTGTTTACTTATGAATCTGATTTTATTTTAAGATGCTTTCCAACCCTTCTGTTCAGATGTATAGTGAAGATACTCCTCAGGTAAAGATCGCCTCCCCAGCGAACCCCTCCCCATTTTCTCCCCCCCCACTTTATAACGAATCCGTGATCATAAGCTTCCCACTTGCCGGCGCATCTCAGCTTTTTTTTCAAATGAAAGATATCATCGCCCTTCCTCTTTCCTTCAGCTACTTATTTTCTTTCTCCCCCCCGATTCATTACCTTACCGCCTCCGAGGGAATAACACATTTTAATTGCCAGTGGTGCCGATAATGTATCTTCCTATCAAATCCATTTCCATTTCCTGCTTTCCTATATTCTAGTAACTGTGCTCCCCGCCCTCTTTCTTTTTATGTCTTCCTGCTCTTAGGATCAGCCTCAATTCCTCGGTGGTGCCTTGTTACGCACACTGCTGCTGGTGGAAAAAAGGCCCTGACCGGAAGTCTGATTTTTCCTCCCCTCTCAACCGTCAAACTGAATGAGCCTTTCTCCCACTGATCTTTGACACCCCATTGAATACACCCCCCTCCGGAATCTTTGCCACTTCATGCAAAGTGTGATCTTACCCTCATTAAAACGCATTCCCTTCGATTGTTCGTCTTGTCCCCATGTTCTCTTTTTTTTTTTTATTCTTAGCAGTTTGGATGTCTGTCCCCCCGAGGTATTTCCGTGTAGTGATGTAGTCCTCTCTTTTCCTCATCATAAGTTGTTGCCTTCCCACTAACCCTGAGGACCCCCCCCTCTCTGAACGAGAATTCCAACGCTAATCCCATCTCCCAGCGACATAAATATTTCCGTTGCCTCCCTTTCTACATTTAAACCGGGGCAAACTTTCAGGCAATTTGCCAAATGGACTCAAGATCCGGCTTTTTTTACCTTTTCTTTCTCTTTTGTGACACCGAGCGTCTCCCCCCCTCCCTTCCTTCCGGGATTTCTGGAAAAATCCTCTTTAGGCTAATCAGACTTTCAGATGTAGTATAGAAACCGTTTACCCCTTTTTCTTTTTAAACACTGCAACCCCACTGCCCCCGGATAATTCGAATGAGGGATCTTAAGAGCCTTCTGACTCAGTAAGCGTTTCTCCAGAGTATCATGGTCTGCTCTAGTCGTCTTTCTTCTCCTCTCTTTTCTCCTGAAGATTACTTATTGATATTGTATGGAGGTTTTCCCTCACATTATACGCACCTGAATAATTTTCCTTTTCTTTCTTCCCCCCCTCTCTGCCTCCCGGGTGCGGTACTATTGAAACCTATGGAGACCCTTCCTGAAGTATCGCACGACACATCTTCGTCCTTACCGGCAGATATTAACCTTTTTCTTTTCAAACTAATTAGCTTTCCCCCCCTGTTCCATCTCCCAAGCTTTCGCCCGTTGATCTATTATCCTGCTTGTTTTCTGTACTTGTAGATGAGCGATCTTAAATGGCTCCTGTATCGTCCGATTACCCCTCTTCCGCCTCCCGACTTGCTGTTCTGTCAGACTTTTCATAATTACCACCTTTTACTGTCATGATCATGTTTCCTTTCCGCTATTATCCGTCGGGAAATTTCCCCCCCCTCTTCCTTTCATCTGATACATTTAACCTCCCCTTGATTGGTTGATTCAAGCTTTACCGGATTCAGTCTCTTGCAAAAAGGATTAGTTACATCGATTGGAATCTTTTTTAATATGAATGAGTTGAAGTCCGAAGCCAGCTGCCAGAAAGTGGGCCCCCCCCTTGATCTTCGGTCGCCCATCAGAGACCCTGTGAATGCCCGCATTTTTATTCTTTTTTCTCTCAATTTACTTTCCCCCCTAAAATCGCTACTTTCCCCGGTATATGGTTCCATACAGGCTTAACTTTTTCCTTTAACGTTGACTTTAAGGGGTTCTCCCGTTCTCTTCCTTGCCTTTGTCTAAAAATCCTCTTTCTTCTATGCCTTTTGTCCCATGTATCAGAAAGAAGGAGTTGGCGGAAGTAAGAACAGTATTGCTCAACCTTTAGTGGTTGCATTTTTTTCAACATTTCTTTTGAACACACAATTGCTGCTACATCATTCAGATTTCCCCCTTGCGTTTTATCTAGTGTTTGCTTTACCCTTCCAGGGCAAGTGAATCCCATACATCCTTTCGTTCGAGCCCCTTTCCCCTAGATTTGGTCCCCACCGCGTTTGTCGGCCCTTTCTTTCCCCGAATCCTTCCTTTACCCCCTCGGCTCTTCACCGCCTCTTTAAAAAAGTGTTTGATATATTCCCCCCTGTTCCACTGTTCTATGTACGTGCCCTACCTACCCCTCTTCCTTGTTACCAAAGAACCTGAATTCGTTTTTCCCACCCTTCCTTCCTCTCCCTCCTTGGTGTGTGAGGAGATCTTTTACACGGATTTCAAAGCCCCTGCCTTCCCACATAGGGTATTTATACACGTTACACCCCCCCAAAACACCTTTTTCCTTCCCCCCCCTTCAACGTAGCAGCTTTTTACCGATGTCTTTGTATATGTCCCTCCTTCCACCGGTATACCATGCTCCCCCAGTGCAACCTCTAGATTGTACCCTCCCCCCCTACATGGGATAAGCTTGCACATGATGCCTTCAACTATCCCCCCCTCCACTCCCCCTTATGATGAAGTTCCTCCCTATTTTTTTTTTCCTTTGCTCCCCCTACTCTCACGGGCAACTTTTTCTTCCCCCATATTTCTTTACTTCCCACCTCTTTCCAAACGCATGACTGGGGATACAGTTTCCCCGAATTACATGGCATACCGATTTGTCTCACAGTACTTGTCTCCCCCCTTCCTCTCTGTGCACTACTTTCAAAGCTGAGAGCCTCCTATGACTTGTATTCTACATTCTCATTCTTACATATCCGGTAAAATGACCCCCTGTCTTCCTGAGTGGGACGACCTCCACCCTCTGATGGCCCTCCAATCTGGCCTTTCTTTTCTTTCCACTCATGCAATTTGATTCTTCCATATTTACCCGTTTTTCCTCATTATATCGACCTCACTTACTCTTTTCTCCCCCCCAACCAAAGGCAGGTGACAGGCTTTACTTTTCTTAAAAAAATGTGTTCCTTTTCCTTCTGAGAACTGTATGACCCTCCCATTCCCCTTGGTTCTGACGTTTTCATTATGATCTGAGCATACCCTTTTGCAGATGATTGTAAACCCCCATCCGTTTATCGTGACGGATAAGATATAGGCTTCTTTTCATGACCCCCCCCCCCCCCCCTTTTCCCTTCTATTCTAACCAAAACATTTTACCTCCTTCTTGGGGCGGTATGGACCCTTGCAAAATGCCCTTCTCTACGATCAGCCACTATTTTCTATTATGTGTTTCAGGTACTTCTCGTGGCTTTCTCCCTTGGTTTTTTCCGACCCCAGGAATTCGTCATGAATAACCTCCCGCTTAAAAATTCCCCTTATATCCCAGAACCCCTAAATTCCCTTTAAATATTTAGTTTCTCAATAACTACTATCTGTGATCCCTTCCCCGACGATGCGAACTTCTACTTTGTCCTCTTCCTTGATCAGCATAATCATAGTCTCTTTGTTTACAATTCAAAGTCCCCTGCTGTGGTGGAAAAAGGTTTATCCCTTCCGTCTGTTAGCTCCCCATTTCCCGTAACAACGAATATCTCTCCTTTTCGCTCTTTTCACCTTTGATAACGATTTCTTTGACACCTTGCAGTCCTTTCACCTCGGATCTTAACTTTGAACGGCCCAACTCCCTGTCCTCCCCCCTATTTTATTGGTATGGTTAGCCTTTCCCCTTTGCAGTTTGATTCGTCAACTTTCCCTTAGCGGAGCCCTCAGGGTAGTGCTTATTCCAGCAATCCTTCTATCTTTTCATCCTCTCTTCGGCGCACTTCCCCCCTCTCCCCGCCTGAGTCGGATCCCACCTCCCCTGATACCATACCAGGATAAACCTTCCTTTTTTAAGATACAGTTCCCCACAGTGCACGATCAGGCAATTTCCCCCGGTGTACAAAGAATGGATGTTCTCAATGTCATCCAGTTAGCATTACCCGTTACCGTTTTTCCTTTAATGTGATTCTGCCAAAATCCCGTTCTTTTCAATTCCTTCTTTTTCAAGCTGTCTTTTTTTCCACCAGCAGCAAGTTGCTTTACCCTCATAATATTGGTCTTCCCCTCTTCGTAAGGGCTCCCCCTCCGATTTCTCCCCATAGTATCATTGGAGCACACCTTTCAATAAAGCTTCCTTCAAGCTACTTTTGGTATGAGGTTCTTGCGGGATATAAAAGGAATCTCCTTTGGATGTTATTCCCTCTGCACCTCCTTTGGGACGGTTCCTTTTTGTGGAGAATCCAATGTCATCGCTACTCATTCTTCGAAGTAATGAAAAAGCCCAATAGGGCTGCGTATCTTTCCCCTCGGCTCCATTTTTGCAAGGTTCCATCCCTTATCCTACTTGTTCTTTCTTTCTGGCACACACTCTGGGGTAGATTGAGAGATCTTTCTGAGCAAGATCTGTATCTTTTCACCCCCCTTGGTCATTTTTACCCCCCAAGCATTCTTCCTTTGTCGGTCTGCTCAGTCATAATCCCCAAAGGCTACTTCATGCTCCTTCTCTCTGAAGTCTCTCCGTCGTGAAATTACCCCGAGCATTTCCTGATACATTACTCCCTTCCTTCGGATAACTTACATCCAGTGAGGTCGATTATCATTCTCTTTGATTTATCGGTCCGCATGAGGAAGTATTATTGCCGCTGCCCAGACAGTTGTGCCCCCCCAATTGATCTGGTAGCTGCCACTCCTTCTCTTTTCCTGCCGCCCCTTTAATCTGTGTGCTTTCGTAACTTCCACACATAGCCCAGGTCTTCTTTCTTCCAGCAAGCCTTACGAAATTTTCCCCCTTTTCAAGGTTCTACATAAGTGCTTCCAAAAAACCATCTGGTGATGACAGTAATTAGTATAGACTGTGTCCTCCCCTTTGGAGAGAAATCTTTCTTCCAGCCCTCCTGATGTTCTGACCACCGTATTTATTCTTTTTCCCTGATATATGAAAACATAATTTCTTTTGGTGATGAGGAAAACAGTGATTTTACTTCTCAGATAATTTTACATCAGGTGCCAAGTTCCCTGCTCGATCGGCGAGCCCTGTACCCCCGGCTTGTTTTGATGAATGGTGAGTCCCCTTCCGCCGCGTGTCGAAAGTCGTGACACATACCCCTCCAAAGATTACGATGGGTGCCATTGTATTTTGTTTTGATCGAGGGCAACCTCCCTTTATTATTCGGGTTTCATCATGGTTAACAAAGCACCTCTCCCCTTTCACTCTCTCTCTTTCCTCCTCTTCGAATCAAGTTCCTTCCTTTTTTACAGCTTCCCTCAATGCAAAATAGGTTATTGTATTTTTCCCTCGATTTTCCCCCCCCCACTTCTCCCCCCCCTAGTTTTGAAAGTCGGAGTTTCCTCCTATTTCTCTTCTACACAGCCCTGCTCTCCCCTCTTGTACCAGGAGCTCCGCCCTCCGTAACCAGAACCACTCTAAATTTTTCTCTTTTAAACCTTACCCCTTCACCACCCAACAACTTGAATGGATTAGCAGTCATTTTTTTCTACAGTGTTTGCCTCCCAATAATCTAAGGGCCCTTCCCTATTTGCCTTTCTTCCCAACTCTTCCCCGACCTGGCCTGCTGATACAGTAAACAGTTGTGAACCCGAGGTATTTATTCTATCCTCCTTTTCGTAAACCTAACTTCAATCTCTTCCCCTTTCCTCTCTTTCTCTCCCCTTCACACTGGAGGGAATAACTTCTCTTTTCTTTTTAATTCCTTACAATATCTTTAACCCCTCCCCCAAGATTAATGAGGCATGCACCCTTTTCCCAATACCGATAGTATACAAGATCCTGTTTTTGCAGGGACTTTTCCCACTACTCTTCCCCTTTTTCTCCTTCCTTACCCGAGTACAAGCTTCCCCCTATTCTGACCTCTGACTCGGAAAGTTGAAGAAAACCCCTGTTATCGGGAAATGCTCGTACCCCCCCTTTTTTCGGAGGACATCTATCGAGGATCCAATGCTCTAATCCTTTTGTGTGAGCAGGAATTCTTCTACACGACACGGGCTGGATACTGTGCTGGTAAAAACCAATGATTTCAGATACCGATCTATGACTTCGACTTTTTAAGAGATCAATCTTCCCCTATTTCCCCCCCCTTTTTTCAGGATAACCCCTGACTCCGTGATCAAACTGGTTCTTCTCCCTTTCCCACCTTGCGGAGAATATTTAGATACGATCAGCCCTTTTACCTCGTTGTCTCCGTTTGTTCCTTCAGAATGAGTCTTTCCTCTTTTGCTTTTCTCAATAGGGTTCCTCAAAAGGGAATTTTGGCAGAGGGCATAACATCCCTTTTTGTGCCGATACTGTCTTCAACATCCACACTATCAATAAAGTCCCCTCTTTCCGTCTTCCTTTTTTTCAATCCTACTCCTAGATGACTCCCCCCCAATGATACTATTTGAGAAACTCTACTTTTTTCCTGCTCTTAGATCAGCCTAAAAGTCACTTGCAGTGTTACACTTAAGCAACTGTGTTTGTTTGGTATTTTTTTTTCTTTTTTTTTTTTGTAACCTACACTTTTTTTTCCCTTTTTCGTCTGCTTAGCTCAACAAAACGGGTACGATACCCCAGTAAAAAAGAATGAGACCCCTCTGGGCACCCTTTGATAACTCTCAACCCGATCTTTGCACCTTTCCCTCCCCCCCTCCCTTTCCTTACCTTTGTTTCTCCTTAAAAACGCAGTTCAATCCCTCCCCCTTCAAATATTAGATTCTATGGTATTTTTTCGCAGGTTGGATTCCCGTCACCCCTGTTGGACAAGATTTTATCCTCCCCTGTTTCTTTCTTCCCCTCCCCCTTCTTTCTTTTCTCCCTTCTTTCGCAATCATCAATAAACCTTCCCTTCCCGTTCCAAAACAGCCCCTGCAAGCACATAGCCCCCTTCCCCATATTAGTTCCTTTATTGTCCCCTTTTCATCTTCCCATTTTGCACCGGGCAACTTCCTCACCATGACTTGCCCGGGTCAAAGATTTTCCCTTCCTACGTTATCACTGGTGCCCCCCTCCTCTTGAGTTTGACGGTGATCCGCCCCTTTTTGCGCTAATCAGTCCCTTTTCTAGAAACGTTCCACCCGATTTTTAATGTAAACAACTCCTAATATTCCGGCGAAGAGCAGTCATCCCTTTAAGAGTTCTACAACTTTTCCGGATCATAAGGTATTTTCCTCCGGCGCTTAAATAAATCTTTATTTGGTATGGAGGTATGATTGATATTTTCCCATATCACCCCGGCCCCCTTAACTTTATTCTTTTCACTTTTGCACATGCTCTCCGGTCCCTCTTCTCTCCCGTGTTAACCCTAGGAGACTTTTCACGACTCAGTCTCGTCCCCCACAGTGCCTCTCTCTTCCCTCTTTTTCGTCTTTGTGTACTTGACAGTGATTCTCACTTTTGCAAAGGTCCATCGCCCCCTTCTTTGGAGTCGTTATAAGAAGGTGTCTTCTCGGGTGGCTGTCCCTTTACCTGTGAGCTTCTTTCCTCCTTATCTCGTAAAGAACTATTCCTTCCATCTCGTAACAGCCTGTCGTTATGCTCATCCTCTCACAGCAGCCAAAGGCCCATTCCCCTTTTATCCTCCGGCTCTCGGAAGTATCTTTCACATTTTTTTACGCTGCCTTCCCCTCCCCCATCCGCCGGCCTTTGGTTTTGTCTTCAAGCCTCTTCTTTCCTCCATAACATGCAAAAAGGCTCCCCTATGGGAAGAATCAAATATGAATGCTGGATCCCACCCTCTCCTCTGCCAGAAAGTGGAGTGCCCCTCTTTATACTATGGTATTTGGCCCCCCCCTGAAGACCCTGTGATGCTCTCCCTGAAGGTAAGAATGACCTTACCCCTAATAACAGGTATATTTCTTACACTACAGGATTTGTATGATCTTTAACTGGTTTCCTCGAATTAATGTCCGTCCTTCTTTCCCCTTCGGTATGCCAGGTACATTAGTAGCGCCCCCCCCTTTCGCAGGCAGGCGTTTGGCGAGACCCATAACGCGGTGGAAGTAAGAAAATCCTTTCAGATGCCTTCCCAGTTCCCGTTCCCCCCAAACCCGTGCGACCAATCCATTCAGATGGTTTTTTGTTACAAAACATTCGCGTATCGTTTCCTCTCTCATCTTTCACCCCCCAGTGGTTCTGTTGACAATCTCAGATAGGACGATTTTTCTGAAATGGGTGAGAATGATACGCCCCTCTTTTTTCAAAAGAATCTTTCTTTTTTTTCGTTTCCAAACTTGGCTCATTCACGTTCAAAGTGGTCTTATTAACAGTGTTTCTCGGAAACAGTTCCCACTGCGATCGTACGTGCACTTCCTGGTAACCCATCTAATTTTACGCCTATTTTCGGTGTTGGAGGATGAAAAGATCGAATCAGGACTCCTTTTTCCCCTTCCTTCATTGAACATAGGTTACTCTCCCCCCTGTGGAAATGTGCCTCGACCACCCCAATTTCCCATCGTAAATCTTTTTCTTTTGTAGAGTCACGACTTTGACCCCCCACTGCTCACAGTGCAATCTACCTCCTGTCCCCTTTCTCTCCTCTCGAGCCCCCTGTATGGGATTCAGCTTTTTAATGGTAACTATTATATAAGCACTGTTTCCTCCCCACCCCCATCTGACATGTTTTTTTTGTCTTTAGCAGCCCCTTCCCGATATCAGTGGGCTTCATAATCTAAAGGTCGCAGCATTGACTGATTTCCATCTTCTGTCTCGAACTCGTTGCGCCCCTGTGCCATTTTTCCTACTTTCTTCCTGCATAAGATGGTCCCTAACTACAGCACTGATGTAAAGAACCCTTTAAAGATCCATCTATTTCGTAAAGCTGAGAGCCGCCATAACTCTACAGATATTGGGTTCTTACTTACATATCGGTACCCACCTCCCCCCCCTTTCCTGCTGCATGCACAGTTCTTTCCCCCGATAGGATAAGATCCATTGAAGGCTTATGGCCTTTTCTGCAGCTGGCTAGTTTGTTTTTTGATTTTTCCCATATTTAAAGATTCCACTTCCCTCTCCTAATTATACGCCACGGGACTCGGTAAAGTTAACTCCCTTTCTTCCTTGCCCTTTCCTTTAATGGTATCGTTTTTTTTGCACTTTTAAATGTCCCGATCGTTTTTCTCCTCTCTCGAGGATACAAATGCTTTTTGAGAAGGGAACTGTGGTTAATTCTACTTTTTTTGCTGGGTGAAGATGCCCCTTGTTAAAAACCAAGACCTCATACAGATATAGCTTTCGCCATGGTTCCCCTGTAAAAGATCGACTCCCCCCAGAACAACATCCGGATACCATCCCCACCAACCAACCCTTTTCCACGACTCCGTTCCCTTGTTTCCCCCCCCCTTTGCAAAAATTGCGTTCTATCACGGTTCACTAACAGCCTAATATAGCCGGAACTTCTTCGTTTTTTTTTCATGACGTTTTACTTCCTTGGTCTTTCTTTTTCCTTTCGACATTACCTTCTTCTAGACATGTGCAGAGGTTTTTCACCATCCAGCTTAAAATTCTTTTGTATCCTTTATATCTCAAGCCCCCACCCTCAATCCAGGCGCTTTATTGAAGCTCCTCGATCTTCACCCACCTTTACGGGGCAATAAATGTGTGTTTTCGTTAATGTTCTTCCTGCTCTTAAGATCCGCCCTATTTCCCCCTCTTAGCAGGGGTGACATGTCCTTTGGAACCGTGTTTCCTCCTTTCAGTATTGCCCCAGAACGGTCTTTTTTCCCCAATTTCCCGTACCCACCTCCTGGAGAATTCCTTTTTTGCCCATTGATAACGATCGCGTTTATTTACAAAATCTTTTCTTTCTTGGCAATTGTGTCTTCGTACATCAAAACAGAAGGCACTCGCAACGGACCCTTTATATCTCTGCTCTATGGCTTAGCAGTGGATTACGTCAAAGGTCTGATCCTAAGGTT
>Ga0179593_1303724_pt1 | contig 12807 bp, 7 predicted proteins | sample CZODoug2_1_08_16_FD_185931 | JGI IMG/M metagenome (GOLD analysis project Ga0179593, IMG submission 185931) | Vadose zone soil fungal communities from Angelo Coast Range Reserve, California, USA - CZODoug2_1_08_16fungal (PacBio error correction) | ecosystem: Environmental > Terrestrial > Soil >... | reverse complement strand
TTCCCCCCCTCCACCCCTTCTGTACAGGGGAAAGTTAATGTCTTTCTAGCTTCTTTGTCATGCGCAGATCTCCCTCAGTATTCTTCTTCTTCCCCCCTCCTGCGGACATCCCGCGGAAGTTTGTGGAGCGGTCCTCCCCCATGGGGGCTTTGGTACCATGCCTGTCCTGGGTTTTTCTCTTTCGGCTATGTGGACTTTTATGGCCGCGATTAATTTCAGGATCCTATGTTTCTGCGTTGAATTTTCGCTCCATTTTGCGTTGGGCGTTGATACCCAATTTTAGGCTTGGCCTGATTATTTTCTACTATGGCTGTTTGATCCTGAAAAAATTCTAGGCCCCCCTTGTCGCCCACCCCTTTCGCGATCATTGGATCTCTTTGTCTTTTCGGTTCCTGATGCTAGTACTTGCCCTGGCCTTTTTTTTTCCTCAGTTGAAATTTGTGAGTGTGTTGTTCGGGATCTCTTTGTTGCCCTCCTCCCCTCAATTTGCCCGTTGCTATACATTTCAACCCTTCTAGTTTTTTACGGAGGAGGCAGTCTGTTGCTTTTCCTCCTCTAATAACTGGATAGGAGCCACCTATTCCCCGAAACTTCGAGTCTTCTATGACGCCCACACGATCTCGTTCCGCCCTAAGTGTCTTTTGCCCCCTTGTAGTTCTTGTGCTTTGGATGGGTCGTCCTAGATTGGGGACCCAAGGTGGCATCTAGAGGTCTGAGTAATCTTGGTGGATGTACTTTGCTCTTTTTTTTTTTCATTTGCCTTCTTCTGTGTTTCCCTCCCCCCCGGTCCTGCGAGGCGTGCCCGAGTTGACCCTCCTCTCTAACTAGACGTTAGTACTTTCGGCACACGCCCAATTTCTGTCGCTGTAGCACCCCTCTGGGCTTGTTTTGGTTCTGCAGTAATCGTGCATCATCATTGTCAATTGCCCCCTCCCTCACCTTCGAAAGAATGAGTTAATGACGTCCTAGGCTGATTTTCCCTTTGTGCATGTAGTTTCACTGCGCGGAGTCCCAACAAAACACTAACCTTTTTGTTGGCCCCAATACGTTCTCACTGACTTGGCAAGGTAACCCGCCTGGTACCACCCCAAACCTCTCTACAAACCTCCCCTAACATGCGCTTGTCCCCAGTCTATGTGACGTTTCTTCCTTCCTACTTTGTATCTTCCTATTTCGATGTCCTTTTTTTCGTTCTTCCTAGATCGAAGATACGAAGTGTAACGTTCGAGGGGGCGTTTCATGGCACCCCCTCGCGACCTTTCTTCTGTTGTTAAACCGATTACGCGTCAGAAATTTTTACCCCTCGCAGAAGGGTCTTCTCCCCCTTTTGGCACGAGATTGGCTGTACCTAAACTTGCTTGAGAAAAATCCCAAGCTGAAACTCCCCTGTTTCCAGAATCTGGTCGCGATCCCACGCGATCCTTTTTTTCTTGATAGCATAGGCCCGTCCATACGGGTTGCGTTTTTTCCCTCCGCCTTTGTTCTTGAATTCACTATTGAATGAGATCGAGGGTCCAGTGCCTGCACTCCTGAACGAACTTTTCTTCTATTTTGCGCCCCGATTGCTTGCCACGGCTTTTTCAGTCAGTCTAATTCTATAGAAGGAATAGGGGAAGCTTCTTTTTCGGTAACCCGCAATTCAGCTCCTATATCTCTTCCCTCCCTACCACTTTTTTTTGTTGCGAATAGTTTTTTTTGGCGGCTAATACCTGCAAACTCCTCTGCCAATAGACCTGCTTTTCTCCTGTTCAATATTTTAAAGTCAGCTTTTTGATCAGCGCTCCCTCCAAACTATGACCTACCCCAGTTATTTACGACAGAGCTAACCTCGGTACTCGCCTCCAATTTAGGTTCTTGCGTTCAATCCTTCCATTCCCGGCCCTATTATTCATACTGGGCGATCTTGCGATCTCCTTTATGGGGCAGCTTACCCTTCTCTTTTCCTAGTTTTTTATGTGTTTAAGCAAGTCTGTTGTTCGCTCTATCCCCCCAAAGTTCCCCCCCCTAGAAAAAGGAGTCCTGACGAAATGAAACAATACCGTTTCTCGGTTCTGCTGTCCCTCCCCCTTTTCACTTTTTGCCCCAACACCACAATTTTAGCCTGATTTGGTTTTGGGTGCCACATTTCACTATCTTAACCCCTCCCCCAGGGTGAACAGCTTTGGTCCATTTATATCCATCGGGACCACCCTCAAACCATGAAGAATCCAAGTATTCGCTCTGACCTCTTCAGACCTTTCCAAAGACTTTTCCAAAGCCTCAGGCGTTCTGGTTTGGTAGTCTTCTTTCTTTTGTCCAATTCAATGGTGACGATGACTCCTCGATTGCTTCTTCCGGTTTCAACACAGGATCAGCTTTTTGGCTCCTGAGAGTTTGGAACCCCCTTTCCGGAATCACGCCTCATCTGCAAGCGCTTATCATCTGCCTGGTGTCTTTTTAATTTCACCGCGTGCTTACCCCTTCCTAGACAACCAGAACCACTTCACGTGTTATATTTCTGCACCATGCCTTTGGCCTTGAGGGTTTGTCCTAATTCACTCGGTCGAATGTTTTTTGTTTTTTTGTCGATCTTAGAGAGTATTCCCTTCAGTCAAAGTTTCATCCCGAGTACCTAGAAGGCACTCATGAGTTCAGTACATCACCAGGACATCCCTACGGCGGACCTTGTTTTATCTTCCCCTTGGCATCTCCCCCCCTTGACCCCTTTCCTTTCACGCAAAACTCCCAGGTCATTTCAACAAGGGCTGTGAACTTCTTTTAGTCCCATAAGCAGACTTCAGTTTCGTTTAGAGTGGCGCCGAATCATTCCTTGATCTCAGACTGAACCCCTCCCGTGTATCTTTCAGTCACATTTCCCTAAAATAGCTTCGAGAGCCTTTCGGGGCCGCGCCCAGCTCGTCCTCTCCAACCCTATCCACCCTCCACGATTTTCCACTCGGCTAATTCTCAGGACGCTGGGGTTCCCCCCAAGTAGAGCAGAAGAGAGATAACCTTCTTTCCCCAGCCTCATCTGCATAAGTATTGTTTCTATACACCCCTTTAGTATACCGCAATCTGCACCCTATTGATCCCCTCCGAGGAAAATTACCTAACCTATCCCACAGTCCCCTTCGTAAAAATGAAAGCCATAGTTGCTTCCGTGCACAGTTGATCGCTTTCATCAGCTGCCCAACCCACACTTAGACCCCTCTCATTTAAAGTGTCCTGGCTGCCTTTTTTTCCCCCTCGCCCTTTATTTTGTCCCCACCCCCGAAACCCTTTCTTGACGCCATACTGATTGAAAGATCTCTTCATGCAGGAGCGGTTTAGGAATACCTTCTGGGCTCCCCATGTTCCCTTCTTATCCACCGTCATCTGTTTGCTTTATCTCGTTGATAGGTTTTGTTTGGAAGAGATCGCCCAGCAACTCCCCTTCTTGGATCCTCATTTTTTTTTTTGATTCGTTGTGACTGGCATTTTCTTTCCCTTCTGTTCTCTTAAACGCTCCGCCATTTTCTAGCTGAAATTAGGAGTCCCATTCCCTCTGAAGTATTGTAGTTAGCGATTAACCCCTTTCTGGATGGGATACCATTCCCAATTATCTTGGTTTGTCCCCTCTGACTAGTATATTTGTTCGTTGCATTTCTTTGCTATGCCGAATTTTTTTCCTTATCCTCTAAGGATTAATGGTGTTTTTTAGGTTCGGGAATAACCACTTTTCATCGGTTCGGCATCGGTTATGGTATTTATCCATATTTTGCACCCCACCAAGGGTTCGAGAAGTCCTTCTAGTGACTTATAGATTTTTTATAATGAGGTGAATCTTTTTACCTTCTAAATAGTTTTGCTAGTGTTTGCAGTGGCCTTCCTCGGCTGGGTGCTGACCCGACATTGAGGCGTCAGATCCAAAGTAGCCGTGAAGTCAGTGTAGGCGCGTGTCTCTGCCCGCTACCCTGACCCCACTCCCTTCCCCCGGAGTGCCAATCTTTTATTCCCTCTAGCGGAGGAAAATCCCTTTCGCAGTGACGTCCGCCGATACTTCTCCTTGGTTCTTGGCGTGCCTTATTCCCTTTTTGGCGAGTGGTGTACCAATTCTGCTTTCAACCCCCAACCCTAAAGCGGCTTAGTGATTTGTGAGTAATTGACCCTGTTCCAAGGCCTTTCCTTATGTGTTACCTGGTTAGCGTCTTGCGTTGCAGTTCTGGTCTCACTTTCTCTCCAGACTAGAAGGCTTACTGGCAGTTGATTGACCCTCATGAAAAAGTTAAAGATGTAGAAACTCCTGGGATGCTTTGTGGCGGCATACACGTTGCCTTCATTCTTCTGTGGTTACTTGCACAGTCATTTCCCCCCCGACCCTTCTCCCCGCTGTGAGTTGAGTTAGGGGGAGACGGTTAGTTTGTTCACGCGAGCGGAGAAAACTCTGCATTGTGTTGGCCCGGTCTCCGCCTCGCAGGAAGTTTCCCCCCGCACTCCCCTGCCTTGGTCCACATCACCTCGCGACCCTTAACAAAAGGAATGGTCCTTTTTCTTGGAAGGTCTCCGCCGGTCTCTGACCTTTGGTTGACAGTTTTTTTTTTTCCTATGTTTCCTCAGACTTCCAACCCTGAGGGTTCTGCCCGTGCATTCACCAGCGCGCCTTGTGTTGGGGGCCCCCCAAACTCTCCGTCAGCAATCTTCCCCTAGCAGACGTAGTGTTTCATTTCTCCCCCAGCTTCCGGTTTGGGGTTTTATTGTTGCGAAGGATGCTACTGCTTGATTGAGTCACCCCCCCAAGACAAGAGGGGAAAGGTTCAGAAGGTCCTTCTTCCACCGCCGTCTATCGTTCTCCTCTTCCCTTCCCTTCTCCCGTAACCTTCTGCTTTTCCCTGCTGAAGACCTCCATATTGAAGAGCGAGCCAGGGTCCTAGTGCCCCCCGTACTGAACGTCACTGGTTTCTCAATTTGTGCCGAGCTCTTTGCTGCCCAAGTGCTCCCCTTTCCGCATTTGAAAATGTCGCCTGCTAGGGCATAATTTTTTCGTTTCCCCGTTCTTCAATACTCAGGTGTGGTTGAGAAGCTCGCGCTGGGCGGGCTAATACACCCTCTCTGCCCTAAGCCCCTTTGCTCCCAGTCCTTCCTGATTGAACTTTCCCTTGGCTCCGCGCTCGGCTTTCAAAAGACCCATTTTAGTCTGACATGCGCGAATATCTTTTTTCAAGAATCAATAGTGCCTTCTACCGACTTCAGACTGAAGTTCCCAGTAGCCCGTTTGTGTTTCCTTCTCCCATTCCTTTGACTTGACCCCTATTTTTGACATAGGGTGTTAAAGAAGTTAGCCTGGCCAGGATACCCCAGAGCGCCACACCCTTTCGACCCCCACCGTAGGTGCTTGGCTAACCTAAACCCTGACGTGTTTTTTAATCCTTTGTTCCCGTAATCCCCGTTTTTCACAACACCCCCGGTTCTAGCTTCTTCGATAAAAAGGTAGCGAACATTTATTTTTCCCATCTTGATATCCAAGGAGAAACAGGTCCCCCCTGCCGTCTCCTGAACTTATTTTTTTTCTCCGACGTATACTCCCCCCCCAAGACTTGGACAGGATTTTTCTTTTTGTAGCCCGGGGAAAAGGCTGACCTGGTGCCGATGACCTGCTCTGGAGTCGTGGCCACCACATGATTTCATCGTCTTTTGCGTCTTTGCCCCTCCCTTGCCCTCCCCGGAACCCCAGCCTCGCCCCAAATTTTCGTCTTAAACTTTCCCCGTCGAATGTTCTGCGGGGCAAGTGCACCCCTCTCCTGATGCCACGATTTCTTCAGAACAAACCAGGAACTTTTGGTCTTTTGTCTTCACATGGAATGGAATGCCTGTTGTCATCCCTGCTCCGTCAGCCCTTTTCTTCTTTCTTTCTGAGAGTTCGCCCCCCTCCCTTCAGCACTCGGACTTTTTTAGTTCAACCCTAAACTTACGTGACCAGGCGGGCAAGTTAACCAAATACACACAGCGCTACTTGTTGGAGATTGCCAGCGTCCCCACCTCGCCACTGGGCTCCGTGCACTCCCCCCCCAGCCTTGACCCGCCCCTGTAATCTTCGTTTTGCCAACAGTACTGCTTTCACGCAGTCATCAGCAGCCTCCAAGTTTTCTTTGACTGATGTGGCGCTAGGTATGATCTTTAGCGCCCTGACATCCACGATGGTTCCCCCGAAGTCCGTTTTTTTTTTAACCAACATGAGAAGCTTTCTTGGTTGCGCGCCCAGCCGATCTTTAGTCCCCCGTTGCCCACACCCCCCCGTCTCCACAGAACCATTTAACTGGATAACCGCCAGAGGCAAGACCCTCGCGCAGGCCGACCCAGTCAAGTAGAGCCCCCAACAAGTTTTTTCTCTCCTGACTCCCATCTGTTGGCCCCCTGGCCTCCTCGCCCCTTTAGCCCGCATCGCACCCCGATGCCGGCCCCTTTCGGCCCGTGTGTCTTAACCCGAGCCAAACTCAGGAGACGAAAACCCCCCTTCCCGCCTAGAGTACTTCGTTTGCCTTTTCATAGCTTCCATAAGCTTTTCCCCCCACCCCCCCTGAGAAATCCCCACCGCCTTTTTTCTTTTCCCAAGCAAAGCAAATTTCGAGGTCACGCCACCACAGACCCTCAGCGGGATTTGTTTTCCCCTTAGCTCCACCTTATCCCACAAGCCTTTTCGTCTCGGATGCGTGGTTAGAAGACCCGGACTGAATATGCCACATGTCCCCCTGTTCATCCAAGAAGGGTTTTTTTTTGCGATCTGCTTTTGTTGTTGTTGTTTATTTCAAACTCAAAAATTATTGGATTAAGCTGACATGGCATATGCGTCCGTCTTCCCTGCTCCGGCTATGCGCGAGATCTGTTCAAACTGGTACTTGACCTCGAGAGACCTACCCGATGATTTTTCCGGTTTATTGCATTCTGGATATGGACTCCTTTGAACGGTTGGGCGATCGCGTGTCTCTTTTTTTGGTCAGGATGTGCTATTGCCTCCGATAACCCTTCCACGTGTATTTCCTCTATTGGGAATTTTATTTCTGGTTGGATCTTTTCCCCATTCGTTTTTTTGGAGGGGCCCTACACTTTTCCTCTTTCGGCATCGTGCTCTTCGGTTCTAGGCGGTTTGAGATTTCCCTTTTGAAATTCCTTTCCGACGAAATCTTACCGAGAAATTGGCTCTACCCGTCGGATGCGTAGCAGTTCATGCCCTTGTCGGTTAGCCCTTTGCCAATTTTTCTTTTTGACCGGGTTAAGGGACTCCTTGTCTGGGCGCGCCCCGACCCTTATCGTCTGTCATCGTAGCTTTTGTGAAAGGCGAGTGGGACACTTTTTGTTTTTTTTTTCGCGAGAGAGTTTTTTAGTGGCTTCGGCTTCTACCTTAACTACCCGCTTCGGCCCACCCTTTCCCACCTATTCTTTTTCGACTGCAACGTCGTTCTCTTTGCTTGTGGCTTGGCGATGTAAGCAAGTGGCGAGTTAAATCCTGCTGGGCCCCTCCCCCAACATAACAGCTTTTCTTCCTCTTTTATCTTGCCTCTATTGCGTATGCACTTAATTTCTTTTATCGTCTCCACCCTGAAGGAGGAACCCTTTCTCTAGATCTCAGGTCTGCCGGAGCTGCGTCTGCAAAACCTTGCAGTCATCCTTTTTTTCGCACACACTCCTGTGGTTTTGTGACCTACTCTTCGAGGGTGCATACCCAGGAATGACTTCGAACTCTTAATGTTCGGTGGTGTCACTAGCTCTTGCGGCGAGTTACGGATGGTCTTATAGGTAGTACCTCTTCGCGGAGCACCCCCCCCACTTGCCTCTGTTTTTTTTTGCCACGGACGTCCCTGCCGGTCAATTCATCCTTCCTTTCCAAGCCCGCAGGTTACAATAAAAGAGATCTTCAAACCCCCCCTTTAACCCTGCAGCTTGCCATTCTTAATGTCCTCTGCCTTCTCGCTATAAGGTTCCGTCCCGATTTTTTCGTTTCTCCATTTGAGAGACGTTGACGAAAGATGTATACAATCGGGTTTAACTCGAGGTTTTTCATGTCACCCCAGCGCGACCTTGGTAGTTTTTTTTGTTGCAAAACTATTCCCGGTCCAGCACTCTCCTCCTCAGTAGGTTTCACTTTAGCCCGAACTCGTTTTTTGTTGCGCCTTTTGTTTACTGCTGCCTCTCCCTTTTTTGAACCTTGTTGAGACCCAAAACATACCAACTCTGCGGATTTTCCCCCCCTCCGGACAGATAGATCTAACACGTGAGATACTTTCCGGGTCGTCCCGTTACTTTTTCTCCTTAAACGTACAGGTGCATTCTCTGATTCTTTTGCCCTTCCCACTAGGGAATTCTCCCGCTGTTTGCCCCGCCTGACAAAGACTGTTATTTGTGCGCGCGCTGATGAACAGTGCTACGTTAATTTATGTGAACCACTGGACGTGACTTCACTTGAGACTGGTTTCTTCTACCTCGGTATTAGCCCCCGCCCGGATTTCTTCTTCCCCCTAGTTTGTGTGAGGTATTCCTCACGCGCTGCGGTATAACCCAGAAAAATTACCTCCCCCCATAGCGGCTGCCGCTTTTTTTCCCTTTCTTTTCCCCCTGACTGGCACGTAGAACATTGGCAAGCGTCGTTGACTGAAAAGTTCCAAGGGAATGCCCGCTTTATCGCTATTCCACATGTAGGGATGAGGGATGCGTTCCCCCCCCAATGAACACGCCCGGCTACGCTATTACTCGGAACGGCCGAATCCTTGCACCATGGCCCTTTTTGATCCCCCCCCCTATGTCGGTTTACACTATGGTATTGGATCCAGCAAGTGTCGCGGCAGGATACGCCGTTAGACACCCTTTTCCCCCCACACCGTAGGGTTGTGCCTTTTCCCCCTGTCTGAGCGTTAATATGTTGGAAGTCCCTTTTGCACCCCCCCCGGTCGTCTGGGATGCACCAACAGACTGGTTAATAGAACATAATTATGAGTCCGTCTTTCCCTCTGAGAAACTGAACCCCCCCGCAGCGTCCCTTATCCTTGAGTCCTTCGGAACGACACCATCCACGGCCTCTTAGGTTCCCCTTTTCCCTTTGGTGTGATTCTTTTAAATGGTAGTGATTTAGATGATTCATTTTGCCTCTTTCCCCGTCGGCCCCCACAGGATTCAGAAGTTTGGGTCTACCCGCGCAGTCAAATACCCATTTTTCCTGCGTCCTCCCAGCCATTCGCCGGCCACAGAGTATTCACTCCGAAGTCCAGGTCACCGCGAATGATCATTAGCCAGCACAAAAAGAGGAGTTTGACTACAAGCGACATGCCCCTTGCCTTCGTCATCCCCTGCATTTCTTTCAGCTTCTATTTTCTTACGTTTCCACTCCTGCAACGCCTGCCTTCCTGATGGCTCAACAGTAGCAAGATTTACAGCGGCAAAAGTACTCCCCCAATAGGACCCATCCCCCTCGAGTGGAGATTGCCCAGCTTTGATTTCCCCCCCCAACATCGCCACGTCTCCTTTTACTCCCCCGCCCAAGTAAGGGACAATTTTGGTCATTCATTACATCTTACTCGCCATAACGTCCCCAGACTCGAAGTTTATCGATGTGGATCCCGCCTCAGCCGGTATGATCTTTCTTGCCGAAGCCACGGCGCGTTCTTCTCCTCCAGTCCTCTCGTTCCTTAAGCTGTAACGATCTCGCAAAGACGCTTACTTCTGACAACCACGATAAAAAGCCGATTGCCCCGTGTCTCCTCATCGGCAGGAAGCTTTGCTGTCCCGAACAGCAATTTCTTCCAGGCATTCGTGATTAAAGTCTTTTTTTCCTTGCATTTTCAGACTTTTTTAAAGCCATAGCATCTGCACCCCCCCCTAAGAGCCGAGTCCAAAAGTGTGATTCGCACTGAGCCAACCTCCTTTTCCTAAACCTGACCGTCCATCGTCGTGTCAGTTGCCTTCCCTATCATCCTTTTGCCAACTCTGAAACGCTTCTACCCCACCCCCTTTCATGGTCCCAGTGTCTCTTTTGGTTTCCAAGAACTTCATACGCGCGGTATCACTTCATTCCTGATGAAACAAAGCTTTGCCTGGAGCGGGTATTCCTCTCGGTGAGCCTTGCACATTCGCGATCCCCTTTCTTGTGTTTTGTGTCTCTCTTCTTCGTGTGTTGTGTTGAGGGCAAAACTCCCCGTGAGGTTTGATAAGCAGGGACATTGGCATGTCCATCACGCTCCGTCCTGCGGAGAGTCCCCCTTTCCTTATGAGTTGAGGTACTCTGGACAATCCCCTCTGCTTCTGGTGTACTGGAGCCGCACCAAATGAATGGTTGGTTGTTACCATACCTGATTATGTTTGGTTTACGATGCTTTTTTATTGTTGGGGCAGCGTTTCCTTTTTCTCCCGATACATTGAACGGATCCTCTGCGGTGTGTTTTTTTTTGGCTCTTTGCTCTCACTTCTTAGCACCTAATATGAGCGTGTTTTGATCAAATTATATGCGCTTCGCCGACCCTTTCTTCTCTTCTTTCTCCCTGTTCTTTCTGCTGCTTTCCTGCCCTGTCGGTTAGCAAGTAATTTTCTTTTGTATTCTTTTTTTTCCGGGACTGTTTTGGCAGGATTTCGCAGCTGTTTAGTTTAGACAAGGAGCGTAACGTTCCCCTTCCGGCTCGTGGCTTCGGCGCTAGATCCCCTACCTGCGGTTTTCACTTCACCCAAAAAACCTTTTTTCCCGTTTTTCTTTCTGCTTTCTTCCCTCAAAAGTCAGATTTTTCCCCTTTTTATAGTACCGAGTACCAGTTCCTTGGTTGGCGTGCCGGGCTTGCAGTTGGGGAAATCGTCGTCCAATCTCCAAACCCTACCATTGCTTTCTTGGGATGTACTTGCTTTTCTGGTCCTTCCTTCCTTTTTCACTTGATTGAGGGGTGGGCGAACTAAAGAGGCTGCAGATGAGATCCCCCACCTCTCACAAGGTCATGTCGCTTTCTCCTGTTTTCTTCTTTCTGCTGGCCCTTAATCGTTGCACAGTGTTTGTTTGCAACTCTCCGTCAAACCTCTCATCTTGACTTTAGAGTTCCGGCGCGGTAGTTTATGGCGCTGAGCCCAAATCCTCCCTATGGTGGCCACGGCTCGCCACCCCTCGCCTGCATTATCGAGCAACTTAAAGCAGACTTTTCCACCAACCTCCCCCCCCTTCACAAATTCGTGCTGTCCATACGTGGAAGGGATCTGCATAGGTCGAATACGTGGCGCGGGTGCGTTTTTTGATTTCTTCGATGGTTTAGTGTCCTCCTGACTCTTTATTACCCCGGGTTTATCTTCTCTGATTTTTTTCTTCCCCCAGCTCTTTTCAGTGGTTTGTTTACGGCAGCACTTTTAACGAAGAAGGTAGTGTTTTTCGCCAAGCACTCTTTGTCGAAAGGGTGGAGTCTTTTGCCTCTTCGCGACACTTGCATGTCTCCCCAAAGACCCCCCTCTTTTTCCCTCGATTTCAACCTCCGGCTTTTTTGAGCCGGGCTATTTCCCGTTCTGATGACTAATCGTCCAGACGTTTTGCCTTCTTGATTCTTGAACTCAATCCCCTCATATGGAGTCTCCCTCTACTGACCCCTGAAGTACAACTGCGAACTGCCAGTCTTTTTTGAGAGCTCTGTGGCCAATTTCCCCTTCCGTCAGGTGTTTGCCCCCATGAATAACGCCGTGCTAGGGCCGCCATTTTCTGTTTCTTACCTCCCTCCTAGCCGCTACCATCTGTCCTCCTAGTTGTTGTTGGATGAGATTGATCCTCTCTTGCTGGGCTACCCCGCAAAATCTCTGAACCTTACTTTTCGGATCACTTCATTTCACCGAATGTTCCACGCAATTGGTCGCCTTTTTCCCCTTCCCTCGTTTGCAGACCGTTCGTTCATCCCGTCCTTCCCTCTTTCCTCTTTGTTCCTTAGTGATGAGCTTTAAAGACAACGGCGCGGTAAGTATTCATCCGCACGGACTTGCCCGAGCCCCCGAACACTCTCCTCGTGGTTGGCCCCCTCCTTTTCCTATTTTTCCCCTCCCCCGAAAGTTTTTTTTTGTCGCAGATAGCCCTGGACGTCGCCAACAAAATTCCCACCGTAGGGTCTTGTTCCCTGCAACACTACTTCTGCGCGTTACCCTTCTGACCGTCTCGGTTTGCCCCACCCCCCCCCCCCCTTGCTTTTTCAAGACAATATAGATAACGTCGTGTGGACGAGAACATCTCCGTCACAGCGGCTCTCAATCATTTTTTTTGCTCACCCCCCAACCACCCCTGCTTCAGCGTCACATAGTAGCCCTTCTTATAACTTTCCATCTCAAGGTTAGCATTTGCTGTGGACCAGTAGGCGAATGGTTGAGTTTACTGCCGGAGGGCTCTTTTTCCAACCCCCAATGATTCAGATTTTGGGAAGCGAGCATCTTCCCACCATCTCCCACCCCCCCCCCACCACCACCCACCCCAACCGGGTTTACCCCCACCTAGCCTGAATTCAAGAGCGCTCTACACTTCCTCTCGAATGGTCTTTGGGCACCCCTCTCCCTCTTCCAGTGACTGCTTTAACGTTTGTGATCAGAGGAAATGAAATTTGCATGAGGTTGTCATCCTTAGCAGCCTTCTATCTTAGATCTCGTCCCCCCCCTCCTGCACCTCCTTTACCGAGGTAACCACCGAAAGCAAGCAACCTCTTTCCCTCTCTTGCAGTCTCTTTTAAACTTTGAACTTGAACAGCTGCTTTTCAAACTCGCCAAGGGAGACGGAGCCCCCACCTTCCCGCCTCCCTTCTCTTCCAACACGGTTTGGCAACGCTTGAATCGTTTCTTTTTTTCATAAGCAGACTCTACTTTCGT
>Ga0179593_1734929_pt1 | contig 12808 bp, 12 predicted proteins | sample CZODoug2_1_08_16_FD_185931 | JGI IMG/M metagenome (GOLD analysis project Ga0179593, IMG submission 185931) | Vadose zone soil fungal communities from Angelo Coast Range Reserve, California, USA - CZODoug2_1_08_16fungal (PacBio error correction) | ecosystem: Environmental > Terrestrial > Soil >... | reverse complement strand
TTCGCATTTTTTTTTCTTGTAGAAGTACGTACTTAATTTCTTTTTGTTTTTCTCCTTTCTCGAAAAAGCTTCCCTCCTCTTTTGTCTCGTCCTGACTTCATAGCCTGGTCGTTTGCACGCCCTGCAATATTTCGAAAGGTAGGGTCTTCTTGGGCCTAGAGTCTAGTTCTTCCCCTTCCCTTTTTTTCCCTTTGGAAATCTTTCTTCACTTTACTTGCTATGGTGCTCTTGTTATTTTCTTGGCTTCCCTCCCCCGAGAAGTCAACACGTGGTATTGCCCACCTACAGAACTGGTACCCAGTTCTGGCCCTTTTCCCCCCAGTCGCCATGTTTTCCGAGTAACCTATGTGACCTTCCTTGGTTCTTCTACAAGTCCACACCTCCCTTTTGTTCGGATCCTTCATTCCCGACGCTTCCTTCCCCTCCCTTTGGAGGACTTTAGCTATGAGCATTAAAAAAAGACCTCATTCTTTGCGCCACGGTCTGATTCATTCTCTTTTCCTCGCGTTCAGGACCCTGCTTCAATCCCCCCTCCAAGTCCTTGACCGAATATCGAGGACGGAAAATCCATCCCCCCCCCCCCCCATTTCGCGTGGTCTTCACTGGACTCCCTTGCCGGTGTTTATGTCCAAAACCCCTCTAACCCACCCTTATTTCTGTAAGAGGGGCCTTCGATTTTCCCCTTCCCACTACCCTCCAGGCTCTTTCGGCCCCACCCCGTACTAACCCAACAAGCCGTAATCCCCTACTGGCCCAAATATTCCCCAATCCTTACCCCCCTCCCAGATTATCCCCTCACAGGACTTCTATCCTTCTTTTATAAAGGATAGAGAGACCAGGTTCCCCTTCGGGCCCCCCTTCCTGTAGTTATCCCGCCGCAATATACCTCCCGACGGCGGGCGATAAACTCTGGCACTATCACCTTTTCTCTTCCAACATTTTGCTACACCATTCCTTGCTTTATGCCCAATGTTCTCCCGAAACACTACGTAGGATTTCGGTGGGAAATCCCCCCCTAACGGAGTAACCTGAATTGCGCCAAATTCAAAAATTCAATCCGATTGGCTTCCAATTCTGCCCAACCCCCATTTCCACACGAAAAGGTTGGCCATAAGATCTTCGGTCGTTGCGCCTTCGTGCCAGACCCTTCATGTCACTTTTTTGGTACCTTCTTAAACGTAAACCCTCCTCATCGACCCTTGATTTCCCCCCTTTTTTCCTCCAACTAAAAACCTCGGTTTGTCACTTCTTCGCGACGAAGTCGATTACGCCGTCTTTAATCATTGCAACCTGAGCACCGGACGGTCCCCCCCGACGCATGTGGGCGTCCTTTTCGGTTCCAGCACACCTCTTTTCAATACACCTTTCCCCCTTTCCCCGAGGGGTTTCGCTCTCCAATTGCGATTACAAGACGGCCCTCCTCCCTGTCTACCCTTCGCCGTTTTCTCCCCCTCCCTCCTCCTCTTCCCCTCAGGGTTTGATTCCTTTTTTTCCCAGATTCGCTCACGGTACTAGAGCGGTCGGCGGCCGTAGCCTTCCTTGTCTTCCTATAGTGACACAAAACCCTTTTTTTCTTTGTGTAGGATGTATAGTTTCGTTCGACCCTCCTCTCACGTGCTCTCGCACCAGGTTCCCTGCCCTCTGCTTGGCGACCCCTTTTGCGTCAATAGACCGTACTTCTTTCTGTCTATCTCAGATTTATTTGCCTTTTTTCTTATTTGCATAGATCGGACGGTAGAATCTTTACTAGGCGCTTTTTTTCCCCCGTCGTTTCCCCCCCCATTTTTTAATTTCTGCGGTCCAACGGACAACGTTCGGCCCCTCCTTCCCCTGCATACGCTGCCGGGCGTTGTCCTTTGTTGAGACAGAAAGTGTTACGCCATCGCCGTGTTTTTGACATTTTTTTCCTCACTGCGAGGTTGGACGCTGACTGGGGGCCACCCCCCCCCTCTTCTGTTCATTGGGCACTTTGTCCCTTTCCTCTATTGAATGTTCATTTTTCGTCGCAGCCACTGTCTATAGTGCGGGTTATCTGCGCCGAAAGGACTCGAGATTTCTGCTTTCTTGCTTTGTCGACTTTTTGTTGCGTTTTCGGGGTCAGCGACATGTCCCCCCTAACGTATGTCATTTTCGTCCCCCACTTGAATGGGCCTAGGGATGTATCGTTCAAGGGTTGGGGTAAATAGTTTTGCTGCGATCACTCCTTGCAGTGCTGTTCTTAGGCTGAGTTTTCTATTTTCAGTGTAAAAAGGAATGTCATTCTTTTCTGACCCGAACGCTGTTTTCCCCCCCCCTCCTTTTTGTTTGCCTAACCGGTCTTTCCCTTGGCGCCCGGTGGAAGGCGATATACCCTTCCTCTCCCTCATTTTTTTGTACTGGCCGCGCTAATTGGGTACGTGCCTTGTATTTTTTTATGAAAAGACCGAGAGATTGAGTCCCCCCCTTTCCTGACCCACGGTTCCGCTTTTTCTCCCCTTTGCCCGTGCGAAGAAGGATGGGACTGGTTTTTGGAACCGCATAGAGCCTTCACCCCAACAGCTGGACATGTCTTCCTTTCACCTTTCCTGAATAGGGTGCCTCCCCTTGCCCCAGCCCACAAATTTTGACCACGTTTCACCTTACTTGTCGCCCCAACATGTGGTCTCTTTTGGAAAGGTTTCCCCCCGTTAATGTGTGTAAGTGGTCCACAGCCCACCCTTACCTGTTTTCAGCCTGTGCGTAATTTTCCAACCCCCCCCAGCAAAAATGCCGTATTTTTTTTTGCCGCGAGTTCCGCCGTCTTGAGGCAAGAACCCCCAGATTACCATTTATCCTTTGAGACGTCCTACCCAACGCGATGGTCAATTGAGTTTTTTTGACACAAAAGACCCAAGAGGCCTCCTCTTTTTTTTTCCCGAAACACCCCCACCGTTCCACGCTCAAGTAACTCCGCATGATTCATTTTTTCGTCTGCCGTTTTGTGTTGGCTGATCTTCCTCTTGTTTTCCTGTAACCCCTGTTTTTCAGTTTTTTTTTTGTACCCCTGCTCCCCTTTTCTTTTTGTTCGCGACAACCTCCTTCCTCATCGCGTTGGTCGTGCACTCCCTCACCCTCTTCATTTCTCCCGGCTGAGGCCTCCATAGTTATTTCCTCACCGGGTTTCCCGGAATCGTCGACCTTCATCCTGCTTTTTTTTTTTTTATTCTTACTCACTTAGCTCAGTTTTTTCTGCCTACAGCCCTGGCCCGTACTTTGGCGAATTCCCGTCGCCCAACAGTGGTTGATAACAAACTCTTTTTTGGACCGGGGGTCCCTCTCAAGTAACACTCCCTTTTGTAATTTTCTTTAGGTTCGTCACGTTTCAAGATTCTGGTTTTTGAGGTCTCTTCCCCCCCCCACGACCTCCGGCGCCAGTTGCACCCCCTTGTTCCGCGCTTTAACATACGTTCTCTCTTTTCTTCCAACAAGGGCACCTTCCCCCCCTTGGAAGATGCAGACGTCCAACACTAAAGGTCGCCATGGTTGTTATATCGATCCACTGTTCACGCCCGGACTGCCGGGTGTAGGTCCACAAACCCTTTCCCAGCCCCCATTTTCGGTCAGACTGGACTTTTTTCCGCCTTTTTACCCACTTGACCCCATCCCCCGTGCTCTTCTCCCTTAGTTCATACAAAACGCGGAAATGCATTTTCTTCACCAACTATTTCCCAAACTCCCTTACAACGATCCCCCACTTAATTTTCTCAAACTCCCATTATCTACGTGACGTTTTGATGATCTCTCCCTTGCCCTCAGACACGTCCTTTTCTTATTTCCTCCCCACTTTTCATTCCTTCATCTAGCGATAACCCTCGGCCTATAACTGACTTCCCTTGTGTTACCACCAATTCAATACTTCTTTTTCCGTTTTCGCCAAAGCAACACTTCAGTAGGCGGTGTTTTCCGTCTTTCAAAAGGGCCCCCCTCGCATTTCCCTTCACCAAAACTCCCGCCCACCCGTCGATTGCTTACACTTTCTGTTTCATTGACCACAACGCCCTGCCTTCTAGTCTGGCGACGTTTTTCGTTTGCCCTACCTAATGTCAAAGGGGGAACAATCCCCCTTCTTTCAACACATATCGTCAACACTAGGTCAGTCTATGGAACACTCAATTACACGCCCCCTCGGTTTTATCCTGTCCGCCGCCATAGCGTATACTTGATTATTTCCTATGTTACTTTCCTTTGGCACCTTTCCCTGGTCACAGGCACTTTTTTTTTGATGTCTCCCGATTTTCCCTTACACAATAAGAATCTGTGTGGTCGAGACGACCTCACCGATACCTTCCCTTGCCTCCTTCCTCTAGTCCAGTCATCCCCTCTTTCTATTCTTTCCTACTTTTTCCGATCCGTTCCGCTCCTAAATAGCTAGCCCCGGTCGGAGGTTCCAGTGTATGCGGATGGGCTCCTGACCCCACACCCCTAGTGTATTTAATCGTTGTTTACACGAAGACGACCAAGGGGTTGTCCGTTCTTTATTTGTAGTCGCTTTCGCGTAATAGACGCCGATGGGCGGCTGCCTTCTCTCCCCAAAGGTCCGATTGTCCAATGAAGCTGACCGGTTTCGTCCCCCTGTTATGATGTCCCCCCTTTGACTCTTCGTTCCCCCTTGACCTTTTTTTGGCAACTACACAGTCCAGCACAGACTTCCCGGAAACCCCCCCCCCTTTGTGTGTGTTTTGTTCATAAGACCGTCCTTTTTCCTCAATACGTCCCCGGTGCAGTCGGTTTTGCTTGCTCCCCTTTTGGTTGGCCCGCATTTTTTTCCACCCCTGCAGTAGTGTTGCATTTTGGGTGTCCCCACCTGAACCGGGCAAACTTCAAATGTGTCTGGCACTTTTCTTCCTCAGCCTCTTGCCATCTTATAGTGACGAGTCCCCTTTCTTTTTTTTTTTTACGTCGTCGATTTGTCGTTGTTGAAAACCTATCCCGGCCGTGGTGTGGCGGTTCCTTTCCGGCTTCCTCACTAGCTTTAGTTGGCAATTGCATTTTTCGGAATTGTTATCGTTGTAAGAGTTGTTGGATATTTTTTTTCCTTTCTTTCCGTGTTTATTTACCTCTTTGGGCCAGAGTACTGACGTTTCCTTTCGGGTTTCAAGTTCCCCGTCCAGAAAATCTGACTCGGCTGACGCCCCCTTTCTTTTGCATACTCGTCTATTTTTGGCCCCCACAAACGTAGTTCCTTTTCCCTTGGTTAAGCGTACTTTCACGAGTTGGGGCTTTTTACCTTTTTTCGATAGAGGTTGCGGTGCCTTTTTTTTTTTGCCCCCGATCGAGCCTTATCCCTGAGGTCGAGTGCCCCCCCCCAATCTGAAGTGGCCCGTGGCGCCATCAGGAGGGTCGTTTTTTTTCACCGTTTTTCCACCTCTTTTCCCTGTCCTATAATGACCGTGACGGAATCGCACCTTTTCTTTCACAATGCCTACCTTATTAAATGCCCCAATGACCGTTCCGTCTTGCCGTTCCCCCACTTTTCTACTTCCCAGGTCTTTTCCCGGGCTGTGTCTCCCAAGTGTAAACGTTGGACTGCTCCCTTTTTTTCTGTAAATGCAGGATCCATTTTACGAATGATCCCCGATTCTTGTCCTTTTTTCAAAAGAACCTATCGCTGCATAACTCCTCCTTTAGATGAGACGGGTCCCAACTCCCGCTCGTCACGTTTCGCTTTCCCAACCAAATCTATGTCCCCGGTCCTTCGGACCTCCACACTTCAACCGTTACCTTCTCCCCCCCACATCCATCTCTCTCCTTTTTCCTTTTTTTGAGATATGATGATCATGGATTCTTCTTTAAGTAACTGTTTGAAGTGTGTCTTTGGATTTTCTTTACTCCCTTCTTCTTTTTTTCGCGAAACTCCAGTGTAATCTTGTTGTTCTTTGCACTCCTCATCTCAATTCTACGGGCTGATCTGCGCACGATTTTTTATGGCGTACACGTTTTTCTTTTTTGCTATTTTATTTCTGGAATTCCCCACCACGCAGTCCCCCGTTACACCAAGTGGTCTGTTTGCATTCCACTACCCTTTGTGCCCGTTAACACGTGGGACGGACAGTCCACTATGTGACCGGTCACTTTTTTTCTGTCCTAAAGACCGGTGGTCTTTTCATGTCTTTTTTTTTTTTCTTTCCCTTTCCCATGGCCTTTTGATTGGCCTTTCTCGATTTTTTCACACCCCCGGACAAATCTATTTGGAAGCAGGGCACAGGTCTTCCTTGTCGAAGCGCCGGGAACTGTTTTGTTTCCCCGAAAAGGTTTGCACTTCAACGATACGTCTTCCAAGTCCACCACACCCCCCCCTGCGTTAGCCAGTTTTTTAGTTACCCCTCCTTCAACCTTGTATTACTGCGGGTGCAGGTACAAACCCCCTCCTTTGCCACCATTTTTCTTTTTGACCGAGTTTCCATTCCCCACTTGAACCCATAACTCGCCCTTGGTCCCCAGTAATTTCCCCCGTCGTTACAGAGTCAAGGCAGCATTTGCAACACTCATTTCCCCACCCTTCCCTCTTCCATTGCACTTGGTATTCCCCAATTTTCTTTCCCCCGGCCCCTGGCTCGCTTACCGGGTACCAGCCAGACCAATTTCTCTGATCTTTTCAATACAAAACTCCTGCCCCCCCCTTCAGGCGCTCGTGATAACGGTCTTTCCTCCGCATTCGCTATACCCATTCCCCCCAAGTTCTTTTGTGTTTTGATTTTTTCCCCAAGGGCCCACTTACACTTCCCCTAGTTGGCAGCAAACACTCACTTCTCTCGACTTTCTTCCCCATCCACCCCCCCAAGAAGGCATCTGGGTCCCCTTTCGGTTCCCCCAACCCCCAGGGATCCCCCCCATGTTTTCCTCTTGGCGTGATGTCAGACTTTTTTCGTGCCCATACTTAATGTCAATTGGGGGTACCTTGGTTAGACATCCGTAACCCCTTCCTTACTTTTCCCGCTTCTATTAAATCCAATCCAACGGCCATGCCGTGGTCCGCTCCCGTTGGCAGCTTTTTATTCCCTGGATCGTCCTATTTTTGGCAGAGCCACGGGACGGTCCCTTCCTCCCGGGCGTTGTTTTTGTTCCTCTTCTACGACATCAACGGCCATAGGTGTTTGTCCTTCCAGCCAAATATTACTACCCTTCCCTCCCTCTCTTTCCCACCGTTTCAGGACCTTCCCTCGTTTCATCTTTTCTCGTTTTTTGATTTAGCCAAAGAAGTCGCTCCTGATGCTCTGAGCTTTCGTGGCTGGGTATGGCCTCTCCCCACACCTGACCGTGTAGTATACTGTTGCTGGACCTCCCCTCCCAAACGGGCGTCTGGACCGTCAGGGATTCACATAGGCCGATCGGCGTAATCGCCGGCCGGAGGCGGCTGTTCTCCCTTTATGCGTTGTTCCCCTAGTTTTTCCATTTTCCCGTGTAGAATCGAAACCCAACGTTTAACGCTTCTGTCGGTGCTGGCCGCGTTTTTCCCCAATTGAATTGTTTCAACGAAAACGTCTCCCTCCCCTCCAGATCAGAGATTTGCCCCCTTTTTTTTTGTGATTGTTGTTCCCTTGACCTAAGTTTAAAGCCCCCCTCCCTTTTTTCCCCTTTTTGATTCCTTGGCGGTTGGGATCGTTTGAATTGTGGGCTTGCAACAACTCCTTTCTCGGAGTACATTCGGTTCCCTCCTTTGGTTCTGGTGTTAAGAACCTTTTTAGTGCGGCAATTTCCTCGGCCACCGTTAGTTGAGTTTAGCTGCCGAATTGACCTTGGGAGATTGCTCTGGAGTGTATTTGAACCTTATCATCTACTTTTTGTTGTCCGGGTCAGCTTTTCTCCTGGATAAATCCGAGAGATTTCTGGCATCCCCATTTTCGGATTTTATTCTTTTTTTCCGAGTTGGGGCCTTTTTGTTGAGCCCTGCTTTCTCTTTTTGTTGTATTTCCCGACGTTGGACATACGCTGGCGAGTTCTCTTTGGGTTAAAAGGCTTTTTTTCAACCATCCTCCCCAGGATGTCCCGCCATTTCTTTTGGAATTACTAGTTTCTATGTGTTTTGGGACAATACACCCCGGCCAGTCCTGTGCGTCCAGTTCGATATCATACTAAACCCACTTTGCGCGGCAGTGTGGGTTGTACTTTTTCCCTGTAGTCGGGGTCCGGTTCCCTGAGCGAAACAGCCTGATTTTTGCGTTCAAAAAGAGTTTCTAGGTTTTCGCACCGAAGGATTCGTAGTTTTTGGAAACCGAATAGAGATCACCCTTCCCCCACGGCCTTTGAACGTATTGACTTAGGCGTCGCCCCCTGCTGACCTGTCACCCCACAGGTGTGTTCACTTTTTGATCTCATCCCCCAAGGGACCCGGAAAGTTTTGTCCTTTTGTTACCCTGGTTCGTCCCCCATAGGGTTTTTCGAACCGGTAGGTCCATTTTTGTACGTTTCTCCCCTTGTGTTCCTGTTGTCTTCTCCTCTTGGATCCTTTCCCTCAAATACCACTGAGCAACATATGCCGAGGTCAAGTGTTCGGACGATTTCCGAAGACCCGAAAGACACATTCGATTCTCCCTATTCCTTTTTATCGAGTTCTTGTCGTTTCACGTTCCCAAAGCGATGTCACGCTGGCTGTTCGCCATTTAACACGACATAATCGAGGCGGTTCGAGCCGCAGCCAAGTTACCTTTCTTCAGAACTCCGCATGATCCTTTCTGATCTTCCTCCTCTCTTTTTTGGTTGTCTTCTCTTCGATTGAGTCTTTCCATTTCCTTTCCTGTGTTTTGTTCCAGTTAGACAAAGTTACTCCCCTTATTTCTTTTGTCTGACCTCCCCCCTTTCACTCATCGCTTTGTAGTACCCTTCATCTACTGAGCATATGTATTTCCCAAGGGTCCTGCGGAAATCTGACTTTTCTTGGTGCTCTTTCCCCAATCACAGTCCCACGTTTCCCCCCCCTTTTTTTCAGAAGACATTACGGTTCTACAGTTCCCGAGTCCCCAGTGTGGGATGGTGTTTCTCCCGGGTCCTTGGGTATGCTATCCACTAAGGTGGTTCCGGTCAGGGGTCGGTCTTGTTTTTCACCCGGACCCCCCAGTTTTTTATTTCTCTATTGGTCCAAAAACCGACCCCTTATTATGAGACAAAGGACAGCCGTATTGAACTCGCCGTTTGCATTTTTGGTTGATTCATCCCCTCACCGGGCTATCGTCGAACGGCCAAGTACCCACACGTCTTTCTCAATTTTTTTTCTTACCCCACTTTCCAGTTCTTCGGGTTTTTAGTAAAAAACCCTCTCTCTTATTGGTCCGCCATAGCTGGGATAGAATTTTCCCACTTGAACCATAACTGCCTCATTCCTGCCAACGTCGTTCCCGCAAGCCGGCAATTTTTCCAACCTCTAATCCTTCCCCCTCAACGAGGCCCTCCTTTTCCCACGAATTTGCTCCTTTGATAGCCAGGCAAGCGTTTTTTCCCCGTGTTTGCGCACAAGTCTCTGATTTTTTCTCCCCCACTCCGCGGTCCCTTTACCCCCTCTTCGGCGCATATAAACTCACTATAACCCCTCTTGCCCTTGATAGCGCAACAGTGTCCCCCCCCATTCCTACGTCTTTCCGTTTCCGTTACGCTGCCCCCTTCCGTCTGATTTTTGCCCATGCCGTCCACCTGTTGCCAAATTAAAACCGACTTCCCGTTCTTTTTTACACTTTTTTTTATTACATTTCACCAAACGACAATGGCATTTATGATTTGCCGTTAGTCGTTATCTTTTCTTTTCCCAGACCTGTTGGGTCCTGTCCCCCCCTCCACTCCAACAGATTCTTAACCCCTCTTCCTTCAACCCTTCCACGCCATGATGTGGGTCCTCTCAGGCACCGCCAGCCAGGTCTCGTACTATGTGACTGGCAGTCTTACTTTCCAGACTCCCCTCTGGGTTCGCTTAAATACGTACATAGATTCTTTGGGGTCCCCCTCTACGACCCTCACCAATCCGGCCCCCTCCGACCGCTCTCGCCGTTGAGTCTATTTTGATCATATATTTATAATTTTTCTTTTTTTTTGAGATCACTCGTCTTCCTTCCCGGCGAGTCTTCTTTTGAGTGAGTAATTGTCCGTCTTTTTTTTGAATAGCACGATGTCTTTAATCGTGGAGCATCTACATACAACATTTCCGGTGACCGTCCTGTGATTTGTCACTAGGTCTGATACGCGTATCTTCGCTTCCCCCCCTGATGGATTGCTTTAGTTTCCTCCGGTCACGCGTTGTTATTTGATTGATGTCCATAGAAGCGCAGCTTCCCCCCCCCCTCAACTTGTGCTTCGTTGCTTGTTGGACCCCGTTCATTTTAAGGTTTGGAACCTCAAAAGTCTTCAACGGCCGATAGGAATTCCCATTCTTTTTTTCCGAACCTTTTTCACTTTAAATCCTTCCTCTGTGCTTCTTTTTTTTTTAATTTGGCGAAACTGTTTCCTCCTCCTTTTGAATTTTTTCTTCAACCCCCCCCCCTCCCCTGTCTAAGTGTTTCCTTGGAGCCCCGTCCTTCCAGAGTCCTGTGTACTCCAACAACCCTCCTCTGCCCGCTAATAGGTTCCGTTTCGCCTGCCTAAGAAGTGAGGATATTGCGGGTGGACGTTTTCTTTTCAAATTCTCCTCTAGTTTTCTCGCTGCCGTTCCCTGGTCCTTCCTCCTGTCTATCCCCTCTTTTCTTTCGATTTAGTTTCCCTTGTCCCGGGATTGTTAGTTCTCCTGAGGTTGGGGAAAGAGTTTGGCCATTTTTTCCTTGTGGTTTTTTTAAATTTTTCCTTGGCAGTAGTCGGATTCTTTTTTTTCAATTTGGTAATATGTGCGTTGAAAACATTCCTTCCCCGGCTGCCCCCCGCCCCTTCGTGTTCCCTACTAGTATATGGGTACCCACGAACCTTCCTTATGTCCTTGTTTACACTCCCTACCCCACTGCTAAAGCCTTTGTTTTCCTGGCCGTCGCGAGGTGGTTCCCCCCTTGCCATTTTGCTTTTCCCCCCGAGAGTCCTATACATTCCCTGTTTTAGTGAAATAATGTCTTCCCTTGTACCCTGAAGTACCCATTTTCCCTTTTTTTTTCCCCGACCTACTTTTTCGCCCCCTCCAAACGGATTGGCCCTGCGTATCCTTGAATTCCTACCCCCTTCCAACACGATTGTTCCTTCCAAATGTCCGGTTCCCCACATAGGTTTACCTTGTCCTTCCCCCCACCACTTGAACCGCACAGGTATTTGTTAGTTTGGCGCCATGGTTGTCCCTGGACGACTTTTTTCTCAAGAACCAAGAGCTTAGGAAGTTCTTTCCGATTTCCTGCAGTCTTGAACCCTAACTATATTTAGCTCCCTCCCTCCCTTTACTGAAGTGTGATTCCTTCTGTGCAATCAAACTCTCTTTTCCCTCGATTTTTCGCAAACAAAGACATCGAGGATTTGGGTCTTTTTCTCCCTACACACTTCCCTTAATCTCTTGGCCTGACCCTCTCTACTTTCCTCATCAGTTGCTGATGAGATTATGCTTTTTAGTTGGAGTAACTGTTTGAAGTGTGGTTTGGGGGCTACTTGATCGACCCCTCCTCTTATTTTTTTTTTTGCGGAACTCCATTATCGCGTTGGGTTTCCTTTCAACCCTCCACGACTTCCTAATGAGTTTTGATGCACGAGATATTCTTGGTTTCCCTGCGGCCCACCGTTCTATTCCCTCCTGTCCTAGGTGCCTTATTTCTTGAATACATTTGCTCCTAATTTTACCCCAGGCTTTCCTGGGCCCGTACCTGGGCGACCGTTACAGTGGTTTCTTCCCCAATTATTCCCTTTCTTGGTTTATCCCATGTTCCTGTTAAGTAAGGCGGGTAGGATTCGTCCGCGTCTTACCCGGCCCTCCTTTTTTCTTCCCCCCCTCTCCGGTTATCCCCCCACTGACACTTCTCTTTTCGCAAGGGGGTCTTCCCTCCGTTAACGCGAAGGCCCTTCTACGTTTTTCTTGCCCCGACGGGACCGTCCCCCCTCCTCTGACGTTCAAGGACATCACCCCGGCGTTGGCCAGTGGGCTTTGTTCACCCCTGGTCGACCGGCCGCTGTCTTCACAAACCCCCGCCCGAGTATTGCGCTTTCTTTTGGCTTTTATTTACATGCCTTTTCTTTAACCATTAAAATCGCCAGCGCCGTTCTAAATACAACCCCTGCAATCTCTTCCCCCCCACTTCAACAAATTCCACGATCGACAGCAAGTTGGACATTTTTCCTCTCAGTTGAGCCTCTTTCTCCTCCTACCGGCCCGCAGCACACGTTCCTGTATTCACCCCCCTCCAGAGGAAGATATCACGTTTATATATCCCACTCGGCCTAGTGCTGCATCGCACCCATGTGGCTCCACCCCAGTTTTTTCCGTTCACGTGCCCTCCCCGTAGGAGGTGTGCGCCCCCACTGCAAACGGCGTCATTTTTCGCCCACTCCCGACGCACTCGATGGGATGTAAACTTTCAGGCTTCACATCGTTTCAAAAACGCCAATGTTCTCCTTCTTTTTTCGTCTGGCGACTTCGCCCAGCCCCTAATGGCAATGGGGAAAAGAGTTACCCTTCCTCCTATCTCACAAGTCGATTCTCACTTTCTATGTGCCCCACCCTACGTTCCCGCGGTCCTGCGGCAGCGATCGATTAAGCTTTTTCACCTTTTTTTTTTTGCACCGGGGGTTCCCTTCTTTTGCTTCACGAGTTCTCTCCAGATTCACGACACTAAAGGCCATCTTTGTGGTTAGGATTCCCCGTTGATTACAGGTCCCTCGCCCTCCCCTTTTTCTCCCTTCCGACTTT
>Ga0179593_1679171_pt1 | contig 12808 bp, 14 predicted proteins | sample CZODoug2_1_08_16_FD_185931 | JGI IMG/M metagenome (GOLD analysis project Ga0179593, IMG submission 185931) | Vadose zone soil fungal communities from Angelo Coast Range Reserve, California, USA - CZODoug2_1_08_16fungal (PacBio error correction) | ecosystem: Environmental > Terrestrial > Soil >... | reverse complement strand
GGTTCGCGAAACAGAACCTCGGGCGGTTATTGCGGCGCACCCTGCTGTTTCAATACTCTTGTTGCAGGACCCCAACTGTCACCCCCCCCAGCGGTCTAACAGCAGCCAAGCGAACGCACTATCGAACCCCTCCATACCGGCTCCTTCTTTTTTTGATTACCTTGAACCGGAAGGAAATTCGATTGAAACGAGTTGTGGAATTTCTCCAACCCTCCCCATCCCCAAATGCTCAACGATAGGTCTCCTCCTTTCGGCTCCTCTCCCACAAAGCGCCTGCTTGGAACCGCGCGCATTTGCTGTGCATTTTCCCATGTGACACCGCTTTCCCTTTTCTGCGAACCCGGTCTCTCAGCCTGATTTTTTCAAAATAACCCCAACACCCAGCGCGTGCAGTCTTTTACGATCAGGTGGTTGCCCCTCTCCGCTTCGACCAAAGAATTCTTCCTCAAGAACCATCCTCGTCCTCCCTGCGTATGCTTTTTCCCACTGCACCAACTAATGGTCGGAGGTCGGCTTTTGTCTTTCCTGAGTACATCCTCTTCTGGATGACCGGATTCTCACCCTCCCCTCCCCCATTCTTAACCGGTTTTCCCCTTTTCATGCGCTTCCCCCCACAAGTGGGTCCTTCGGAGTTCTTCAAGATTCATGAGTTTTTCTTTTTTCCTTGAGTTCTTCCGCGGACTATTCATGACTTTTTCGGGACTCCCCTGTTAACAAGTTCAACCTTTTCCCACGCTTGGAAATCCCCCCTCTCAACTTTCCCCTTTTGGTTCCGGCGGGTGATCCTTAGTCTCTCCACTTAGTCCTTCTCTTGCATCTGAATACTCAACCCTCCCCAAACCGGGACTGACCGATTCCTGCGTGTAAGAACTGGTTCCCACCCCATTCCTTTCCCTCCAGTTTTTGACAAATCCTTGCAGAGTTTCCCCTCAATTTCCTCTCCTCATCCTCTTCCTTTTTCTCATCTAGATACGCGAACTGTTTGGGGCTCCGTGACCCGAGTCTTGGCACCCCCTCCTTGCCTCTTTTTCTTACTCCCCATTCGGCCCAGAAGAGAGGACCCGCTTACCAAACTGTTTTTGTGCTGGGTGTTTTTAATTCCTTCCCGTCCCTCCTTCTTTATTATCCCAAATATCGGACTAGACCCCCCCTCACCCTTTTCCTTAATTCTCCCCCCTTAGGAAAACGCTTGACTTCTATATTTATTTTTTTCTTTTCTGCCATCAGTAGTTTTTGAATTGCATACAGGTGGGTTCTTGGATAAGACTTTTTAGCCACACCCTTAGCGATAACCTGGGCGCTTGTTGAGGACGAATTCATCGTTCAGCGACCAACGGGTCCTTTTCTTCTTATCTTCTGCTCTTCCCACCCATTCTTCTTTCCCTCTTTTTTTCTGGCTTTTTCCACATAGTGGAGACGTTTCTCGTGTGTGGTTTTCTGAGCCACTGCCGCGACTTTCGCCATTGCGCGAACGTGCCTTTTCCGATGAGGTTTCCTTAAACTCCTCGCCCGGGAAGTGTTAAATGGGCTTACTCATTTTCCATGCGCTGTCGCTTGTGCTGCAGGCTCGCGGACCCGTTTTTTTTTAGGGGGGGGCGGGGGTTTCCAAGGGAGTGGGGGGGTGGGGTGGTGTGGGGGGGGGTGTGGGGGGTGGGGTGGAGGGGGTATGGGGGGGGCGTTTGGGGGGGGGGTGGGGGCGGGGGGTGGGGGGGGGGGGGGCGGGGGGCGTTTGGGGGGTGGGGGGGGTCTGGGTGGGGGGGGTTGGTGGGGGCGGTTTGGTGGTGTGGTTTGGGTGGGGGGGGGGGGGGGGGGGGGGTGGTTGTGGGGGGGTGGGGTGTTGGTTGGGGTTGGGGGGGGTGGGGGTTGGGGGGGGGGGGGGGGGTTGGGTTTTTTTGGGGGGGTCCCAACCCTTTTTTCAAGCGAGTTGCTCATCGCCAAGTGAGCCTCCTCCTTTGCGATACCTTTCAGAATTTTAAGGCCCCCCCATTTTTCCCTCCCCCGTCAAGAAAAAAGACTTTTGGAAATCCCCTCTTCTCTTAGAAACCCTTTCCTACGGGGTTTCTACGAGTTCCACGTCCGTTCACTCTGGGATTAACCTCGCTCAAGGACTGTAGGTCAGAGCGGGGTACGCGTTCTGCGGTTCTTCGAATTTTTGATCGGGTGAGGTTACCTCCTTAGGGATCCGTTCCCCTGTTTGGTACGGAGGGTCTCTCTATACTTTTTTTTCCGCCGTTTAGCACGACCCCCTATCTTTCCTCTCCTCATCCCATCGCTCAACTCGCTGTGAAAAACCCGAAACTAAATTTAAGTTCAAAACATCCGTGGCAAACCCTTCCACCCGTTGGAGCTATGCTTCCGCGGAGGCTTCCTCTTCTTGGTTGTGTTCCCTCCCGTTCCCGCCCACGTAGCCGAACTTCTCTTGAACTCCTAGCGCAGCAGAGGCGGGTGCCAGCAGTCGCCTTCTCAGACTCTTCCACTTGTGATGGTCGACTAGCGAGCGTGGCCTGTCAGCCGTCCCTTTTCCTTCAAGTTAAGAGGTCGGCGACGTGACCTTCCCTGAACCACTTCTCCCATCGGAGTATCTTCAATTCCCCCCTCCCCCCCACCTCGTCAACACCCCCCCTTTTAATTTTTTTCATAAACAATCAGTTTTAGACTTACGGTTTTTTTTTTAAAAAGTCAACCAATCATCTTCCCCTTTTTGTTCTCTTTGCCTCCCCGTAAAATCCCGGAGTGTGGCGTCCGTCAGCGGACCCAGTTTCTAACGATAATAGAGTATTGTTTGCACTTTTCCTTTTTTTTTACGGCCTTCCTTCAAAGACCCCCAATCTCTGCTCCTGTTCTCCCCCTTCTTTTTTGTGTGATTCCCTTCGGAAGTTCCTCCCCCGTCCGTTGCAGTCTTCCCTTTCGCGTTCCCCCTTGGATTGGTTTTGAATCTCTTGCCGGGCCACTCCGGGTTTTTCCTTACCGTCCACCAAAAAACCTCCGATTGGTTATTACCAACAGTTCCCCCTGCAGCTTACGAACGGATTTTCCAAATCTTTCCCCTTTTTTTCTTTGTATCTGAAAATGGCAGTATCTTTCAAAAAACTTCCTTTTGAGAATCTTCACGCAGAACTTCCTGCCCCCCGTGACTCCTCCCACGATTCGCCCCTTCCCCGACCATACCTTTTTAGCTTCTCTCGACCTTTCCTCGTGCTGTCCCATCTGGCGAGATCTCTTTACAGAGGCTTTTTCACGGCTGCGGGAACGGCGAGGGCGCTCCGCCGCTCGCTGAAGCTTAGTTCCCCCCCCCTTTTTCCCCCCCATTGTTTGCCCTTTTGAAGTAATTGATTAGCACATTGACTTGGCTTTTCTCATTTTTTTTCCCATGTATTTCCCCTCGCACATTGCTTATATCCCGAATATGAAGATTTTTCGCGTTCCCCAAGGGCAACTTAGTTTGTTTCAGTCTCCCCCCCTCCCTCCCAAAACCTCGGTTTTCCCTACAAGTAATACCCTCCGTCCTTCCACTAGATAACGTCAGCCTTTTTCCAATCGTCCCCCCCCCCATCCATTCCTTATCTGAACCCCGGGAATGACTTAACTTCCAACTTGGCACCTTTTTGGATGGTTAAGCCCCCCTAAACGTCATTATTCTTTCATCCCCTATTGGATTTCCACCTGTTCTCTTCCGTAATTCGGCCTTTACCCTCCTCTTACTTTTTTCTTTCTAGGACCCTATCAGTATGATTCTTGTTACTGAGCCTTCGTTGAAAGCTCCACGGAGTTGTCTTCTAAACATCCCATCCACTCGTCCGCGAGCCGTAACTTACCCGTTTCCCCGCGTTCCCCAGCAATGCTTTCCTGCGATGTGAAAATCTCGCTTTGCACTTTCCCCCTAAACACCATCGTCATGCCAAGTTTTTCGCCCCCCGCAATTTCCCTTTTTTGCGGCCTACGGTACGCGGCCGTGTTCAAAAGCCCCAAAAACCCCTGCAACTTTACGCCCTGCACTGTGGCCAGTATCAACAGCGTCCCCCCATCTTTGACTTTGTTAAACACATCCGCCTTCCGGTTGTTCCCGCTGAAACCGTTTGATACCCCTCGAGGTCGGCCCCTCTCCCTCGGAATGTGCTGTTTTTTTCTCGTCCATCTTGGAAACTTGACATTTCAGCGGAAGAATTCCTTTAGTCCTCCAAATTCCCGCGGTGGCCTTTGGTTAAACTGTTTTTTCTTTTGCCTAGCCTTTGTGTGATTATTCCCGATGTTTTGAAATAATCGATTCCATGGAGTTGTTAGTGATGGACGGAAATTAACCCCCAATGACATGGCTTTTATCCAGCCGCCCCCTATCCTTCCGATTGCTTTTTGGTTTTTACGTTCGACAAACCAACTGCGTCTTCTCGGTTGTAGTCCTTCGGCCATCACCGACGCTGTCCTTCCACGAATATTGCGGAATGATCGTTCATTTTTTGTCAATCGCCGGATTTTGAGCCGCGCTGGATAAAAGAAAGGTTCCTCGTGGTTGCCCCCCTTTCCTCCCCTTCCCCCCTCCCTCACGGCTTAGGTTGGATTCCCGAAATTGAATTGCAGCGCTCACTCTACTTCCTTTTTTTCCCCGGAGCGAAATCGCGAGGTTCTTCAGGTTCTCCCGTTTTAATGGAACTGGTTAACACCCCGTTTTCGGCCTTTCTCCAGACTTTGAAGAGCATTCGAAAACCCATAAGACCCCCTTTGATCTTCATTCCTCGGATGGAATCACCTGACTTTCCCCCTTTCTTCCCTTTAAATTTGCCCGTAGAACCGGTTAATTGGAGTTCGGTTACTTCCCCCCTTTTGATGATTAATGCAGAACGAGCAACTCTCCACAGTCCAGCGAAACTCCATAGATTGCTTGGGAATTTTTGCTTTTCCCTCATGATGGTGTCCCCTCTTTCTTTTTCTTTATTTGTCCCCCAAAGGATCTCCACAACGCTACGGTCGTTAGTTTGACTTTCTTCTGACTTCTCTTTCTGCTTATCTTGATTTTCTCGCGTCCATTTTGTCCCTTTCTTTACATAAAGAGATTGGGATGGCGCGTTCCACATAAGCGTCTTTGTCTTGTCCTATATTCTTTCCCGAAGGGCGAAATCCTCGTTTGAGTTATAAACTCGTTCCCGTTCGATCAACTCGTGATTCAATAGCCTCCTCCGTCTTTTAATCCTTTTTTTCTTTGCCTGCCGTAGCTGGTTCAGTCTCGGAACTTCGTTTCTCGTGTCTGCTTTAAAGTTGGCCGCTCAAGGTCCAGGGTCCGCCCTTCATCGGGTCATCTTTTAGAGGCAGCAAGATCCCTCCCCCGCGCTTTGCCCCTCTTGCACCCCCCCCTCCTGATTTCACCCCCGTGTTGTTGTCGTAGAGTTTTTGTTTGGAAAGGGTGCCCCCGTTTGGCTGTTATCCGCTAAACCATCCCGGGCTTTCCACGTCTCCTGTTGCCCGCCATTGACCCTGGACCAAACAAGTGCTCTTAGTTCTCTTTTCCAAAGATTCGTGAACGACCCCTGCCCCCATTCGGTTTTCTTGCGCATGGATGATTAGTGACCCCTCTTCACTTTTTTTCTTTTTGACAGATATGCGACTGGTGCAGTTCTCAACCTCACAACTTCCTTTTCGGTCGCTTTCTGGGGAAGGCTCCTTTTTAGGCTAGAGTGACCCCCTCAGTCTGGCATTGCAAATCGTCTCGAACCCTTTTCGGGAACGCCCCCCCCCTGAATGATCCTCCCTCCGTGGCTAAAATAAAGTCCCCACTCCCAGCTAGGTTTTCACTTGTTGCCTCGACATGTCAAAGAACTCAGGGAAAGTGTCACCATCATTCGAATTTTCTTCGTCTTACCTTTCCCAAATCCCCCCCCCCTCATGGTCTTTCTTTGCGGTTTTGATGCTCCATCCCATGCTGTTACCTATCTCCGTACACTCCACTAGAATGCTCGCGACAAAATTCCCAGGGCAACCTCCCTGAAATCTGATTCCTGCATGAGGCTGATGTCCTTCTTTTGGAGTTTTTCCACTCTTTTTGCTAGTACGTATTCGTTTGAGCCCGTACCAAAACACTTTTTAACCATCCCGATGCTATCCATGACTTTGACCCCCCGCTCTCTTTCCGGCTACCGGTACTCGTCCTCTTCCTTCTTCTAGAATTCTGGACTGGGTCCACACCTCTACACTCTCTGTGGAATGACGTGGGAATCCCCGGTTAACTTCCCCCCCCTTCTTTATCAATAGACTTTCCTCCCTACCTCCCCCCGGCTCCTAAAAAAAAATTCACGGAATCATAAGCGAAAATTCCTTTCTTTCCTTTCATCTCTGACCTTCCCTTTGCTTTCTTTCATATTGAAAAAGCTATGCGCGTCTCTCCCCCCCCCCCCCCCCCCCCCCGCCCCCAATGCCGACAACAAATTGCCGATTAATCTTATGATTCCCTTCCGTGGGTGCTTGTTTTAATTCCGTCCCCTTTCCCCCCTTACCCCTATTCTGTCCCTTAACACCTCCAGTGGAGCCATTTACCCCCCTTTGGGGTTTGGGGAACTGGCACCCCATTTCATTAATTCGATCCTAAGTTCGTTTATTATTCCCCGCCAATTGTTTGTCCCGATTCTGACCCCCCCCCGAGCCCTTCGGCCCTTTTTGCCGCGTAAACGAGGATTCCTCTCCCGTATAATCTCTTTTTGATGTGGCGAGGCGCTTACCCTCTATATTTTTTGCCTCTTTTTATGGTTTCTTAAAGGATGTGGCGCGCTTATCCGGGGTGGTGTATTTTTCTCTGAGCACTGCCGTCCTACCTTTCCCTCCAGCTTGTGAGCGAACCTTTCTCCCTGAGGTTTTCCATAGTGCTTTCAGGCGAAATTGGTTTTCTTTTCCCTTTATTTCATGGGTGGCAAGCCCCCGCTGGGGTAGCGGTGATTCCTGCTCGATGGAGGTTGATGGAATGTTTTCACACCACCCCCTTGCGCTTTTCCGTGCTCATCGGACAAAGTGCCGACTGATGTTCCGATTGAAACGATCTTAGCGGCATTTTCTTTCCAATTACAAGAAAAAATATGGAAATACATTTCTCTCGTCCATCCGTTTCCATTCCTTTTTTTCGTAACCGCGTTTCTCGACCAATTTATCACATTCCGGTGTTCACAAAGGATTCTTTTTTGGGTCCGGCTTGAACGGGTTATTTCAATAAGTTTTTTGAGAGCGGGTTCTTTCCTTGGTTCCCCTCATGCTCGGTTCGAGTGCTTCTGACCTGTACGTCCAGTTCCCCACTATTCAGCTCTGCTATCGAAGCACTCAACGCCACCTGCGACCGCCATGGCAAGGTTTTCTAAACCCATTGGCAAGACTCTGGTCCATTCAACTCCTTGGCTAATGACTTGCGCGAGTCGAGCGCCTGTCTTGTTTTTTTCTTTCCGTTCCTCCTAGCGCCATCTCTGGCCACTGCGCGAGCGAGTAGCGCTCCTTTTTTTCATGCCTGGATTAATGGAGCCCGCAGCTGCCCAAATTGGATTTCTTTCCTTCTGGATCTTTTTTTTGATCAGGAATAGCCTTGTTTGCATGTAAGTCCGCTTCTGGCTGACTTCTTCCTTTTAACGCGTTGACGAGTCAGCGGCCTTTAATAAAACAAGACTGCCCCCACCTCAAACCTTTTTTTTTTTCCCCCCTCATTAACTAATGTCACTTTTGGTGTAAAGGTTGGTCCCATTTTTTGGCAGGTCTTGACGGACTTTTTCCAGGATGCGTCCTTCCACAGAGCTTTTCACCCACAAGGGACCCTCATCCTTTTCGAAGGGACGTGGCGGTTCCGTCTCCAAGAACCCCCTCTTTTTTTCCTTCCGTTGTTGTTGGTGAGACTCTTCTGTTTTTTAGGCGCGGAGATGCGCCCGGAAAGGTCTGCGCCCCCCCCCAATAGCTCCTTTGTAGTGGTTTTAAAACTCTTGTTCCGACTCATTTTTTCTCCGTCAAAACTATACTCCAACACCCTCTTTCTTGTTACCCCGATGCAGGAAGGAAACGACCCTTCTTTTTCAGACAGTTTTTGTTTGCCGTTTTTTGTCGAATGTTTGTTTCGTCCTCAAACAACGAGTGTTTCGTGAGAATTTAATCACTCACCGTCCTTGTTTGCGGGACCTGGATCAACAGCCAAATTCTCTTTTTCCACGACCATCCACAGTGGTCCCAAGCGGCCGCTTGCGATCACATTAGCGGCGACCCTCCGCGCTTATGGGATACCCTTCTGAACTGCTTGCTCAACTCAACGGAACCCGTCAGCCGCTCCTGCTGAGTCAAACCATGTTTGTCCTTTGCCGAGTCGTCCGATTGCTTTCCCTTGTTTTCGAAGGTGTTACCAGTAGTCCCCTTATCTATTTCCAATTGTCTTCTATATGGAACTGATCGAGACCAATACATGCTTAACACTTGCAGTAGTCCGTCGAAGACGGCAATCGACCCCCCGCTTTGCCGTCCCCCCCCTTCTAAAATCCCCAAGATCCCATTCTACAATTGTTAACCCGCTCCGATACGCAGTCGGCCCTAACCCACACCTTATCCCACCGGTTTTCATCCAGGAAAGAAGTGCCGACCTTGACGCTTCCCGTTTCAAATATTCGAGGAGCCAGTGGATTCCCCGGGTTTTTTCTTCTGGATGAGCTTTCTCCTAAACTTTCTCGTTTCTTCGGACAGTCCGCCCGGATCAGTTGTTCCGATGGACATCGCCGTTTTTCCCCCCAACCGGATTTTGCTAAAATATGAAGAACCTCCTGCATCGACAGCGCTTGCACCCATTGCTCGATTCTCTTTCCGCGGGCTTGCACCTTTTATTGTTATCACGTAACTCTTCCTCCACCTTTCAATTCCCCTCGGTATAGATGCCAGTGCTTCGCCCCACAGGCCCAATGAGACTATTTCCCACTCACTTTACGAAAGCCACTGGTCCATCTAGATTTCCCCCTCTTGGTTGAGCGCGTTGTTACCCCCTTCCTCCCCCCCTTTTTGTTTTTTTCCTTATTCGCACGGGAATACCTTCGATGTCCGCACGACATTGCGGGCGTCTATTTTTGTCTGCGAGCGGAGCAACACGAAGGCGCATTCAGAATCCTTTTTTTATGGCATCTTTTTCCTGAACCCTTACAAGTCTTGGCCCGCTTTTTCCCCCGTCTTATTGGCAATCTCCTTTTATAGTGAGTAACGATTTTGTAATATAGTAATCACTCGATTCTTTTCCCCTTAACCTAGCCCCCCACTTGGCTGTTGATTAAATCCATCAAATTTCCGCGATTTCGGGCGAAGCTGTGATCCGGCCTACAAACAACACCCGTTACCTTCTCGGTTTCTCACTTCATTCGGGCCACACCCTTTCCCGGTATCTGATGACGAACAGATTTCTCTTATGCTTCCTTGTGACATTTTTCACTCCCCTCTAAGGATTTGTGACTCGCGAGCGTCTCTTATATCCTTTTAACGAATTTGGTGTGAACCTCTTAACACTGCATCCCTCCCTTGGCTCCTTTCCGGATTCAATTCCCCCGCATGCCTTGACTCGCCTTTCTTTTCGGAATAGACGTGATGAGTCAACCTTGTATACCGGCACCGAGTTTCCATGTTCGCAGGAAGTCATTTCTCCCCTTCCTGGTTACAAAAAGTGTTTTCGGACTTACTCCCGACTCCCTGTTCCGCAGTTTCCTTTCCAACAGATACCCTAAACCCCACTCTTGCTGTATTCCCCCTTGGCAGCGCATGTCCCGGGGTTCTCGCCGCATTTGGAGTTAGTTTGAATGCTCCCATTCCGTTCCATGTCCCTTGATACATCCGCCGGAAAGACAAAACCGGCACCCTGTTTTTGACCCCCCTCGGACCATGAGTTGCTTGGGTGGCCCACCAGCATGCATTCTCCATGATGGTGTAACTCTTTCCCTGGTACTGTTCTTATTCATTTTTTTCCTGAATCGTCTGCAACCGATCGGACAACGGCGACCACTCTGTGTCGTTTTCTTTTTGATACTTTCCTCTGATTCAGCTTTTTACGACGTCCATTCTTTTCCCCTTCTCCCATGCCGAGTGACTGCTGGCGTCCAGTTACTCCAAGCGATTTGATCGTCCATTGCGATACCTCGTTGAGATCGATATTGGTATTTCCGGTTTGCCCCATTCCTTATTTCAATCGAAGGTCCTGCCGTTTCAGCATCCCCCTTCGCGCCGATTTCCTTTTTTTTTAGTATTCCCGTCGCGGGGCATGCTTCTTGTTCGGTTGCCCTCCTGTGTAAAGCTGCAACAATATCGCTTCCTCGTTTTCCTCGCGCTTTTCCCGACCGTCTCCCTTTTCCCTGCAACAACACCCCCCTTATCTCTCTCTTTCCTTTTTTCTCTATTCCCTGTGTTGTTCCAACCCGTGCAACAGCTGGGCCTGGCGGCCCCCCCCCCAGAAACTAGGACCCGATAGATATTCCCTGTTAAACTTTTAGCGGAAACGCTTGAACCCAGTTCTGCCCGACTAACCGTCTGCCAGCTTCGGCGGCACGTGCCTTTTGTCTATTTATCTTACATTCCATTGGGGGTTTTTGGGTCTTCGCGTTGACGCCTTTTTTCTCACCTGACATCCCACCCTTCTTCGCTTCGGGCGGCTCCTTGGAAATTATCAGCCCAAGGGGAGTTATTTGGAGCCTCGCTGGAAGGCAATTCAGGCGGAAAAGATTGTCATGATGTACGCGCCTTTCCTTGGAATCAGCCGCAAATCTGAGCTGAGCTCCCCCCCCGTCCAACCCCCAGCGCGTGAAGGAGTTTATCGTTGTTGGACGATGCAGCTAGTGCTAAGAAATACATCCAAGTGTCACATCCTTCCCCTTATTGGACTTCAAATGCAAGCAACTCATTGGTCCTTTCCCCCCTCCCTTCTCTGCGCTCTCCTCCTCCTTCCCCGGCCTGTTTTGAGCTTGCTAGTGACGGCCCTTCCCCCTGGATGAAAAGTAACGAACTCCCCTTTTTCGTCCCAATTACAGGTTAGCAATGCGCTCCAAGGGGTTCGCTGATCATCTGAGCGTTCATGCGTTAGGAGTATACGGAATTTGCTTCCTCTCTAGTCTTTGTCCGAAAACCAGTTCAAATTCCAAAGATGGGAAATCATTCTCCGCGAAATCTACGTAAGGAATCAAGTGTTTCTCCTTCTCCCCTCTTCCCCCTTCAAGGCCTTTTTGACTGGAAGCAAAGGGACTGACCGACGCCTTCGCCGATACGCTCGTGTTACTAACTGTTCAACTACGTAACCTTTATCCTGCGCCCAGGATCTTTTTTTCCTTCCAACGCCAAAAAAATTTCTTCGTGCTCCAGCGCTCTTTCGATGAGTGGCCTGTCTTTCCCCGTATCACTCGGGTGTGTTAAGATCCAAACTTGGCCCGATCGCTTCGCGCATCTGTCTTCCCCACGCCAGGTGGGTCTTTTTTTCTCCGTCAGTTCACCTCCTCTTTCATTCTTACCAAGATGACTACTTCCAACACCTAAACGATGCCACTCCCAAAGCCGCCGTGCCGAGGCCCTACACCAGGCTGAATTGTAGGAATATGTGACCTCCCGTCTTGCGCATCCTTCCCTTTGAAAATTTCTGTCTCCGCTCCGCAGCCCAAACACGAGCCCCCGCCCTTCCCTGGCCGGACATCGAGTGTATCTTCCGAATCCTTTTTCTCCGGCGAGGCAGTCTTTTTCCCCTATGGGAGCTACTACAAATTATAGGTTGGCCGCTTTGTCTGCCACTTTGTCCCAGTGATTCTTGTATTCGCGGTGTTTTCCCTTTGTTTTTTCTTTCGATAACGCATGCCGCAATTTCCGACGAACGCGAACCCACAGATCCACCCTGAAGCAGCCGGCGAAGTGTTTCATCGACGGAGCTTCAAGCCTGCGTGCGCGTGTTTTCCTCGTTTCTGTTATGATTTCATTTCTTCGGGAAGGTACCCAAGGAGCTCCTCTATTGACAATATGCCCGCAGACTTTGATTCAGATCCCTCACTCGAATTTCTCCGGCATTTTTACGCCAGCCTAGAAAAGTCAAAACTCCTTTTATATGCTCATTCGACTATAAGTTGACCTGGGGTTTCTTCACCCCTCGTCCACCTTTCCAGCATCCCCGGTGTTGATGTAACAGTGGTTTCGTATTCACTGCTTTTTTTCCGCGTGCTGAAGTTTTCGTCCCCCTTTGAGATCTGTTTTCTGGTAATTTGGAGGGAGCCTTGAGGTTCGAGTGCGTATGTGACTGTCCACTTCCTTTCCTTTTCTCCTTTCTGGCGACAACTATTGGAATAGACCCGCCCCCTTCCTCTCCTTTCCTGCTCCGGGAACCCTGAGCCGACCATTTCCATTTTCTTCCCATGCTCTTTCGGAACCAATTTAACTTGGTTGGTACTGTTCGAGGGCGTTCCTGTCTGGGTTTCTCCACTCCCCCCGTCGCACATCTCTGGCATGCCTCGTCCTACGATGTCGAGCAGCAGCGGGATTTCCTTGAGCGGCCGATTTTGAACCTGTCTTTTCCTTTCATTTGGGGAATGGAGATCAGGAGACCTGCCTGGTCAGGAGCTCCCCGTGACTAGATTCCGCACGTCGTTTTTTGACCGAGTCAGCGGCTATTCCAATACACCCCCTCCTTGAAAACACAATGTAATTTTTTTCATACCCTCCCTTCTTACAGTACTCCCTGCATGTTTTGAACTGGGTACATCATTCTTAAAAGTTTTTTTTTGGATATGTCTTCCTGCAAGTTCCCCTGGCCGTACCTTCCCCAAATCGCTTTCAAACCAATTGCACTCTCGCTTTAAGAAGAGTCTGC
>Ga0179593_1440680_pt1 | contig 12808 bp, 18 predicted proteins | sample CZODoug2_1_08_16_FD_185931 | JGI IMG/M metagenome (GOLD analysis project Ga0179593, IMG submission 185931) | Vadose zone soil fungal communities from Angelo Coast Range Reserve, California, USA - CZODoug2_1_08_16fungal (PacBio error correction) | ecosystem: Environmental > Terrestrial > Soil >... | reverse complement strand
TTTTGGATATGTTTTAAAGTTAAGCCCCTCTCAGTCCCTTAGGAGATTTTTTACCCGGCACCACCTGCGACCCCAACTTTTTCTCCTCCCTCCACCTTCTACTGACTTCGGAGGACCTGAAAGTCTAGAATTAGACGCTTCCCTTCCCAATAGTTGGTTTGTCGTTTTCTTGTGATGTTATTTTCAATTCCAAGACCAGCGACGTTTTTCTCTCTTTCTTTTTTTTCTTTTTTCCTCTCCTATGATCTGACCCGCAAAGCTTTGTTAGAACTTTTCAATGTAGCCCCCTTCTCCTGTTCCCGTGTCTCCGTTTTCCGTATTTAGTTACTATTCCCCCCATCGACCACGCCCATAACCTCCTTCCTTTCCTCGATGTTGACAGACCCCTCTTTTTCACCCCCCTTCTTTTCACGCCGATTTGCTTTTGTCACTCGTCCCCCTGTACCCCTCTTGGGCCTTGCCTTCTCCGGCCCAAACCTTTTTCCTCTGGGGATGATCTAGCCTGGGATGTCAATTTCTGTACGTGTAACCAGTTCTCCCTTAGGGCGCCCGTTCGTCTCCCCGCAGCCTTAAATTTGGTTTGACCAACCCTCTCCAACCCCCATAATTCCAAGGGCTCCCCTCCTCCGCGGTGGAATTCGGATTCCCCCTTCAGTCCCCTTTACATGGACCCTAAGTCTCATGGGCCTGCGTCTAAGAATTACGCTGGTTCTTCCTCCCCCTTCCTTCCATTTTCTCTGTTTCTTCTTTCCCTCTTATCAGGTCTGTGGTATTTCCCCCTCGCAACCGAGGGAGCGACTTCCCTTTTACTTTCCCCCCCCACTGCCCTTCCCTTACCTTTCACCGAAGATAGGGCACTAGACCCCTCCTCTTTTCCCTCTTCCCGATTAATTTTTTTTCTTTACACCTTTTGGTAAATTCCTCCCTTACTCTTCTGACAATTTTCGAACTACCCCCGTTTTGACACCACTTGGTTTTGCCCTTTTCTTGACCTTCTTTTCTGGACTAATGGAAAAAATGCGTATTGCATTTGGATGGTTCCTGGAGGTGTTAGGACTCGTTTCCCCCTATTTTCTCGTGACGCCTAACTTCTAGAGTTTCACCCCCCTCATTCGCATATTGTCGATCCCCCACCGATGACATACTGCCTCCCCCCCCCAAATTTCTCCGCTTTTCATGGTAGTTTCCTTTTTTACACGTCCCCGTTCGTTTCACCCTAGTCCTTTTTAATGGAGGTTTCTTGGACGATTGCGTTAGTTTAAACCCTCCCCCTGTCCTTTCCCTTTCCTATTGATCCGGAACAAAATCTGGGACCCAAGTCTCTTTTTTCCCCTCCCGAAAGTGAGCCCTTCTGCCCCTTCTGTTGCCCCCCAAGTGAACTATTCTCTTTTTCTCTTGTCCCCCCTTCTCTTTGCTGAAAGGCGAGGTCCTTCGAGGAATGTCCCCTATTCTTTTCGGGCCACCTTCGCTTACTAATCGTAGAAAGAGAAGCTTCTCTTGCGTTTGCTCCCCATGTCCTCTTCCCTTTTTCCCTCTCTTTTGTTGTTTTCGATCTTGATTTACACCGGCAGTATTCCCCTCCAGACCCCTCGACGGTTTTGTCCCCGTCTTTCGAAGCTAATTCAGCCGCTACCAGGCACTGCACTGCATTCTCCAGGCTGAATTCTCTTCTTCCCTTCTTTTGAACTTCAGCCGGAACTGCCCTCCCCCAGAATGACTTTCATTTGGCGAACCATTTTTGCCATCTACGTGCCACGCTCTGCTTGATAGCGTTTGCTCGCTGTCCCCCTTCTATTGTTTTCTTTTGCTTCCCATTTCTGACAGATATGGTGAAAAACCTAACGCCCTTCCTACCATATTGGGGGGTTACCGGACAACTTCAACGATTATGCTCTGTCACGCAGTTGCCCTCCCATGACTCTCTCCTGTACATTTTTTTTCTAAGATTAGAGACATCTCGGGTGTCTATTCCCCCCTTCTCTTTTGCGAGTCTGCCTCCCAGATCTCCAGGTATTCCCTTTAAAAAAACATCTCTCCCCTCTTCCGTCCCCCCTCACAGGTAATGACCACATTCCCCCCCCATGGTGATTTCTTCAAACCCTGGCCTACTGGCCCCCATACACAGGGCCAACAACACAACGTTGTTTTCCTTGTTTAGTCTCCCTTTCTTTACTACGCTGTAGAAATTTAACCCCCCCAATTCTTCTCCCCCCCCCCCCCATTCCATGTGATGGACTGTTCCGACCGCGGCATGATGATCAGGCGTGACTGCCCAGTTCCTCCCGCCCCTTCTTTTTCTTTTTTTCCTGACCTCTGCATTGGTTTTTGTTCGCCTCTTTCATGAGGAACCCACCCCTCGCCCTTCCTAAGTACCGCCAGTGCCGCACCAAAGGGAGTACAGCGCCTTTTTTTTTACGCCACCCTACCCCCAAGTAAGGATGGGCATGGACTTGGTCCTTTTTCCATTCCTGTGCCCGCCAGTCTGCCAACCCCCCCACATCTGGAGCCCTGTAGTATTTTGTTTCCTCGCTGGCAATCACAAATTTTACCTTTCCTTACTAAAAGCGGCGGCCTCACCCTCATCAATCTTTTTGCCCGCACCTCTCAGTTTTGGGAACCTCAATCCAGAGTATTTAACCTTTTTCCAGCCTTCCCCCTTCCCCCCGACCGTTCTCTTTCCCCTTTTCTTGTCGCAACCCCCCCGGCGGGACCAACGTCGATTTTTCTGCCTCCCTACCTTTTTCTTTCACTCCTCCCACCACCCTCCTCCGGGGCAGACTTGCGCCCGGAGAATCTTGGGTTCAGAATTTAGTCTTTTTCCGGTTATTTGTACTATCATCCGACTTTCTGGCCGCGAGGAGCACTTCTAACCCCGCCCCTCGATGGGCCTCGTACAGTCCAATTGCTTTTTTTTTAGAGTTCCCTCCTCTCACCCAACCCTCTTTTCCTCCCACCCCTCCGATGATTGGACCTTGAAAACTAATCCCTCCACCCCATCCCCCTGTTTTCCCCACCGGTCCCCAACGATGAGGCCCCCTGAAAGATAAGGAGACCCCCCCGTTTTCGTCAAGCGATCCCTTCCTTTTCTGCGCCCCTTGTTGCAGTCCGCGCCTTGGTGACCCAGTGCGAGCCCCCCCATCTTTTTTTTCTTTTTAAGTCTAATTAGCCTTTTCCATAGTAGAAACCCCTTTCTTTTCCCAATACTAAGGGTTGTTTTTTGATTGATGAGAGTTTTCGTTCTTAAGGATTAATTTTGGCGCCTATCCAGTAACCCTCTTTTTTCCTCCAAAGTGACCCCCGAGCAACCCTTCTCCCCTGCGAGACATGCTAAGTCTAGGTTTGAGGCGTGACCCCTTTTCCTGTTATCTGCCTTATTTTCCTGCATGGGCGGCCAATCGTGCCTTTTCTTCCCCTTTTTTCCTTAGTTTTCCCCCCTTTCAAAGAATATCGGAAGGTGGTCTATGGACTTGGTTTCCAGAGTGTGCTCCGATTCCCCGCCCCACCTTCCCCACCTTTCTGTTTGACTTCTTTTCTCCCCTAAAGCTAGCCCTCCCTGTTGTTCCCTCGGATCCTGTTTGCCTGTTTCTTTTTTCTCTCACCCCAATTGAACTTGCCCCCCCTTCCGCGCGGAGAAACTTTAGACAGGAATTCCTTTTCTTCTTTGGCAGATTCCCCTCCTTTTCCATTTTTTCTGTTCGGTTGCTGACACCTCGTCGCACTTTAGGGTTTTTGACCTTCGACTTGCAAAATTCTATGGTTTTTCGTCTCTTGGATTGGTGGCTTAGAACGCCGATTTGTTCCCCCGGTCCCCCCCCTGGTACGATCTAAGCGGTTCTTGACCGAGTTTCGATCCGAGCATTTCCCCATTTTTTATTAAACCTGCCCGCCTAGTAACACACCCACAATTCTCGAATTGTTTTTGGCCATTGGACATTCTTTTTTCTTTACATTATCCTCTCCTCCCCTTCCCCCGTCTTCATGGGTTTTTTTTTTGAGAGAATATGGCGGAATCCCGTGTCACTTTGATTTTCGTCTCTGGCGAGGTGGGTCCCCTAATTCCATCAGCGAACCCCCCAAACCGCAAGGTCTCCTCCGGTAACCTTGACCTCCCTTTTTTCAAAATCAGTCCTTTTTAACCCAGACTTTCTCCCAATTCGTACCAGTCCGGCCAGTCTTCCCTTTTTGCAATTCCCTTCTGGGGGGAAATGTCTCGCATGGGCGTTGATGAACCCTTTCCTCTCCCCCCGATTCCCCTTTGTTTCCAATTGTAATAGTAATTTGTATGGGCCTGACGCCCCTGTCTTTCCTGGGTTTCGTCCCGTTTTTGGTTTTCTGGAGTCGGTCTTATAGCGTTTTTTAGTTACTATCCTTATTTAACCCCAGAGCACCCTGCATTTCAGCTCCCCCACCTATGTTCATCTAACGTGACGCCCCCCCCATTTCTCTCTATCATGGCGGGCGTTCCCTGCCTTTTTTCAATATATATTCTTCTTTGTAACGCACAATATTTAGCTTAAGGCCTTGATAGTCACCTCCCATGGCATCCCGTTTTCCTTTATTGATCTTTGCACTCCAAACCCTCTGGTACAACCCAGAGCCCCTCTCTCTTTTCTCCCCGCGTGATTCCCGTTACCCGATTTCCCTCAGGTGCGCCCCCACTGACCTCTCCCCCCTTTTTTTCTTTTCTTCCTTTTAAGTTTATCGGAGATAGTCAAGCCCCGAGAGTTCCCCTTGACCTCTTTCTATTTGACTATCGCTGTCTGGACCCTCTTCCGACCGAGAGCACATGAGTCGGACCTTTTTTACATGGTGTCCTCCCTTTATTCCCGGTATTTTTCCAGATTGTTTCGCTCTCTTCCCAACTTTCTACTTCCCCCTTTCCTTTGCCGAACTCCGCGTTCTACGTGCTCGCGTTCCTAAGCCGAGTCCAGGCTATCCCCGTCCATAGAATCCTGAACTGTTCCTACTTCAACTTGCAATCCTTCCCTCTTTCTTTCCCCGAATATTTCCCGACTTCTATTTTTTCATTGGACCCCCCCCAATGCTTTGGCCCCTCTCCTTTTTCTCACTTTGATTCTATGATAGTGAAGATAGTTCTTCCCGAGCAACTCAGTGCTTTTTTCTTTTTGCCCTAACCTCCCTTTGGATCCGACCCCCCCTTAGGGCTGGGAAAGCCCGAGAAACTTCTGCTCCCTTGACTCATCCCTCCCTCATTTATCGTGAAATGTTGTTTGCTCCCACTCTCCGATACCCCCTTTTTTGGTTTCTCTACTTCTTCTGGGATATGACTTCCATAGATCACGGGATTTCCCCTTCCCCAATTATATACGGGACCTTCCCCTCCCCCCTAAAACCGCAAGGGAAGCCCAACGAACCCCCTTCCCTTCCCCAACTTCATTTATTTTGCCACTCTCTAGATAATAAGGTTCAACTACCCCTTTTTCAACCCCCCAACCGTGGGTTGGCCCTGGGTAGAGAACCCCTAAAGGCCTTCAATTTCCCCCCCCTCTTAATTGACCATTCTCCTTTCCGGCCCTGTTTACTCTGGATTTGATACCCGACGGCGTTGGAACTGTCCATCTCTTCCTCCCGCTGGGTGTAGTAGTAAATTCTTCCCCCCAATTTAGTTTTTCAGCCTTTGAATTATCCCCCAACCCCCAATAGACCTCGCCCCGGTTTTAATAACCTCGTCCCCTTTCTCCCCAAGCCCCTCTCTTTCACTCGACCAATACAAAATGCGAGTTTCTTTTTTTTTGACAATTTCCTTTCTTTAAATAAGTTATCGCCCTTGTCCTGAACCCTCTTGATGAGCCCTTTGAGTGGTTTTTCTTCTTCCCCCCGGTTTTCTAATAACAAATGTCCGGCTTCCGGATATACCAACGCGGGCTTCACGCTTTCAGTAGAGTACTTGGGGCCTCCAAAGACATTTTAACGCATTTTTTCCCCCTCTTTAGATAATACCCCCCCTCGTGAACCCATCCTGCTCTTTCCCGAGTCGACCTTTTGGAGTTCTGATTTTTTTACCCTGCAACCCCAAGCCTTTTGGCAAGCACCTCCGCCCTGGGTTCCCTAGAAACATCCCCTCCGTTTCCCCTTCTCCCTTTGCTTAAGGCTTCCTACTTTCGATGGTTGCACTTTAGTTGTTTCTCCCCCGGGAACCTGAGGGTGACCGATCTTTGGCCTAGATAGTCCTTCCGTAATCAGGTCCCCCCCTCCCCCAATTTCTTGCATTTTTCCTCGCAGCCTTTACTTCGATTAACCACCACACAGCGGACCCTTCGTCGGGGCATTGACCCCCCACGACTGCAAGCACACCCCTTAACAGAAACAGGCAACGCTTTGTCCCCCCCATTGCACTCCTACCCCCGCTTCTTAAAAAGTGCTCATATTTGCCGATCCTCAAAAATTGGGGCGCCTTGTTTTTAGCGGTGTTCACCCTTGTGGTTTAAGCCCAAAATGAGGTAGGTGATGCCCCCTTCCTCCACTCCTCTACGAAAAACCCCCTTCCTTTTCCCCCCCTCCCCTCCCTTTTTTTTTTAGAGGATTTTTCGGTATCTCTGTTTACCTTCTTACTGGCCGGACCCTCCTTTCAAGACTGATGTGTTTGAGCCCTTCCCCAACCTCTTCACCCCCCCCTGTCCCCCCCTGTTTCGCCGACATCATCAGCTCGGATCTTCACCCGGAATTTCCCCGCTCCTCCCCCCCTTCTCCTTTTTCCCTGTTGACCAATAGTTGCTGTTTAGGTTGTACTTTTTATTTAGTTTTCCATTCCCAGACTTTAGGTTTTCCTCTTTTCTTTTTTTAGTACACCCCGCGAGTATCTTATATTGTCACCGCCTTTATTGTTTTTCCTTTCCTTCAGACTTCTCTCCCTTTCCCTTTTTGATACCGATCTCTCCCCGAGACGTCCATTCTTCGTCCAACAACTCCCCCCCCTAACCAGGCTTGAAGAACCATACTTACTCCGCCGGACCCACTTGCTCCGGATTTGGAGATCCCCTTGATAGTCAAAATTTTTCCACTTGTTTCGTAATCCATTTCTCCACCGCTTGGTCCTTTACTAAACCTGGGCTGCTTTTTTCTTCTACGTTTGTAATGAGTTTCTACCTAGTCTTTTTTCTTTCCCCTTTTTTCGACAATAAGGGAGCCCTCTCCCTCAGAGAGCCATTTTTGACCCCTGCCCCCCCTCCCTGGTACAACACCCCACCAAGGATAGCAGCAGCGGTGTCCTATCCCTGTCCTGGCCTTTTATGACCCTCTCTTCAATTTGCAGCCCCTCCTCAGGTTTTTTTTCTCAGCCCGCACTTAAGATGGCTGACGCAGGTCGCCTTGCGAGTGTCCTCCGTTTAGGGAGATGGGTCCCCATCCAGCGTCCCCCCCCCACTCAAGGGTCTTCTCCTTTCAGGTTTTCAACTTCCTGAATAAAACCTCTCTGGGCAGTTTCCACCCTCAATTTCCCTTTACCTTTCTTAGCATTGTGTCCCCAGTTATTTGCCCTCCACAGATTTTTTGGTTTCCATTTCTTTCTGTCCTTGCCGATGATAACTGGCATACAAAGATCGCCCCCCTTTGTTTTTTCCCCCCCTTGTTTTCCCATGATTTTCTTCATACCCATGGAACAATTTTTTGACCTTTCTGGTCCCGTTGTGCTTTTTCCCTTTTTTTATAGGTTCCGATCTCCTTTCTTCCGCCTAAACCCTCTCAGTCACTTTCGCTCAAACCACCCTTCCTTAAATTTCGTGCGCCCCCACTTCCTTTCATTTTCCTTCGGCTTCTTTCCCGAGAAATATCAGTAAGGTAAAAGTATTTTGAACTCATTTTTTCATTTAAACACTCCCCTTGTCCTACGGTGCACCTCTCTTAGGCACGGTCAACCTCTCTGGTTTTCTCTTTCTTCCCCCCCTCGTAGCACTCTTTATAACCCCAGGAGTGACAGTCCCCTTGCGACTTTCCCGCCCCCTGTGCACCTATCCCATCCCCTCGGATTCGGGCCAGTACTTTTTTCCAGGCGATGCATCATCAGTTACTGCAGCGCTATTTCCGATCGCTTTCCGTCCCAAGGACCAAGCCCAAGAAAGAGGCTTGCTATGGAATCCCTTATCCATTTCTTGCCCCTTCCTTTCCTTTTTCTTCCTCACGAGTTTTTTTGTTGAGAGCTTCCTCTATTCCACCCAATGGCTTGAAGGCATTAGGAAGACAATCCCTCGACCTAGTTCTTTCTTTTTCGTCCTCCTGCTCTTTTCCCTCCCTCCCTACCCGTTCCTAGAATCCAATTTGGAATTTTCCTCGTCACTTGAACGACTCCGATTCCCAGTAGAACATCCCCGACTCGGTTCCCTTGTACCAATTCTTTGCCCACGCGCGTGCCTCCTTTGCTGATATGATCTTGCTCCTCGGTGTACTATAGGTTTGCCTTCCGGTTCTCAATCTTTGCCTTGAGGAATGTTACCTAAAACAGCACACATTGGTCGGGACCGGAAACGTCTCCCCTATTCTTCTCGGTGAGAAGCCCCTATGAACCTTCCAATTTGCTTCCCGACCTCCGGCTTTTTCGGTTTTTGAAGTGGCTCTGGGGTTTAAATCTCCCTAAAACCCTCCCCACCCCGAGCTCTCTCACAATTGCCGCAAACGAACACTGGCAGTAAAACCCCAGGCCTAACCCCAAGCGCATTTTCTAAAATATTGGCCTAATAGCAGAAAGGGCAAATGTTTCTCTTTTGCGCCCCCCGTTTCTTTCCCTTCCTCCCCTTCATGGACTTCAGAAATTCCCCCCGCGTGAATTGAAAACCCCAATTATCTGGGACGCCCTTGTAGGAGATACGATAATTTCCCCCTCCTCCGATTTTTTTTTTCTTCTTCCCCCCAATTTTTCAATTAGATCCCCCTTTTTCGGTTTTTTACCAGGATGGACCAGGTTCAACCCCCCTAAATAGAAATTGCCATAACACCATTCGCAAACGGATTGACTCAGTTTTCCCCTTCTCCTCCCCCGCCCCCCTCTCTTTTCCCACCTGGCTATTTTACGATAATGTCCGAAATTGGCCGCTGAAACAGATTTTTAGAGAATGATTATTTTTTCTCTTCTTCGTCTCCATCCCCCTTTTCCCCAGGAATCGATTCCGCCATCGCCTGCGAAACCGCCCCTACTCCCCGGTTGTTTCAAGCTGTTGAAAAGTTCCCTCATCTTCCCTTCCCCCCCCCCCCCCCTTCCCCGACCCCCCTTTTGGCCTCCTTCCTTCAACCGAGTTCCCGGGCGATTTTTCTTCACCAACAAAGTGGTCCCTTTTTTGAAACCGAATACGAGAGCAGGTCAGTGTGGACTTCCTGCTTCCTCCCCTCACCAGTAATGGTCCTCAGGGTCGATGGGGCAATTCCTGGTTCACAAAAATATACTTCTCCGAGGCGCAAGAAGATGGAAGTCTTCGTTCATTTACCCCCGCCCCCCCCTTGCTTGCGGTTTTCCTCCCTCCCCAGATTACTCGCTTTGCCCCGACAAGCCAATCCTCCCACCTCAGCGCCGCTTAATTGTACCAATAAAGCCCTAACCAGTACCCCTTTAAGCCCAACAATACTTGGTCTTAAGTCCTATCCCCCTTGCCTTTTCCCCTTTCCCTCGCCCTTTTCCCTCTTTTCGGCTAACCATGGGCCGTCAGGAAGTCGCGGTGGGTGAAGGCGTCAACTACGGGAGGGCTCCGTATTTCGCACTTACTCCTGTCCATCGATCCCCCTCCCTCTTTAATCTTTAATTCCTCCCCCTTGTTTTTTTAGCCAGAGATTTTCCTTTTCTTCGTATGTTAAAGGATCCGTAGCTTACCTTTTTTTTCCCCCTAGACACTGTGACACCCACCTCTCCGCACCCCTTCTACCCCCCCCTTTTTCTCCTCCGCCCCTGATAGGATTGAGTATTGGCATGTTATCGCCTTCGTCTGCATGGGATTCCCCTCGTTTCGTTTTGAGGGTTCAATTCGAACTCTGCCGGTGGGTCTTCTGGTCCTGGTTTGTTTAGGTCACCTCTCTCATCTGCGCTACCCGCAAAGCCCCTTTGACTTTCGTCCCTCCGACCGATTAGCCATCGTATCGTTCTCGCTCGGGCCTGCCCCAGCATAGAAAACTATTTCAAAAAGAACACTCTTTTCTCCTCCTTCTTCCCTACATGTCCCTTTTTTCCCCTCTCCCCCCTTTTCCCTGTCAAAATCCTTTTCCCTCCGCTGGGGTTTTTTCCATCGGCCCCGCCTTCGGGTGCTGAAGTTTTGACGGAAATGTTTCGATATAGCGTCTTGGAGCGTTTCAAACCTGCCGGAGGTGTCTTCAAACCTTCCTCCTTCCCTGTTTAGTCCTCCCCTCTTTCTCCTTCCCAGCAAGTTACATTTTATGCACTGCGCCTAAAAGGAAACCCCCCGAAGCGCACGTTGCATACTGTGGCCCCCCTTTCACCCCCCCTTATTTCTTTCACCTCTTCCCTGTTTCCCCCCCCCCCCCTCTCCTTCTGTTCTTCGACGACTTATTATGAGGGCGTCTGTGGGATCTGTCGAGGGCTTGGTTTGAACTAACTCCAGCGAGAAAAAAGCCATTTCTTCTCTAGGAAATATTTCCTACCTTCCCCAACCAGAGTGATTGCTTTTCGCATAACCCCACCCCCACCCTTTCACTTTTGATACCCCCGGAGGAGTCAGTTCTTTGTGGACCAGCGGGGGATTTCTCTCCATTCCGGCTTATGATTTCCAGGCGTTCTTCCAACCCCCCCCCCCCCCCCCCCCCCCCCCCTAGATCCCTTGGGTTTTGCCCATTTGCCCTTTTGCGTACTTTCGTTGGTATGATTTTTCTTGGTTTGTCCATTGCTTATGCGGCGCGTTCGATTTTCTGATGTTTCTTTCCATAAGGAGATCTGGAAGACCCCCGAGCGAAGCTGACCCAAAATGCGATAATTTGAGAAATTCCGATATTCCTTGTCTCGCGGTTTCCCCCGAACCTACCCCCCCACTTTCTAGTTTATTTTTAAACCACTTTTTACTTTAGGCGACGGAGTGCACAGCCATTTTATACCGGCCCCCCGAAACATACTTTTTGTTAAACCCGCTCCCCGATTCAGCCATCCATGATTATGCCGTCGATGGTCCCTTGGTTGAGCCCAGGTAACCCCGCGATAGGGAAATACTTATTATAACCTCTTCGTACTTAAGGCGACTGGCAGTGTTGGCTGATCGGCGGCTGTAACATTCCCCCTTTTCGACCGTCATGCGCCACGGCAGGGTTGGAAAGTTTTTCCCAGAAGTTCAAATCTCTCTCTTCTCTCTACGTTGTTTTGTGTTTCTCTGATACCCCCCCCCCCCTTCAAGGTCTTACATTCCCGCAACTAACGCGCTCGGCGTTCTGAAGCCCAGTTTACCCGAAATTCTAGCACTCCCCTTACTTCGTCCATTCTCTCGGCCCATTACCTCCCTCACTTACGATAATGGTCCGTCAGTTGCCCGATGATGTTTTTCCCGATCACTTCGCATCTCGTGCCACGCTGGATGGTCTGTGTCTCGTTCACCCGAATGTTTTGCTTGAGTCTTTGAACTTTTCCTTATTATTTGGCTTGGACATAACGTCATCTCCCTGGTGGGACCGTTACGTGACAAATGCCGGGGGTGACGTCAGCGGACCTGCATTCTCCTCTAGACCTGAGGTTGCGTCCCTCACTGATGAAACTATTGTGGGCTGACTTCTTTGGGGGTTTCTCCCTTTCCGGTTACGGTCCACCCACTAGAACGCTCCCTCCCCCCAGCCCCCCCCCCCCCCTTGTCCTGAAAACACAAATTCCACTAACCAAGCGCCTTTTTACTACGTAGAGACCTATAAGGTAAAATGCAAAACCCAATTTTTGTTGATCTTTTCTCTCCTTTCTCCTCCTACTTCCCCTTCGACCAGTTACACCACTGCGGGGAATTGCGCTGCCGACTGGCCCGATTTGCGTTTTTCCCCGATCGGCGTGAAATGCACTGCTTCGCCTTCCCTGGTTGTAGGTCTTTTTCCATTTCCCTTTTTATCCTGCGTTTTTTCGTGCGCGATTAGTTCCCACCTCTCCCCCCTTAGAATCTTTCCTTTCACCGCCGGGGTCATCCAGTTTGTCGTCGCTCCCCTCCCAGTCGCTTCTTCACAACTTTGCCAGGATTTTCCTGGAACTTTGCCAGAGTAGTGCCCAGAGCTCTAGCCCTTTCGATTTGGTTTCTCGTTGGCCGTCTACATAACAACTTGGACCCCTTATGCGGCCGCACTGTGCGTGCTTCCTTGTGACCGACCTGAACGGTTATACCCGCATTCAGCGCTCTATCACCCCCCACCACTCGACCCTCCTTCGACTTCATCCCCCCGGTCGTAGGCGCGACTGTTTGATGCAACCCAAAGCTGGTTTTTTTTCAACTTTATTTGAAGGGTCGCCAAATCAGCCGAATTACTGCCGGCGGCTCCACTCTTTTAACCCCTGGTCGATTGTTCCAAGGTGTAGTTGTTCCTCTAGAAGGCCAATTAGAGACCTCGCACTTCGCGATGGAGCACCCCGGAGTCCGAATACTCAATTTTGTGGTCCTCGCCTCCTCCTTCTTTCCCCCCCCCTCCCATAAGAAAACCCTCTCGTCGTTGATTTGAAAAAGCAGCACCCTCCGAACAGGAAAGATTTCCGGAACCCTGAAAGAAGGCATGATAATCGTTTTCACCTTTCCGAGGCCTGATTCCCCCCCCGTTTTCCGGGAATCCTTGGGGAAGTTTCTGCGCGGTCACATGCGCAGAACCCCTTGAGTAGGGTTCAAGGACTCACCCTCTCGACAAA
>Ga0179593_1400538_pt1 | contig 12808 bp, 15 predicted proteins | sample CZODoug2_1_08_16_FD_185931 | JGI IMG/M metagenome (GOLD analysis project Ga0179593, IMG submission 185931) | Vadose zone soil fungal communities from Angelo Coast Range Reserve, California, USA - CZODoug2_1_08_16fungal (PacBio error correction) | ecosystem: Environmental > Terrestrial > Soil >... | reverse complement strand
CCAGGGCCGCCTTTGTGGCGGCTCGGTTGATCCCCCTTTTCTTCTTTAATAATTTTAGAGCTTGATATCCGAGGCCTCTCCTCCTCCATAGCCGCCCTTTTCCCTTCTTTGGAGTTTTCGTCCTTCCCCCTCTCCCTAGAAGACCCCTTGATCCCTACCTCCAAGAAGGATCTTGCATCTCCTTTCGTACCATGCCCCCCTGACGCCCTTTTCTTTCTCTATCCTTTTCCCAAAGCCCCTTTGCTAAGGGTATGCCTCTTGAAGTTAGCAACAGTGCCGAAACGGCCTCCAACTTCCTTTCCCGCTGCCCTTTTTTTTAAAAATCTTTCCCTTTTCCCCCTTCAAGATCTTTCAGGTTGGGCCGAGCTCTTGCACTTTTCTTAAAGAAAGTTCTCCCCTTCGATTGTGTTTTTTCACCCGGCTCTGTGCGGAATCGGACATTCTTCCTGTAAGTATTGGGGAGCTTTGCTTGGTGTTTCCTTAATTGATTTTTTTATTCACCCGCCCCGCCACATTGGTCAGATCTTTTTGGCAGGATTGCGGCTGTTTTGCATTCCCCCCTTCTCAGAATTTTTCGTTATGCTTCTGTTCCCCTGTCTGCCTTTCCTGGTGACTCCTCCTACTCCCCCTCCTGGAGGAACTGCCCCGATTCCCATAGTTGTAGAACGGCGACCTTTCATCCTCCGAATCGCGTGAGCTCTCGCGCTTGCGGCGTTTCCGTTTCCCTCAAGCCTGTTAACATTCAGTCCTTTCCTCCGGTAAGCATGTGCTGCGGATTGTCTGTCCGCCGGCAATTTTCCCACTCCCACCTCCAGGCGTGTTATAGTTTTTTCCCCAAATAGACCCCGAACTCCCATTAGAAACCCCCGTCTTTTCGTTCACGATGGAACCACCCCTCCCGGATGTCTAGTGGCGTACCCTCCGTCCCGCTGTTCACAGCCGTGGCCCAGCAGGAAGGTGTATTTCCGTTTTCCAGCCCGGCAGTGTTACCCCTTGCCCCCCCCCCCCCCGCCCTTGACGTTTTTGGACGTATTTTCCCTTTTCTGACTTCCTCCGAACGTTCTGCCCTTCTTTTCGCTCCAGCTAGGTTGAAGACGACAGCCCATAGCATCTTCCACATGAAATTGATGTTTAATCGCATCCTATTCCTGAGAGAGAACAGCCTTAGGTTTCTTGCCCCCCCCTCGACCTTAGTCTCACTCCATGTGAGTTGTCCCAGAAAGGTCCCTACCCCGATAGGATAGCAGTTTGGTACGTGTCCCTTCGGGAATCCTCTCCTCTTCTTAGCCGGCCCGGCGCGCCCCCTTCAAAGTGGACATTCGACAGGATACTCGAAGTCAAAGAACAGTCAGCCTTGGGGGGTTTTGTGTTGTTTGTTTTTGGGGGGGGTTGGGGGGGGGTCTTGGGGGGGGTGTGGGTGTTTTTTTGGGGTTTGGGCCCCTTGCCTCTCAAATTCTGAATTTCCCCTAAGCGTTGACAAAGGCCGCCCAGGTCTCTGTAGAACAAATGTTTTTTATGCTCCCTCTTTTTTTTCTCGTGTTGGCCCGGTTGTTTCTCGCCAGGCCTTGTATTCCCCTTTCACTTCATTTTTCGTTGACGCTTTTTTTTTCTTTTAATAGTCTTCTCCCTCCCCAATCTACCTCCGCCTAAGTTTTTGTTCTCGTTAGGCCAGCTTTTTCTTCCCCCGGGCAACAACGCCCACACTCCCCTTTCCAAGTTTGGACAATTTTTGACCCGTCCGCTTCCCTTTCTTTCCCTGAGAAAATTGCACCAAGTTCTTCGCGCACGCTCCCCCCCCCCCAGTCCATGGACGACGTCGGCCCCTATGTCATTTCCTTCTTCCCTTCTTAGAACTTAGGCCTTTCAGCGGGCTGGGCCTTGCCACATGTGACCTTGCGAACAGCAATTCTCTAGCCGGATTTCTTCCGCATTTTCTTGTATCCTTTCTGGTTCAGAATTCTTTTCGTCCATGACCTTTCCCGATTTGCGAGGATAATCCCCCCTTGATTCGCCGCTCTTCGGGAAATTAATTGTAGGAACGGCTTCCGTCTGGTTGCCATCCTCTCTTAACTTTCGGCCCTCTCCCCCCGAATCGGTGGCGATTACATCCCCCTTCATTTCCCTTCCTTGGCTGGTTCGGCCCCTCGATGTTTTTAACTTGAAGAACGTTTGTCGTGACCCAGTTCATCCTCTGTTACCTCCTTCAAACGACACGTCACGGTTTGTGTTTTTCTTTGGAACCCTGCTCTTTTGATGTGCTTCCCTTACTGGGCCAATGGGGCCTTTTTGAACTTGGTACTTTTTTACAGCCGCGCGTACAGAATTCAGGAGGAGCTTTCCTCCTCCATTTCAACCTAGTTCGGTCCCCTTTTCCGGTGTTTCCCCAGTTAGAGTGGGTCGGGTCCCACCTGATCTGGTACTTTTTTCGTTTTTTCCTGCTTTTTGATTCTTGAGTTATGACTTTTCCCTTTACCCCGAGCTGCCATTTACCGTGAGACTATGAAGTTTTAGTCCCGATTGTTGCAAACGAAATTCCTTTCTAGTGCTCCCCCAAGAGTCTTTTTTCCCCCAAGTAAGCTTTTCTACTTAAAGCCTCCCCCCCCTTGAACACGGCAGTGCCTCTCCTTTTTAGTATGCGTCCATGAATGAGCTTCAGGTTTCGACTCCTCTCAACTCTCTTTTTTCTCGTACGAACGGAACCGCTCGTCCCCACATTCACACTCAGCTCACAGTGTTTCTTTCAGTGAGCGTTTTTTGACTTCCCTCCTTTCTCACCCCAACTTGGAATTTCCCTCCTTTCCTGTCCCCTTTATTGAACACGAAGAGAGTAACCGCCCCGCTGCGTGGCGCTTGAACGATCTCTTCCCACCCTAATTGCCTCCCCCCCTTCTCGATATCGACTATGCTGTAATCTTTTCCCTTGAAATTATTGTGTTGATGTTTCTTCCCCCTTTTTTAAAGAATACGGCCATGACTTATTCAGCCCTTCTTGGGTCGATCGACATGAAGGAGCCCCTTTTCAAGAGCGGTATGCAGAAGGTTTCCTTTCTCCGGCTTCCTCGATGCGGCTCACCTTTGCTCATTAATGCGGAAAGGATTTTCCATCTCCTCCTTGAAATGTCCGAGGCGTGCTGCCCCCCGCCCCTTTCTTCCGAATCGGGTATGGGTTTACCTCTTGAGGCAATTCGCGATGAGCCCGCCAACCCTCCTTTCCTATTCTCCTTCTGTCATCATCTCCTTTGAGCCTCTTAACTTACCTGGTTGGATCCCATTTCTGCCCCTGTGGTCCTGGGGCTTTTGCCCTACCAGACTTAGATCTTCATTCGTTCGCAGCCATACGCCTTCACTGTCCTCCCTTACCATTCTGTAAGTCGTGCCTGAGGCCCTGTTCCGATGAGACTTTTGCGCTCCCACCGTTGGAGCCTTTCCTCCCCTCCGATTGGGTGACTGATCCTTTCCTTCTCTTCCCCCCTTGCTTTCCTTCTCCAAACCTCCCCCCCTTTTCTTCAAGAAGGTCGTGGCCGCTTTGGGAGCAATTACCCTGACCCGGCCCAACTCCGGGCCTTTTACGAAAAGAGAGACATCTGGAAGTCGCAGTTTGATCTCTTTTCCCCCTGATGTTTTTACGCGATCTTTTTCTCCGCGACCCCTCTGCCTCTCCGCTGCCTTTTATGATGGTCGCAATGGGTCCCACATTCCGGCGCGGTCCCGTCTTTGTCCTCCCCATGAGTGTGCGCCATTCCCCTGTTCAAACATTGTCCCCACCAACGTCGAGTTTTATGGCCGGCTCTTTCCTTCTTTGGTGAGGTCTCTGCATGGAAACGGGCGTTCGGTTTTTCCCTCCTTTCCCTTCATGAGCAGAAGAGCCTCTCATCGGTCTTTTTCCTTTTCGATGACCTCTGCTCCCCGAACGAGAATTGCGTACGAATGCCGCTGCTCCTATCTCCCGGGATTGGAGTTTCTCGTTCTCAGTCCCCCCCGAATTTCCTCGTGTCCTGCTTGGTTCTTTCCCTAGCTCGGAATTTCGCATTCGAACGGAGTGATGCCTCTTTCCTAAACACCGCGACACCTCCCCCTTCCAAACACGCGGTTCTTCCTCAAATTCCTCAGGATGTTGCGTACGTCTCTCCGCTTCAGTTCAAACGTTGTCCCCGTTCCCCCCCATCGGGTGCTCCGCCAGCCTTCCCGTCTGTTTTCCCCTTCAAAAAAGTTTCCTTGAATCGAATTGGACTTCTTTTTCACTTCTTTGTGAACTGGAATAACCTAGGCCATTAATTGCGGAGCCATCGAGGTGCCGCCTCCCACGTCCCTTAGTCCCTTTCACCTGCCCTCTCCCCCTCCTCCTCCTCCCGCACTCTCCCTTTCCTCCAGGTACTGGAAATCACATCCTGAACTTCCCACGCAGATTTTAGTTTCCCCAGACCGGCCGGCCCAACATGGCTTCCCTTGGATTGGATCGCGCACTTTCGTTCCTCTTATTTTACTGATAGAGCCGGGCGCGGAAAGGAACCACGTGGCCATCCTTGACGGGACTGTCTTCCTCGCACCCTTTCTTCCCAGACCTTTCATTTGATCCTTCGTCCGGTCGCATTGATAGATTGCCTTGCTTTCGTCGTTGATTTTTTTGGCGTTTTGCTGTTTCCTTTTTACTGCTTTTCTCTTCCTTGGAATAGTTTCTGCAGCTCTTCGTTTTGGCGCTGGTGTTCTTACTCTCCAAGACTTGCGCTCCTCCTCTTTTCTCTTTGGGGTTTTTTTTTTGGATCAATTCCTTTTCTCTTCTGTGACGACCCCCTCTCCCCCCCACGCTCATTTTCCTGCGACAAGGGCGAGGCCAAGGGTTTCCTACCCTTCTTTAGAAGACCCTTTGTCCCCCTCTTTTAGCCTTCCTGTACCCCCTCCCTCTTCCCCCCCCTGCTTTACATAAGGAGGCGAGACCCCCTCCAGCCTGCTGGCCAGGTCACATTTCAGTGCAGATTTCCCCCTTTTTTTATGAGGCTCGATTGAACTTTTTCTTTCTCCCCTTAATGTTTCGCCTGACTTCTCCTCCTTTTTAAATGAGATTCCCGACGTGCGGATTAAAGTAAGCCTCAGCTGCTGCCTTTTTTTTTCTTCCCCTTTGGGTTCATCATGTTTTCTCGGGGGCAGGCTTTCGGTCCCGTTCGATCTGAGAGTGCCATAGATCTCTTTCCCCCGGCTTTTAACTTTCCTCGTGTGGCGCTTAAAGGCATTTCATGTTTTCTTTCCTTATGTTGGTCGGCTGCAACCTATCTTCCTCTACCGAAATCCTCCCTTTTTCTTTTCTTTTCTTTTTATTTTTTAGTATTCCACTGCGTCCCGGGGGTGTGGTGGTTCTCACAATGGCCTGTTTGTTGCTGGGCGGACAACGTCCGATTTTCAACTTCCCCTTGCTTTCAATTCTGTTCTTTTTTCCTCCTCGCGTCCCTCACCCTCTTCCTGGATTTCTGTGTTGGTTGACGGTGCCTTTTTCGAGATCGCCAAACGATAGGAGACAGGCACTCTTTGGACCTCCCTTCAGATGGATTCGGGAGAGTTGCCCCCCTCCGACGTTTGCGCATTTGACACGATGAGATGCTACTTGGAGTTTCCCCTTCGTCTTTAGGCTGTTCAACGCAAGCCGCAAGCCTTTTCCTCTTTCTTTTCTTTTTACTCTGTCGAACGCTTTTTAGCACTTTTTCCCCTGTCCTCCAGATTGACACATACCGGGAGTTTGCCTGACGCCGAGGTCTTCTTTTTTCTTTTCTGAGTTTACACGTAATGATTTTCCCCTTTCGACTCCCCCCCTGCTTTTTGGAGGATGTGAAAAAAGACCTAGCGGCCCATCCCCCTACGACTAGTTGTATGTTGCCTCCTCTTTTTTACGTCGCCGCAACCAACCCTTTGCTCAATGTACGAAGTAAGGGCAAAGCGGTCAGAAGTGTAAACGCCTAGGCTTGTTCCTCGTTGCCAAAGATATCGTCCACCTCTGACCCCCCTTTCCCTTTGCCTACGATCTTTTCCCGATTGTTTTTTTTAATACTGAACAGTTTTTTGGTAGTTTCCCTTATCCCTTAAGCTATTCCGCCCTTTTACTCAATTCCTTTTTCTAGCATTGAGCCACGGTTTCGGCTTTCTTTCTTCCCTTTGAAGGGATTACACCGAATCCGGAATTTCTTTGTACGGATCAACGGTGATCTTTTCTGTCAGCTTCCCTTCTTGGGTTCCCTCTCCTTTTTCCCGCAGCCTTATTCCGTTTTCTGATGTTCTTGCCGCCCCCCTTGCCGCTTTCATCAGAAGTGACGTCTTTTGGCCCAAATCGCCCTTGTGTTCCCTTTTCGAGATTGAGCCGCCAACGGTCTTCCTCCCCTTTTTAATACTCCGAGTTTTTGCGTAGATTTCCGGTCCCCTCCCCTTTTGGATTAAGTCCCTTACAAGGTTCCCCTTTCCTTGCCTACCAGACACGTTTTTCCTTTTTCCTAGTGACGCTTTTTTGCGCAGCCCTTCGCCGCGTTCCCACGTGAGACCTAAGGTCTTTCCTTCGTCTATGTGACCCCAACTTTTTTCCTTGACCCGTCCGATCATTTGAGTCTCCTTCCCTAGTTCTGGCAGGAGCTCGGTGAAGTTCCGGCCGCGCCCCTCGCACCTTGGATCCTTCATGTCTAGACCCCCCTGACCTTGTGATGAAATGTCGTGTCTTCGAATTTGTCTCCCCCATTGCCTCTTCGAACGGCTCTCCTTTCCCTTTTTTGCCTCCCCCACCTCGTCTTATGGGTCCTCTAGTTATTCAAGTCTTTGGCTCCCTTTAGAGAGGCCTTTCGTCCGGTTTATCCTTTCCTTCTGGTTTTTGTCTGCGGCCCTTCCGGCCTTCTTCTTTTCTGGTTTCGTTTGACTGGCGTCCCCAGGGAAATTTTTTTCGGTCACACCCTCCCCTAACACTGTTGTGGACTTTTACGGTCGGGGGTGCTTTAAGAAAGAGAAACCGGCTTCTTTTCTTTTGCTGTAGAAATTTTATTTCATGGCGCTCCTCCCCTCCCTCCTTCAATTTTTTTTTGGCTTGTTCAATCTGCTTTTGTCCCTGAAAGGCGACAAGCGTGATTTCCTTAGATATCCTCCTGGCTGCGGCTCTCCTTCCTTGCCTTCTTTTTTTGTGCCGCCCCGCCTCCACGTCGGGCAATATTCATAGACTCAACCTTGAAAATAATCGTGAGATGCCGTGGCGGATTGTTTCCCCCCTCGCCCCTTTCGCATCGCTTCTCTTGTGTGCTCCTGCTCGTTCCCCAACTCGATTCCCCCCGTCAGAAAACCCCGGGTAAGTTAGATGAAAATTATGCCCGGCTGTTGGCGTCGCGCGGCCGACCCGACGTCATCCGCCTTTGTCCCTTTCGAGGACGTTGTCCGCTTCTCCTTGTTCCGCGCCCCAGACATTGAGGGACAATTGGACGTAAGTCGATCGAGTCTGAACTGGATACGCCCTTTTCCACTTTGAGAGAATATTCGCCCGTCCCCCCCTTTTTTCTCTTCCTGCAATTCCTTGTTATCCCATCTCTTCGAGTCTCTCATCGACCTCTTTGGCACAGATAGTCTTCACGCCGTTCTTCTTGCACTTTTCCTCCCTCCCTTTCCAAAACGTTTTTAGCTTGGCTTTCTTTCCTTTAAATCTCAATGTTCCCCTTGATCGAGCCTTCCGGCAGGAAAAACAGGACCCCGTGGATCAAGCACTTGTCTGCCGACGAATCCCGGCCTCCTCCCCCCTTCTTTTTCTGAATTTTGGCCAGACGTTGGAGTTTCTTTTCCTTTTAGATTTGTCGCTTGTGCATCCTTTCCTACGTCTTTTCCCCCGGTTTCTTATGGTGATCGCGTCTTGTGAATTTTCTCGCAAGGCCTTGTAGGCGGGCCTGGCCCGCCCCGAAGGAAGTTGATTTTTTTTTGTCTGCCCCCGTCCCTTGATATCTCCCCTCCGTTTTGTTTTGAGAGTGCTAGTGTATCGGTGAAACCCCCTTCCCCCCAAACGAAAAAATTCTGCCGGCGGCCAAACTGTCCCTTTCCTTCCGTCAAGGCTTGCGCGAAAGGGACAACCTCCTCCGCGACAGATACCCCAAAGTCCCGACGAATCTGCAACTTCCCTAAGGAGCGAATTTTGACTCCTTCTTGAATGCTTTTGGCTAAATTTCTCCCATTAATTTTCCTTCCAACTTTTGATTGCCGGTTCTTCTCTCTCCGTTGTTCTTTTTCTGTTCCTGTTCCTTTTTGATTATTTATGTTAACGCTTTGTCTAGATTTTTTCCTCCCCAAGTTAGATCGCCGAGCGTTTCCTTCCCTTTCTTGGTTTTTATCGAAAGATTTTTGCTCTGGAGTCTCCTCTTAGGATTTTTTTTTTTCTTTAATCGGTTTGCGATTACATCCACCCGTGGCTGCAAGGTTTATATCTTTCGCTGTTCTTCCCCCCCCCCTCGTGTTTTGGACTCCCGTGTCGGTGATCCCTTTCCCGCGAGTTTCAACGTAGTTCCCTTTCTTCCGTCCAAGGGCGATGTGTTTGTGCGCATTTAAAAATTCTTCCGGCTTTCGGGCCACCGTTTCCTCGTGTTCAACGGGGGCCAAAGTCTTCTTGACGCGGCTCTTCGACGACCTCAACCTCCCTTCTGTCAGATTTTAACGAACTGAATGTTTTGTCTCCTTTTGGTGTCGATTTCGATTCAGGATCCTCCGTTTAGAAGGCGGTCTGTCTGGCCTGTTCCCGCTTGACAATCCGCCGCTCTTCACTTTCCCTCTGTTGAGATGCTGAAGGGTTCCTTCTCTTTTCCTTTTTTGCGTTTTTCTCAGACGAAGCGGCGAGAGAGGCTCAGCCGATTTGTCTCTTCAGTTGTTCTCCGCTTTAAAGCAGATTGTACCTCCGTTCCCTTCTCGAGGTCTTCTTCTTTTCTTTCCGTCCATGAACATGAGCCCTATGTTCGAAGGCGACCCCGAACGAATCCGGTTTTTTTTTTTGTCCCGTAAAATTATCCTTCTTCCCCAAGCTACCTTTTGCTTTAAGTTTTTCCTCATCTGTTTTACAATTGTTCCAGGCAGACGGTGCCCCGCCACCTTACGGGACGCGCCCCTGAATCCCTCTTTGGCAAGCTTTCTTATCGCGTAACGCTTCCTCTTTTTTTCTTATGCACTCTTTTCCAGACTTGACCTCCCCAATTGAGCGATGACATTCCCTTGTCCCTGTTTTGCTCTCCCCCCGTGTTCTTTTTTCGGGCTTTTTTCTGTAAGCACCTCCTTTCCCTTTTTGGGTCTATTTTGAAGGCTACTGTAAGATGGGTTGCCGGCAATGGCTACCAGCCTCCTTCCCCAGATAATTATTGGATGTTTCCTTTTCATAATCTTCTTTCTGAACAGGTTGGTAAAATCGTCTCGTACCTAGGTTCCCTTTCTTTTTCTGTGAGGAGAGGCTTTGAACTGGTATCTCTCTGACGGTCTGGTAGGGCCCCAGCCTTTCTAAGGCCCCCCTTAGAATTTGATTCCTCCCCTTTTTCCCTTCTCTTTTCCTCCCACTCCTCCTTGTTTGAGATAAGGGCGCTTTGGGCTCACGCGATTGCCTTCCCCCCCTTTCCCTTTGCCAACCAGACTCTTTTCTTTATCAGCGTGGTGCCAACAATAGCTAGTAAATTTTCCAATGACTTATCCCCTTTCCTGAGTGGGCCCCTCCCTCTACTGAAGCGGTTTTTCCCCCGTTCTCCCTTAACCGAGGTTTTTTTTTTGTTTTTTGAAGAATTCTTCAGTCCTAAGCGGATTACAATTGCTCTCTCCCGACTAGACCCAACCCCCACGGTGCTGAGAAGGTTTTCCCCCGCCCTTTGGAGCAAAACCTTCTTCAACGTTACCCGCCCCCCCCTTCTTTTTTTTTGCCCATTCCCCCCACGTAAATCTTTGAATCTCTCATCTCTCAGTGTATTACGTCGGTGCAGATTGAAGAGGCCCAAGCCGAGTGGCGCCTGTGGAAGAATTTCTGTTACTGATCTTTCTTTCTGTTTCCCTTTTTTTGTCAGTATGGTGCGCTCGTTTGGGCATACCTCGCTTTTCGGAACCCAATCCTCCAAAATTCTCTCCGTTTGTGTCCTGTTTTTCCCTTTTGAGTTTTTTTTTTTTTTTGTTTCTTACTAGAAACCTTAGTCGTTTAGGCGGTATGCCGTTTCTGAAATGCTGAGCCTGTCATCCTGCGAAGAAGACGCCTCATATTCTTCCCCTGCCGAGTTAAATTCTCCTGTACTTCCCCTCCTTGAAGTTCTAGTTCTTTCATTCCTATCCGCTCTTAACTCCTCTTGCGGTTTTTTTGTTTGAAAATTCCTCCGCAAGCGGCAATCTTGACCTAATTTCTCGTATTCCTCTCTCTGTCTTTTTCTCCCCTTCTAGCATTCTCTTTTCCGCCCTTTTTTCCCCTAGTGATGATCTTTTTACTCACATCGATAGACCCGCACCGTCGAAACCCAGCTTTCCCCTTCGCCCCACACCCACAGTTCCCCTTCCTGGATTTTTTGGTTCTTCCTCTTTGTACACGCCGTAGTCAGTTCCGAAGTTTACAGTGTCCCAATAGGACGGTGTCCGCCCCCCTAAGCCTCCCGGAATGTTTTCTCCCCCCACCCTCCTTTCTTTTTCTTCGTTTTTTCCGTTTTGAACTTATCCGGATTACTGGCCCAAGCGTTCTGTCAATCCCTTTCGATCCCCTTCTTTTTAGGTTTTACCGACCCACGCCCTTCTCCCCCCTTCAAGTGATTTCTCCATAGCTTATCTTCATTGAACCTTTCTCGTCTTGTCCTCCCTTCTTGACACGTCACGCAGGTTTTCCTGGTGCCCCGGCGCTCCCTTGGCCGAAACGTAGCTCCTTGGAGTTTTTTTCACTTTTTCCTCTCCTTTCTGAGAGGTTTTTTTTCCTTTCCTGACCAACATGACAGTGGATACAGAAATGTTATCGACTCCGCCCTTCGCGCCCCTGCTTGAAATTTCCAGGTGCCGCCTTTGATCCCTTTTCTAAGTGATGCTTAGGTCCGCAGCTTGCCTGCGTCGAGGACGTAGTCTTTTTTTTCATTGCTTTTTTTTCCTTGTCGTGCCCGGACTTTTCTTCTGTACTTCCTCCCCATGTTTCTTTCGATTTTCTTTTTTGTTTTTTTTTAGGCGCTTTTCCCCAAGTTCCCCCTGTCCTGTCTCTGAGGTTTTTGGTGTTTCGGAGAGCGCCAAGCAGGTCTGGTGACGAACACCCAAAAACTCCCTTCCGCGAAACTGGGTTCTTCTTCTAAAAATTTTTTTTTCTCTCCAAGGGAACAAGGCCCCCCCCAGACCAATTCCTTCTCCCCGAGCTTTTTTTTTCCAGCTGCCTCCTTTTCTTTTTGAATCAGGCTAATGACTCCCTGCGCCGGCTGGCAGTGTAACCTGGTCCCCCCCCCTTGCCATCCGAACGCAAGTTTTCCGGACTTTTCTGTCTAGTCTGGCCTCCTTTTCGCCCTTGGAAGCCACGTGTTTCTGTTTCCGCCGATGCCGGCCTGGATCATGTCTTCTATCCCCTGTCAGTTTTACGTCCTCTCCCGATAGCTGAGCGTTCGGCCCGGCTGGGACGCCTGTCCCAGCCTCCTTGTATTTCTTTTTACAATGACTTTTCCCACCTCATTTCCTTTCTGCTCTTATGGCGTCTTCCCTCCAAGTGAATTTTTTTGCCGTTCGCTTGTCGGCTTCAACCTGTATTGCCTTCCTGAAGGCATTTTTCTTTTGACATTCTCCCTCAGGTGACCCGACTCTTTCATCCCGGGTCCTATGTGGTTGAAAAGAAGGGCTGGCCGGATGGGATACCCCCTGTCCGATGGGCCCATGGCCCACCTTGCTTTAACTTCGTGACGGCTTTTTGTCGCTTCTCAACACCTCCCTTCTTAGACTTTTCCATTCTCCCTTTTTTTCCCAGCAGTTGTTCCAGTTCCCCCGTGTCCCTCATCGAGTGGCGAAATAAGGAGTGCAGCAGCCGTTTCGAATTCGGCTCTTGACTCCTTTTTTTATTTTTTCTCAGCGTGCGGTTTTTTTTTTTTTTGCTTTGCTGCCGGTTAGTATATTTCCCTGAGGATTGGAGTTTACACGCCAAGCCTTGTCAAGCTTTCGCGGATTCTTTAAGTCGTCGTCCTCTTTCTCCCTTTCATCCCATCTCTCCAAAATTTTTTTGTCAGAGGCTCGTATTCAGAGTAAATGAAATATGCAGTTTCCCCGGTATACAGCCGCAACCCTAAGGATGCGTCACTCTCAGCCCCACTAATTTGCATTTTTCCCAGTACACCCTCTTTGGGCCCTGTTGAACGTTGTACTGGCCGGCCACAAGTTTCCCCCCTCCCCCCCATGCCTTCCTTTTAATGTCTCTTCTTCCCCTTTCTATTAACCCCTTTTTTTTCCTTTTCGTTGCCCTTTTGGACCGCGCTTGCAAAAGTATCTCGTCCACTTTCCTTAACTGATCGATTGCGACTCTTCGCTGTTACTCTTTTTTTTCTAACTTTTTCAAAGTTCTCGTCCTTTACGGCACTGTTTCTATTATCCTAAGTTTTCTCACCGGTCTTTTTGGTCTCGCCTTCTTCGCAAATTCTTTGGAGTCTTTCCCTCCTTTCCCACTACTTTTGCCTCTGTAGCGGTACGGCCGGTGGAGAGGAGTTTCAGAGGACCTTTTTCTTTTTTTTTTCCTCCGGCACGACGACAGAATGTTTTTCTCCCTTTCCGTATGCCGTTTTCTCTCGAAGCTGACCGTTTTCTTTTTCTTTGGGGGACTGGCCCTCTCGCTTGAGCGCCACCCATTTTTCCACTT
>Ga0179593_1339945_pt1 | contig 12808 bp, 12 predicted proteins | sample CZODoug2_1_08_16_FD_185931 | JGI IMG/M metagenome (GOLD analysis project Ga0179593, IMG submission 185931) | Vadose zone soil fungal communities from Angelo Coast Range Reserve, California, USA - CZODoug2_1_08_16fungal (PacBio error correction) | ecosystem: Environmental > Terrestrial > Soil >... | reverse complement strand
TCGAGCATTTGACTTTTACTTCGTCCACCCAATAATCCCACCCCCCCGCTTTGCTGCCATTCGCGTTCGTCGACGCAAAGATTTTCTTTAGAGGCTTCCGGCATCTAAGTTTCCCACTTCCCGGTTTCCCAGGATCGTGTGTAAATTATTGGTTTCTCGTTAGATTTTTTTTTTCTGCTCGGATGGCGCCCCTTCTCACCCCACACGCAAGTTTCTCCCTGGCCTCTCTTCCCTTTCCGGGTCTCAATCCTTTTTCTCCCTTCGGAGAGATTATCCTGATGGATTAAGGTATCCCTTTAGTTTTCTTTCTATTCCTGGCTACGACTCTTTTCTTTCGCCGTTGGTGTCTCGTTTCGAGCTTTTAGGCTCTCTCCAAAGAAGCTTGATCAGCTGTACCTCAATGTCCTTAGTTCCTTATCTATATTTCCGTGTTCCCCTCTCACCGGTCACTGGGTGTGATACTTAGTGCCTCCATCTGAGACTTTTCCTCTTGCCTTTAGCATTGCCTCGCTCTTTTCCCCTTTTTAGTTTGTAAGTGGGGTGGTTTTATCTAAAACTCTGGACTCCTCCCGCGGTTATTTTCCGAGTGCTCTGGGACGCGAGTCATAACTCCCCATCACTTCCCTCCCTTATCCTCGAAGGTTTCTTCCTCCCCGCGTGGTGAGTTCCCCTTCTCCTTCCCCCCTTCTTAACTGTTTCCTTTTGAATCCCAAGGTCGAGGTCTCCCCCCATGAAAGATCCTTCTTATTGATCTTTGGAGGTTCTCTTCCCTTTTCATCGTTAGTTTGCTTCTTCTGTGCCGTGCGGGCCTGCGCTCCTTTTCCCCCCCCCCGGCTCCCTGTTCAGTTGGTTCGTGGGTCTGTTTGGTATCTCCTTCCTTCTCCTGGTGTCGAGACTTCTTATGGTGAGATTTTTTTTGACATGCCTAAGATAAACCCACTTTTTTTGAGTCTCCTTTTCTGGGCTTCTGAGGGAAAGAAGCGATAATAACTAGTTGTCCCTCTTCAAGGACATGGGGGATCTGATTTCTTTCATCCGCTACTGACCTTTTTTCTCACGGCCGCTCTTTCTTTGATGTGGCCCCTTTTTTTGGCTCCCTGCCCTTTTGAGCATAATGATGAAGGCCTCCCTCCCGCGGACCGAGTTCTTCCCTTGGAAACTTGTCCTTTTTCTTACGAAGATCTACCTAGAGAGCCTAATAATACCGTTCTGGAGGGCTTCTATTCCTTCACCTCAGCCCTTTGAAAGAAGTAAAAAATGTAAAAACCCAATCCGGGTTCCACTCTTGCCCTCTTTCTTCCCCGTCGCGCTCTTTTTTTATGGGGCCAAGGACGAGCAATCTGCCCAAATTGTTCACAGATTGTTCATCACCCGCGCCCTCCTGTGCGGCCAGGTCTATTCGAATAACTCCAGTTCTGATAGTAGGAGCTAGCCTTACTGAGTCATCCTCGAGTCTACTCTCTCCCCCTGCCGCTCTCCTTTCTTTAGAATTTCCCTACAGGATTCCCTCATCGCGAAATAAGGATAGACTGGTAACCTTTTGCTGAGACCTCCGGTCACTCCCCCCCCACATTCACCTTTTTGATTTTCTTTTTTCTAATGAGCTCCCCCAGAAATTTCAAAACCCGTCCCCCCCCCATAATATTTTCTTCGGCTCCCGTGCCCCTTTTGAGATGGTACTTTCCCCCCTATCCCGCGACCCATTTGTGTCATTCAGCCAACCCCCTTTTTTTCGACCTTCCGATTTTCCCCCTGAGGACCCCTCTTTGGTGTTTTTGGTGATTCATGTAGTGTCTCAAACTCTATACCTTTTTTTTCACCGCTTCTGCTTGGATAGCGTTCGAATCCTCGGCCGCAGTTTCTCTCAGCGCTCGTTTTTGTTCGGTTCCCCATGTATTTGAGTAATTAACATCTCGCCTCGCCCACCCCACTCCAACCCCCTGGTGACCCTCTTCAGTCTACCGAAGGTTCGACGTCCTTTAAACTCTCCGTGAACCAGTTTTCCCGTACAGCCTCTTGAACTACAAGAGCACGTTGTCAGTGGATTCTAGAGACCCCTCTTCCCCGTCCTTCAATCGACCCGCGATGTAGTTTGATTTTCTTTTTTCCTATGGCCTCCGTTCTCGTACGAATTCTTTTTTCTCTAGAAGGGAAGTCATGTGAACTTGGAACCCCTCTTCGGTCACACTAGATCGAGCCTTTTGCCTGCCTCCTCTTCCCCCCCCCCCCCCTTTTTAAAGTTTCCCCGTGTCCCTCCCGTCTCCGCCGAGCCAACGCAACAATCTCCACCCGTCAGCAACAAGGAAGGCCCGGCATTGTATTAACCATGGCAAAGTGCCTTCTCGTAGACTTCCCTCCTTTTTTATCATTACCGCCTCGCAATGGGACTACATTCCCTTTTAGATAGATGACCCGAATTTCTTTTCCCACCTGGCCTGACGTGACTAATCCTCCGGATATTTTTTCCTTGTTTGATCCTGTCGCAGGACCCCCTCCTCCTTTTTTTAGTCTTATAGCGTATAGAGGGGTTTCCCCCACGCAAGAGAGCGGTGTTCGTCTATGTGCTCCTGCGACTCCTTTTAGACTACTTCCCTCCAGTCCAAAGGAGCCCAGTTCCTCCCCTACAATCCCCCTCAGATATATGGAAGTATTGATTCGGTACCCTTTTTTTCTTGCATTCGTTCCTCCTCGTGAGTGCCTTTTTTTTCCAAGTAACCACCGTTTCAAGGTTTCTCACGATTGAAACAGGATCCGCTCACCTGGTTCCCTTTTTCTCTACTCCCTCACTCCCCCTTCGTCCTTACGCTCTTTTCGTGCTTTTCAAGCCGGCCGGACTTCTCTAATTTCGGAAGTAGCGGTGTTACGTCGCCGGGGTTCGTCGACGACTAACGAAGCTACGCCCTGGTTTTCCCCCTCCTCTGTATACATTCCCCCTTTCCCTGCTCGCCATTCCCCTTTCAAGCGACCTATTTTCCCTCTGGTCCTCAGTCTGCTGAATTGCTGTTCAAAGTTCAATTTTGGAGTTTTTTTTGGCCCTTTTGCCAAACTTTTTGTCCCCGTTCCCAGCCCCCAGTCCCAAGATTAACTCCTTATGAATAATACCCAAACAAGTTTTTGTACGTTTTGGATAGTCCTTTTCCTCACTTCTGTTTGGTGATCTCTATACAAACGGTCTTTTTCACACCCTGAGATTTATTCTCCTTTTTGAGGCCCCTCTTGGCATTCCCGAGTAATATTCTGTTTTTTGTTTTTATCTAATTTCACCCCACTTTTTTCCCGCTTTGACCCTTCTTCTCCTTTTTCACCCGACAAAACATTCCACAATTTTGAAAGTTCTTCATCTGGAACAGGTAATCAGTTGCCCCTTAGAGGGGGCCCACTCTTTTTTTTTCCCCCTCCCCTTTATATTGGATGGCCTGGCCACACACCTCGCGTCTGACTTCTTTCTCTCTGTCTATATTGTAACGCTTCCGAATTTTCCCCCCTCACTTTCTTTCTTGCACCGCACGCGGCGAACTAGGTTTTTTTTTTGGACTTATTTGGGCGATGATGTGTTTTCGATTCCTAACTAGGGGCACCTTGCCTTCTCAGCTCTCCCCCTCTTTTTTTACTTCCCAAGTCCCCTTCCCTCATAATCCCTTGCAGTGCTACCCCCCTCAATTTTTCTGAGAGTGCACTATTCTTTTAGGTTACCGGCCTTCTCCCTTTTTCCCGGTTTACATCTCGCTTCAGCCTCCGCAGATTTGAAAAAAAAGTTTTTTTTACAAAAAACAGAACGAATTTTTCTTCTTTTGCTCCCTAAGCCCTTCTCGCACTTGTTCCCCCCTCCCAGTCCCCCCTTTCTCCCTGTTTCTCAGTCCGTGACTTTAGATGTTTCCAGAAGTTATTTTTTCTAGTTACTACCGGTCTTACCCGGAGTGACCAAATCCTTTCGTTTTCCTTCTCCGAACCAACTTACCCGGAGACGTGCGGTGTTCGTTGAATCCATGACAGATCCTTTCCACTGAACCTCCTTAACGTCTGATTTTTTTTCGTGTGAGTAGCCTAGCGGGGTTTTTTTTTTTTTTTTTTTCCCCGGCTGGCTTTCCCTTCCCCTTGCTTTCAATCCTTTTCTCCAGCGCGTCTTCCCCCGTGGGACATTTTACAAGGAGCCACTTTCCTTGACGGCCTGCGCTGGAAGTCCTTTTATTAGACTTCTCTCCCATCGAAGCCCGTATTTTTTTTCACCTCTTTGCGATTGAATTGGTTATTCTGAACACAGGAAACCGTTGCTTTTTTTGGCGCTGCGATGTGAAGTCCCTGCCTCTTCTTCCTTCGTTGGCCTCTATTCGAATTCACGCGGATCATGCGGAGGTTGTTTCTTTCGCCGTTCCCCGACCCTCTCCTTTCTCTGCCCCTTCCCACTATTTCTGATGTCCCTTTTTCAGGATGCTTCCTTTTCTCCCCCCTTGAGACAGTATATTGTAATGCCTAAATCTTTAAGTCGTCCCACTGTTCCGCCCGCCCTCCCAACCCTCCCCCCCCCAGATGGGCCCTCCTATCGGTCGTCGAGTACAGGACGGAATCTTTACGGCCCCTTTGGATATTTAAAATGCGCCCCCCCACCGTTATCCGCATCTGACTTTTCTTTTTTTCTCTGGAGTCTTTTCTTTTTCCTTCTCGGGATTCACTGAAAAATTTCCCTTCGAAGTTAAGTGAAAGTCCTTTTCACTTCCATTCGGATCTTATCTTGTGCCTCTCCCGCTGGTCTTTTTATCCTTTGGGTATGACTTCCTCGAATGACTCGGCTTTTCTTGATGATCGTCAGTTTTAGATGCTCTTGTTGTCCCAAGCTTTCATCTGACTCCATTTTGCCGACCGGCTTAGCGAAGCAGGATGGAGTTCATAAAGTGGAATGTGGCGCCGTTTCCTTGAGGCAGGGGCGCCCTCCCCCTTCCTTTACCTTAGGTCTTTCTTTTTTGATCAGGGGGTGCTGATCTCAGGGAATATTAGACCGAATCAGTAGGCTGCATCTTGTTCAGCCCTTCCCCCAATTCTGTTATATACGTCTTCCCATCGTACCAAAGGTTTAAATACGTGATATTTAGTCGGGTTTATTCTGCGAAAAGGGGAGAGACATCTCGTGAAGGGATATCCGTGTTCTCCGCCTGCGGCTGCTCCTTACCCTGATTCTCTCCACGTCCTTTTCTTTTGCTTCCTTTCCCGGTCAGCTTAAAAAAAACACTGTGTTATCTCCCATGGTGAAGGGGATACTCCCTTTTTCTCCCCTGGGTGGTCCGGGGAGCCCCCTTAATCTCTTTTTTTTCCCTCACTAATATTTTTTTTTTGTGTGGTGAGCTAATGATGAAAAAGCCCCGCTTCTGAAGGCCCCTTCAGTTGCTCGTTCTTTTAAGTCCTGAAGACAGAGCCTTATAACTGTGATCTTTCCGTCCATATCACTCCGACCAGCTGTTGCTTCTATTATCCTCCCCTCCCGCCGGGCCCCCAGAAAGGTAACGATCGTATTTGGCATTGCGGTTCATTGCCTTTGCGATGCCCTTTTCCTGAATCTCCTCCTGTTTTCTTCGCTCATTCCACCGATTAGGTGCTATGTTGCCCGAGGAGGCCCTCTCTTTTTTTACCATGCATTTTGCAAGATTCCTACGAGGCCCCGCAGACTGATTTTTTGCTGATGCACGTTTTGGCTCTTTCCCCCCCCTTTCCCAAAACCAGTTTTCAAGGGTCCTCGGGCTGCTTTTGCTTCTTCCTTTCTCTCCAACGATTCGGTCTTCACTGGGAACCGGAGCATCACCCGCTACTTTAAGCCCAGGAGAAATTTCAACTTCTGTGCTTCCGTGTTCGAGAGCGCTTCTCTCACGACCTCTCACCCCTCTCCCCCGCCTTGGGAGCGTGGCCTTGTCAATTTCCCCTTCCCTTGTAGTGCCTCTTACCAAAACCTTCTCTGTTAAGTGTCTTCTGTCGATCAGTGCCTCGCCTGAGGCCTTCCTCTTTCCCCGACCCCAATTCCTCCCCGGTTTAATTTTCGTTCCTCATATAAGATGCCGAGAAAACCTTAAGCGAATTCCCCGTAGGCGGAACGGGTCGTTTCAAAAGTTTCCCTCTCGCTGCATTGCTCCTTCGGCATAAAAGAGACTTTTTCCGCCTCTTTTCGTTCCTTTTTTCAGACACTAATGAGTTGGGGGGGCCCATTTTACTTTCTCCTTTTCAATGCGGTCTCTATCCTCCTTTCGCTTTTGTCGCCGTTTTGAGCAGGTTAATCTTCTTATTCGATTACGGAGGTGGTGAGCGATCTTCATCTTGTAAAATTCTTTCTGCCCGCCCCCCCCCCCCCCTCCGCATCTGCTCTACGGCCCTTTTAATATCTTCCCCAATAGAATTCCGGTTTCCACTTCCCTCCCCCCCGTCTCCATACAGTATCACTTTGTGTCAGTTTTTTTTCCCTTGTCTTCTCGACCCTCCAGCGCCTCAAGAAAACTTCTTTTTAGGGCTGGCGATTCGTCAGACTAGCTGTGGCTCTCTCGGTCCTCTGTTGTTTACTTCCCTTCGGCCCCCCTTTCTCTCCACATTGCGAGGGGGGAAGAAAAACCGTTTTCCTCCGGGCACCCGCACTCCTTCCACGCCCGTCTTCCTGGCATCCACCGGCCGGCGTTACTAGTTTTTTTCTTTCAAAATGCGGCTCGTTATTGGAGGTTCGATGCCGAGTGTTTCCTCCTCCTCTTTTCGAAGGGTGATCCCTTTTTCCCCATGAGCGTATTAAACTCCCCTTAAAAATGTCCCTCCTCTCGGGCTCACGACGTGGGTACGTGGGGCAGCTTGAGCCTCACGTCCGGGTTCGATTTTTTCTTTCCCCCCCCCCCCGATTTCGGCCACCTTTGCTTCCGGGCTCTTGGTTTGCAGCGTTGTTTTCTACTAAGGAAGGCTGAATTTGCTTATTGTGACCCCTCTTTCACCCCTTTCTTTAATCATTTCCTTCCCCCCTCTCTTCCCCCGGGCCCTTCGCCATCGTCGTTTTTTTTCATGGAGCATCTTTCCGTTTTAAGTCAAAGCAGATGGCAGCTGAGTTCGCAGAGGCCACCATTTGAGTTGTCATTTCCCTCTGGTCCCAGCCCCTTCCAGCTCCTTTCCTCCAAGACCTCTTTTCTCCTCCCCGTTCGATTTTGTGCGGTGCCTTCCCTTTTATATTTGGTCTGAAAAGGAGCGGTGTTCCGCGAAGCCCGACTTACCTCAGCTCCTCCCGCGTTTGTGTCCCGCTTTATTACCTCGTTCGCAAGATTTTTTCTTTCTCAGCTCCACCCTTCCTGGGTCCAAAAGGCTTGTACCCCTGACTGTGTCCCTCTGTTGCCTTAATTTTCCCCCCCCCCCTTTTTTTGATTCAGGATTCCTTTTCCTGAAGTTTTTCCCCTTGCCGCCCTGGCCAGCTCTCTCCCTTGAACACCTGACCCCCCTTCATTACAGTGTGCCTTTGAAAGAAAATCGGGGTGTTTGACAGTTGTTTTCCTCTCTGTTTGCTCAACGCTTTTCAGGTCCCCCCCCTTCTTGTCTGAGTGTTTTTTCCCCCCCTTTCCTTATTCCTGTTCGGGTTCGGGAAGTGAAACCAAAGCTCTTTTTTTTTAGGAGTTGTCAACCAGAACAACCCCTTGAATTTGATCCACCTCCCTTCTTTTTCCCCTCCTTCCTTTGCCCCACCTCTACCTGGATTTCCTTTTCTGCGCTAATTGTCTTTAACCTTTTTTTCTTTTTGATTCAGACCGGGGTTCCGTCCTGTTTTTTCGCTCCCGGCGTTTTCGGCCACCCGCCTTTCTACATTCTCAAGTTCCTCAAGTGAAGTCCACCGCCTATCGTTTCCCTTCTCCGACGTTTGCTCTTTTCTGGTTAACGGGTTTTTGGCGAGAGGTTCCATCGTTCATCAAGATGGCAGTGGTTACTTTCCGGCTTCCTCTGAACCCTTGCGCCCTGCTTTTACTACCCTCCTATTTACCCTTCCTTCCTGCGTGGCGAGGTCAGTCGGCCTCTCTTTTTTGCTTGCTTTCGATCCTCTGTCGCTTTATGACGCCCCGTCCTTTTCCCCCAACAACTTCATGCTCAGACCGTCTATTATTCCCCGGTGTTGGCTTGAATTGCTAAACACATGAACGGCTGTTGACCGTCCGCCTTCGCCCAATTCGTTTTTCCCTCTCTTCTTTGCCCCCTTCCCCTTTAGGGTTTGCTCCTTTTCTCGAGAAACAGAGGGAGTTGTTACCTCTTCGAACGTGTGCCACGGTTCTTTCCGGAGGTTTATCTTTCTTGACCCTTTTTGCGGCTTTCATTTTTTCTTCTTTGCCGGCGAGCCGGTGTTTGGACTTTCGCCCTTAAGCACCAACTTTTGTAGAAGTCTGTCTCCTTACTAGTGTCCCTAGCCATGCCTTCTGAGCCTTGCTCTCTCTCTAGTTATTGACTCCTCTGCTTCACCTCCTCCCCTTTTGATCACAGCTGAGTTTTCCTTGGGGATTTTGTTCAAGAAGCGTCACCACACATTTCTTTTTTGCGTGGGGCCATGGCTGTTATTTTTCCCTTGCGTCTCCTTGTCCCTTGATTGTGCCCCCCTTAGAATTTGCCTTCGATTATTTCATTTGATGGGAGTTTTTGGCCTACTTCAGATTTTTTCCTTCTCCCCTCCGTCCCACCTCTGCTTCTGTCCACTGCTCGTTTCGGATTCTCACCCCTTTTCTCCCGTTGAGAGTCACTTCTGGACATAAAAATGCCACTTTTGTGTCCGTGGAACCAGAGTCAGCCATATATTTTCTTATAATAAATTCTTTTCTTTCCTTTTTAACTCACTTATCCGGACTTTTTTATTTGGTTTTGGGCTGTTATGAATAGGTCTTTTCAAACGTGCCCCAAGGTTCTCCGGGTGTTACCGTTTCCCCAGTACTATTCCTCTTCCTTAATGATCTCCTTCTTTTCCCCTTTCTTAGATAATCTCCTTCTTTGACCTTTCTTACGGACGTTGACCTTTGAGTCTGCGACTTGCGTATTGTTAGCGAGTAATACCCCTCTTCAACACCCTCTCTATTTCCTCTCCCCTGATTTTCCGTCATCCTGGAGGGCGGATTTCGATTTTTTTTTGTCTCGTGAAGCAAGTTTAGTATTTCCTCTCGTTGGCTTCCTGCAGGCTGCTTCCTCCTCCCCCTCTCCCCCTTTTCTTCCCAGTTTCTTTTGTGATGGTTTTTTCTCCCTTTCAGTGTCATTCTAAAGAAGTTTTCGGCTTTTCGCCGCGTCGCGCGGCCTTCCTTTCTATCTGAGTTCTTCCCCTCTTCACACTTCCTCCTCACTCGGTGAAGTTTGCTGAGCGCGGGCTGGAGATTCCGGCAGACAGACTCCTCCTTTCTCTGCCATGCTCTTCCCTTTCCCATACCTTCTATCCCAATTGTTCTATGTTCTTCCCCGAACAGTTTCTCGAGAGGGAGGCGTAGTTATAGTCCCCGCCCAGCTGCCTTTACTTTCTTCCTCTTCTTTCCGCCTTATCTCTTCCCCTTTCACTAATCTTTGCTTATTTTGGAGAGGACTTCCTCAAAGAAGATTTCAAGTAACGTGAGCGAGACGTCCTGCGATGCCTTCCTCCTCCCTCATCCCTAGTTCACTACTTATTTTCACATTGAAGTTTGAAAGGTCCTCCCGGATCAAGGCATACCCTTCCCTCTCATGAGATGCGCCTGACCCCCCGGGCACGGGTTTTCTTTTCCGTCTTCTTTTTATGTTGCAAATTTTTTCGTCATCCGAGCGTTGAAGCAACCGGCGGCTTCCCTTTAGTGCCTCTGGTGGATTAGCAATACGATGTTCCGATCTCGCCTCTTACCCCCCGACCTGGAGACTTTTTGGGGTCCTGAGGTAAAGAGATAGACACTTAACTATCACAACCCCCGGTCAGCTGGGCTTTGGGTTGAGGCTCCGCCCTGCATCAACGATCCTTTACCCCAAAGGAGATCACCTGTTGCTTTGTTTGTTCCCTGAGTCTTTTCCTCACTCCCCCCTTGGAGGCGTCTACTCTGGCGCAGAGGCGAAAGACAGTTTAATTTTTTTCGCCCCGACGCAGATATTTCCGGCGCCGGTCCTTCGTAAGTGGCTCTCCCCCCCTTGCTCTCGCTATTATCTCCTCTTTCTCCTCTGAAGACTTTCTAATTAGATTTACCGCCATTCAGGTCTCCTTTCAGTTTGCGCGTTCTATCTCCCCTTTTTTTCAAAATTGCTCCACCCCCCTTTCCTTCCTTGAATTTTCCCCCGTTCTCCTTCTTTACCCTTTCACTTTTTCGAGCCCGGCCATTTATGGAGATGCCTATCCTTCTCCTCTTGACCTCCTCCTCCCTCCTCGTAGTTTCTCCACCCCTTTTTTTCCCCTTTTGATTAGAACAGTGCTCCTTTTCCTATATGATAGCCGAGGACGTCCAGTCCCTTCTTTCGTCATTAGAGCTGTGTACTTCCTGTTTATAAGACTCCTCTCGTATTTTCTTCTTGATTGGTATTTTCCACCCAATAGTAGTGAAAATGGACCCTCTTAGCGACGTCCTGCCGACCCCCCCCCTCCCTTGGTCATCCCTTTTCTTCACCAGTACCGACCTGTGCGCCCTCTCAACGAGACTTTTGGTTTCGCGATTGCTATTAGGATCTCCCCCTCACAATCTCCCCCTCTCTGGCACGGTGGGCTCTTTTCCTTTTTTCGAAGCAAGTACTTTTTAGACCTCTCGCCTTCTCATTTTGAATTTTCTTTCCATTTTTAGCTGCCCCGCGGTGAGTTTTTGGAGGCAAGGCCTGAAAGCCTTGGATTTCTTTCCCGTCCATTCCGCCGTAAGCCTTTTCTTCCTCTTCCTTCCTCCCCTCTTTTCTCTCCTTGGACGGTTTGAGCTCTCCCCATAAGAGCTCGTAGAGGAGTCGCGATTCTGTGCGGGTGTTGTCCGGTTTTATCCTTTGTCCACTCTCTCTTCCCCACTAATGTGAGTTGTGGCGCAGGTTTTATAAGAGTGGAGGGTTCCGTGGCTGGACCCCCTGCTTTTTCTGGACGATCGACCGCCCAGGTTTTTTTTGCTCTCTGCGGCCCTTTTCTCTTCCTGTTCCCTGGTTTTGCAAATCTCTGGTTGGGGTCGAGACCACCTTTTTTCCGAGATGTGATCCAGGTTTCAAAAGTTTTGAGCTTCCTCGCTCCTCGAGGTAGTCAAGTCAAGGTTGGAGTCTGATCCCTTTTTGAAGTAGCAGACGAGGAGAGTACCACCCACCCACCTCTTCGGCCGTGCGTTTTTGCCTTAGTCACGAATTGTCCCTGCGTTCGGCACTCTTTGTCACCTCCCTTCCCCAGTCTACTGCATCCTCCTTGAGCTTAGGGCTCCTTGATATGGGAGGCTTAATTTCGTGATTCATCGTTTCCGTCTTTTTTCTCCCATCCCATCTCAGCCTGTTGGCCTCTCGGATCCCGTTCCGTGCACTGTTTTCTCCCCTCCTCTTTTTTTCTCCTCAACATTGGAGGATCTTTTCTCCTTGTTGCCTAACCTTGTTTTCTTTTAGCTGAGAGGTTTTGAGCTCCGGCCGTCCGTCCAAAGCTTGGTTTTTCCCTTTCTACCCATGAAAACCTTTCCAACACTTCTTATCCCTTTTTCCTTGAATGGACGCTCCGTATCAGGGTGATTTTTTTTTTTTGATCCATTTTGGGAGAATCTCCCCGTCCTGACACCAAACAACCCTCGTTTGAGTTCGGGGTTGTTTTTCTCCCCGTTCATTTTTCATTTCCCCTTTTCCTTTCTCTCTTTTTTCCGTTAACGTGAACTTGGATTTCAGTTGCAAAGAAACTTCCCCCCCCCCCTTGGAGAAAGTCAACTTGGCCACAGTCACACACATCCTTCCCTTCCTTCTTTTCGCTTCTTTCTTAAGTCCCCCCTTTCTTTTTTCCATTCTGATACTTTCCGCTGTCTTCCCCGGCACGCTCTTTCTGCTATTTTTAGAGCAACGGAGGTTACCAATATTCATCTTTTTGGCAGGCATACGGGACGAGGTTCTTTCTTTCCTTTCTTGTTTTCAGGCTTTTTACTTCTTTTCCTTTCATTCCCTCGTTTTGGAGACAAGAGGTTAATTTAGTTCGGCAAGAGAATGCGAGATTGCCCTGACCCGACCGGTCCTGACCTTTCTCTTCTCCTCTTTGTAATTTTCATCCGGCCCTTCATTTTTTCTGTTTAGCGAAGTCCTTTTAGATCACCTTTCCGACCACAGAGGAGACAAAAACATTACATCCCCTGCATTGACTTTCGCATCTCATCTCGACGGTGCGTCTTCCGCCAGGTTCCCCTTTTTCTCCTCCCCCGGACCCCATTTGCTGCTCCGGACCAATGATTCCTTTCTGTGGAATCATCTCTTGAAACAACCATTTGCGTCCCTTCGATTTCTTTGCCCTCTCCCGACCCTCCCCTACTTTTCCCTCTTTTTCAGTTGTGAACTCCCCTGAATCAGACCGGCTGATAGAAGGCTTCTCCAAGTGGTTTTTTTTTTTAGGGCTGAAGTTATAGTTCGGGCCAATTTTTCTCGCTTTACTCCTTGCGTTCCAAGTCTCTTCTTCCCCCTTTCTTGTCGCTTAACCCATTTTCCTCCTTTCCATTCAAACCCTGCTTCTGATAAGCTCCGGAGTTTTGAGTAAAGAACGTCTAACTTGCTATTTTGTCCGTCGGGGGTCCTCTTGCCCCCCAGCCTCCACTTTCCCCCACTTTTGTCTGTTTTCTCATTCTGTTTAAGGGCCTTGAATGAGAGTGCTTCTTCTACCTTCGACTGAGTCAAAGGTTGTCAATCTATGCGG
>Ga0179593_1607825_pt1 | contig 12809 bp, 15 predicted proteins | sample CZODoug2_1_08_16_FD_185931 | JGI IMG/M metagenome (GOLD analysis project Ga0179593, IMG submission 185931) | Vadose zone soil fungal communities from Angelo Coast Range Reserve, California, USA - CZODoug2_1_08_16fungal (PacBio error correction) | ecosystem: Environmental > Terrestrial > Soil >... | reverse complement strand
TCTCTTTCCTTTCCCAACCATTGAACCGTTTGTTTTTTTCCATTTATGGACATAATAGTTATATACTGCTCGTTTTTCTCGAGGGGTCATATGTCTACATCTTTGTTCCCCCCTAGCCAACGCCGCCTCCTTTCTCTCTTGGGAAGAAGACCCCCCTTGCCCTCGCGAGCCTTTTACGCCTGTTGTTGCTCGCCAGCGAGCTCCTTTTCCAAAGCCAAAGCGGTTGGTGATCTTGTTTTCGTGAAGCCGAGTCTCTTTTTTTTTTCTGGAGATCATTTCCCCTTACGGTGGTTTTCTTCGCATGATGGGCTTTTTCCCGACGGGTTTTTGGTAAACCGATCCTACGACTCTGGAACAGCTTTTGCGGACCTTCATCGTTTGCTGATCTCTTTTTTGTGGAGTATTGACTATCTCTTTTTGACAATCTGCGCCCCTTTATCCCTCACACCATTTTTTCTCACCTGAAGCCTTTCTCACCCCCCCGCACGCGCACGCCGTGCTTTTTCTCTCGAAACGTGCCGATCGTGCTTTTTTTTGGTGACGACGACGTTCCCCGCAGCAGCGCTTTTTTTTTCTTCCACGGCTTTTTTGAACTCTTAAGAATCAGCCGCATATCTTCCTCTCTTTCACTGTTCCGAACGCGGACTGTGACGCCGGATCAGTTTTTTCTGATAGTGGAGGTCTCGGCGTCCGTCCCCATGATCGCAGTGCGGGTTCCTCTCCCCATTGCGGGATCGTGCAGGTGCTTCCCCATCGCGAAGGCGGCTTAGCGCTCATCCCGAAGGGGCACTCCCCCCTGTCCAATCCAATCTCAGAGCTCCATCAAAAGCTCCAACTTCCTTTTTGGAGCTTGAAGTTTTGTTCATATCCCCTTTTCTTTTCAATCCGTCTGTTTTCCTGTAGACTCCTTCACGTTTTGTTTGTGTTTTTGCCTTTCAGTCCCCCCCCTGGTCCCCAACATCCGGTTGCCTGTGCCGTTTTCGTGAACACGATGTCGTCTCCTTTCTTTACATCCTGTTTTTGTTCCTTTTCCCCCCAAAAAAGTATGTCGCCGCAGATTTTATGCCTCTGTTTAATAATTTTCCGGGCCCCCACCGCCCACCTTTTTGTCCGGCGTTTCTTGCCTTTCAGGTGGACCAGTGGCATCCTCTTTCGGCAGCGGCAAAGGTGTACCTGCCTGCGCCGCGAACTGGGGAACTCCTTCTCGGTTGCCGCCTTCTCAAATTTGGTTTTCATAGGCCGGATGTCAGTAACCCTCCTTTCCCCGCAAGTGCACTTCAGTATCCGGATTTCCCAGTCGGCGGAAACTCTCCTCCCGGGCAAGCTCCCCGCGCCCCATTCCCCCCCTCAAGGAACGGGCCAACTGTGCACTCCTGATACATCAACTTTGAAGGTAGAAACATTCCGGGTCCCCGTTGTTTCTGACATCGCCGGGGAAGAGTTTTTTTTTTTAGGGTCTTCAGATACAGGTTGTCCCCCTAACCGGAGATGTTTTGTCGCGCATGGTTCTTACATTATTATTTATACGAGGGCTCCCCCTTCCGCGTGGCTTTCCCCCGTGGCGCAAACCTGCGGCTTGCGCAGGCTTTTTTTGTGAACAGGGCTTTCGCTTCGGTCCCCTAACAATCTTTTTTTTTTTGTTTCGTTTTTGTCGACCTATTCCCTTTGCAGTTCAAGGTCGATTTGTGAGCCACGTGCCCCATCCCGAACTTCTTTTTTTTGGTTTCTCCATCTTGGATGGTTTTTGGCCGTTTTTTTTCTCCCCCCCCAAGGAGGAAATGTCTTTTGCTGAAAATTCTTTGCCCGCCCGTGAAAAATGTCCTTTCCGCCGACGCGGGCCGTCTTGGTTTTTTTTTTTGAACGAACAACGGTCAACCAGGCGGCGCCCTCCCTGTTTCGACCGTAAAGGACTGGGTGCCTCTAGCAGAGGTTTCGCCAAAATCCCGACGGCCCCCTTCCCTCTTCAATACCTCCGTCCACTTTTCCCCTTTGAATTGAGGCTTCCCCCCTTACGGTCTTTCGAAACATGATTTTTTTCCTCCGCTTTGGTTTTTTTCTTGAGATGCCACCTTCCCGAAAGTCGGCCCTTCGGAGGAAACTCCCTGGCGCGGCCTTACTTCCCCCCCTTCACGCCCCCCCCCATCCTCCCCCCCCCCCCCCCCCCCCCCCCTCGATCTATTCCATTGGTCCCCCCTGTCCCAAGATGGCGTTTTCCCCTTTTGGTCACACCTCCAGGCGTGCACGCGGGAACGTTGGATCACAAGGGCCCTTCCCCCGCGGAATATCCCCCTTTTTCCCCCCCCAACCCGACACCTTTTGACTCAAACACTGACGCGGTCCCGGACTCCCAGACCCGTGTTTCGTGCAGCCGTGATTTTGCGCCAGGGACATTCCCTCAACCGGGACGGTTTCTGCCTCCTTTAAATTTCTGCGGTCGTGCTTTTTAGGACTTCCCCCGGTTCGGGATCACCTGTATCGGCCCCCTCCCCCTTTTTCTTCCACGGCGCTCCCTCTACGCCGACACCCGTCTGGAGGATGTGTTCCTTCCAGGCTTTGATTTCCCCCGTGCATGCAGTGCTCTCCTACCGTTTGCTGTTCCATCCCGACCGTGGAACTTGTTTGCGCTGGCCCGCTCTCGGTGCTCGCCCTCGCCTTTTTCCCCCCCCGACAAGATTCGTACCTGGCAACTTGCCGAAACTTTTTACTGACATCCGCCGTTTTGCTCAAAGCAATTTCCCTTTTCTGCTGTTTATCTGTTTTCCAGTGCGTCTCCCCCCTTTCCGCTGCCCGCACCCGTCCGCCCACGATGGATGCACTGGTCGCAACGAAACGAAGGGACCCCCCGTTCCCTTACCGGGCCGTTCCCCTTCCCCCCCCTTATTACCCGAATCTCTCGCTCACTGTCCCTCCTCTTCCACTCAAAAAGGAGGTAAAGCTTCCTCCCCCCCCCCTTTTTTTTTCTGGCCTACGAAATTCGTGTTCAACTGCGGAACAATTTTGATGTTGATGCGTCACCTCCCTACTTTCTTCCCGGCAACCGGAGATCTCTCCGCGCAAGAAGGATTGCCTTGCACCAACCCCCTTCCCGCTCCCCCCCCCCCCCCCCTTCCCTCCAAACCATACAGCCGCACTTCTTTGAATTTGTGAGCGTTTGATTTTTTTTTGAATTTGGAATTTCCGGTTGCCCGATTCTTTAGTGTAGTCTTTGTCCTTTCCGCCGGTCAATAAACTGCTCCCTTTCCCCAGGGGACGCACGGCGAGAATGTTTTCTTTCTGGCGCGGACCCGATAGCGCCACGATCACTTTTCCTGCGCAACTTCCTTCGTCCACCCCTTCCTGAACGACCCGTCTCAGAACTCGATGTACAAGATGCTCCTGATTTAAAAGACGCCGTGTCTCCTTCCCCCCTTTCCAAGATTCAGCGCCGTTTTTGGCACGTCTAGTGAAAAACATTCCCCAAAAGGAAGTTTTTTTTTCAGCCACGTCTCCCCCCGTAGATCAAACGCCTCCTCTTTCTCCTTGGGCGACCGTGTATGGATGAGTCCCTCTTTCAGTGATAAATCTTTGTTTGAGGATCTTTGGCGAGTTTTTTTTCCCCCCGAACTTCGACATTTCTTCGAGAAATTCTCCCGCTCCCCCAGGCGACCTAGCAACCGATCGTCCGCAAAATCAGGTTCCCCCCGCTTCGCTTTTCAGTATTTCTCATTTCCCTAAAAAGCCAATCATGCCGCATCCCCACCAGACGTCGGCAGCTTTGCCCACGATGATCTCCCCCCACCAGCCGGCTATAGAGATTTGCGGGGGTCTCCCAAGCGTTGCTTTTCGTCCTGTATGCTCGATGGCGAGCCCCCCCTTTTCCTCCGGGCAGGGCTCTTTTTTGGCAATATGGCGCTCCCGTCGGCTTCTCCGAGCAGTCCGCTTTCTTTGGCGAGGTTGGTCTCCCGACCTCCCTTTTTCTTTTGCCAGGATGACCAGCCGAGCCTCTCTTTTTTGTGGCGCCGATGAGCCTCCACTCTTGAGTCAATAAATTTCCTTTTTTCAATGGTGGTAATCTCATCACGTGCCGCTTTTCCTCCTCTCCGTTGTGTTTTTTTTCTCTTCTTTATCTGGAAATTTCTTTTACAACCAATTGCACGTTTGTTTAAAATTATAGGAATATCTCCATCCGTTTTCTGGGTCTTGTTTTTTCTTTTTTTTCTTTCCATGCTGCGATGGGAGAAGGTCGTGCTTTTTTTCCCCCCCCCCCCTTCGCCAACGCCGCCTTTCTACGTGGAAAACCTGTCCGCCTCCTCGCCGAGCCAGCCTCTCCTCGAGCATCGCGTTCCCCTTTTCACTTCTTTTTGCTCCACAGCGCGCCATGAGGTCTTCCTTCCTCTCTCGGGCTGGTTTTTTCGTGGGCATCCGCTCCCCCCTCTCTGGTGGGACCGATCTTTTTTCGGGGACCTCTTTTTTTTTTACGGACATGAAACTCCTCCCTCGAGCTGTTCCGGGCCTGATTTTGCTTACGCTCATCGGGGTGCTTTTTTTTTCGCTATTTCTCGAAGTTTTTTTTCGAAGCTGGGTTTTCTCTCCCTGCGCCCAAAGTTATCCGGTTTTCCCCCCCCCACAATACGTCGGCCTGAAGCATCTTTCTCATCCCTAAACGCTTTTCCTCTCGTCGCGTTGCTTACGTGTTTTTTTTCTTAATGTTGGTGACGACGCTTTCCCCGCAGCGCTCCTCGATTCCACGGCGGTCGTTTTCCCCGGCGCGAAGGAGAATCCCTTTACCTCGCGATCAGTACCTTCTGTTTTTTCGGCCGAATTTTTTTTTCCTGCCGGATAAGTTTGATCGTGGAGGGCTGCTTTTTTTCCTCGCATAACCCCTTCTCGACGTGGAGGTTTCACCTGAATTACTTTTCTCCTTAGTGAAAGGTGATGGACATTTTCCCCCTTTCCGGCGAACATCCGCATCTGATCCTGTAAACGAATTTTCCTTCAAATTCCAAACCACCACATCCCCCTTTTCTTTCCTCCCACTAAAAGCTCAAAACTTCAGTTTTTTCTCTTTATGTTTGAGATTATGCTTTTTCTTTTGGTGCTTGGAGCTTTTCGTTTGCGCCGCATGTAAGCCCTTTTTTTGTTTTTGCCGTATGGTCCTTTCCCGAATAAACAATCCCTTTCCCCCTTCCGTTTTGACCTTTTTTCGGCACAGAAAGACGGCTTCGTGCTTTACCTAATGTTTTTCTCCCCCCCCCTTCCTTTTTTGCCGCAGATGGACTTTGGACTGCTGGCCCCCCCCCGCAAAGGAAGGGTCATTGAACTGGTTGTCTTGTGCGAAGTTGAAGGTTCCAAAATTTTCTTTCGTGGGTTCGCCGGCCTGGGGAGGCACTCCAGCCACGGTCGTTTCTAAATGTGCCTTTTTTTCCTTGTTGACGCCTTACGGCAATGCCTTTCCTCCCCCCTCGTCCGTTCCGTAAGCGCACGTTCTTCCCTTCCCAGTAACTGGAGCATCCTTTTCTCCGGCTTGATCACCCCTTTTGTCGTGCGCACCTCATCGAACGGGCCCAACCGTCGCTCAACAGGTCCTCAATCAACGGTTTCGTTCCACTGTTTTTGAGATACATCATCCTTCGTTCCCGGGTTCAGACGGTGTCTTCGGTAGATTGCGAATCGATGACACTCTCGGGATAGTTCAGCCCTCAAAGGTTGATCCCGAACCGTTTCCTTTTTTGTAAAGTTTCGCGTTTGGCGACGTCCCGCTTCCCCAGGAAATATAAGAGCCCACCGTCCCTTTCTTTTTCCTTGATTTCTTCTTCTGGGCTTGAGCGGCGGACCCTTTTCCTTGTTTGACCGGGCTTTTGAAGGGCCAACTTCTTCTGCGACATTTCGGTATGAGATATTCCCTTCCCCCGATTTTCCCTTTTCGAAACTTGCCTTCTTTGCAAAGAATGCTTTTGTCCTTTTTTTTTTTTTTTTTCCCAAATTTTTTTTAAGTGAGCTGTAGCCACCCTGAGGAAATGAAGATCAAGGCCAATGAATGAGGCCAGTCCTTGAAAACTTCCCCCCTTCCCTAAGAGGAATCTGCTTTCTGGCCTTTTTTTTCATCTGGAACCCAAGCGGCAACCCCCCCCCGGCAGATAAAAAAAATTGTTTTTCTCCCCTTCAAGGACGGGCATATCGCCGTGTTTCTATGTTGTAACCGGACCCCTCCATATATATTTTTGTTGAGAGAGATCCCCTTTCCTTTTACAAATCATGTGAATTGGGACTCTCGGGAGAACGTCTTTAGGCATAGAACCCTCCTTTTTTTTTAATCTGCCCTGGCTGGGTTCCGCCGGTTTCTTTCTTTTTTTATGGGGGTAAGTCCCCCCTTCTTCTTCCCGGCGGACATCACTGGCGGGCCCCTAATCATTTTACAGTCTTCCTTCATTTCCTCCTTTGTTCCAACTCCACAGTCCAAGCTGGAGGAAATGTCACAAAAAGCCAGGCGGTTGAACTTTTCGCCTGGAGGAAAGCCTTCCCGACCTGGTGGACCCCCTTTTTCTATCACCGAAGCTTTTTTCTCCCCAACGAACCTTTGACCTTCAACGTTGCACGGACGCGCCCCTCCTTAAAACCAGACGTGTGTCCGAAGTCCTCCTTTTCTGAGTTTGCGCCCTTTCACATAACCCCCTTTTTTGACCGGTTTTATGACAGAAATGTCACCCTTCTCGATGTAGATGGTACCGCCGCCCAGCGAACTTTACAATCCCTTTTTCGGGGATCCCCCCCCCCCCCCCTTTTTTGGTACTACAATAAATCTTCCCTTGATTACATAGATTCCCCCAGTAGAACACTTCTTTTTTCTGTGGCGACCCCCAGCAGTAGTGTATCTTTCCTTGCAACGGAATTTTTCGCGACCCCCATTTCTTGTGCCCCTCAAGTGGAGAGACGTTTTTTTTGTCCAGCTTCGAGCACAGTCGGCCTTTTCGGATGGTGATCCCCCCTTCCCGACAAAACTTCTTTAATGGGGACACCTTTTCCCCCCCTCAAACGTGACGCCTTTTCCTGGAGGCGTTCCTCCCGGAAGGCGGCAAAACCTCTCTTGCCCAATCTGCTGCACTTCCCCTTCCCCGATGCCGGCCCCATCCTTCTCAACCAACGCCCCCCTTCACTCCCCCCCTTCCACGCGGGGACAACGTTTCCTTTCCTCCGGAAAAACTCCCCATCTCGCCCCTTTTTTTCTTTTCTTCGGCGAAATCATTTTGTGATTCCTGAAAAACCTTCTGAGGGCCCCGCAGTCTTTAGCCCTCCCGGAAATCGTTTCCTCACGGCCAACCATACCGTTGGGTAGGGGGGAGGAGGACTTCTCTCTTCTTGTACTACCTGACCAGTGTTCTCTCTCCTCCTCTTTTACCCCGAACTGCTTTTTTTTTTCATGCAACCCAAACCCTCCCCCCTGGTCGCCAGAAGGCCCCCCAAAGATAAAAGGCCCCCCCAATTCAAGAACACCCCCCCCTAAGCCGAACTCGTTTCATTCTTTCTATAGGATTGGAGGTTGGGACTTTTTTAATTTTTCAGGATTTTCCCTCTCAGGATGCGGATGTTCGCCGCTTTCCATACACATTTTTTCCAGACCCCCCTTGGGCGGCCTTGTACGCCCAGCACCCCTCCTTTCTTAGGGTTTCTGGACCGATCCGCCCGACAGACGTTCCTCAATATCCGGCTCCCCCCCGCTTTTTCCGAAAAGACAACCGGTTTTATCATCTATTGTACCACCCCTTCGAGACGGATTTTCCCCCCGCCGTGGACTGGCCGGAGTGCTTCCGGCTGTCTTGCTTCGTAAACAACCGTCTGATCACCATTCTTTTATCAGCACGTCTTTCCACTGCGACGATGATAACGGTTTTCGTTTATGGATTTGAGGCTACCCTTTTCTTTTTTTCCAGAAGTATGTTTGCGGCCCGTTGGCGCGTGGTCTCTTTTTTTTTTCGACCTTCTCGAGAACCCCTCCACTCACAAGAGATCCCAAACCGCAGCGTCTTCCTCCATTCTGATGACCTTTCCAAGATTCATGTTTCGTAAGGTCCCCCTTCCTCTTTCCTCCAAGCCAACCTTACTTCCCCCGAGCAGCGGCGCGTTCCCCCCCGATGATCTCCAGCGCTCTCGAGCTTCACTTTTTTCCCTCATGGCGAGCTTCTTAGTTGTTTATTTGCATTCTATGAATAGTGGAGCTCCCCGGCGGAAAATCTTCCCCCTTTCCTGTGCCATATTGGAGTCTCTTTCATCCCATTGCGGCTGTCTTTTTCCTTTTTCACGAATGCTCAAAGTGTCCCTTATTGTTCTTTCTGACCAAGAAGAGACCTTCCTTGTGGCGAAAGAGACTTTGTCCCCCCCAATTTTTACCCCCCCCCCCCCCCTCCCCATGGTTGGTAATTAATACCCCCTTCCCCCTCCCTATAACACCCTCAGAATCCGTGGTTGTTGTGCCTTCTCTCTCTTCTATTTCTTTAAAGTTCCCCCCCCCTGAAACGTTGGTTTTTTTTTCAAATTTCCCCCCGCTCGGAGAAAACTCCGTGACCTTCCCTTGCTTTTTAACTGGAGCGCTTTTCTCTTCCCCGGTAGTTGCCGACCCCCCTCTCCCCGCCGGAAGCTTCTTTTTTTCCAAGGACTCCAGCGTTTTTTCCTCATAGTGCCTCGCTCCTGCCCCCCTGGACTTTTTTTAGCATAGCGGCTGGCCCCCTTTCCGGACCAACGAATCCCCCGTTTCTTGACGCTAGAGAGGGGCTTTTGTGCGTTAGATAATAGTGGTTTTTCGGCCTGGTGGGTCCTTTTCTTGGCATGATGGGAGGTTTCAAGACGGGCCTGTCCCAAATCCTCCCGAGTGGAACATTCGCCTATTGTGGGTTGTGATCTCCCTCCTTTTGCGTGGAGATATTTCCTCCTTTTTTTCCAGGGCTGGCTGGTGGGATTGTCTCCCCCCCTTTTTCCGGGAGACGCCCCCACAATACGGAGGTTTTTTTTATTCAACATGACATTGCCCGAGGTATCCTTCCTCTGCCAGCCGTTATCATTCGTCCTTTTCCGTGATGATCTTTTGGTATCTTTATTTCCCTCCTTTCCCAGTACACCCCAGCAGCCGGAGTTCCTGACGGTCCACGGTGACCTTTTCCCCTCCGGAGAGAATGAGAATCCCTCCGATCGTGTACCCCCCTGAGTGGGTTTCGTCCGACCGCGGGACGTGGTGCCCTCCCTTTTTGCCGAAGTTTTTCCCCCTTTCGTGGATCGTTTCTTTTTCGGCCATCAACGTCCCTTGTCGCAGTGCTTTTCCCACTTCCGCCAATTGGGACCTTATGGACATCGCGTCGGATTTTAAACCATTTTTCTCTTCGTACACGAAAGAAGCGTTCCCCCTGAAACATCCAAGCTCGAGAGAAGTCCCCTCCACAAGATCCAAACTTTTTTGTGGAGGCTTTCCTGAGTTGTCCTTTTTTTCGATTTTTGATCAATTCCTTCTTGCGGGACGTTCTTAGCATTCATCGTCGTTGGTTGCGCGATATTTCGCATAAACACAGTTGCTTTTTCCTGTATTAGTGAAACCCTCTTGTCGGCCAGAAGAAGGCTTTTTTATTAATACCACCCCCTTTGTCGCGCAGATGGAAGGCCGGCCTTCATTTTTCCGTTTCCAACCCGCAAAGTTTCCCCGTTTGTCAGGCGTGGAGTTGCCGAGTTTGCCCTTGGCAATCAAGCGTGGTTCTTCCGGGGCGGCAGCGTCGGTGTCCGCCGGCTTTTTTTGGGGCAACGATAGGCATGTCAGTGCTCATTTCTTCCCCCTTTGCCTTGCCGAAGAAGGCCTATGGTCAGTCAAATTTTTCAAAGTGCCCCAGTTCCTTTCTCTTGTCGCTTCTCCCGTCGGCGAGCCCAGCCTCCCTACGAAAGGCCATCCCCTTCGCTCCACGTCTCCGAAGGGGTAGTCTCTCCCTGATGCCCGGTGCATCCCCAAGTTCCCCCTGTTAAGAGGGTGTCGGCGTAGATTCCTTTACATAGCGGGTCTTTCTTGATGAGTCCTTGATCCCTTGACCCCTCGCGTGATGTAAAGTTTCTTCGCGATGGCGCGTACTTTAATTTATCTTCTTCTTGCAGTTCCCGGTTGCTTGTGAAGGTCCCTTTGTTCGAACCCCATAGGAGGGGCTTTCCACCGTTCTTGTCCTTTCATGGAAAGAGTCCCTCCCGTGAACTCCCGGTTTCGGGTCGACCTTAGGGGCTTTACTTTCCCAGGTCCTCCCCGGGGGTAACGCCCACTCAGAGTGCCTCTTGGGGTTGGTTTCCAAAAATTTCCCTCTGTTTGGACGTTTCTATTCGCCCCCCTTTCTTCATGAGATAAGCGATTTCTGACACATGAGAGGCAAATGGAAGATTGCCGCCAGAGGGCCTGCTTGTGCTTAAGCGACTTCCCCCCCCCGGCACCCAGCGCCGGCATCCAAACCAAATGGGACTTTCCGGACGGGCTCCACCTCTCCCCCCTTGGTTTCGCCGACCCCCCCCCCCCCCCCCCCCCCCCCCCCCCCCCCCCTCTCCCCCTACCCCCCAACCACCCCCCCCCCCCCCCCCCCCCAACCCCACCCCCCCTCCCCCCCAACCCCCCCCCCCCTCCCCCCCCTCCCCCACCCCCGCCCCCCCCCCTTCAAATATTGGATAATTTCTCTCTCGTTTCCTCCTCCTTTTTTGTGGGTTTTTTCGATTACTTCCCCTTTTTTCATTGAATTGGGCGAACTCTGCTTGATGCGGTTCCGAACACTCTTTCCTTCCCTGGTTTTTTTTCCCTTTAGAGTTTTAAAAGTCCCCCCTAAAAGCGGAAGATGGGGAACTTACCAGTTTTTAGTAGTTCTTTTTTTTTCTCATTTAAGAATAGCCTTGATCTTTTTCTTTTTTGACATAACCTCCTCCAAAAGTAAAAGATGGAGGTCCTGTCAAAAACCCTCCAAACCGGGTTTCCCCCTTTCTAATGGGGGAAAGTTATCACCGGGAAATCTACCCCACGGAAAGAGTACATATTCTAAAGACCCCCCAACCGAACCCAGTCCGTTGGAAAGGAATTCTTTTGAACCCCCTTTGGTCCTGCCCTGGGCCGGTTTTTTGGCCCCGACCCTCGAAGGCGATTTTGCGGTCCAGTCCGGAAAACTCCACGTTCTGCAGCCTCTGTCCTTCGGAGTGTTTGCTGGCACATGCGGCTGCCCGGTAAATTTTTTCGGGGAACCGGTCTTTCCCCCAGAAAGAGTCCCCCCCGTTCCCGAATTAAATCTACCCCCCTCCCTATGAATTTGCGTACCCTTCCCCCAGTTACTCACACGGTCACCCCTAGTTGAGAGACCTACCTCTTGTGAATCCCCTTTTTAGAGGAGGGTGTGCCTGCTGGCCCGTTCGATTTCAGTAGGATTTTGCTGCCGGCTTTCCTCAGCCGTCACGGTCCACTCCCCTCCCCTCCCAGTTAATGGGCCCCTTGGCGAAACGTGCTTCCCCCCGGAAGATGATGGTTTCTCCAAGAAAACTTTCTTCCCCCCGGCCTTTTCCCAAGTCCGCGTTTTGCCCGGACGTTTCCCCAGGCCGTTTTCCACCCACAGGGATAACTTCTTCCTTTCAATGACCCGGACCTTTGCGTTCCCCGTGACAAGGTTCCCCCTGCGCGTCCAATGAGGCGGGTTCTCTCCTTTTGTGCTGAACGACTACTCCCACTCCGCGTCTTTTTTTGACTCCTCTTTTCCCCCCTCAAAAAACTACTTCCCCCGTGGATGTGTTCTCTTGGAAATGCTTTCGTTCCCAAAAACCGTATGTCAGTTCTCTTTTCCGGCGAGTCCTTTCTTTTTGACTCACCCCTTCCAACATTCATTCCCCCTTCCCCCCTCAAGCTCAAAAAGCCTGCTTGAAAGTTTGTTAGCTCTTTTGGCCCCCTTTTCTTTTTCTTTTATGGTGGGATTTGTGGACCCGGGTTGCCGAGTCTTTTTTCTGGGATGTTCGCTTCGCGTGCCCCCCTATACCCCAATTTGTAAGACCGCACCTCGAGTTTTTTTCATCTGCGCGGACCCTACTCTCTCCAACGACGACGAACCTCCTTTCACCCTTGAAAACGTGGGGAGGTTCCCCCCTATCTTCTTTATATTTTTCTTCTTCCCTTTCCCGGATTAAACGACTCTTTTTTTCCCCCTCCGGCCTAAGAGAGGACTGATGTCTTGAACGTAGTACTCCGAGAACCATGATATCCCCCAAAGAGAAGATGATCAAGGCTTTCGCGGTGCTTTCTCCGAAAAGGCTCTTTCAGTCGATTCCACTTTCCTTTGGAGAAGATGTTCGCTCCCCCCCGCCCCTTCTTCGAGACTTAGCTCAACGCCAAAAGCCTAGCAGCCACTCTCGTAAGAACATCCGGATGCTTCCAGCTCGAGGCTCTCCTCGTCAGTCCCGTATGGCCCCCCCCCTCAAACGCCCTAAGCCACCTTCTAGAAGAGGAAGCGAGTCCCCCCTCTTTTTTTATTCTCCCCCAGAAACCTTTTCCCGCTCTCGATCCTCCTCCCTCATGGAGAGCCCCGCGTTCTTATTTTTTGTTCTTTGAGGAAAAGCGCGATTTTTGATCACCCTTCTTGAAGGGATCGGCTGGAAAATATTGGCTGTCTTCTTTCCTCGAGAACTACTTCCGTTGGGCGATTGTTTCACCCTTATCACCTTTTTTTTTTTTTACGCGAGACAGATGTCCCCTCAGCCCCTGGTCCCGGAGGTGGCGTCCCAACGAGACCCATTTTTTTCCCCCCCCCCCCCCCCCCCAAGGTTAAATGGTGTCCCCCACCAAAAGTGTCCCTCTA
>Ga0179593_1602460_pt1 | contig 12809 bp, 16 predicted proteins | sample CZODoug2_1_08_16_FD_185931 | JGI IMG/M metagenome (GOLD analysis project Ga0179593, IMG submission 185931) | Vadose zone soil fungal communities from Angelo Coast Range Reserve, California, USA - CZODoug2_1_08_16fungal (PacBio error correction) | ecosystem: Environmental > Terrestrial > Soil >... | reverse complement strand
GAAAGCGTTGCCGATCTTAACCCGATGGATTTTAAGCGGGGGCGGTCATTGACGATGATTCGCATCGGTCTCCGAGGACCCCAGAAATTTTTCCCCCCAGGTCTAGACCGAATCTTCCCCACGATCGCCTTCACTTTCTTTTATCGGAGTGGATTGTCTCATGCTGACCTCGATGTGTGCATTTCTATCCATTTTTGCCGCTTTTTCTTTATTTCGGGTCTTCGCAAAACGAACTGGAAATGGGCTGCCATCTCCCTTTTCTCCCTCTAAGTATTTACTGACCCTCTTTAAATGATCATTCCCCCCTTCCCCCCTGATAGTCTTCGACAGTCTTTTTTCTTTTCATTGATCCCCCCCCACTTCTCTAATCCTTGGGGTATCTTCCCTTGATAAGTTGATGATATTTTCCGAGTTTACTCGAGGGCGAGGCGCTTGAGCTGATCTAGTCAATAAATTGACGGGTCGTCCACCTTTCCCCCTTTTTCCTCCCGGGCTTTTTTATCTTCCCTCATGCTTTGAGGACCTTGGAATGGCTCAGTTTATCAGATTATCTTTGTTCTCTTTCAACCATGCCCTGAAATGCTAGCCCCCAGTCCAGGAAAGTGCGCACAAAGTTGAGAGCACGAAAATCCCGCGTTTGGCCCCGATACCCATCACCTTTTCTCCTCCCTCTCCCCCTCCTCAGTGAGGACTCTTCTAATTGAAATTTTTTCTAGCCTTTCCCCCCCCCTTCCTGAGTGTTGAAATAATACTTTCTTTCTCACGATATCGGGTAAAGGAGCAAGGATCGAGACACTCCTGATCCCCTCTTCCATGCGAGGTTTAGGTCGTTTTTTCACCTTCCTGGGTCCCCTAGCCCCTGTCCTCAATCCCTTGACTCTCTGCATGATGTAACCCCTCTCTTTTATCCCATCATTACCTGATACTTGCGGATTGGGCGTTGCGTGGGCACTTACGATTCTTCCGGGTCTTCCTTCCCTCTTCAGGTTGGCCTTCTGACTCGACAATCAATACCCCCCCTAAACCCCTATTTTCCATTTCGTTCCCAGATCGTTCCCTAGTTCGACCCGCTAGACTTTTACTTATCCCGGACCCGGCCAAGTGTGAGAAGCCTGGTCATTTCCTTCCTTAGCCTGTGCTGTTTTCCCTCTCCCCCCCTCGTTCATAGCCCTTGTCAATTCCCTGACTAAAGGCGCTTTTAAATTTCAATGTGCATGGGAGGTGTTTTCCTCCCTCATTATATCTTCGACGCGTTAACTCTCCCTGTAGTCTTAAATGCTTGGTAGTGTTTTCTTTCCATGCGGTTCTCCCTAGAGATCTCCGGAGGTCTCATGGTATGAACTCGCTTTCAAGCCTAGTTTCTTTATTGTCTTTCCCGGCAATTACTCTTATATATCTACAAACGGACTGACTATACTCCCCCTGCACTCCCCTTATTTCTGGAAGGCCCTGGCCGATGAGATGTTCATGAGCCCAGACGAATCGTTTTCTTTCCCCTTCACCCACCTTCAGAAATCTCCTCTTCATGATACACTTCCGCCTTCTTAAAGGATTGCGGGTTTTCCCAGTTGGCGATGCGAGCTGCAGGGCGACCTCTTCCCTCCTTATCAGATGATAAGCCCTTCTTTCCCTCTTGATTGCTTTCAACGCGCCAATTTTCAGACGTTGTCCTAACCTCCTGTTTATCAGTCCTTTTTTGACCCTCTGCCGTCGGATCAGCCGGAAATCGGGAGGACTTTTTACTCTTCATTGGATTCTCACTTTTTTTTCTTCCCCCCACATCTTCCTGTCGTCCTGTGGCTTGGGTGGATTCCCACGCTTCTTTTGCCTTTCTTCCATTTAATTGAACGGGCCCTGCCTTGCCTTTGACGGCGAGCCCCCCTTTCCGAGTCTAAGTTTTTACCGATTTTGCCTCCGAATAGCCCTCTCTTCGAACATCTCCTTGCAGGTATGAGTTTTCGGCCAGCGTTTCGCGGAAACACCGCGATGCGCTGCTAAGTTCACTTTCTCTTGATTTGTTCTTTTATCCACCCTCAGAAATGCGGTCCCGGGATGCCCCCGTTGGTTTTCCCTCCCCCCTCCCAAGCCGGACCCAACCCATACCACGGATTTACCACAATGTAATTCTCTGTGGCAGACAGTCCCGAACGTTTCCTCCTTTCTGATTCCGTTGTGTTTTTCGAGAGACCGTCCATTTCTTTCCCCCCTTTTTCTCTTTTAGGAGTTTATGAAAGAGGATATTTTCCCCTGTGTTCATCCTTGGGTTGAGTTTGACGGTGTAGGATGTCAGCTATTTGCCCCCTCCCCCCTTTTTTTCTCTCCCTGTCCCTTCTTGTATTGGATACTCCCTGATCCTCCGTATCACAGAATCTGTCGCCCTTTTATTTTGTCGTTCTTCTCACAAGCCCTCTTTCTCTTTTCCGAACCGCTGGGCCTACGCTCATTTCCCCTATTATGTCTCCGTTTTGAGGATAGGAGTATTTCGTAGCCCCATCCTTTTGATGACCTGAGTCGCCTCCCGACCCAGCGTCCCCGGAAGTCTCTTTCTTTCTCCTTCCATGTCCACTTCCCTTTCCAGTACTGTCTTCCACCACCTCCAGGTCCCGCTCCGGATTGGCCTCCCCCCCCTTTTTCAGTAAACTGATCTCCATCTCTCGTCCTCCCTGAGCCAGTCTCTCCATTCCCCTTTTTGCCGCACTCGCTCTCTTGCTCCCAAACGTCTGACATTCTTGTCTTTTTTTTTTGATCCGTCGGCAATATTTCGATAGCGCTTGGTACGGTAACCCGGCCCCTCTTTCTTTATTTCGCCGCGATGGGCTCGTCATCCATTTCTCCCCCTAAGCTTTACCTACTCTGGTTAGTTGCTCGGCTCCGTACTTCCCTGAGAGTTTCTTTTTTCTATGTGCCAGCCCCCCTTTTCTTTGATTTAGTCGAACCCTTCCTACCTTTCTGTTGAATTCTGCAGTTTCTGCTATCGTCAATCCAGGTGATGCCGAGATTGAAATGACTTTTTTGCCCTCCCGTCTTCTTCTTTTCCTCTTCGATGTGTCAATAAATTCGCTCTGAGATCTCGATTGTGCGCCGCACTAGTCCTCAATTGAATTTTCCCGTTTTCTAAGGCCGAGGGTCGAATTTAAAGCCCAGTCGTCCCGGCTCTCTCTTCTCAATTCTTTCCCATCCACATTCCCCCCCTATGTTCTTTCTGTGCCTTTTTCCCTTCCTCCCCTGAGTTCACATTTCCCCTGTCCCCGAAGTGACAGCCACAGAGGCACTCCCTCCCGTGTTTGCGCACCCTCCATAATGGCGTCTCTGCCGCCGTGCCCATTTAGTCCCCTTTCCCTTTTGGCGTCGCAAGCCTGGTGATTTCATGTCAAAAATTTAGTAACCTTTTTCCTCCCCCATGTCTTCGCCGTCATCCCTGTCACCAATTGATTGCCGGCCCTCCTCCCAGCCCTGACGTACGTCCTATACCTCGGCCTATTTTTTGTTTCAGCGTCCCAGAGTGATTGAGTACAGGGAGCGCCACCACCCTTTTTCCCCAGACTTAGACCCCCCCCCCCCCTGTGTAGAATCATCGATATTGTTTTCGAATTCTTCACTTTGTTGACCTCTTCCTCGGTGCGCCCTTTTCGTTATGTGGCAAGCCGCCCAGTTTTTTGCAGACGCTTCACATGTTTTCCTTGTCATAGTAATCTTTCGTTCCTCCTCTTTCTGGCCGCCCTTTCAGGCGAGCTCGCTTCTTTTTTCCCGTCTCTGTTTGATTTTTTTTAGTCTCTTGTCCTATGTCCGTCCCTTTTCTTGGCGGCAGAATGTTTTTTCTAGAGTTCACTTCTCTCTTTATCCACGATAGTTCTCCCTGAATCCGTCCTTCTTGATATAGGCTCCTGATTTCCCCGTCACCCCCTCCCTTTTCTAGAAAAGTGAGTTTCTACCCTCCCTTTCTGACTGCACGAGGCGTCGTCTATCCTTCCCCCCCCCCTTCGATGTCCTGCCCTCTCCTTCCAAAGTATCTTCTTCACCCCAATTCTTCGAGCAGGGTATCCTTATTCCCCCTCCCCTCCTTTTCAGAAGGAAGGCTGGTTGTATTTTTCTAAATATTCCACTTCTCCGCTTATGTTAGTGCCTCATACGTCTCATTTCTCCCTGCCTTCCTCCTCTCCGTCCCCCCTCGGTTCGTTTCCCTTCTTAATTGATCTACCTTTTGTCTCCCCCTTTCCCCAGAGTTAGGTCCCCTTCTCGCTTTCTCATCATTGGCCGACGTTCCGACCTTATGCATGCATATTCGTTTCCCCCCCTCTCCTGTTTTCTTTTGACTCGACTTGCTCTTCCAAGAGTTCCTCTCCTCGGTTCATTCCTTTGATTCCCCAGTCTCTATTATCCCCCCTTACTTTGTGGTTCTAGAGATGAAGCGGTTGCCGCCCTCACGCTGGATTTGAAGCATCGGCATAGACGCGTTTTTTTTTTTTTTTCCATCAAGTGAAGTATCTTTCCCCTTTTTTTTCAACTGTCTCTTCTTTTCAGGTCCCGGAGCCTAGCTAACTGATGTGCGAGATATCTCGATTCTCTCCCCTTATTTTTTCATTGACCCCTCGGGGTTTGTTACTTCGAGTTCAGGGGGGGAAGAAGGGTCGACCTCCTGGAACTACTTTTTCCTTCCCTTTTCGGAGGTGGATTCTTCCCATGCCTGATAATTTTTGAATATTATGTTACCCCCACGTCTTCTATTCCCCCGGAGATATCGGGTCTCCTTTTCCTACCCTGCTAGAAAGCAACAAGCGGCCTTAAGTTTATTCCCCTTCTTTCTTCCTAGAGTTAGGGCTGTTTTTTTTTTTTTTGTGGGGTTGGGGTGGTTGTGATATCGAACGCTCTTCGTCCCCCCTCTTTTCGGCCAAACACGGTCTTGTTTCCCCGGGGAATAAATACCTTCCATTCTTAATTTTCCTTTCCTTTTTGTGATGATCAGCGATTTCTTTTTGATAAAGCTCACGTAAAACGTTCCCTCCCTTGCTAGGTCGATCCTTTTCTTCGCCCTTTCTGAGCCACGAACAATCAGACGGGTCCTCCACTCGCCAAAAAAAGACTTTCCCTCCTGTCTCAGCTGCACCCAGTTGTCGAGACAATTCATTCTTCTCCTTCCCTCGTGACTGCACCAAGGCACTTTGAATGGATTTCCTTTTCCCCATTTCGTCGGTTCGTTCCACATCCGGTTCGTCTGTCTCCCCATCTCTTTTGGGTACATAACGGTGATCAAGTTCCCCTGTCGACAGATGAGGTAATGCGAAAAGGGCAGGATTATTAGTAGAGGCAGGCCTTGTACTTGGTTCGCGGCTTTTCCTTCAATTTCCTTTAAGGAGAACCACGAGAATTCTTCCCGACTGTCGGTATCAATGGGTGCGCGGTCTTTTGGCTCCCCTTCCCTGAGATTCTTGGAAGGTTGTCTTCAGTCCCTAGATCCTTGTCGTGCAGCTGTGTCGTCCCACGTTGGGTTGACCGCCCTCCCCTCTTTCTCCTTAAAGAGACTGCCACCTATGTCGATAATGCCAAGCCTGCCTATATTTGTCCCCCCCCGGTAGTTCATACTTGCCCTGCCTTTTTTGTTTCATAGTTTCCACGTTTCCCGTACCGATATTTTTCCCCCTCCCCTTTTCCCCCGCCTTCTTTGTTGACGACCTGCACTTCCTCTTATCTGTAAGCACTTTTTTCCCTTTCTTTGCTCTCTAACCAAAAGGAGATTCTCTTTTCTTTTCAATTGAGGGCCTATAAGAGAGGGGGTCTGATCTTCCCCCTCGTTCCTATCTTTCTCCCTTTCTTTTCCGCCCTGATCATTCACCTATTCTTGTCCCATATAAGACCCTTCATTAACGATAGACAGCCCTCACTGCCAGGTCCTTCCCTTGTATAGTCATTCCCCCTCTTGTATTATGGTCTGGCCGCCGTGCTTCCTTTTATTCAAGCTTGCACATACAAAACCCATGAAGTCCTCCTGAGCTCCCTCCTAATTTCTTAACTTCTTCGTTTGTAATGGGGGATGTAAGATTGCTCGGCTTCCCCTGAAGGTCCTTCCCCCTACTTTTCCAGTCTTTTTTCCTCCCGTGCCCCCCCTATCCGTTTTTTGCTGTGCCAAGTGTTTTTTTGATAGAAGGCGAGGTCCTTCCGGTGCAATGTCGGCATCAGCCTTTCTTGAGGCGTTCTCTCCCTCCATTGTGAATCATCCCTTGTTCACCTTCCTCTTGTTCTCCAAACTGGTCATGGGTCTTGTGTCATATTCCCCCTAGTAGAGTTTTAATTAGCCGGAAAAGGAATTGAGGGAACTCTTCGGACCTAGTCCTCTTTGGCTACTGTTTTTAATACCGGATGTTGCCTCCTATCCTTTTATAGCTTAAACGACGTGTTCATCTAGAGCAGGATCTGTCGGATTCCTTTTGCTCACCTCCTCCCTCGCTTGATGTCCTTTTCTGATTTCCCCCCTCACTAGGTCCGACTTCCGAAAAGGTTACTTTCTGATCCCCCATTATGTTTCAAGAGGTGCCATGACGATTAAACCCGGGTGCTTCTTTGTCCCCCTTATCCACCCTCGTCCCCAAATCCAACCTATGAACCACCCCCTTTCCTTTATTCTCGTCAGCCTGAACGGGTTAAAGAAATTGTATCCCCCTTACGTTTTTTTTTTCTGATCTCCTGCTCTTTGAAACCTTTCTCTCTTGTTTTGCTGTTTAATTCCCTATAACATTTTCATCCTTTGGTTTGTTTTCCCTGTCGGATGGAAATATGTTTTCCCCTCCCCTTGGTTTTTTTCATTATTTGTCCGCCTCGTTGGTTATTAAGCTTCACGATCCAGAATTAGCCCCCGTCGTATTTGGCACGCCGAGAACCCCCCGCGTATCTTTTTTTTCCCTATCCCTCAACTTTGTGGATGAGTCCGTCCCTATGCCCTCATTCTGTTGCTGTCGAGGCTTGATCGCTCTTTCTGACACCAGCGGTTGTTGCCCCCCCCCCCTTTTTCCTATTCCCGGCCATCCCTTCCCTTTTCCGGTTTCCGAGTCTTTTCTCCCCCAATGGAACAGCTCAGTCGTTGACGAATGTCCCACCCCAAGCCCAGGCCGATCAGGCTTGGTATAACAATCGTGAGGGACTCTCCCTTCTTTTCCCTCCACGCTTTAACCATTTTCGTTCTGATGCGCCCCCTTTTTCCCCTTCCGCGTTCTTCCTGGATTCCAGCTTTTTTTCTGTTCCCCCCACTCTTTCTTGCCCTTTTTCGACGGCGTAAATCGAGTAAAAGTGGTAGGAGGACTTCTCCCTTTTTTCTCATGGTTAGCCTAGTCTCTTTCCTAGCCCCCCTGGACCCCCTACGTCCCCGTTACCCATATGGTATGTCTCCGGCATTTGAATTGGAGTTTGAGTTCTTCTCGGTTTCCCTGCCTTCAGGCTGTTTACCCCCCCATCTCCTTTCTCATTGTTTTTTTTCCTCTTGAATAGAGGCGTCTTTCTTTCGTAAATCCTTTTTCGTAGATGCCGAGGATTGAATTCACTTCCTCCCTCGGCTTCTGAAGCAGATTTTTCCATCCGTCCCGTTTTCTCCTCGTCCGTGTGACGGCCTGCCTGTATATCAAGCGACATCCCTGTTTTTCTTTCTCGGCCCTCCTCCCTGTTACGCTTCTCTCTTTTCCTCCCAATAATTGAGCCCTCCAACTGTTTTATGGGTCTTCGCTTCTTTGTACATTCTCGGCGGACTCCTTTCATAGTGGTAACTGAGGCCAGCCAAACGGGCGTCCCCCCTCCCTTCCTTATATTCCCTCCCCCCCTTGTAGGTTCGATTGACTTCGGCCCCTTGCCCATGTCTACCTAGTTGCCGCTTTGTGCTGAAGCCGTGATTGGCTGTCCACCTCCCCACAGCTTGAGCATCCTGATAGATTTCGTGGCCTAACTTTCTCCTTTTACCCGTCTCCAGCCTCTTACCCCGACGCCTATCTTATCCTTAACTTCTTGTATTCTCCTGATCGGCCTCTCTTTTTTTGCGGTACAGGAGAGTGTTACACTACGGTTCCAAACTATACTTTTCCCGTTTTTTGTTCGAATCCTATGCATATTCGTCCGCGATCCTTGGATCCATTCAATACGTATCTCGGTTGGAGCTTCGGTCCTCTTTCTCTGAAACTCTTGCCCCTGGTCATACAGATCCTTTGCAAGTCCCTTTTTTCTTTCCCGCCAGGTTAGGTATCATAGAGGGTAGTTTTGCCGCGCTCGCCTCTGTACTTTATTTCCTTCTGATGATTTTCTTTCTCCTATGTTCTATGTCCCTTTCTTTTCTCTCCATAGCATGTCTTGGATTTTCTCGCTTCACATTCCTCTTGATAAACGCGCCAGTCAGGATGGCCCTTTCCCACCCCCCCTCTTCCCCCATTAAGTGCGACCCCCCCCCCTAACCTCCTCCACTTCTTCTTACGACCGATTACGCTCTTCTCTAGCTCCTGACTAGAGTTTCGAATATACTACACTCTCTCACTTAGCCGCTCTGCACCAAACAGCTGAGCAGGTTGAGGATCACATGCTTCCCCCCTTTTCCCCGAAGAGTCTTCTTTCCCATCTTCCCTGTCTCATTTCTTGTCTTTAGTTTCCCCTTCCTGGAGTCGATTTATTGTAGAACATTTGCCCTCGATTCCATTTCGTGTGTGTGATTGATGCATATAGTTCGGAGATGTATGTGACCGTACTGATACACTCCCCTTAAGTTTCGTTTTCCCCCCCCCTGGACCTCTTCCCGTCCATTTTGGCCTAGATCCCGGACCTCCTGTCTTCTCTACTGTCTTTGTTCGCCACAGGTTCCTCTTGATGGCCTCTGACGATCAACACATGAGTTCCCTTCCATGTATTGCCGCTCTTCCCCTTTTTTTTGCATCCCTTCCCTTTTCCTCCTCCTTGTTTTTTTAGTTGTACTTGTTCTTCGTGCCTGTACAACCTTATGGTGATTTGAAAATGAGCTTAGTAGAGACTTTGGCCGTAGCCTCCTTCCTTCGAGTTGTCCGTACTAAGAAATCTTCCCCAACAGTTTCTCTCTCTCCTTTCCTCTCTTCCTGTCTTCCTTCTCTATATTCTCTCTGAACCCTTTGGGCTCGATTTTTTCATTCTGTCTCGTAGGGGCTAATGGTCTGGCCAGAAAACTGGACCTCCTTCGATGGGCATGCAGTTAGACAGGGCTACACTCTATTCAGTCATCCATGTTCTTCTCTCGGTACGTTACTCATACACGTAATTTTTCTTGTGTTTTTTCCCCTCTTCGTGTTCTTTCCCCTTTGATATTCCCCTTAGATAAGCGGTGGTTCTTCCTGCACCGTGTTGCTTTCTCTTTTCTTCGCAACTCTTTTTCGTCTAGTGCTCCCTCTTTTTCTCAATCAACTTTTTCTCCCCTTGGGCGGCGTTCGGCGGATTGTGTGTACTCCGTTTTGAAAATCTTTTGGATTGTAGTGACTGACTGGCGGTAATTGTCTCCTTTTTCTTTCCTTGGGACCCCCTCCTTCCTCAACTTCCCCCTCTCATTTTCGACTCCCCTCCTTTTTCTCTCTCCACGATGGTGTCGCACGACCCAATCCCATGTGCGAAAGTCTCCCACCTCCTTGCTCTGCCCCCCAAACCACCCCCCCACCCCAAAAAACCAAAACCCCCCCACACCCTATCGATAACTCGTGACGACCTCGGGACAACAAGTGAAATTGAAGGTCGTTTTTTTTGCCCCCCCCCCCCCCTTTCCGGTTTTTCCTCCTCTGTCTTGCGCACCCTCTCTTTTAGTTACCCCGCCTCACTTCCTCTTTTCCGACCTCGAGATGATGAAGGGAGTGTCCTCTTCCTGCTTTGTCATCCAGGCTGTGGTCAGCGGCTCCCGTGTACCGCACGCCCTCTCTTTTCCTGGTGAAAACCCTTTTGACGACCCTCCTGTCTGCTTTTACGACATCGAGTTTTCTTTCCTTCAAGTGCAGATTTTTTCCCCATTCCTTGGCTGACGGATAGATAATGCACTTTGGAGCCATTTTTTTCCCCCATCAGTCTCTCCCCGAGTCTTCCATCTTTCCTTTTGTTTCACTCGCTCTTTGCCATAATATGAAAAGGTCCCCCCGAGGTCCTTTTTATCCTATTGCATTGCAAGGGAGTTTTTCTTGTTTTGGCGGGCCCCCTTTCTTTCCAATTTCGTTTTTAGTATTGTACCAGCAAGGGTCCCCCCCGGCCAACGTGTCTGGTCTGGAAGACAGATTTCAATCTTCCCTCCTTCTACTTCTTCCCAACCCCCCTGACCGTCGTCCCTTTCGTCCTCGTGCACAAAGGAGTAGGCCTTTTTTTCAATGCGGCAGTCACAAGATCTTCCGTTCCTGATGGGGATACCTCTCAAGCCGCCTGAAGCCGGTTACGATGCCCGATTGTTAGGTCATCTTCGGGATAATCTAAAGGTGCACCTCGGCCCTCCGTCTTGAATATCCTTTTAGCACCGTCTGAGAGGTGGTCCTCTGTTTTTCGAACTTGGGATACCAGACCTTTTCCCCCCAAACCCGCAGATCCCGACGAGACTAGTCCTCTCATACCTAGAGTAGTAAGCTTGGTTGGTCCCCTTTGTGGGATTCTAGGCATCGAGGATTTACCCCCCTATACGTCTTCCTTCAAGCCTACCTCTCGTATTCCGATGACTCAAAAGCAAAGGTCATTGACGTGTTGAGTTCCCCCCCCACTTTTCTCCCCGGCGCTTTCCATGACTCAATGTCGTATAGCCGGAAGTAGCTGGCTTCTAGGTGATAGAGCCGCTGTAACCTGCCTCTTTTTTATTCCTCTGTCTCTCCTTGGATTGGTTGATTGTAACGCTTCGAGAGTTGGGCCAGGACCCTTTCCTTTCCCCTTTTTTACTTGAAGAGAGATCTGCAGACGGTCATCACGATTGGTCCTCCTCTCTATTTTCTTTTTAGAAGCTCCCAAACCCCAATCATTCGACTTGCAAGGAGATGGGCAGCCCTAGTGTGTCTTCTCCCCCAGCATGCCTCTTCGGTCACGATCCTTGGAAATTTTCGGCCCGTCTGTTTTCTTCTGCTGATCCCCCAGAAGAAGCGTTCAAGCGATGTTCCCCCCTTTTTAATTCCATTCCCGTACAGAGTCTCCCAAATAACCCCCTTTCTTTCCCCCCATTTAATTGATTCTGGCAGACCGAGTCCCTTTTCAATCTTTTGGTCGGATATACTATTAGTTCCTCTTTTTTTGTGGAATCTCTCTTCGCCCCTTCTCCGTTAGACCTTTCTCCCTCTTTTACCATTTTTTTTCATCTTTTGTGAGGGGTTCCTGAGGCGAGTTTGCACAGCAAATGGGTATCCTTGTTTCTTGAAGATTCCCCCTATCCATCCATTAGAACGTTTCTTTGCCTCCCCCCTGAGCGTAGAGCGGGGCGGTGTTAAGACTCTTTGCAGCCCCTCTGAATAGGCTTCTTGGGTTTTGACTATCCCTCTCTTCTAACATAGGTTTCTATCTGTCTGTTCCTCGTCCGGCAAGGAATTTTGTCTAATTTAAGAGACCTGCTTATGCCACCACTGCCCAGACATCCTAAGGATGTTACCCCCCTTGCGGGAAGAAGATAAAGGCTTCCACCTTTTTGATAGTACTCCCTCGACCCGGCTCTCCGACATTGCACGATTATGGCCTCTCTCTTTCTTAAAGATTTTTTCGCCTTTACTGTGAGGTTTGTCTCCCACGTGTTAAAGATCCGTTTTAGGAGGATTTCTTCTTTTTTCGGCTCCCGCGGCATTTAAATAGCACTGGTACCACTCAAGCCGTTAACCGAAACCTGTTATTTCTTTTCTGCAGGCATTTCCTAGTTGATTTTGCGAGCCCGCCCCTTTTCGGCGTTCTGCCTGCTTGCTCTACTAGCATTTGCGCTCCCTAAGTTTACGTTCCTTTCGCTTCTCTAGTTAACCTTTTTTTTAGGTCTTTGACTTCTTTCCCGTGCCTTCTCCTTTTGCTTAAGCAGAAGATTTTTCCTCTTACCCGCTGCTCATGGAGATCCGAGTGACCTTCCCTTGAAACTCGCGCGTATCTTTCTTGGTTCGCCCCTCTTTCCCACTCCTTAGCGGCTATAGCTCATCCTTCTTCCTTCAATTCAAACCAAACTTTGTTGCTGGATGGATCCTCTCTGGTCTTCTCGTTCTCCATGATCTCTTGGTCTCTTCTTCCCCCAGCCATTGAGGGGAGGCGCTCCCCTTTGAGGCAGTACCTTTGGCAGAGGAGGAACGGACTTGTCCCCTTCCGCGGTTGGCGCCCATGGATTTGACCTTTTCTTGTTCACCTCTCCACCCTCAGCATGATCGTCCTTCCTCCAAGGATATGGAAAATAGGTCCCCTTTCGTTCTCCCCCTTGTGCCTATACCCCTATTACTACTTGTCGTCGTTATAGGGTCTCTTACTAGAGTTTGCAGTGTCAATTCTCTCTTGACACCACCGAATTTTTTTCCCATTTCCTTCCCGTCGCATTCCTCTCTTTCCCCCCTGTCGATTACTTCGGCCTTGACCTTCTCTTTTGTCCTTCTTTCCTTGGACCTCTATTAACCCTCCTGCAGGAATATTTTTTTCCTCCGTTAGCACGTGCAACCTTTCCTATTACCTCCTTTATTTCCTCATCTTGGGAGTAGATAGATGGTGGGGCCAGTTTTGGTTTTTGTCTGCCCTCTCTCTCCATTTTTTTGTTACTCTTTCCGATGCCCGTCCCCTTTCCTTGCCTTTTTTACAACCTTTTCTCCCCCGCTGGGACGATGTCGGATTTCTTGCGGCTGTGTCCAGCGCTGCCACGT
>Ga0179593_1263940_pt1 | contig 12809 bp, 15 predicted proteins | sample CZODoug2_1_08_16_FD_185931 | JGI IMG/M metagenome (GOLD analysis project Ga0179593, IMG submission 185931) | Vadose zone soil fungal communities from Angelo Coast Range Reserve, California, USA - CZODoug2_1_08_16fungal (PacBio error correction) | ecosystem: Environmental > Terrestrial > Soil >... | reverse complement strand
CAAATCTGGTCCCCCCCCCCCGGCAAACGTTTTTAAGGGGACGGTTTTTTTTCTTTACCCCCCGTTTTTTGACTTTATATTTTATTTTTTTGATACACTTAGATTCTGTGTTCTTCTTTGTTCTTCCCGGCCGCCGTGATAATTGATTGGTCCACCGACGTTTCGCTGCTGTCTGCCCTTCCCCTTCCCGCCGCCCAAGACGTGGACTACTTTTTGTCCCGCCCTTCTCCCCTTGCTTTCCAAACCTTTTCGGTTGCCGATAATGGTCCTTAAAGGCGTTTGCCGGTTGAATAACTCCGGATCTCTCTCCTTCTTTTTCAATTGGCACTTCAACGCGTTTGAGAGCGACTTTCCTCATATGCGAGTCCCTTGAGTAGTCTGGTTTTGACAGCTGCCTGTGGGACTGCTCCGTTTTATTTATGGGCGAAGTCTGAATATTTTTGACGGCCACTCCACACCCTTTTTGACGGGCCGTTCCCATTTTCGTTGCCTTTGGTCGTTCGCGGGGTCGGTCTTCCAAAAAGGGCGGCTGTTTGCCGTACTCCCGGGGGTGGATGCGTCTTGGAGTACTTCTGCCTTTTCTGGCCGAGGGCTCTCCTCCCCTCCTTCCGACCCTCGGTCTTTTTTTCTGACGGAACAACCATTGCGCATCACGCGCAACGGCGCCGGTTTCCGCCTTTTCCCGTCCTTCTTTGAATTTGATAGCGCCGCGCTTTTTTTTATCATTTTGTGGCAGAGCGCGCGCTGGACCTGTCTTTACGCTGCGCAGTCTTTACCGTTTTTCTCCCCCACGCGTCTGATGCGGCCGAGTTCGTTCACAGTTTAGCTTGGCTCCTCTTTTGGATAATTTCGCGTTCCCTAAGAATCCGAACCGATGATGTCCTCCCATCTCCCCCCCCCCCCCTTTCCCCAGCAGGATGCCTACTTACCCGGGCCCCCCGGTCATGGCCTGCGGCCCTTCGCTCATCGATTTTTTTTTTATTTTTTTTTTTGGCTTTCCCCAGGGGATGGTGTTGGTCGGGGAACTGCCCAATTACAGTTTTTCTCCCGTCTGCACTTTCTTTTTGTTGGATCCTTTGTGTGACATGGTGCCCCTATTTTTTATGGGTGTGCTTTGCAGCTGAAGATGATATCAGTCCTTTCTCCCGTTTTTGTGAAGGTGTGGACTGCGCTCGGTTTTCCCGCTTTTTTTTCCCTCCAAACCGAGCTGTGCTCTGTGCACCTTTCTTTGTCATAGTTCCCTGCCGCGCTTCGTGTTTTTGCCGGATTGATTGCTTCACGTGCTGATGTTGGTGGTTTTTTTTACGAGTCTCGGCTTGGATTCAGTAGCTAGCCGCTTTTTTGTAAATGAGGGCTTTTTGTTTACAGTTGTGGACCTTTCTTTCTTTCCTGCCTCACCTAACCAACTGTTTGGCAGGTTTGATTGAGAATTACCGCTCTCGATGTGAGCTAGGCTTCTCTTTTGAGAGGCGCTTCCGGTCTCTTCGGATCTGCTGATTCCGAACGATTTTGCATCGCTTGAGGAATCAGGTGGTCCTCCCTTTTTTTGAGCAGATTACACGCACCATCCGAATGTGTTGCACGTAGCGAATCATGTCGGTTTGGGTGGTCGGAAATGGTCGGTGCCCTTCTTTCGAGTGTCTCAGCTTTCTCCCCCCTTTTCTCTTTGGCGCCCTTGCGTGTGGTTTTGTGGGTTGGGCTGGTGGGGTGTTTTTTTTTGGGTGGGTTGTGGGTTGGGGGTGCTTTTTCTTTGTTTTGTTTTTTTTTGTTTGGTGTGTTGGTTGGTGGGGTGGGGGGTGGGTTGGGGGGGGGTTTTTGTGGGTTTGGTTTTGGGGTTTGTGGTGTTTTTTTTGGTTTTTTTTGGGTGGTTTTTTTTTTTATTTGTTGTCTTTTTGGGGTGGTGGGTGTGTTGCGGTGATTTTCTTCCAACCTTCCCAAAGACCGAACTACTCTTCCCACGGGAAGGGTCGTCTTTTTTTCTTCCTAACGGAAGTCCCCCCCTTTCTTTCCCGCGCCTTCTTTCAACCCCCAAGGGCCGACTGATCGTTACGTGGATGCCAAACCGAGTGTGCGCCTGTGTTGGGCCTCCGGGGGCCATGGTTACCTCGTGGTTTTAGCCAGCGCTTCCTGCTCCGCGAAGCCCCTTCTTCTGTTCGCGTCCTCGGGCTGCGCCTAATTTGTCATCGCATCTTTTAATCTACGACTCAGCACTCTGTTAGAGCGCTTCCCCCCCTTTTTGTGCCTCCCCTTATTTTTTCCCGCGAGCTTTCCCTCCCCCGCTGTGTTTTTGCTCCAAATTTTTGAACACCTGATGGCGGTTCCCTCCTGGAATTTGCCGTTTTCTCCTATCTTCTCTGTTCCTCCTACTTTTGTAGTTCAACCTTCCAGCGATCGCTCCCGCTCGCTCTCCAGGCTTCCTTAGCTGGGCGCGCGATTGTTTGCCGCCTCCCAGCAGCAGCGACCTCGCTATTCCCCTCTTTCGTGCTTCGTAGTCGTCACAAGCACCTGGTTTCCGATAGAGGGCTCCTCCATGGCGCCGGCCTTTCGAAAGATAAGGCTGGGCGCGTTTGAATCTTTCTCCTAAGATGGTGTACCACTGCTCCCCTTTCCCCTTCACAGGTTCACACATGAGCCCCCGTTACTCCTTCTCTATGCATCTACCAATTTGGTTTTTTTTTGTTTGAGGTTCCGGTTTGTGCAGTAGGCGTTTCGATAACAAGCTCGGCCTGCTTGAACCGCTGGGTTCAGGCGAGGTCCCATTTTCCTTTGACGCGGTTCCTTATGGTCCCCTACTTCAAAGTGGAATGTATGGCGTCGTCTGAAGGCCTGTAGGCTATTCATTAGCCTCCCCCCCTTACCGCCTGGCCTCACCAAACGTTCACCGCACATGATGCGCTTTAGCAATACTTCCTGCGTTTTTCCAATAGCAAAAAATCCTCGACTCCCGGCTTTTGCTTTTTAATTTTCGGACTGAGGACCAACGCCTCTCGCCCTCCCCATCTACGTTTGGCGGGCAACTTTTGCCGTACCGCTGATCACCGAGCTGTCTACTCTCATGCTCGTTCGTACTATCACCGTGTTTTTTTTAGTTTTGTTCGCATTTCCATAATTTACCTTAGTTGGTTTTCCCTCTCCTCATTTTCTTCCAAGCTTGATGCCGCTTAATGACCACCCCGATGTTCAAGTCGCAAGTTACCGCTTCCAAATAACAGGCCGGACTTTTCAAGAGACTTGAACTCCATGCCGTTCCAAGCGTGACTGCTCGTCCTTCCCTTCTTTTCTGCGTTCCTATCTCTCTCGTTCGTTGCTGCCGTCGTCCTGCGTTAACCGCCCGCAGTCTTTCGTTCTGCAATATCGATCGATTCGCGTGCGGGGTTTCGTTGCAACAGCAGAAAATTGGTATTCCGCCACGTTATTTGGCGGACCCTTTCCCCCCAGCCCGGATTCTTCTGGAGAGCTTTCCAGCTTTCGCACCTTGCCTGGTCCGCCCGCCGTCCAAGCGTCCCACTTTCCCCGTCCTTTTTGGTGGCACGCGGTAAATGCGGGGTACCTTCGCTTTATCAGCTTTTACTTTTTTTTTTAATCCCGGATTAAGGTTGGCTTCCTCTTCCTTTTCCGTCTCAGATTCTTTTTGCCCCGCTTTTAAGAGCTGGTGTGACAGTATCTGTTCCGCTCAGCTGATTCGCGTAACCAAACCACGTTCATCCATTTCGCTCTCGTTCTCTTCCGCGAGACCGTGGCTGCTCCCACGGATGTAGTGCCATTTCTAGCTCTGTGCAATGCCGTGTGATTACGTCTATGCAAGCCTTATCTGGAATCGGCCGTCTATCGCTCCGTCCCGGATCTCCTCGCTTCTCGATCGGCGAATGTGTAGCTTCCCCGGCCCCGAAATTGGCCCCAGGATTAACGCGCTGGGCGTTTCGCCAGGTCCGTTGGGCTTGCTCAAGCGTTCTTGGTTGGATTTTTTTTCCCTTTTTGCGCCTTTTATGAACAGCGATGCTTTGAGTCCCAGCCGTCTGGTCACCCAGTTGAGTCATGCAGGAACCTCGCCCTTCTGGAGTTCTATTTGTAGCCGCGTCTCTCTTTTGCTGTTTCATTGACTCCCTTCTTTGGAGCGCGACTTTTCTTTGTTGATTGGCTTCGGTCTTCCTTTTTCGAGGTTGCGTGATCCTAAACGTCCAGTTCAGTCGTTGTCTTCCGCTCCCTCCGCATTTGCATTATGCCGCCGTTTGGCGGCGGCTGAGAGGCTTTGTTTCAGCTTTTGCCCTCTTCGGTGGTCCGCGTTTCAGGACCTCTTCTGTGAGGACGGCAACCTCCGCGCAGTTCGCACCAGCCCCCCCGTTTTCCCTGTCTCAGTTTATGATTGTTTTTTTCTTTTTTTGTTTCTGAGCGATCACCCTTTCTTGCGAAATGTCGTTTGGAAATAAGCTGATTTTTGCCCCCTTTTTTTTTTTTGCTTCCCTTGGCGCGGCTTTTTTTCCGTTCCCGTTCAGAGGGAGGTCGTGTCCTTCCCGCGCCAAGTGAGTTTCCTCCCTCCTGACAGCCGCCAGCCCCCCCTCGGCGTGTTTTTTTCTTTCCGATTTTGCGGCTGCTTTTACCCCTGGGGTTTATTCTTCCCGGAAGTTTAGTGATCACGCTGGCCTTATCCAGTTACATTGGACCCAGCGGCCACCGTGAAGGAAAGCGGCTTCCGCGTTCAGCTCAAATACTTGGAGGTTGAGTGGCACGCAGATCGAGTCATCGACATGTTTCCCCTTATTTTGGCGCGGGCTTTGTGGACCTGCGGGGGTGGGATGCTCGCGGCTCGTGTTTTTATAGCGGAAACCTTTAAGTTCGGAAAACCATCCAGCCTTTAGATCTCTGGGCATGGGGCGCCCCTTCCTTTTTTTTCGCTCGGGTTACTCATCTGTCAAAGTTTCTGTTTCGTGGTTTTCATACGATCGCTTTTCGCGTTCTTTCGTTTGATTGGCCGCGTAGCCGCAGTCTCGGCAGCGTGGTGGCAAGTTTTTTTCCCTTCATTTTTCTCCTCCAGGGAGTGATGTTCTCTTTTCTGTCTTCATCCGGCATAGTGGCGTGCGGATCTCGCGGAACTGTTCTTCCCTTCTTTAAGTAGCTTTCGAAGCTGCGGCGCAGCTTTTTGATTGCCCGGCGGACCTAACGCCTAAGTGACGACGTATAGGAGGAGCCGATTTTGTACATTTCCCCCCCTTTTCGCCGCCATCAGAATCCCCTCTTTTCTTGCCTCCGCCTTATTTGCGACGCTACGCCTTTTGCCCTTAGACGTCTTACGGGCCCAAGTTGGTCGGGGTGGTTCTGGCACGCAGCACTGGTCCTTGGAAGAAGGTCGTTCGTCCTTTTTTTCCAATGCGATAGTGTCGTGTTTCTCCCCTTGATGTGGTGGGAAGTTTGCCTTTCGTGGTAGATGGTGACCTTTCTGGACCCAGCGACCCCTTCTTTGGCCGGTTTGATCGATAGTGTCGAATTCTTACTCCTAGCGGCTGGGCTTCGAGAGTTTTCTTCGCCCTGCTGTTGTGATTGCCCGAAAACTTCTCTCCTGACTTGGAAAGTTTTGCGGCGGCTTCCGTGGTAGTGGGTCAGCCGGAACTTGTCGTTTCCCTTTTCTCTGGTCGACGTTTACAGACGGAGCGGTAATGATTTTTTCAGTTCCTTCATTCATCGACAGCTTGTTTGAGTTTTTCCAGTTGCTTTATTCCCTTTTGGAGTTGAAATGTGTTATGACGTTTCTTTTAACCATGATTTCTACTTCCTCTCGCTCAGATGTTTGCGAAGACGGTTGCGTGCTTCTCGGTAGGATGTTGGCCTAAGTCTCGAGGAAGGAGAGCGTTTCTTCCTGACGCCCTTTTTTCAATCTAAAGAATTTTTTTGATTTCTCAGGTGGTTTTTGATGTTCCTGCTTCCTCCCATCTTCAGTTTTTTCCCTCCGAGTCATATGTCCCGTGCCGGTTTGAATTCGGGCGCGTTGTGATTACTGGCTCCTCCAGGTCCGATTACTCAGATTCAATGCGTGTTGTGCTGTTGCCTTTGGTGGACCGGAGCGTCTCCTTTCCCCCGCTGACCCTTTCTCCAAGGCCACGTCTGATTCCCATCGGATATCAGCTATTTACAGATTTTCAGCGTGGCCCTAACACACCAAAAGGTTTTATTGCCTCTTTTTTTCGGCCTCGGTCTATGTTTTTCCCGGTGGTTACCTTTTGGAAGACAGAGGGTTGGCATGTCTCTGTTTCGGTCCAGCGATACCGTCCGCCATTTTAAGATCGCGCTCGGGCTTTAGGTTTCTCGATAGGCCGCGCGCTTCTAGGACTGATCTTTGCCTCCCTCTTTCTTCCGATCTCTTTCTGTGCGGCGGCACTTTCGCGACTGGCCATTCTTCGTCTTTTTTTTAGCGCGCGGCGAAGTACAAACGCAAGCCGTCCTTGTTTTTTCCCCTTGTTCCTACCCGTGTTGTTTTTTGCTCTGCGCTCGTGTCCAAGGCGGCTTTAGGAGCGCTTTCCAACCAGCTCGCGTTTTTGGGCCAGAGTTCGGCCTGTCGAACCGGGTGGCCCTGGTTTAGATCAGTCCGCGACCCGCAGCGGTGTCTTCCTCAAGCTCGTCAGCCGGCTGGAGCACTTATCTTCGGTGAAAATGAGGCGCCATCCACCGAGAGAGATTGTGTTTGGTATCGTTGGACTAGTCCGTGACAACCTCTGGTTTCCCTCATTGCCCGCGTTTGATTTTCACCTTGTCCCCAACCCGTCTCTGCCTGCATCTTCGAGATGTTCTATCCCTTGTTGATGATGTGTCTAGGGATGCGGTTTTGGTCGTTTTTGCGATCAACAGTCTCGCGTTTCCCCCTGCGTCTCCCTTGGGAATTGGCATGGATTTGAGATTTGCCAGTTATAACCCGGCTGCGACCAGAATCTGCTTTTAGCATGTCTGCGTTTTTTCTTCATAGGCCTTTTTCGAGGTACGAGAGAATTCACAAGCGCCCGTTTGACCATGCCAAACGGCCCGAATTTGGTTCTTTTTGGAGCATAGCGGATGCGTGTAATCGACCCGCTCCCTCTCTCCCCCTCTATTATTTTTCCTTTATGCAAGTCACCCGTGTCTGCGGGAACCCGGAATCGCCCTATTTCTTCCACGTGTTTATACCGCTCGTAAACCCTGGAATTCCGCCTCACATCCGTTTTTTGATCGTTTTCTGCCGACGTGTTTTTCTTTCGTTCCTTTTGAGCCATCCTATCCCCCAGGAAGGAGTTGATTCTTGCACGCTCCTTATACCAGCGCCAAGCACACCTGCTCCATGCCTAAACCTGACTACCTGGTACTTCGACCAACTCCCGGTCGCTCCATTCCCCTTTTCGCAAACGTTTGAAAGCGCGGCCGATTTTGCCGTCACGCGTGGATTTCCTGAAGGCAGCTTTCCGCCCTTCGTCAGGAGCAGCGCTCTTGAAATTAAGTATCTTTCGACCTCTTTTCCCTTTTGCCGTCATGCCTCTTTCCGTGCCGCTTTGTGTCGCTGAGCACCTAACAGAAAATTTCGCACCATCTCGTTCCTTCCGAGCGTAACTTTAACCAGCCCGCTTACTTCCGTGAGAAACCGCCACGTGTCTCCTCTGTGAAGCTTACCCGGCCAGCACGTCTTCCGCTTTGTTTCTTTTCCCGCGATGCCTGGCCCGTTCCTCCTTCTTCGGGCACGCTAGCGCGCACGATTGCGGAGGAAATATCGGGATTAATTTTCGGATGCTTCGGGGAATGCGATTCGAGAAAATCTTGATCGAGCGCGCCTTGCGTTTTGCCGGTCTTATTTTCCGCCAGGCTAGCTGCTCCTTACGAAGTTTCCCCCCAGCGATAGTACCTCGTACCCTCTGAGTTTAGTCTTAGAGAGATGTTCCGCCGTTCTTCTTGCGCTAAGCCCCTTCTCTTTCTCCTCTTCTTTTGTCCCCAATTGCGCTTTCGTCTGCAATCCTCGAATTCTACTTCGGGCGCTTCACCGGCTTCTCCTCCTCTTTCTTTAATGACGTTTGTTTTCCACCTGGTCCCCCTCCTTTTTTGAGATGAGTAACCATCGCGCCCGCGAGAGACCATTAACGCTTTTGATTTATTTTTCCAGTTCCGTTTTTCTTTTCCCCTTCTTTCGATCCGTCATAACAGCTTGCTCTCCTTCCACGGCACGCGGTCCCCCCCAAGCCTTTCCCTTTCTTGAAGTGCCGATTATCTTGCTCCGCACTGTGCAGAGCGCACGTTTCTGTGTTTAGAAACTTCTTGTCTTTTCTAGAGGATTTGATTTTTTATGTCATGTGCCCTTTTCCTATCTCGCCCGCGTTGATCCTTCCCCACCGTCCCTCTTGCCCAGTAGTTGAACCTTGCCTTTTGCGCGCCTGCCTATATACGTTTTCTCTGGCGGAGGATTTGGTTCTGTCGCCCTCTCTCTCTCGGAAATAACGCCGCTTCAGGGACATTCTTCGTAGCCGGAAGACCTTAGAGTTTACCCCCTAACCCTCTTTTTTCCCCTTGGGCACGGAAGTATTCTCCCAAGTGCGTTTCATTTCTTCCATAGGGAGTTTTTTTTCCTTTCCTATCAAGTTAGACCTCCCTCTGTCCTCCCACTCTGCGCGCGGCCTAACTTCCTGCCTTTGTTTATGTTCGTGTGTACCTCTACGTGGCGTTTCCTTCCTTTCTCTTTCCCCCATGAGCGTTTTTTCTGCCACCGCCTTAGCGCGAATTCCTCTCCTGCCTCGCCAGCCCGCCGCCACTGGCCTCCGTTTGACTCAATTAGCGGCGCGTCACGTTAATTTCAGCTGCCGGCTTTTGCAGGTCTTTTCCTTCGCTATCGTCAACCGCCTGGGCGGACTCTCTCACCCCGCGGAAAGCCTTACTCGCAGGAGGTTAGAACCCGGCAGGGTCTAGCTGCAACACGAAGACGCGTTGTCCATCATGCGCTGTCCTGCTGATTGCGGCGCGGGTTGTTTTCGCTTGGTTTTTATTTCGCCTCTTTTCTGTCGCTCCCCCATATCCTTCTTCAAGAAAATGCATTCACCTGAAAGCGCGGATGGGATCTCGGGTCTTTTTTATTATCGAGTCGCTGGGTTCCCTCCCCCAAAGCGGTGTTTCGAGCGCTTTTTTTAGCCCTCTCCCAGTTTTGGATTCGGAGGTGGCTGAGATTTCTCTTGTGAGCCGTCTTTCTTTGCCGCGTTCGCCGTGGCTTTCTGTTTTAAGCAGTGATACCCGCAATTCCTCACGCGAGAAAGGCGGCTAGTCTACAGGAGCCGACGGCGGCTATTCTTGAAAAGAGATGCTTGGGTCCCTGCTTCTGGGCCTGCGCGCTTGGAGCGTTTTACGCGGGCTTGGAGCCTAACAGAACCTCCCGGCCGACCTCCCGCCTTTTGAAATTTTGGCGCTTCTTCCCTTTCAAGAGTCCTCCTCTTATTCCGAAGTTTGCGCGCTACTTAGTGCCTGGTCGTCGTTACCGGGGCCAGGGCGGACGTTCCCCTGACCCGAAGCAAGCGGGAATTTGACGTGGTGTTTTCGGAGGACGCGTTCTTCTTTGTCACCTGCTGTTCCCTCGACCTGCGGGCTGTGTGTTTCTTTTCGACCTTTTTTTTTTTCTCCTATGGTGTTTTCTTTTTTTCCCACTCCTCCCCTTTGGTGCCGGTCCTTTTGCCTGTATGATTAGTTTTCTTATTTCCTGTAAGAGGCTTTGTAGCGTGGCCCATGAGATAAGGCGCGCGTATTTCAGCACCGTCGGCGAGCGGTTGGATTCCTCTTGCGGGCCCTTTTCCTTTTGTCGCCGATCTTTCTTTTCCGGCGTTTACTTTGCGGTGTCGACTTTTTACCTAGGTAGTCTGAGGGCAGTGGTTTATTACTCTTGTCTGAGGTGCTTCCCCCCCCTCCGCTTCCTTGTGATTTGCACTTTTTCTTTTCTCAAAAGCCTCCCTCCCCCCCCTTTTTTTCAGGAGCTTTCTCCTCCCGAGCGTAGATGATTGAGTTCGGTCTCGGTTATACTTGCTTCCAGATCGTATCGAGCAGCTTTTTCGATAGATTTTGACCAGACGTGCTTTTCGCTCACCTTTTATCTTGTCGCGGTTTTGCTCTTTCCCTCCTGAATCCTCTTTCGACGCACTTCTGCGCACCGGTGCGTGGGTGTCCTTTTTGATAATCTGCGCCCTGTTAAGATCTCCTCCCTTTCAATATGCCTTTTCGCGCCTGGTCCCGAGTTTTTTTACCTGCAGAAGGTCTTCATCTTGCAACCTGCTAATATGAGCGATTCAATTTGACAGAGGGGTCTTGGTTCTAGGCGGGATTTATTGGCCACGTCTCTTTCGCCCCCCCCCCTCTTCCCCTTCCACCCCAAGTGTTTTTTCGAAATTTTTACTCTTTGCAAGTTCGTAGGGGGTCTTTTTTTGACAAATACTGGAGGTCCATTGCTTCATTGTGTAGGCCAGCGCTCGTCCCGTTTTCATGCGTATCATGTTCGTATTTTTGAGAAGATATATCCTCATTGTTTCGGATTCTTTCGAATTGTTATCGCGAGTATCCGCTGCGCGGCGGCCCACCCCTTTCCGTATCTTTCGGGGGATGGACGTTTCTCCTCACAGCGGTGGAGAGGACAATTTTAAACCTCAATTCGGTCGCTAGTCCGTCCCCCCCTGTTTTTCATCCTTCCTGTCTTCCCTCTCCCCTTTTTTTGGAGGCATTCTCTTAACCGCATTTGCGGTCAGCGACACTTAGGTGAAATTTTTCGCCGCTCATTCCAGCAGGATGTTCATGGAAGAACCGTTCGTGTTTTAACCGCTTCGGCGAGGTCCGCCGCGAAGCTTTATATGATCACTCCCAGTCTTTTCTCCGAGATACGTCGTTTTCGGGGCTCGCGGAAAACCCCATGGATGCCGAGTCTTCGAAATCGAATGGCGTTTTGTCTCCGTGAAAACGATGGAATCCTTTCCCTCTTCCTCACACAAGGACACGGTAGATTTTGCGCCCTTCCCCCCTTCATCCAGTATTTTCCGGCCTCCCTTTTGGTTGATTTTTTTCTGTGCCATGTCTTTTTCCGGTTGCTTTCGATATCAACCCAGTTTTTCTTGTCTTTCCGATGGGAATATTTTCTTCTATTTCCTTGATCGGTTTGCATGGTCCTACCTGCTGCAGGTTTAAAATTTTGTTACAGGCGCACCTTGAATTTGATTCTTTTTTGACTTTTTTCTTCGAATAGGGCTCTAGCTAGCGCCTCACCATGGGTCCCCCACCGACACGAATTTCTAGGAATCTCGAACGTTTCGCGCGCTGTGTTCATCCGCCCCCTCCTCAACATTGTGCCCACTGATCCTCAGGGTTGTCATGCTTACACAGTCGTTTTTTGACTCTAGACTTTTTATTCGTCTGGAGAGGGCATGCATCTACATGATCACCTTGTTTTCCCCACCTCTCCTCCTTATTCTTCTCCTGGCCCTCCCTTTTTTATTTTTTTTTTTCCATTAGCACCTTTTACCGTCCCCAGGGAAGGTTTCACTGACACGCCGTCCAAGCGCCTCCTTGAACAAATGTCCTTTGGCTTCCACCGTTCTCATTCAATCGCACTTTCACCTCAATCATTACGGCTCACGGTTCAGCTCCGTTCCATGATTGCACGGCCCCCTTTTCTTTCGCGACCCTCCCTCTTTCTTGATGTCCATCTTTTGAGTTGTTTCCCGCGACCCCATCCCAGGCTCCGCTAAGACGAAAACTATCCCCTCTTCTTTACGGCGCCCGTTGTCTCTTGGCACAAGAAAAATGCGCCCCTCGAATAGAGTGTTGCGGACCTTTCCCCATTCCGTTTTCTCTTAGAAACGCCTTCCACGATCATGCGCAGTTCGCCGCCCCCTTCATTCACGCACCGTTTTGAACCGCCCCTTTTCCCAACGCAACGGTAAAGGTCACCTGGCCCTCTCGTTGAACCAAGATGGAGGCATCATCGGGTTCTCTTCCCGGCTATCTTTGCCGCGGTGGGAATCTCAGATCTCTCCCCAAACTTTCCGTTTTGCCGACTCCTTCGGGCGTAATCGGTTTTATTTTTTAAGGTAAATCGCCAGCTGTGGTCGCTTCAGGTCAGTGCGGCTCCCCGCCGCCCTCTTTCGTGAAGAATGCCTTGAATGCTTGTTCCTGCGCACCCTGATCTTCGCCAAGCGGCCGCTTAGTTTGCAATGCGGATTTTTGTCTCCTTTACGGGATTCTGCGTTCTCGCGTTACAAGGCCTTTTCTCACCCCTCTTCTGATTCCGTGCGATGAGCGAGCGCTCGGAAACCCGGTCGCATTTTTGACGATGAGTTACCCTCGCGCGCTTTTGTGGTTTTTGGAGAATCGACATTCGCCCAGCTCCGAAGGCACTTCCGAAGCTTTCGGCTTGGCACGTTATGGTGCTTCTCGGGCGCGACTAAAACGCGATGCCTTTTCAGTTCACTCCCCTGCCAAGCGGCCCCCCCCCAATCCCGATGACTCTCTCCCTGCATTTTGGGATTGCGGGCGGTATTATACGGATTTTAGTACCCTTCTTCTCTTTCCTTTCGAGTGTTTTTCTGTTATTTCGTCCATTTTCTGTGATCGGACGTCCTTCGTCCCGTCTTTTGCCTCACCAGTTCTTTACCACCTCGCGCTCTCGGCGACTTTTTCGTTTCCGCCTCTGTGGCGTCTTTTGCCAGCGGTGTGGCCAGCTGCCCCTGCGCGCTCGTGGTTTCAACGTTTCTGACCTAGAGAATGTTTCCCCCGCTGCCAAGTAGTACTACGCCCCATTTTGCACGCTTATCAGTATTCGACAGAGTTTTTTGCAGTCCATAGGG
>Ga0179593_1720284_pt1 | contig 12810 bp, 16 predicted proteins | sample CZODoug2_1_08_16_FD_185931 | JGI IMG/M metagenome (GOLD analysis project Ga0179593, IMG submission 185931) | Vadose zone soil fungal communities from Angelo Coast Range Reserve, California, USA - CZODoug2_1_08_16fungal (PacBio error correction) | ecosystem: Environmental > Terrestrial > Soil >... | reverse complement strand
TTAAGATCTTTTTCTTTAATAGATTCAGACTCCCCCCTTGTCAGGGACCCCCTTGCCTTGCGTATTCCCATCCACCAGGACTAGGTATTGTTTTTCTCAATAGGCAATGTACCCAGGGTCTTCTTCAGATTTTTTCCTTTTTTCATTAACTGGCGCTGACGAAGGATTTCATGTACTGAGTCTCTTTCTCCCTGCTCGATGATCGTGACAGTGTTTTTAGCCGACCTGTTACTGATTGTCTTTTGGAAAAGTTTTTATTTACCCAACCCACCGCGAGCTCGTCACCGTTGACCCCCCCCATGTCCGGTCTGCTTGGAACCGCCTTTTTTTCAGTGCGCCCTTTCCTTCCCAATTTCGTATTTACCCGAAGGGAAGGAAAATGAACCCGTATCCTAAGTGCAGTCGTCACTGGCTCCTCGAAGCTTTCCGTTTTTAAGTTTTTTTCCCAGGCTCTTCTCTTTTCTCGGCGGCGTCTTTTCCACGAGGGACAAAATGAACTCGTTCGGATTCCTTTTTCCCGGCCGTGTTGCGTAGCACATTCCGGTTTCCCTTACAGCGCGGCAGGTATATGTCCCTCACCTCTTGCTTTTTTCTTTTACTCGTCCTTTTTCCTTTCAGCGGACGTTTGCGGAAGCACCCTCCCACAGCGGAAATCCCTTGGCATATTCCCCGATCAGCGGCTGAACTCTTGGATCTCTCCCCCAGCGAAGGTACATAACAGCTGAGCTGGCCAATTTTTCGGCGTTGATTTTTTACTTTTCCCGTTACGGGTCCTTGCCAGCTCTCCCCTCCCTTGTGCGTGGAAAGGCCCATCGCTTTGATTACTTTGAACGCCTTGCCCTTTTTGCGGCTTTTTGTTGCTCTACAGGATTTTTGGCCAAGTAAGATTTTATGGAGGATCCCACTCGGCGGATCTCGTGCCTGGATATTGACTTCCCCTTAGATTTTCCCTTTCTATCTCTTTTCCCTGCTCGGCCGAAGACGCTTCAAGACCTCGCCGTTTTTTGGCGCCTTTCTATCGCCACTGCCCGAGATCCCACGCATTTCCCCTCATCCTTATCTTTTTCGCGGAATCCAGTCGACGATCGGTCTGTGGCCCGATCTTCCTTCTCTCCCCACTGCTACGCTTGGTCCACTTGGAATTCGCGTCCGTCCTTCCCCCTCTATTAACCCTTCCTGGAATTACCTTATTGAGCCCCTGCCAATTGATTTCACGCTTTCACAGTATTTCCGCTTTTTGAAGGGTTCGGCCCCGTTTTTCCCAGATTTTTTCCTCGACCTTTTTCTTGTGAAGAGATTGCTGTTGCGCCCTCAACGTTAATTTGCAGTGAAGCCTGTCTTGACTGTTATTTTTTTTTTTCGCCCTTCTTTGCCCGATTGTCAAACCGCTTGACGCTCCAACGGATGCAGCGTTGGTTTAGGCCGAGCCTCAGTGCTTTGGGGCCGTTCCTAATGAATCTTTTTGAGAAAACAGTAACGAGACTCTGGTAGGGCGTAGTACGCAGGCGGTGCCCGAGTTATTTGCGTCCATCAGCCTTCTTTGTCCCCGGCATGGCTCTTCTCTTTGCAACTGGATTACTTCGTTGAGGCGATTCTTCAGTCCTTTCAAGGTTGAGGAATTTCCTTTCTTCTTTTATGCTGAATCCTTCGTTTAGACCCTCTGCCGAGCCCTTTTTCCTTTTCCAGATATTTGAACTTTCTTTCAGTCCTTCAAAGATCGCCCACTAGTGTGGTTTCGACATATTGATTTTGTCCCCCACTTGGCCTAAGGCTTTTTTCACATTCTCTCCGGTATCAGCTCTGTCGCGGGAATCAGCTTCTCTATAATTCCCATCAGAGCCGCTTATAAATTCTTTCTTCTTGATCCCGATTTTTTCCGTACGAAGCAACCTCTTTATGCTTTAATGAAGGTTTCGTCAAAGCAGAAGTTCCCCCGAAAGGTATGCCCATCGTCACAGTGTTCCTTTTCGGACCCCCTTTTCAGCCCTTTACCGTTTAGAGGACCAACCGTCGCTGAGTGAGACGTACTCAGGCTCTTTTTTAATCGGCTCTGATATTTTTTTTTCCATAAGTACCCCCTGTCGCCGTGTTTAAGCTAGTTCGTCCGATATTTTTATGGACATGCCCTCCATTCTTTTCCCGACGTGACTTTTTGAGATCCCTGCTTTTCAAGCTGCAATCCCTCGCTGCCCTGTTAGAGTTTCTCGCCTTCCCCGCATAATGCTTTTCTTGGATTCCCTACGTCTTCCTCACCTCCCGACACCCGTTTCACCCTTCTGGAAAACACTGGCAATGGTGTTTTTCGATGGTTTCTTGATTTTGCCTTTAATATCCCCCCCCTTTCCTTATGTTGCTTTCCCACCGCCGCACATAGAGGCCTTTTCGCTGGAGCATTTGGTAGCTTGTCATGATTCCTTTTTGCGGTGCCCTCCCATGTTTTTCCCTGGCCGACCAGAGTTTTCATGCCCGGATTCTCTATGCCTCTTGGGGCATTTTGGATTGATGCCTGGCGTCTGATATTTTTTCTTTAAGTCTTCCAGCTTTGCGTTCCGCAGCCGGATTTATCCATGAAAATCTCGTTTCAGCGTAGCCCTTTTTTGGCCGCCCTTTTCCCCCCCTTTGATTTCTTCCGTTAGCGACGGTCCCGCCATGTCAAATCCTCTCGCTTGTTCCTCCATTCTCCCAGAAAGTTTTGACCTCTATGAAAGTTTTCTTTCGTCTTTACTGAGGATTCGTCTAGCATTTTTTCCGTGCCGCGCCAGATTTTTTTCCCTCCCCCATTTTTCGTTTCTTTTTTCCCCAGAGCTTTTTTTCCTTTCCTCTTCCGATAGAGGTCCGGCTACTTCTTCCTCCTCCTTTTTGTTTTCCCCATGCGCAACTTTTAATGACGAACTTTTTTCCCCTACAATGTCCCCCTTTTAGTAGGTAATTTCGGCACCTTTTTTTAGTGCATGAGCAACGTCGTCTTACGACTTACGGCCGAATCTAAAATTTCCTTTTCTCGTGCTTTTTGAACCCCTCTGAGTGATTATGTTGGAGCTAGGGCGCTTTTTTGCGGACGACCCCCCCCCCCCAAGTCCACGCCGCCTCCCCTTTCTCGAAGCCGGCTGGCTTGTTCTCTGATCCGGGGAGATCCTTTCTCGCACTTTGAGACGACTTCTTGACCTCTTTTCTCCTTCACCTTTGTAACATAGGCTCTTTTTTCTTTATTTCGGCACTTCAGACGACTGTCTGCCGCTTGACCCAACTGCACCTACGGCATCTACTTTCTCTTTTAACCCCCCCCCCCCCCCTTTACCCTGCCGGGTCCCCCACAATGCTCTATTCTTGCACGCCTGATAGAGACTTCATTCATGCCCACCTTGAGATCCGTCCAGGCGCTCACCATTTTGCGTCGGACTCGAAGCTGGTCTATCCTCCTTTCGACTCAACACCTCATTTGCTCGTTGGTCTCCTTTGGCTGGACCATTCGCCCTTGCATCTTTTGTGGGGACCTCCCTGGCTCGAGTGTCTTTTTTTCTGGTATCGCTCCTGCTCTTATACAGTTCAGCAGGTTATTATTTTCTTTTGTCCTTTGGGATACCAATTAGAGGATTTTCGACCGGGCTATTTCCTTTGCTTACTTTCACTTTTTCTCCTTCGGCGCGATTCACGAGTCGTACCGAAGTGGACTGCAATCCCCCTTCGAGCTTACGTCCTTTGCTAGGGATTTCTGTGAAATTTTTTTTCTTGCGGGCTTCTCTAAGGAGCTTTATTTCCGGTACAGGAGGCGCCCTAAGTCCCCCTCGTCAGGTGTTTTTTGAAAATTTCTTTTTTTGTTTAATTCCCTTTTTCTCCTGAACGTCGGGTGACGGTGCATGCCGTTCAACTTAGATAGATGTGGCAAGAACTGTCAGGGTCATTGAAGGGCTTTGAACCTTACTATTTTCCATTAGGCCCCCCCCCCCCCTTTTTGCTTGGCGCACGAAGCGGCGTCCGCTACTTCTGATTTTTTCTGATACTTTTTTTGCCCGTGATTCAGCGCTCCCGGCCGAAGTTAGCCTTATCGGCCTGTTCCTGATTTTGCTTTTTATCTCTCTTTCCCCACCGACCCTCTTACTTTTGCATGATGAGTGCGCGCAGCTCCTTTTTGCTTTAGTGCTTTCCCCTTAATCTTTCCTCCATTTCCGTAGGATACTGTTACCCTTCCAGAACTTTGTGCGTTCGTTCATCCTCTCTGGTCGCGCTTCCTGTCTTACGTGTCCAAAGACTCCGTTTACCAAGTCGGGTCAGGAGATACTCCTTTCCTTCAGTGCCAACCGCGGTCCAACCCATGCCTGCCCTTTTTCCTGCCGCAAGCTGGAGGATCTGACGTTGTTCGTCTTTATTTTTTTTTATTTTTTTCTGAGTTTAGGGAGGAAGAATATCCCCCAGTGCCTTCCCGGCTGTGTGATATCGAAGGTTCAAATTTCGATTGGAAGACACTTTCCCCTCCACCCCTCCAAACCTCCTCACACCACTTCTTTCCATGACCATTTGGCCTTCTTTTAACCCTGCTGTGAAAATGCATTTTGTTAACTCGAAAGTCTTTCAAAGAGCCCCGCCCCCATCCCTCCCTGAGTTTTTTTCACGGTTTTCTTTTCGGCACCCTCCCCCCGAATGACTGTCCAGCTTGAATAGGTTGGTGAAGTCAGTACTTGATGCCAATTTTTTTTTATGTTTCAAGGCTCCCTTCTTTTTGCCATCCCTGATGATTTTGTTGGCAAGGAATTGCTGCTTGCGTTCTCCCAGACTTCTTTCGCAGGCTGGCTACGTGTGACACTTGATCTCGGGCAGTTTTTTTTTTTTGAAGAATTTCACATCATCGTTGTTGTTTCTCGAGCTCTTCTCGGAAGAACCCCTTATTCTGAGAAAGCCGGTTTCTCTTTTATTTCGTAGCGTGTAAGCTGGTCACGGCTTTTTTAATCCTTCGCTTTTTTGCCCTAGAACTTCTCGCAGGGTAGAAATGGCAACAATCGATCCGTCGGTTTCCCCCACATATTTCTTCCAAGCCCTTTTTATGGAATCTGGGCCCAGATCTGGGAGGGATTTTTGATTTTCCGGGCTCGGCCAACTCTGTCTTTCGTGGCCTTTTTTCGCGCTCCTCTTAAGTCAGCACCTTTTTTCGATCCCCTTTTTTGCTCCTTTTTTTTACACTTTGCCCCCGGTCCCTTTCAACCGCTGACTCTAAACGACTTTGACTGGACTTACTCCTTTCTGGCGTGTTCCCCCCTATGTTTTCGGAAGCCTTCACTACTCGGGTACGATTTTAGGCTACCGCAGCTTTTTTTCCATGTTATTTCTGTAGCTCGTTCCCGCCTGGATACGGGGGGGAGCCACTTTCACTCTTACTCTGACCTCGCTTTCCGTCCAAGTTTTATGATTTCCATGACGGCTCTATTTTTCCGGGGCGGTTCGTCCCTTTTCCGGAAATAGGCGCTTCTTTCCAAGGCAGATTCCTATGTGACGTCAGCTCACGGTTGTTTATTATGCGAGTATATGTCCTGGGGTGTTTCTCTCTCGCGGGTAAGCCGGTCTGGACAAAGAAGAGAACTTCGACGCCTTACAGTTTCTTTTTTCGTATCATTTCCTCCTCTCTGGTGCTCCTCGACGATAAAGGACAGCGTTTTCTTGAACAGGCAAGAGTTTTCTTGCGCTTTTTAACCTCTTTTTTTGTAATGCATGACAGAGCAAGGCGTTATGCGGCCTGCAGGTGCGGAAGGGCAGACAGGCCCCAATACTTCATCAGTGTATTCTTTCCGATTCAAGACCGGTGGTCTTCCCTGGAGCGGTCGGTCCTTAAAGTGCACTCACTTTGCTGACCCCCTTTTTTTTTTTCGGGAGGACGATCCGTGCTTCCGCGCCGTAGAGATGATCTGCGAGATCTTCGTTCCGGGCCATTGTCTCGTCATCATCGCGTTTCCTTTCTCTCCGAGCATCTATTATGTGCTTCCGAATTCGAGGCGTTCGCCCTTTTCCCCACTCCGTTGCTTTTACCCGCAAACGTTTTGAAGGGACATTCCCGCATGCGGTTGGATCGAAGTAACCCTCTCATCCCCGCTTCTGTTCGTTTTTGTCCCAATTCCTTTCACCCCCTCCCTCCTCAAGTGTTTAGTCGTCACCCCTTCTCCCAATTGTTCTTCGATTAGATGTTCCAGCAGCTAAAGCCTCCGTTATTTCGCTCTTGCCTCTTGGCTGGCGTCACTATCCCAGAATTCCCGTGCACAATCTCGAATTTCTGCTTGAGCCGCTTCGTGATTTCGTCCATCCTATGCGGTGAACATCTATCTTTGTGGTGCATAAGTCGCTTTTTCTAGTAGGTCCCTGGTGCCTTTGGGGACGCCCCCCATCCTGTTAGCTGAATAGTTACCCTTCCTGCAGCACTTCTGCCTCCCCCTTTCGTAATGTTTGTCGCCCGGTTGCGGACGAGGATCGTCCGGATTCCAGCCCAAGAAGGCTGGCTTTCTTTTTCGCTCTTTGCTCCTAGAAGACCCCCATAATAGCCGTTTTGGGTGGCCTCCCCCTGCCCTGCTGAATTAGATTCAATCCCATCGTTGTTTCTCCAATCTGCATTCCCCGAGTCCCTCGACATAGGGCCCTTTTCAGTTATCAAGTGTGTCCCTCCGAGCAACTCTATTGAGAGTTTCCGTCTCGGTCCCCTCCTGTTGTTTTTCTTCATCCCGCGAGCTTAGACTCTTTGCCTCTGAACCTTGTATTGCCCCTTGAAAAAACCTGTCCAGATCGTCCTTTCTTCCCATTTATTTCGGGCCGCGCAAACTTCGGACTCCCTCCCTTCCTCTTCTCTACAATGCTCTCAATCCTTTTGATCCAGCTCTTTCCCCTAAGAATTGTCTTATGTTTTTGTGTAGGAGCGGGAGCATGATTTTCCGGTACCGTACTCGTCTCGCTGAACGTTCATTTTCTCCAGAGTTTTTTCTTTTTTTTACGATTTTTTATACGATTGCCGGCTTCCATCAAGATGTCCTTTTTTTTCCATCCGGCGATCGGATTTCTTACCCTATTCATTCCGCCGCTGCCCCCTCAACCCCCTTCCCGGATTTTTCTAATCTCCCCTCGCTGGCACTAGGAGATGAGCCAAATTCTCGATATTTTCCAGCCTTTTTTACGAATGTTCTAACCAGTTTCGTCTTGGCGCGGCAGCCTACAATGTCCGCTTGATTGTCCCTTGCTGGAGAATAGTGCCTGCGATTTTTGCTTTCCCTTTCATCCTTTGCCCTGCATTTAGAGCGATGGACATCCTCCACGCAGGCACATAGACCCGGTGTGATATGTCTGGTTCTTTTCCCGTGTGTGATTAGATCCGCTGGTAGCCTGTTACCCTCGATCATTCCGCGCGTCACCGGGAGTTGGGCGTTTAACGTTCTACCTTATCACTTGCTCTCCGCCCGTCGTGAACTCGAATTTTTGAATGAAATAACTATTTGCTTCGCTAATCCCCGCTTGCCTTCGGTTCGAATTGACCCCCCATTCTCGAGGTTTCTTACTGCTTGATCGCGCAGGAGTATGAACCCCAGGAAAGACGCTACGTCAGCGCGACTCCACTGGTGCCACCCTTGCGCATCTCACTTTCTTATAGGACTTTCCTTGATAGTTTCCTCCGTTTGGATTCTTCCCGTTCTGAGTTCAAACTGAAGGACTGCTTTTGGCGTAGCCTCTTGAACACCCCTTTTCCTTATTTTTTTTTCCAGGGACCCTCCCTCTTTATCACGAAGGGAGAGGATCGACCGTCTGTGCCCCCATTTAGACCTGTCTGATTAGCCGCACCGTCCGACTCTATCGTACAGTGAGAAGTGGCGGACTGTTTTTTTGTGAGTTTCCCATCCCGTTCCGCGATATCTTTCCCACAACCCTACTATACTTGGGAGTCTCTCGAGCATTACTGTCCGAGAATGGAAACCTTGAGTTCCTACACCTGAAAATTCCAAGTTCTGAACATTTCCGCGAAGTCTTCCTGAACGCGATTCCTTTTCCTCCTCAATTTTGCTTACCTTCCGCCTCCCCGTTTCCCCTTTACAGTTGCAGAGGGACGTTTTTCCAAGGCCCCTTTTCCAAGGCTCGTTTTTTCCCTTCCAACGCCCAACATGACCGTAAATGCGACGAACAGAGGTCTTGAATTTTACGCCCGGGCCCTTGAGTTTTTTCCCGCAGTCGAACCTCCCTATGTCCCTTATAAACGTTTTTTTTTTTCGTCGTACCTTTCCGCGAAGCCCTTTCGGGTCCAAAAACAAACGAAACGAGGACATTCCTTTTCTCAAAATCGTCTTCCTTTTTTCCTTCCCCCGAGTTTTTTCTACCGAGGCGAGTGCAATCACTCTTGATTGCCTTTTCCATCCCCTCCCCAGTCCAACTTTACAGGGGATTTTTCTGCCAAGGACTGCCTGTACGCTATATTTTTCTTTCTTCGCTCTTTGCCCCCTCTACCAGCGTTGAGTCGTTGGCAAGGCCTCTTAATTCCTTAGTTACGACGTCTTCTCATTTACCCCTTTTCCCATCATTGACGGCTCCTCTCGCGGGCAGGTGTGAGCTGACGACTCTATCTTTTCCTTTGTTTCGAGTTTTTTCTCCGCTGATCTTTTAATAATCCTTGTTTCGTCGTGCCTCCTGTTAGAAGCTTCCCCCGTTGGGCCTACCCCCACCCCCTCCACCCCACTCCCGCCATTGCCTACCAAGCTAAGCTTGTTGCCTTTGTCAACTGCCGTCTCCTGCCCTTTAAAAGTGCCTCTTGGAAATCCAGGCCTCCGTGAAAATCCACGGGATTGATGAATTTATTTCAGCTCTTTTTTCCCATCCTCCCTTTCCTTATTGTCCATTGTCTCCCGGCTTTGCTCTTTGTCGATAGTGAGTTTGTTTTCCGAGTCCTGAAGATTTTTTTTTTTTTTTTTCTCCCTTAACCTTTTGGATTTCGATGTCCGCTGCCATTAGGCGACGATTAAACGCGCTTTCGAATAAAACCGGGGTCTCTTTGTAATATTGGCATCCTACCTTACATCTCGGAGCTAGGAAGTGGAACATGCCCGCTGTAGACCATACCTTTCCTTTACTTGGAGGGAACTGCTGGCATTTTAACAGGTTGCTGGTCTCGTCGCTCTTTCAAGCACGGGAGACAATGTTTAGTCCCCTCTGCATGGACATCTTTCAGGCCCTTTAGTTGCCTGACGCTGGAGTTCGGTTTAATTTTCTTACGCGATGTACCCTAGGACGATTGCTTTTGTTTCTGATCTTTTCTGTCCAGATTTTCCACGTGTAGGCTCCCCCTCCCTCCAAAGTCAGGTAATTTTCTTTGCTAGACGATCTTCGGGGGAGAGGTTTCAACTCACTCTTTAAAGTCCCGGGCTCCCAGGCGACTGCGAGCTAGTCCTGTATCAGACTTATCTCCCCTTCCCTTCCCATGCCGTTTCCGATTTTCTCTTTGTGATTCACTAGGAGCCTGTGGACTTTTTCTTCAGAGCAACCTGACCCTGGTGTCACTTTCCGCCACCCTTATTCTTTTAGGTTTTCCGACGCACGGGCAGGACACCCTGAAAGGGGATGCCATCGGAGTTCTTGCAGTTTCCCAAGGCTTTTTAGATGTTTTTTTTCTTCAAGGTTCGAGGACTCGGGTTCTTACGCCAAACCTGTCGCTTAGGCCGTTGTTTTTTCAAGCCTGCGCTTCCTGCGCCGTTTGCTATTTTCTCCTTTTTTCTTGCTTAAGATCCCCTGTCGCATGGGACCTCCGTTCGTGTGGCGGTGGCATGCCACGTGCACCTTTAGTCTTTTTCACCGTTGAGGCCCGGGGAGGGAGTGATCCACTCCCCGCGGCTACCGGTGAAGTTTAGATTTGGATGATTTAAGGTAACCGAGCACCCTGTCCCATGGAGGTTCGGTGCTGAAGACCAGCAAAGAGGATAAATTAAGAGACCCCATATCGTCCTCGCCCAGAATTTTCTTTTCCTTAGAGTCAGCCAGCGATACCAGACTGTTGTGTTTTTTTCCTAATCCCCTTCAGTAAAAGGTGGTTGAGGAGTCGCTTGTCCTGAATTCCCCTTTCTCTCCATCCTTTTCCGAAGGTCTCCATGCGTCCCTTTCTATAGGCGGTGCCCAAGCTAATCGGTTTCGACGATTTCTTATCGGAGGAGAGGAGATACCCGAGAGAGAGTGTTCATTTGTTTTTTTATTTGTTGGTTCTTTCCCTTGTGTAGACTTTTCGGACGAATCCCCCCAGCGCACTTCTTCCCCCTTCTGATGGGGCAAAGGGCCCTTCGCAAGCGTGGAGTCTAGGATCGTCCGTTCCAGATCCACATGCCTCGGACTTGGGAATCTCCTGAGCCGCGCCGGCAAAAAAAGCTTCGGCTTCGGTTCGCTCACTTCTATTTGAATTCGATCCTTTTTTTGAGCGTTTTTTCTGGAGGTGTCCGGTTTAGCCTTCGATGAATACAGAGACCTGACGACTTTTCATTCCCAATGTTCTTTGACGATTTTAGGCAGATGTTTGCGGGGGAGGAGGGAGAGCTGGCAGATCCAAGGTGTTGTTGGGGTTGAGAGGCCTTCGAGCGAAGAGGAACACCCCCCAACCCCCCCAACATACCCCAACAAAAAAAACCAAACCAACAACGAACCCCCACAATCAAGCCCCCCCCCCGACCAACCCCTTTCCCCCCTCACACCCCCCCCCCCCCCCCCCCTTGTCACCCCCCCTCAGAGCGCCCCAACCCCTTTCCCCCTGTGTAAGTGGGTTGACTTTTTGTCAACTTTCCCCCACCCCCCCTACTTTTTTTTTTTTTTTTTTTCCCCCCCCCCCCCCCCCCCCCCCCCCCCCCCTTTCCTCCACTTTATCTCAAATGCAAACCTTCCATCCTTACGATAAAAATGCCTCATCTTTAAAGAAACCCTTTCTCCCGTTTGTGTCGCGCGGGCACTCCAGATTTTTTCACCTCTTGTTATTGTCCCTTTTTGTGTTGGAGCAGCTGGATGTTCGGGCTCTCCCCGCTCGCCCCCCTTCATTGTCTGGATTTGCGTCATACCCACTCGGCGGCGCTTTCCAGATTCTAAGTGTCCGGCCTTTTCCACTTACCTATGGAGTTCTTACTCCTTCTCCTTTTCTTTTTCCCTCAACTCTCTATCCCTCCTCGGACACTTCCCGGAAAGTTTTTTTTTTCCACCTGAACTGCGCTCCAACCCAACACCTGCTGTCTTTATCTTTTTCCGCATTTTTGTAGCCTCTGACTTTTTTACTAGTCCCCAGACCTCGATCCGTTACTTTAGATGTGAGAACCTAGAGCTGTCGAACTTTTAAGAACCTTTTCCCGCACTTTACCGACGCCCCGCCTTTCCCTTTCTTTCCTTTTTCTTTTTTTCCCACGGCTCTCTCAATTTGGTGCTGGCTTTTTTGCGTTTTTTTTTTTCCCACGACCCCTGCAGTTCCTGAACTCTCAACTGATGGCATTTTTTTTTTTGTTTTGGGCTCTTGAACTGGTTTTTCTTGATATTGCTCGTTTTTTCTAGTTTTTTTTCCCTCCCTGCGGATTCTCTTTGAAGGCCTATCCCATGCTCATGCCTCAGGGAGTTTCGGTTCGTTTGTTAATGCCCACCCGAGGAACGTTTGCTCTAAGGACCTTCACATCTCGACTTTGTCACGCGCTGTCGAACCCAGGTGTAGTTTACGGATCCCATCTCCAAAGGCGTTCGCAATCTCGAGGGCGTTCACAATCTTTTACTTCAGTCTGCCCACTCACAGGTGTTGCGCGACGACTTATTCTTTCTTGGAAATTTTTTTTCTGACACCCTCCCTCTTGAATCCATAACTTTCATTGGTGTCCCCATTGCGTCTTCTTTGTCAGCCACTCAGGACCTCTGTCCTAATCCCCCCAGGGCTTGTCGTTTTTAAAGAGGAGGCGCTTTCGCACGTGTAGCTTTCAGAAAGTATTGGAATAGTAGAAGCTTTCATAGATCTGCTTCAGTGCGCAAGGTACATGCCATTTTGATGTTTGCTGCCCCTTCTGGCCATTTCGAGGAATAGTTACCACTGACTGGATTGAGGAGTATTTCTCATTACATTTCCCGTTTTTGGAACCACTGTTTTCTCACGAACCCCCCCGAATACTCGGAAGGAGACCATTTGGACCGAAGACACTCCCTGTTCGTCGACCGCATCAAGTCCTTTCTACCCTTTTTTTTTGGTTTTTTTTTTGGTTTGGTGTGGGGTGGGGGGGGGTTGGGTAGGGTTACGGTCCCTTCTATTTTAAGTGACGCCTTCGGTTCTTCGGTTCCAAGGGTCGTGGGTTCTTCGTCCGTGTCCAGCCCCTGGGGACACCCTCCTGAGGTACATTGCCATCGGTTTTCTTTTTCCTTTCAGTTTTCACTTTCCTTTTCCACGACGCGGCCTAGTTCGTCTTGCCAATTCTTCTCCCCCCTCGGACTTTCCGAGGACTTTCGCCATAGTTCCGACCTCCACAGACACCAGGGTTCATGGCTATTTCTCGATCAGTGCGTCCCCCCCCCGGGCTCCCCTACCTAGCCCCCCCGGCTCTGCATCCTCCGGGAGCAATGGGCCCGTTTTTGATGACACTCACGCCCCTGAATATCACCCGGCCAAGATTTTGTATGTAAGGACGGCCCTGGGGTTAAGAAACATTCTATTCCACGTTTTTCTCTTTTTGCCCCCCCCAGGCTTTTTCGGTAGATAAAGGAATGGAAGCTGATTATTACCCCAGTGCCGGCCTTCGCAGGCCCCCCCCCCCTTTTCTCCGAATTTGTCTCCCTTAATTGCTTGCTCTCGGGAGGTTTTTTCCGCGC
>Ga0179593_1650589_pt1 | contig 12810 bp, 9 predicted proteins | sample CZODoug2_1_08_16_FD_185931 | JGI IMG/M metagenome (GOLD analysis project Ga0179593, IMG submission 185931) | Vadose zone soil fungal communities from Angelo Coast Range Reserve, California, USA - CZODoug2_1_08_16fungal (PacBio error correction) | ecosystem: Environmental > Terrestrial > Soil >... | reverse complement strand
TTTCCCTCTTAAATTTGTGGCCTCCCATAGTTCCTCCCCTGCTTTTTGGTTTTTGCCCTTTGAATTTTTTTGGTTTGTTCCCCACTAACGGAGTATCACTCTTGACCACCTCCACCGCATTTGTTACCGTTGCCCCCTTTTCCTTCCCTCTCTCTGTCTGGGCCTCCTTTCTTGTCTTTGAGATGATCCAAGCGACTCATCTTTTTTCCTTTGCTGGTCCTTGTCGACCGCATATATTTCTTATCTTCTCTTTTTTTTTTCATTTTTCTCCCCCTACGGCGTCTCCCCGATCTCAGTTTCTCGTTTGGCGTCTCCCTGTTATTACTGTAAGTTTTTCTTGACCTTTTTTTCCCCTCTTTCACCCATATCTCAGTGGTCAAGGGTTGATTTTCCGCCTGTGCTTTTTGCGCCGCTTCTGGTTGTTTACAGCTTTGTCAGTATTTTCTTTTCCCTTCCCATCTACTTTGACTTTTGAATGTGCTGACCTTCTTTTCTGTTCTGGCGGTTTTTGTCAGTGTTTTTCTTTACTCTTATATGGAAGAATTTTTGCAGGTTTTCTTTTCTGCGCGTCTTCTTTTATGGTGGCCCAATCTTGGTGGTACACAGGCTTACGAAACGTTGTAAGGTGATTTATGGGGATTTGGCCTGAACAGATTTCTTCGCTGTTTTCCAGAAGCCTTTCCTCCCCCTAGAATATTTTACCGCCCATCTTTTTCTGTGTTTTTCTGTATTTATACTGTCGTGTTGTGATTTCTTGACCACCCCCCCCACAGTGATTGGGTACCCTATCCCTTTTTTTTGCATTTTGGTAGAGATTATCGTCTTAGTTGGCCCCCCGTATTGAAACTCCTCATTCAACTTTCCCAGGAGGTTTTGGTGTTTGTTATAATTCCGCCCGTGCGCTCATGTCCCTTTTCCTGTGATGTTTTTTGTTGTTCACCAATCTCTGTCGGAGTTTGGTCCCTCTCCCCATGTTTGTTGTTTATGCAGCCGTTTTACATTTTCCTCTTACCTTCCCGATTTAGCTCCCCATGTTATCTCTTTAGGTCTTGTTTTGGGTCCTGTCTCTTTTTCTTCTTTTTTTTCGATCTTTTTTTTTGGCCTAGTTGTGTTTGCATTTTTCGCGGTGACCTTTTTGTCTAAAGACTTTCTCCCCCTTGGTTGTACTCGCTTGTTCGTGTTAATGTTGGTTTTTTTTTTCCGTCCAGGAGCTATCTGCTTTTTTTTGTCTTCATGTGTTTTGCCGGTCCCTTTGCTGTGTTTCCCCGTATGGCCTTGGTCCCGCGGCTGTTATTTTTTTTTCATCATGCCATAGAATTGTTTGTGTTTTTAGTTATATTTGTTTTTTTGTCTGGTCATTTTACTCCCTTATTAGCTCCTTGCCCACTGGAGATTTTTGCAATTTTTTTCTACATTTTTTGAATCCCCGCTTTTCTTTTTTTTCTTCTACCTTTGATGGATTTATGCTTGCGGTGTCTCTTTCCTTGGGAACACTCGCCTACGGATAGGCTGCCGTCGCGTTTCCTTTTTCTAGCCAGATGAAGCACTTCCCTCGTTACCCCACTTCCTAAAGTTGCCGTTCCACTTTTGTCCCGATCTATGTCTCATTGATAACCCTCCCCACCCCCCCCTCGACCCTTCTTCCCACAACCCATAAAGTTGCTACTATGCAGACCAAGGCTTCAGCCTTCCTGTAACCCCTCGTAAAGGACCTATGTCAATTTTTGCCCGTCCACTCCCCCCAGGTAAGATAGAAAGTCTCTATTTCTCAGCCTCTGTTCGGCTTTTCCTCCGACATCCTTCTCCTTATTTGCCTTTTGTGGATGGTCTTTGTTTCTCAACTCCTTGTGTCTTGGATGGTCAGCCATGATAACTTTCATTTCTTGCTCGACTCTTTCCATGATCGCGATCGGTTTACGCACTGCCACTCTCGATCCCTTTTGACGTTTAAAATGGAATCCCATTTTTTTTACCTGTGTAATTGGTCCGAAGTTAGTTTAGCTACTTCTCCGCTTTTTTCTCCCCCCCAAGCCCCCCCCACATGTACTTGTCATAAAATTATTTTTTATTGACGGCTCCCCCCCCCCTACAAGCCCTTTGGTGCAGCTTCCTTGTTTTTCCTTCCCATTAGACTTGGGAGCACTCATTCCCTTCTTTGTTAGAGTGACCTCGACTTTTCTTTTTTTTTGGCCAGCGCCTTTCCCCCTCCTTTTTTTTCAGAAACAACGATTCCTTTTGCCAACGAGTTGCTTGTTTAATTTCTCTTACCCTTTTTTCGTTCAGCGATGTTTCATGTAGATGCCAGCGCGCTGCCTTTCTTTATTAATCTATTCTTCCCTCACCTTTGCGGAGAACATCTCCTATAGATCTCTCCCTATGCCTGTCTACTTTCAATCTTTTTTTGCGATTTTCCCAATTTCTTCCACCTCGGAATCCGGGGGGACTTTTTTGCCTCTATTTTTTTTTTTTCGGTATACCCAAGGCTTTTTTTTGGCTATGGTCGGCGACGGGGGCTTATGTAAGTTTTTTGGTTATCGCCTTGTCTTCCCCGTGATATCCCCCCGTTTTTCGTTCTGTCAACCTGTCTCTTTTTACTTCCCTTCGAGCTTTTCGGTTTAGTATGTGGGGTTTTGTTTCCACGGGTTCTTCTTTTAATAATGTATTTTGACTCCCCCAATGTCTCTTGTCATCTGTTTGTTTCTCTTTTTTTCTTTTTTTTTTCGACTCTTTCCCCCAATGGAACTACCGTGTTCCGTTCTTTTTTCATTTGTTTTGTTTCCTGAACTATTTCTCTTCACGCTTTCTTCTGGCCCCGACTGACTCCTTGTGATCATTGCTTCTTTGATTGTGCTTTCGTGACTTCCATACCTTCACGATCCTTAGTGTACGCCACGGATTCAATTTTTTGGTGTCTTTTTCATCCGTTCATAACCGAGGATAGTGCACTACTGCCAAGTCGAGCTGTTTTATCATTTTTTCCCTTCCCCTCTGTAATTCTTTCTGCTTGATATTGATCGTTTTTCGGTTTTTGCATCAGTTTTTCAATTTATGGGACTTTGTCCCTACTTTTTTTCCTTAATCTTTACTCTTTGGGTTTCCCGTTTCCTTTTTTCCACTGGTGTCATTTTTATTGATGCTTCTGTGCTATGGCTGTTGATCTTTTTTGGTACCCCCCGGAAGTCTAAGAATTAAACACCTCTCTTTCTGCTGCGTCCCTTTTCCTTTTTTCTGTTTGGGGGTGATTTCTGTCCCAAAATGTTTCTCGTCTCCCTTTGTAGGTTGCTTTTGCCTCCATTCGGTGCTTCTATAGGCATTTGCTTTGTGCCCCTTTCTCTTTTTTTTGCGTTTAATTCCAGATGATTTCCCTTCTTCCCCCGGACATGACCACATCTTCTTTTCGTTGGTCTTGATCGTCTGAAAACGTTGAATGGCGTGTTGGCCGCTTGGTCTCCCCCTCAAATCTCAACCCCCCCAGGGGTCAAAGTATTCCTGCTGTGTACGTTTTTCCCTTGCCTTCCCACCTTAAAAAAGATTGTCTTTTCGGCGGCATGTGTTCAGTTGGCTCCGGACTGTTGGATCTGATTTTTGTCCTGGCCCCTTTTTTTGTTTCCCAGAAAAAAGTCTTCTTCGGACTTTTTTCCCACAGTTATACTCCCATGAACTTTTGTTCCTCAGGGCCTTGAGTTTTTTTTGGTGGTTCCTTTTCGGTTTTTTTTTTGTGTGGTTAGTAATAATCCATTTTGCTTTCTACGCTGTCTTCGGGTAAGTTCCATCGTTTCACCCCTTTGCTCTCCCCTCCCGGTGCTGTCTCAAATTTTTTTCTTGACCCCCCCCCTTTCCGGTTTCCGGTTGATTATTTCTTTTTTTATCAGGTCTACGACTCGCTCTCATGGCCTTTTTTTTCTCGATCGGGCCTCGCCCCTCCTCCAGTCCGCGTTTCCCCCCTCACTTGCATTGACCTTCCTGTCCAAACACGCCCCTCTTATCACTCCTTTTTCCTTGTTTTGGTCGGGGCTGGTCTTCGCATATTTCTATGTAGGGGCACCCCTCCCCGTTTTCACGGACTTCGCCCTAGCTTCCGCTTATCATACCACAGATATTGCCCTTTTCTTTCCAGCAATCCCCCCCGATTGGCTTTTCCCTTTATTCATACATTCCTTTGCGCTCTTTCCTCGCACTTTGCCCCTTCCCTCTATACGTCCCCCGGCCACCCCTCGTCCGCCCTTCCTTTTCGCCCAAAGTCTTTGTTTTTCAAGTTATCTTCCTTTTATAGATGGTTTTACGTTTATCTTTTGACGAGATTTCGCCCCGACTGTTCGTTTCCTTCCGGCGTGATGCCCCGTTCCCCTTGGACAGCGGATTTTTTTCAGTGGTTTTTTTTTTTTACCAACCCCCCCCTTTTCAGGCGGATTAAGTCCCGTTTTTTACCTTTTACGGGGCCTTCTCTGCGAGAATCCCTTTTTGCGTGTTTGTTCCATGGGCATGTTTTTTTCTAAAAAGATGAGCCGATATGTCTCTTATCCCTGAACTTTCCAGGACCAAACCTTTTTGTTTTTCTTTTTTTTTTTTTGTCTTTTCCCACAGCTTACCAATTTCTTCTTCCAATCCTTTTCATGTTCAGATTGTTGATTTCTGTTCCCCCCCTACGGATCCCGCAAAACCTTCATGTGGTGTTTTCGTCGTGGCGTTGTCTCTTTTTTCCCCCCAATTTTTTGAGTAGTTCAATTTTTCGTCCTTATGTTCCCTTCGTGTAAGGCCAAAGTTACCTGCATCTCTCTCTTTTCCTGTGGTTTGTGAGAGTCGCCGCTTGTTTTTGGCCATCCCATTTTTTTTTCGTGTTGCAGTCCCGCTACGGCCCTTTCTTTGGGGTTCCTTGACGGCGTATCAAACGCCCCCTCTCCTCTATCCCGTGCGCCCCCAGTGCATGATTGCGACAGCCCAGTGACCCCGTTTACCAATCTTGACCCTCGCTGAATATATTTCTATTCTTTGGAGTGAATCCCATTTGTTTCTTTTACCCCCTCTCTCCCAGTGGCATCACCCTGGTTATTACTCTCTGTTTTCAGACGCGCAGTTGAGATACCCTACGCCACTTGCTTCCTTCTTTTCCTTCAACTGACCTTTTATCTACCCCAACCAGCAGCTTTAGTGAACTCCTCATTGGTGTTAACCATTGTGATCGGTTTACCACTCCTTCCTTTTTATTATCAGCCTGGCATACGAAGAGGTTGTTGTTATTGATCCCCACCCTAGCAGATGCCCTTCTTTCCCCTTCTGTTTGTCCAGTTTCTACCGCCCTTGACACACACCGAACGTCCTTTTCCAGCTTTCTCTGGCTTTTGGGCATCCAATGCGCGCACTGACTTCCAGACGAACGACTATTCTGCTTCCCCCGCTATGCCCTGCCATTTAACTGTCATGCCTAGCCTATACAGCTTTAAAAGTCTGCCCGTTGCCTTTGCTAGACACCAGTTGTTCGAAATTTTTGCCATGCGTTTTTATTTTGTTTGGAGCCACCCCCCACCGTTTTTTTTTATTTCTTCTGGACTCTTTTTTTTTGATTGTCCAGGCGTTTTCATTTCAGCTGCGAATGATTTTACGTAAAGAGTCCATCGAAGGGTTTGTTCCGGTGTAGACATTGTTTCTTTCGCGTTCAGATTCATTCTGTGCAGTTGACTTTGCCTCCCAGTCGTCCCCCCCCCTTTCCAAATCGGTGGTGACGTTTATCCCCGGTTTGTTCCTATGCGTGTGTGTTAGAGTCATGTCCTGACCCTGTCCGGACCCTATGTGTTCCGTCGCCACACAACCTCGTTTGATTGTTAAAAGCTTTTGAAGCCACCCCCACTAGAAATATTCGATGGTTCCCACACTACCCGCCGGGTGCGGCATGTCCCCCTTCGCGACAGTGCTTGATGTCCATTTTCAGAAAGTTTTGTTTGTTCAGCTTCTCCCAAAGACCATCTTTGCAAATTCCCTCCTTTATTTCCCGAATTATATTTTGTCCGCATTCTATAAGCCTTATTGCCATCCCTGTTCAAGGGTGTAGGGAAGCAGGGATCTCGCCCCTTTAGAGAATCGATGCGCCGATTTTCATTATATCACAAATTACGGTTATCTTTCCAGCTTGTTTTCTTGTCTTGCCCGGTGATCCCGGTTTCGTCTTCTCTGCGTGTCCTGCATACAGGGATTGGGCGATATCGTCCCCCGTCTTTTTTTTTTTCCCAAACTATGATCAGGTAGCAGCAAGGTTCTCCAAATGTTCTTGGGGCAAGCTGGGGGTAAAACTGTCCCCCGCCCCCCTTCCCGATCGGCAAGAGCGGTTTCGGGTATGCCCCGCCCTCCACAATGACAGCCCCGTTACCCTTGGTCATCCACTGTTAGCGCATTGGCTAGTGTCGCTGTGATGTTACATTCGTTTTCGGGGCTATTGGGCACGATCTGCCCTGCGCAGTTTGATCCACTTGTGTTGCAAAATATGAGGGCTTTGTTCCCCTGTGTGAACCCAGTGTTGAGCGCTCTTTCTTTTTTTTGCCCGGTGGACCAGCTTGAGGGGTGGCGCTTCGGTCATATTCTCGGTCGTTGCGCTGCCGGAAGTCGGACAAGTAGTCGCCCCGAATGAAGTGTGTATGAACGAATAGAGTGACAATTAGACTCTTTTCTGGCCCAGTGTCCCAGAGGTGTCTAGGATGTGAATCCATTTTCTATTCAGGTGATATGGCACGAGTAAGGACTCTTCGAGATATAACCCCCTTGCCAATGAGCTCTTTTTGCTTTGACCTTTATCGATCTGGTTTCTTTGTGTTGTGATTAATTTTTAGGTTAAGACCACGTCCCGTAATTTGCCACCCTCTCTGCCTCCCCCCAGCCACTTCCGTTGCCACCCCGATTGCCGCCCCCACCCCACGCGTCGCCCCCCACCCTTTTACAGATGGCTTCTGGCTTTATAGGCTTTCTTAGGGCGGTAGTGAGACACCTGAGTCCCCAGAAGAGCTGTTTTCATGATACCTCTTAACCCATCTTTCCTCTTTTTGCTTGGTGTCTGTTTTCGGAAATTCCCGCCCTCACCCGTGTCCGCCCCCCCGGAACCCCACCCTCTTTTTGTTCGAGCGCACCAATACTTCCGAGACAGGCACTGTCCTCGTCCCTTTGTACGCTAGGTCCTTTCCTGCCCCGCACATGGGCCCTATGTGTACAAGTCGGTTGACAGCGTTCTGTGGCCTAATGACCTTCACTTGTTTCCCAAAAGCCTAAAGGTCTTGAACATGACCGAACGTGGCGTGCACCCAATTAGCTAAACTTCCCGCCCCCCCGTCCCCCAGTGCATAGCACGCTTTGGCTTGCTCTAAAAACTATGTGGCCAGACTAACCTGCACTACCCAGAGCCTCCCCCCGTCACCCGGTCTTGATCTCTCTCGCCTCCCCTGGTCACCCGATTGTGTTTGCGAAGACCTCAACCGACCGAGAGGTTCCCTTGTCAATCCTCGGGCCCAGCCATGACCCCGTTTTGGAACCCCCTGCTTAATAAGTATTGATGTTGTCGTTGTAAATTCGTCTGCCTATGGATCCACCTTACACTTCATTTCCCTAAATGACTTTTTTTCCACCGGCCCCTCCCCCCGTTCGACCACTTCCCTATTCACGGGACCTCTTTCTGACGCCGAAAAGTGTTCAGACCTGTTTTCACCGCGGAAAGACTGTCGTACCCTAGTGTGGCAGCTCTGTATGTTTTTCCTACAGAATTGTCTCACAGACGAAAAGGAGGTTTTTGACGACAAGATGTTAATCGCTGCTTCGTATATCGAGAGCCTGCCTTCTAAAGTTATGTAGTACACTTTAATGGCATACCCGAGGGGTTGTCACCTGTTTGGATTGTAGGCGTTCCCCCCGCATATTAGCTTCACGTAACATTATGTCGGCCGCTTCGTTTGTCCCTACTAAGCAACGCCGCTGTATAGGGCCTTTGACGTGGAATGTGCTGCATGTCTTATGCAAGTTTACGGCTTTGTGCCCTCCCCATTAGCTAGTGATCCCCCACAAAGGATGTTTGCCCGCTTTTCTTTTACAGCCGAAATTCCCTTAACCTGGTTTCCCCGGCATACACTCCTGACTTTTTCATTGTCTTTTTCGTTTTCCCGCTCTAAACTTTTCCCGCTTCTGTTCCTTTAGTATCCTCCTTAGTCTGAGTGTCGGACCCAAAACTTTCCTTCTTCCTGCTCGATGGATTTCCAAGCTTTTTTTTCAGCCGGAGAGTACAGGACCACTTTCACTTTCCTAGATAGGAGTATCCTTTCGTTCTTGGACTGCCCTCTTTCAAGAAATGCCGATTGTGGACATTCCCCCCTTTTCCTTCCAAGCTATTGTTGTATCACGGTCTGTCCCTCGTTCAATCTATGTTCTCCCCTTCTCCTAGCGCGCCCTTTTAAATCTATCTCCTCATCCTTTTTTTCTTCAGAGATATGTCTCTACGAGATTTTTTTATGAAGTCTCGGAAAGAGAGAATTTTCGTTTGTGTTGCCCTCTTCCAAACAGTCTTAACTCATGTGCCGGTTGCAGGACTATATCTTGTTTGTTCTATTCCAACATTCCAAGCTTTCTTCCAGTTGGGCTTTGCCCGCTGTTTTCGCGTATCGCCTCCTTCCCTCTACCCTGAAAGTAAGCTCACTTTTGTGGCATATCCCTCCTGCTGGGGGTCATGTTTCGCTTTTTTTTGTCCAATTCCCCTTTTTTAGTCCCGAGTTTTTAAGACACCACTACCCCTGGAAAGTTTATTTTTCTTTTTCCCCCCCTTGTCTGCCACTTGATCCCCCCAATGTGTTCCTGCATTAGTTCCCTATGTTCGGATTTTGTATGACCCTCATGTGGTTCCGGATACTTTGTTTCCTTCGGATTAGACAAACCACCGGGACTCTTTTACGCAAACGGCTTTTTTCCCTCCCTGGTAGTTTCACTTTTTTTTCAATCGGCTCGCAACGATAACGGTATCCCGGAATATTTCGCCTTTTTAAGCCATCTCCTTATCGGAGGGTAAGAGAGCTTCGGTGGTGTTTGACGGGGATGGATTAATCGTACTCCGCTCTTTACGATTCGACTGGGTGCCCCTTAGATCCCTCATAGATATTGAAGGTCACCCCCCCACCTCTTTGGCCCCCGGTTTCCCTTTCTTCCGTTAATGGTGCTGCTGTCCTTTCCTTTGAATTCCCGTTTTTTTTTCCTTGATCCTCCCCAACCTATTTCTGCTGCAATTTCCCCACTTCCGTGGCTCATGCTACAAGGCATTCCACCCCTGTGAGGACATTCCTTTCTGGCTGTTGTTTTCCAAGGCATCTGGTAACCAGGCTCTCGCCGTGGGCTCGCAATATGAGGATTACTAGTTCAGGAGCCCAAACCAGATGCACCGCTGTCCATGCCCTTCCCCAAGTGGGAGGGCCCTGTCCCCTCCCCTCCCCCAACAACTGTAATGGAGGTTTTCCTCGTGGCCCCAAACTCAAAAACATTTTCCGGTTTCAAATAGACACGCCCCCCCTGGTGACCCCAGCCTTTGTACGTTTTGCCCCAAGTCCCCCCCCAAGAAAATCATGGCACTTTTGGCGTCGAGTTAGAAATGGATAGTCAAAGGTCTTGACGACTCCTTTCTTACCCGCGTCTCTTTCAACCCCCCCTTTCCTCTTTTCGCACAACCCTCCCTCCCCCCCTTTAACCCTCCCGGGATAACGTTTTTCGTGGTACTTTTGGTTAATTCCCCCCTCCCCCCTTCTCTTTCAGAAGCACCTTCAGTTCGGGGACGACAAACAACCACACCATCCACCCAGGCAGACCATCTGAGATCTGCTAGCCCCCCCCGGTTTCGTCGGCCCCGCCACAACACTACAACTGGAGACTCCTTTCTCTTTTGATTGTATTCGTCCCGAAGGCCGGCATTTCTCCTGCACGTGGCTCGATCCTCACTGCTTCACCCCTTCCTCCACTTGGTTGTGCCCAGTTTACCCTCCCCCCCCCGCCACTTCTCTAACACTTAGTGGCACTTATCCCAATGGCCGCCTCTTTTTCCGCCTCTTCTGTGTCGGCTGTGCCTCCCAGTGGGAGCCCTCTCGCGATCATACCCCTCTCTTTGTTCGGCAAGCCGGTTACACATCACCACCCTCTTTTTTCCTTTCCAATTCTAGATTTTGAACGCGTCTCCCTTTCCACCTCCCTCTCCTACGTAACTCGCCCCACCTGCCATCGACTCTTACTGTTTTTTTCGCTCCCCTTTTTGACTTTTCCCCTCCAACATCTTGTGCGTCCTGTTTTCCTCCCCGAAGAGGCCGGAGTGTACCCGGCGGATCCAAAATTCCCCCATTTTGACCCCAGGGATCCTGCAAGTGGTCCCTTCCTTCATTTGGCCCCCCCCCAACTTCTTTGCCTTAAGCTTGCTGGCTACTTCCGCTTACGGAAAACCGCGTCATCCAGGTTTGAGTTGACACTGGGCAAGCTCTCTAACCCCTTTTCAACCTTCTTTCACTTCCAGCAAGGTATTGTCCCCTTTATGGCGATTTTACCCAGCTCCCTCTCAAGCCCTTGAACCTCTTCAGAGGTTGTCATATCCTGCCCGGGAAACACTTTCTTCAACCCTTTCTTTGGTGGTTTTTTTTTCTCCTTTTAAGTGGACCAGAAGGTGGTTTTATTCACACCTTCCTTTTTCTAGAAATTCGTGGCCCCAAAGCCTGATTTGCATTATTCTTTTAATTTACTCCACCCGTTTGTTTTTCTATATTTGGGAGGACTCATTTATCCCGCCTTTTGAAATGCTCTACAACTGTCTGTCCACTGAACGGCGTATCACCCCACGACCATTTCCCCCAACCCTCCCCTGATTTCCTTCCGTTCACTTCAAATCTGAAGAGCTCCTTTTTTTACGCTGTTTGCTGAATTCAACGCTCTACGGGTGCCTTTCCGTTTTGGTTTGTCGCATATCTCGCTGTCCTTTTTGTTCTCGCTCTTCTTGTTCCCCCCCTCCTTTTTTCTTTTCCCGTTCTTCTAAATTGGACCTTATAAGCTTCCCTCGCCTACTTCTTCATGGCGCTAGAAGAGTTTTCAACAAGTTGTTCCCCTCGATCTATGGCCCCTTTTTGGTGGTTTCCCCTTACGTTTGGAGAAACCTCGTCACTTCTCTTTTAGCTCCATGCCACTTTGAACACCTTCCTTTTTCTTGCGTGCCTTTGGGTAGAAGCCCGTTTTCCAACTCTTTAGGTTTGAAGGCGTGTGTCCCGGTGATCGTCTGGGCTTGAGGGACCTATGGCCTCGTGGTTCGTTTTACATGGGATTTCACCCAATGGACTTTGGGTTATGATTCCCCCCACTCTCTTTTCCTTTAGGTTTCATTCAATGAACCTTTCGTGGAAATATTAGACTCCCTCAATTTAGTAAGGGCCGTTCGACTATGTTGTATTAGGGGCGTGTTGTGATTCTAGATGTGGATCCCTTTTCGTACGAGCATCATGATGCCCCTTATCTTCCCGCTAGCATTCCCCCCCTGTAGACCCCTTTCCTTAACCTACTTCAAGGTATGGTTGCGGCACCTTTTAGTCCTTTTCCTTTTCTTTTCCCGAGACTTTTCGTTTTCAATGGGGGTTGTAAAGTCCCCATTTGAGATGTTTTTCAGGTAGGGATGATTCGCCGTTTTCGTCGGACAGTTAGAAATGTAAATCTAATGATGAGTCTGTGGGAGTTTAATGCCCCTTCTAGTTAGTACGGCTTGTAGATTCCGATAAAGAAGCCTATGCATATGCGTGGCTTTAATTTCCCTTTTCAAATCCTCCCGTGGCTAGGGTAACCTTTTGCCTTCTTCTGTTGAGGTACACGCCCTTCGTCCCCCCCACCGTGGAGGCGTCTTCCTTTTAACCGTCCAACTCTCCTACGTTTTTGCTTTTTATTCCAATCGTTTTTTTGGTTTCTATTGCAATATTTCCCCCCAGTTGAAGTGGGACCTTTTCTTTTTCCCATGAAACCAGCAGCCCCCGGCTCTATACACACTTTGGGCCCCTTTTGTCTCTAGACGTGCTCTACCCCCTTTGGTCCCTACTCGGCCGGACCTTTGTTAGGCTGCTCCTTCTCGTGACTTTCACCCGCCCGCCTCAGCACCAGTGCAGTTTTCAATACCCACTGCCGCCACAGCCGGCCCTCACTTTTGCAGCCCATTTTGCTTCGTTTCCCAGAACCAACCCGCGTCACTGTACTCAACCTCCCATTAAGTGCGCAGAGCAGACTACAAGGGCCCCTTCCCCCCCAACCCGATACGTGACTTCTTCTGGAAACCCTTCGGAACCTGCTCTCTATCTGTTTTGTGCCGCTTTTTTTTACTCTCAAGTTACCAGCTTTGACTTTGCTCTCCTTTTTCCCCTCAGTACGGGATGGTTGCTAGACAGCACTAAGGCCCCTTCAGGGCCAACATTCGGGCTACTCGGTCCCTCCCTCCCACATTCCCCTCCCAAACGGTTCCTCCCCCCCTTTCCCCCCAAAGGTTTTGTTTACTGGACCCGATTTTCTTTGAACTAATCCTAGGGAGGGTCTATGACCTTATTCTACTCCCACCTTTTCACACACTCTCTAAAAAGTTTTCTCGTCCTTCGTCAATATTCCGCCACGTGCCCTTTCCATGCCTAAGTGACCCTCTTTCACCGGCTATTCGATTGAGGACCCGCGAGCCGTTACCTTACCCTACTCTCGACTGAGTATTTTTTACCATATACCTTCACACCGCTTCCGTAGTCCTTGTCTGTTATCGTCCCCCCCTTTCTTTAGTAGAAGGGATGCGATTTCTTCTATTCTCCA